>Ga0209308_10000063_pt1 | contig 104028 bp, 86 predicted proteins | sample COGITO_mtgs_1204_3_FD_184806 | JGI IMG/M metagenome (GOLD analysis project Ga0209308, IMG submission 184806) | Pelagic marine microbial communities from North Sea - COGITO_mtgs_120405 (SPAdes) (version 2) | ecosystem: Environmental > Aquatic > Marine > Epipelagic ... | reverse complement strand
GTTCGTGGTGGGACGGATCTAAAATCGATGTCCTGTCCCGTTGGAGCAGGAGTGGAATCCTCGGTCATACCCTCCGGCAAAATGAACGACATTCTTTCATGATTGATCACAGGGGCAGTCATTGAAATGGCTTCTCCCGTCTCGTTGCCACCAAAAATGTAGGATGCGAGCACCCTAAAGGAATTATTGTCACTGTCCTTCGGTGCTGAAATCCATGTTTGCTGACCATATGCCCTGAGCTCCACACTGGATTCCAGTTGTTGGAGTACGTCAAATGAGGGGCGCGGCGTGGATAGAATCGAAAAGGATCCCCATCCGGTCCATATGGCTAGTAAGAGTCCGAGAGCGATAGCAGTTTTCATGTTGTTTGAGGTTGAGGGCCGAAAAATTCGACCCAGTTTCGTTCCGTCTCGAACAGCCGGACACAATGAAGCAGACCCGAGGGGAGGGAGGAGTGTAGTTCATTCCATATGGCTACCGCGAAATTTTCCGTGGTAGGAATAATAGCCGACATGAAGGGCACATCTAAGTTCAGGTTTTTGTGGTCGACCCGATCCAGAATTCGACTCTTCAGGATGCTCTTCAAGCGGCCTAAGTCATACACATACCCGGTGGCCGGATCCGGCCTTCCTTTCAGAACGACCTCTAATACATAGTTGTGACCGTGCCAGTTTGGATTATTGCATTTGCCGAAGGTCTCGCGATTCCATGCGTCCGACATAGCCGGATTGTGCAACCGATGAGCCGCATTGAAATGGACTTTCCGGGTGATTAGAATAGTGGGTAGCTGGGATGTTGAAACGTTCATCGAGGTTCAAATAAACGATTTAATGGTGTAGTAGGCCGACTTGACGTTGTGATAACGACCAATTATATTCATTCGAACGTTAAAAAACAAGACTATCCTTTCTTGTTTGGTTCAAACCGATCAGAGTTATTGAAATGAGCGATTTAAACGTTTTTCTTTCCACCAAACAGGCAGCATCGCTCCTCCGGGTGCACGAGTCATCCGTCAAACGCTGGTGCAATGGAGGAGAGCTTCCGTGCTCCGCAACCTCAGGAGGGCACCGAAAAATTCAGGTCGAGCATCTGATGGCCTTCGCCAAAGAGCGTAACTCCCCTTGTGTTCTGTCCCCATTTGGGCCAGACGCTCCCGAAGTATGGAAAGGCCTTGACATGCTGGACGGCCGATCGTCTTATGACCAATTGGTCATTTCAACGCAGAAGTGGCTAGAAAAAAGCGAAACGACCCGAATTATTGCTTTGATCAGTCTCCTATTAGAGGAAAAACATTCGTTAGCCGCGGTCATGGATGGGTTGCTCAGTCCGGTAATGAGGCATTTTGGGTCGTTGTACGTGAAAGGAGACATGTCTATTGGAGACGAGCATTATGTGACGCAGTCTATGAGGGAGGTCCTAATCGGACTGAGCTTGAATAGTCGAGAGACACGGCTAAGCACGGAAAGCAAAACGGCAGTCGTGGGATGTGCTCGGGGTGAGGTTCATGAATTGGGAGCCCTGATGGTGCGTTTGATTTTGGAAAATGCGGGGTGGAGAACGGTTTATCTCGGCCTTAACGTACCGACTGAGGAATTCGCCGATCAGCAACGCAAGCATGAAGCAGGATTGGTATGTGTGTCTATCACCCCGGTGTCCGGTTGGGGCGACGTTCAAAATATTGTCACGCTCATGAATCGGATGTACGAGGATCACGCCCCTTACCGGTTAGCCATTGGTGGGGCCATAATGGCTCACTACACAGAATTTAATCAGGAAGGTTTAGCCTTTGAAGACCTTTCTTTTTTTGATGCGATCGTCCCTTTCCACGCTTGGCTAGAAGGGCAAGATTGATGGCTTACGCTCCAAACGACATCTGTTTTGTTGGGCTCGATTTGGCAGGTCCTGCGAATTGGAACGACACCGCTTGCTGCGTTGCTCGGATGAGCGCGGAGGGAAGTCTCGTTGTCGATTCCCTTGGGCAAAATATGTCTGATGGCGCTTTGACCGATGTGTTTACCGAAATAAGTACACATTCCAGTGTTGTGGTCGGAATCGATGCCCCGCTCTCTTATCAGGACGGAGGCGGAGATCGCGTTCGAGACAAAAGCCTCCGCGAGTATCTAATGGACAAGGGGCTGCATGCGGGCTCTGTTATGACTCCAACAATGACCCGAATGGCCTATTTGACCTTGCGTGGGATTGCAGTAGCGCGACTCGTTTCATCGCGGTGCCCTCACGCTGAAATTTTGGAGGTTCATCCTATTGGAGCCATGGTTCTTTATGGTGGTGACCTTGAAATCATTCGCACAATAAAGAAAACACCTTCTTCCATCTCGGAGGCGCTGAACTGGTTGTCTCAGCAAGGGCTTTGCGGAATTCCCGAGGCGCTCGAAGGGCGTCCGGTCTCAGACCATATGGTTGCTGCGCTAGGATGTGTCCTTTCGGCTTCTGCTTTTAATCAGCAGAAGAGCGCCTGGCTACACCCGGCAGAACCTCCACACCATCCTTACCCATTTGTGTGCTGATCATCTCGGTATCGAGACTCGTCACGCACGTATTGATCACTTTTGATCCCTTAAAATTTCGAATTCGTCATCATGGAAACCAACTCATCACCCGTTTACGTTGTTCTAGGAGCCAGTGGAGGCATTGGCTCGCAAGTCGCTCGCAATCTTTCTGCCAGAGGGGGACGACTCGTTTTGGCCGCACGATCTGAAGACAGGCTCAATGAGGTATCTCGCGAAACTGGAGGCGTCGTCTACCCGATGGACGCTACGGATTCCGCTCAAGTAGAGGGCTTGATCAAGTTTACTATAGAAAAATTTGGACGGATTGATGGTATTGCGCATTGCGTGGGCTCCATTTTGTTGAAGCCTGCTCACTTGACGTCTGTGGACGAATTTGATCAGACGCTCAAGTTAAACTTGTATTCCGCCTTTTACGTAGTCAAGTACGCAACTCGAAGCATGTTCAAGACCGGCGGTTCTATTGTTTTGTGTTCTTCAGCAGTGGCCAAAACAGGGTTAGTAAACCATGAAGCAATTGCCTCCGCAAAAGCTGGTGTGCTAGGTTTAGTTCAATCTGCAGCTGCTTCCTACGCCCAGCGCCAGATCAGAGTAAACTGCGTAGCGCCGGGCCTCGTTGATACGCCCCTAACGGCGCGAATCACAGGTAACGAAGCGTCTAAAAAACATTCTGAGGGTATGCATGCACTAGGTAGACTAGGTACGCCCAACGACGTTGCGGACGCTATCGATTGGCTGCTAGATCGTTCGCGAAGTAGTTGGGTAACAGGTCAAAATATTGGTATCGATGGCGGACTGAGCACGCTCCGTCCCCGATAGTTCGGCGCGAGCCGGTAGTCCTAGTTGTTTGAAACGCCCATCTAACCCTTATGTGACCTTGAACAGCCTACCTCAACACCTAAAAGAGCGCGTGAGACTGCTTTCGGAGCATCCTTTGCAAGAGGAGGGTACTTATGTGCTCTACTGGATGCATCATGCGGTTAGAGATTATGAGAACCCCGCTTTAGATACTGCCATTCATATGGCTTCGACGCTGGATATTCCGCTTTTAGTGTATCAGGGTCTATCGGGAGCACATCGATTCAATTCTGACCGTCATTTCACCTTCATTTTAGAGGGGGCGCGCGATGTTGCGGCTCAGTTTGAAAAGAGAGGAATCCGGTATGCATTCCATCTTGATGCTGATTCATCTGCAGGTAGTCCTCTGTATTCTTTGGGGCAGCAAGCCGCGGTCGTGATTACAGAAGATTATCCAGCTCCGCCGTTTCCTAGGTGGATAAAGCGATTAGCCGATCAGATAACCCCTCCAGTGTGGGCAGTGGATAGCCACTGCATCATTCCCATGCAGAGTATCGGGAAGTGGTATTCTCGGGCCTATCATTTCAGAAACAAGATTGGGTCGAATGCCTGGGAGCGGGCCGCGCGTAATTGGCCAGAGGCGGCATCGACCCCTAAGTATTTCAGTGAGGAATTGTCTTGGGATGTGCTTGATTGGGAGACAGTTTCTATTGCGGACCTGTGTGCTTCATGCGATATAGATCATTCTATAGGACCCATTCATCACACCCCGGGAGGCATGATGGCGGGACATGCACGTTGGAGTGCATTTCTGGAAAAAGGTATAAGCCGGTATGATAAGACCAGAAATGACCCAACCTTGAGCCTTCCATCAGGAGTAAGTCGGCTTAGTGCCTATCTGCATCACGGACATGTTTCGCCCTTTACCGTTGCGCGAGATGCGGTTAGAGAAGCCTCGTCTGGAGCGCACAAGTTTCTGGATGAACTACTGATTTGGAGAGAATTGGCGTTTAATCTCTGCTTCCACAATAACAATGTCGAAGAGGTTAGCATTTTACCGCAATGGGTTCATGATTCGTTTGAGCGTCATTTGCAGGATGAACGAGAGAAGGTGTACGATTGGGAGGACTTTGCATCCGGTCGCACAGGGGATGCGCTATGGAATCTGGCACAGCAGTCTCTGCGTATCCATGGCGAGCTTCACAATAATGTCCGGATGACATGGGGTAAAGCTGTCCTCAACTGGACGGCCTCTCCGCAGGAATCCCTAGATATTCTATTGGACCTTAACAATCGGTATTCGCTTGATGGGTCTGATCCGAATTCCTACGCGGGCATTTTGTGGTGTCTGGGTCTTTTGGATCGCCCATTTCCTCCAGAAAAGCCGATTTTGGGATTGGTGAGACCGCGCTCCTCCGCAAGGCACCAATCTCGCATTGATATGTCTCGGTATGCGCGTCAGCTAGAGAGATTTCCACGCATGCAGTCTCTAAAGGTGGCCATAATTGGAGCAGGAGTAGCTGGTTTGGCCGCGGCGAGAACATTGCAGGACAATGGGTGCGCCGTGACGGTGTTTGATAGAGGTCGAAAACCGGGAGGACGATTGGCTTCCATTGAGGTCTCCGGTCATCACGTGGATTTAGGAGCCCCTGTTCTATCATTCAAAGATCCGCGACTGCGGCTTTGGGTCGAGTCTTGGCATAAGAAAGGGCTGATTCAAGATTGGGTGGTCAGAGAAGCAGATTGGAGCTCGTTCGATGGACGCGTTGACGCACCAACCTTGCGTCATGTAGCCACTCCGACCATGCGCTCACTATGTCTTCACTTGGCAGAAGGCGTTGAAGTCCACCAACAGAACCCAGTGACCTCTCTTTTACGAGCTGAAGATCAGTGGTCTTTGGGTGGGGAAGGAAGTGATTTGGGCTCCTTTGATGTGGTTGTAGTAGCTGGAGCGGCTCGGCAAACGCTGTCCCTACTTGGAGAACGTGATCTATTTGCTCCGCAATTGGAAACGGTTGAATCTGCTCCTCAATGGACGGTTGGAATGATCTTTTCCGAGCGTCTTCCGCTTGAGGTCGACCTGCTGAAGGATCCAGAGGGCCCCATTGGTCTGGCTATTCGAGAGTCGTCCAAACCCGGACGTCCAGAAGGCGAATGTTGGGCACTTCATGCGTCGAGGTCGTGGGCGGCCGAGCACGTGGAGGAGCATCGCGATGACGCTGCTCGACTGCTTTCCGAGCTATTCCTTAACCGAATCGGGGCACCCGCAGTTAAACCGCTCGAGGTAATCGCTCACCGGTGGCGTTTAGGTCGGGTCGTTACCCCTCTTGATGCAACGTGTCTTTGGGATAGGGTTCGGCACCTTGGGCTGTGCGGAGACTATTTTGGACAGGCCACGATTGAGGGTGCCATGTTGAGTGGGATTGCTGTTGCTGGACGCATTTTAGGCGATGGAAGAGCATTCCTAGGTTCAGGGGATGGAGTGCAGTCGGGATTGTTTGATCAGGTGTAGATTGAGGCGAACTGCGAGAGCGAATTAAGCGGGTTTCGAAGGAGAAAAAGGTGCATAAAAGGTCTCAAGACCGTTTCAGGCAAGCATTAGTCAATGCCCTTTGATCCAACTTCCTTCCAACCAACTAATCCGCTAACTCCTAAGGAGGTTTTTTATGTTCAACCGCCTCGCAGCTCTTCTATTGCTGCTCAGTATTCCTTCTCTTGCCTTTGCTCAGTCCGGCTCGGTCTCTGGCAAAGTTACAGACCCGGACGGGGCCGTAGTGCCCGGTGCCAACGTGCTTATAGTTGGTACGACGTTGGGCTCTTCGACCGACGAAAACGGCGAATATATGATTGATGACGTTCCAGTCGGAGATCATATAGTCGAAGTTCGTTTTCTAGGGTTCTCTACCCAAACCCAATACACGACCGTAGTTCAGGGTCAATCCAGCTCGGTCAACTTTCAGTTGTCTGAGGACGAAATGCTTCTAGATGCCGTCGTAGTGACGGGGACCCGCTCTGAAGGACGGTCTGCGATGCAATCCGCGACGCCGATAGACAAAATTGATGTGGCTGCTCTTGAAAAACAGGGTAATGGCGACATGACGGAAACGTTGAAAAACATAGTTCCATCGTTTGCCGCTACTCCATTAACAGGAGATGGCTCTGCGTTTGTTCGTCCGACATCCCTGCGTGGTCTTCCACCGGATGATGTCTTGATCCTTATGAATTCGAAACGGCGACATAGAAGTTCATTAATTGCGCACTTCGGTGCAGCTATGAACGTAGGTGCTCATGCAGCCGATATTGGTATGATTCCGTCCATTGGCTTGAAAAGTGTTGAGGTACTTCGCGATGGCGCGGCGGCCCAGTACGGATCTGATGCCATTGCGGGCGTTATCAATTTCCTACTTAACGACTCCGACGAAGGGTTGACCGTACAGACCCAGTTGGGCCAATGGTATGAAGGAGAGACAGATTACAAGGTGGCCGCCAATGCTGGATTTCCATTGACTGAAAATGGATTTCTCAACGTGAGTGGTGAATACTCATTCAACTCCGAGTTATCTCGAGGTGTCCAGCATGCCGCTGCCGTCGGCGTACCGGGAGCAAAAAACCCGGCCATGAATTGGGGGCGTCCAGAAAGTAGTGGGTTCCGTTCCGTGTTTAATGCGGGAATTGACCTTAATGAAACTACAAAACTCTATGCCTTCGGTAACTTTGCAGACACGTATGGCGCGTATAGTTTCTTCTATCGCGCTCCTGGAAAGGCTGGTGCGTTAGAGCCCGTTCCTACCAATCCGAATGACCCATCTCAAGGGAATTTCTGCTGGTGTGACACGTTCCCTGCAGGCTTCACGCCAAACTTGAAAGGTCGTCAGCAAGACATCAGTTTTGTGGGTGGCGTCAAGGGTGAGCTCAGTAGTGGCGTTGCCTACGATGTTAGTGGGTCATACGGATCCAACAGAATGGAATATGAGCTAAACGGTTCATTGAACGCTTCTTGGGGCCCTGATTCTCAGACGGATTTCAGTCCTGGTGACCTGAAACAAGAGGATCTTAATTTCAATGCGGATTTCTCATATCCTGTTCAGGAAAACCTCAATTTAGCGGGGGGTCTCGAATACAGAAAAGAAACCTACTCCATGTTTGAGGGCGACGAGCAGTCATGGAAAGCCGGTCCTTGGGCACAGGTTGGTCAGTTGGTTGATCCAGCTACGGGTGACAATTACGGTGCGCCAGGTATTAACTCCAATGGATTTGCTGGTACCAATCCTGCCGTTGCAGGCGAGTTTTCTGGAAGTAATTACGCAGCTTACTTAGATGCTGAGTTCGACGTAAATGAAGATTTTCTTCTTGCTGCTGCATTGCGCTACGAAGATTTCTCAGAGTTCGGAACGACCACGAATGGGAAATTGGCAGCTAGGTACAACCTGAACAGTCGCTTCACCTTGCGCGGAGCCTATTCAACTGGGTTCAGAGCTCCAACACCAGGTCAGGCGAACGTAACGGTAATCACGACCTCATTCGATGGTGTCACGGGACAACAGGTTCAGGAAGGTACTGTGGCTCCAACGCATCCCTTAGCCGTCGGACTGGGTGGGAAAGCCCTCGTTCCAGAAGATGCCACAAACATTAGTTTCGGACTGGCGGCTCGCGCTTCTCAGTACCTCAGCTTGACGGTGGACGCTTACCAGATTGATGTAGATAGTCGGATTATTAAATCTAGAAGTCTTGCTGTTTCTGGTGACCCCAGTTTTTCTGAATTGGCATTTTATACCAACTCCCTTTCGACCTCAACGAGAGGTATTGATGTGGTTGCCGTCTGGAACGGAAGTTTGAATACGGATGTCAGCTTAGCGTTGAACTACAACGAAACTGAGGTGACGGGTCAGGAAGAAGTGGGCGGACAGCTACCTGTTTCCGAGTCGGTTATTTTCAATATCGAGAACAACCTTCCGAAAACACGTCTGAGTGCTTCAGTTGTGCATGATTTTGGAAAACTTTCTGCATCTGTCCGCGCGAACTACTATTCCGGGACTATCGACGAGCGGGGATCTCGGGAAGAGGTTGATCCTGCAGCGTTGATTGACCTTGAGTTGTCGTACAAAGTCAATGCAAACCTGACATTGGTTGGTGGAGCGAATAACATTCTAAACACCTATCCAACGAAGATTTATACTCGTCTATCTCAAGGAATGCCTTACCCGCGTCGTACTCCAATTGGATACCATGGTGGGATGACGTACCTGCGAGCTGTTTGGAATATGTAGGCCCTCAGGGTTTAAACAGGTTCTTGTTGAGAAAGGGGGGCGTGCTTGCACGCCCCCCTTCTTGCTTTGGATAGGTTAACAGCTTCAATTCTCTTCGCTTCTTACATTGCCTGCGGATTTCGGCACCTAAATAGGTGTAAAGAATCGTTCCGTAAAAACCTTTTCGTCGGCTTTCAGATGCTAGAATTATCATTCCTAGAATCGCTCGTAGTAGCCATAGACGGTGGCTTATTGGTCTTGTCATTGCTGGTCCAGATGATCATCTACCCAGCTTTTCGATATATCGAGAAAGATCAGTTCACGACCTATCACCTCGGATATACCAAGAAGATCACAAGGGCAGTGGCTCCATTGATGATTATGCAGCTTTTGCTGCATGGATTCTTTCTGGTTCAGTCTCCGGGCCCTATAGCCTACTTGGATGCCTCGTTCGTTTTGATGTGTTGGGGTGTGACGGGAGTTTGGGCCGTTCCAGCACATGCGAAACTCGGTTGGGACGGTATCTCTGAATCACTTATCTCGCGTATTTTATCAGCTAATCTAATTCGAACCATTTTGTGGGCTGCAGTCCTGCTGTTGACTCTGATCCGGTTTTAAGTTTGTCTGGAGAGACGTAAGCTACACCGTATCTTGCACACCGACTATTGATGTTCAAGCGCTTGGGTCTGGGCACCGTAAACTCATTTTGTTTTGAAATAAGTTATCGTTCTGGCTTTAATCCCGTTTTACCCCTGATAGATGGTGGCCTTAGACTATTGTTCAAGGTCTCATGTGTATCTATCGTTGAAGCGATATCAGAATCAGCCTCAAGGTGCACACGGCAAAAAATAAGGGGAGAAGAGCAGCGCTCTTCTCCCCTTGAAACGCTTGTCGCGTAAGCTATCCTATTTGGTGGAAGGGATTCCAGATCCACCGTAGGGTGCGAAGTTACCGTGGACGAGTAGCCAGTCACCAGAGGCTGAATCCAAATTCCAGACACTTGAAGCACGCGCCTTATAATCAACTAAGTCGCCCTCCGCTTTGTACTGTCCCGTATTAACGTGTGTCGCTACGGCCGTTGTGTAATCATCATTGAACCAAACGTCGATCTCGTCAACTTCTAGGGACAGCCATTCTGCCGTAGCACTGAGACTGTTTAGGACCTCATCGCTGGTTGCACTGTAGCAGGCTTCCATATTGGAGTCGCAATGAGTCGAAACCGGATTCAAAAGAGCGGCGCGGGCTTCCAACTGTGCTTCATCGTCAGAGTTTGACCAGAATAACTTTATCTGTTCAGAGATGGCTTCTGACAGATCATCATGATTCATAGCGCGCCAGATTGCTTCTGCACGAGTCGCGTAAATGGATGGATTACCACCAAGATCAACAGCAGTTCGGATAGCATCCCATGCTCCAGAGGTTTCTCCGACAGAATAGAGGATTTCAGAGCGCGAATCTGCTGGATTTGGGCCGGAATGTGCTTCTTCATAGAGATCTAGGTAGCGCATAGCAGTAATCATATCGACTGACTCAATTCCCCAACTAGCTTGTCCATAAGCATAGGCCAGCATATTGTAGGCTGCACCGGAGTGGTCAGGGTGGTTTGCGACAAATTGCTCCATGTTCTCGGCGACTGTGCCGCGGTTAGTATCCCAAGAAGACATCCAGGCAAAAAGCACAGCATCATTACCACCCTCTACTACAGCAGTAGCTGCAGGCGGCCATGGGTCGTCGCTTTGGAGTATGGAGAGCCATTGACGCTCGTCACTCGACAAATTCATTTCTGAGGCCTCAGCTAGCAAACGCTCTTGAGAATCACCTGATGCATTAGCGAGAACAATCTTTCCAAGGCCACACCCATTATCGATCAAAAGTGCAGCTCGGGCCATTCCTAAAGCTGTTGGCCTTTCAACGTTAATTAATGCCTCTAAGGCTTCACTAGCAATGGCTGCACCATCATCGGAACAAGATGTATTGTTAACCCAAGTCGATTGACCGGCAACTGTTAGGGTGGAAAAAAGGAATAAACAAAGGACTAAAAAGGGAGTTTTCACAAGTATCTAGAGGTAAGTGAGAAGGGAGGAGAAAAAAGAGGGTATCAACCCCTTTAATTCTTGCTCAAGATCAGAACGCAATCCTAAAGAGCCCTTTCACGAATCAAAGACTTATCTAAAGCTAACCTGAAATTATTTTTAGATATCCTTGTCTTTTACCTCAAATTTGTTCTCATCTTTAGATTTAGTTCGGGTTTTGTAAACGGCATCAAAGTCGAAGCTAAAATATTTCTTAAGACTATTTGATGACCTAGAACGGAGTCCTTTGGAATCGCTTTTTCTGAAGGCAAGCTGATTATCGAACGGTAGCGTACGACCGAAACTGCATGAACAGTAAACCGATATCGCTCAGTCGTCGATCTTGGGTAACCAGCTATTTTCTGATCGTAGTTGAGCCTTGGTCACGACATAATTGGACTCAGAGTACGTTATTCATACGGTATAGAACGCTGTGGTGGATCGACTGCATCCTCGAAACATTCCCAAAACAAAAAGGCCCCTCCACAAACGTGAAAGGGCCTTTAAATGTGGCGAGAGAGAGACTTGAACTCTCGACCTCCGGGTTATGAATCCGACGCTCTAACCAGCTGAGCTACCTCGCCATGATGATTGCCCGATTTTACAGGGCGGACCGAAGATACATCGCACGTACGCTCGTATCAATCGTTCGGCAGTTCTCGGGACCTGATCAGCAAGTTTTTCACGGACGAAGCCGCTCTTTCTAGCCTAGCTAATACTTCGGTCTGGCTAGTTACAGACCTTATCTCTCCCAGTTCTTCGGCAGACAAGGTCGACGTGTAGAGCTTCAATCGCTGTTCTACTTCCTAAATGCCGTGCTAAAAAGAACAGCGAAGAGAAATAGAACGGTGACGATTAGGGCCAACGACCCTACTATGGTGTTTTGATCTGGCATCTATTCTTCACCTCGATGTTTACGATTTTCTTTGATGGCGGCAAAGTTCATCCAGGCAAGAATACTAGGGACCCAGAGACCAATGAAAATGGCAGCTTCTCTATAACCGGCAAACCAAATTGCGATAGAGGCTAGTAGTGAAAGAATGGCTGCTGTATTAAATAGAAATTCTGAACGTGATAGATTCATATCAGGTCGGGTGTTGATGAAGGAATAAAGTAAACGGTCTCGGGCATTGATACCAATTCGTTTAGCGCAGCTAGAGAGCCTCTTGTCGCACGATTTGACAGCCGGAGAGTAGGGTGTAGAGCCTTCTTCTGTTGAAAACCCTCATAAGGACAGGAAGTGGAAGCTCGGGCCACACGGTTACGCGCAACCGGCTGGATGCTCAACGGATTCATCTCGCCATGGGGAGATGAATCGATTCAATCCTCGGCCCAGTTCACAGAAGTCCATTTTCCAAACGACGATCATGTGAGGCATAGTGAGAACCGAGATTAGGATGAGATAATTGGCCAGCGACACTACGCCCGGGTCAACAAAGGCAATTAAAAAAGCGACTCCGAGTAAGAGGAGCCCTGTAATTGCAAACTGGTCGTAGCTCAGTTTCCTGCCTGTTTGAGAGATGACGTTGAAGCGCCGGTACCATGTTTTCAAGCGATCTTGATGACCGACTCCGTGCCATAGGCAAAAATAGGCGCCAATGGAAGCAATGGGGGGCGTAAAAAGGAACAGCAGCACCAGAAGGGTCGCTTTAACCGACTCTTTACCAACCGAGCCCTGAAAGCGCACGCTCATTGAGAGGTGTACGAAAACGCTTCCTGCTAAAAGTGCAATAGCGATTGCGGGGCTGGGGAGTGCCGACATAATCTGCGCAGCGGCGGATTCGCCAGCCAACGAGGACAGAACCTGCTCGTACATGGGCCGGTGCAGAATCAGGGGAGTAATCAGCGGAACGACTGACCGAGCCATGGAAAGTATGGCAAATGGGAAACCCGACATTGGACGAGAAAACGACTTCGCTGACTCGTAGGCGTCCGCGCTACCCCAATGCCACATCGTCATGAGAAGGAAAATGATTGCTCCCGCTTTAGGAGATACCGACCAGAGCAGCGCATAACCGCTCATGATAGCTAGGTACCAGACGACTGTACGCGTCAAGTCGCGACTCCTGCACGAGCGCTTCGAAATAGCTGACCAAATGACGTGGTCGGCTGATCCATGAGAAATGCCGTACGCGACCAGGCTAATAACAAACGGAGTTACAATGACCCAGTGTGGAATGCTCAACCCTAAACTCCATACAACTACCCCTGAGATAGCTATGATAAGTAAGATCAGATGTTGGAGTCTGATGGCAAGCATTGGTTTGTCCTGCTACTTAAAAGAAATGGGCAGGTACCAATCCCCTCTCGAATTGGTACCTACCCACGTCGAGCAATTAATCGGTAAGGGAAAACCCTTCTTCTTCCGACTTATTGCGTGCAATAGCATAGATGAGCAGTCCAAAGCCCGCTTTGGCTACTACGTCAGCTACGGCATAGCCCACTTGCATGCCCACGAGCCCTACATCTGCTCCTAGGAGAGGCAATCCGTACGTGATCGGGTAGAAACCCCAACTTGCGAGCAACAGGTAGCGAGCCTTGATCATGAGATCGGCCACACGAGCTGAGTGCGTTTGAATTGCTTTTCCGATTTCGCCCCAGAGAACGTACAAGATGTAGGTGAAAGGAATGGTGGATAGAACGCCCCACAGCACGATGGGCTGTGCCGTAGTCGCGCCTTCGCCTGGATACCCCAGTACAATCATGGCCACCGCGGCAGCGCTCAGTCGGATTACCAGCTTTCGGGCTCTTTCTGACGCTAAGCCCATTACAAGAACGAGCTCAACAAGAAGGAGCGGAACGGTTAGCAACCAATCCACGTAACGATATGCGTCGTTGAAGAGGTCACCATTAAACGTGTATGCACCATCTACATAGGTGGCGGCATGCTCCCAACTACCCAGAATTCGGAAGTAGTGATAAGCGGCAATTCCGACTACGATGGCGGACACCATTAGTGAGATCCTGTAGCGCTTAGCTACTCGCTCACGAGCGATGATGAAAAAGACAAAGGCCGCCAACATTGAGGCGAACGTGAAGGACAGCGCGTTGAACACGATGTCGTATTGAGTAACTGAAAGAGCGTCCATGATGTTATTGGTTGGATGCGAGTAATGATCAGCCAGAATGTATCTCGAAACGACTAAAAATTATAATCAAGTCGATAATTATTCGCTGTTATCATATTTTATTGAAACAAAACGACTATTAGGTCATAAATAGTCGTATATGACTACAAAGACAGCAGCACATATCCTCCAAATACATCCTTCGAGCGTCAAGCGATTTTGTGCCCTAGGCGAATTGGGATCCGACGTGACGTCAGGAGGACATCGAAGAATCCATGCCCATCACTTAGCGGCATTCATCGAGAAACGCCAAGATCCTCTTTTTCTTCTAGGCCTTCATTCAGCCTTGGAGCAGTATGTCGATTGTCTTCGCATCTATTTCGAGCGACATGACAGTGACGAATTGGTCGAGTTGTTGTTTGAATTGGCTTTCGAGGGCAAGGATGATGGCTTTTTTGCCGCTGTCCAGCACTTAATGAAGCTGTTTCCTGGACAGATTCTCGTCTATGGCCCGATATTGATGAGTCTTCTGCGTCATGTAGAGCGGGACTATGAACGGCAGGATCTTACCATTGCCGACGAACACAGGATATCTCAATTGATTCGTGATGCTTGCATCCTTTGCTATTTCGATCTGCCTTCGCCCGCGAAGTCGAATGGTCAGACGGCGATTGTAGGATGTGCTCAAAGAGATACGCATGATATTTCCGCCTTGATCACGCGAATTGTCTTTAAAAGTCGGGGATACGAGGTTCGGTACTTAGGGGCAGACGTCCCCAATGAGGACTTTGCTCGCGAAGCCAAACGGTGGAACGCCGATGTCGTTTGTATTTCCCGAACTCTACCGTCCGGGCCGGGGGAAGATCGAAATCTGATTCAATCCCTTTTTGCAACGGCTAAAGATGGCCTCAACTACGAACTTATTCTTGGTGGCGCATGGTCCGAATGGGCTCAAAGTCTTGCAAAAAACCAAGACAAGGCTCATCCTGTGTCGAACCTTTACCAGCTAGTGAATCTGGTAGCTTCTTGGGACCAGGAAAAGGTCTGATAATCGGCTCTTTTCTGCGAACTAGGGATCCGGCAAGAGAATTACTCGTCTGATGGACATGTCATGGAACAGAGTCATAGGACAGGAACGAGTTGTTCATTCCCTGAAGCAGGCCTTGGTCAGCGGAAGGGTGGCTCATGCCTATATCTTCCATGGCCCGGAAGGAGTTGGTAAGCGCGCAGCTGCATTTGCACTAGCGGCCGCGCTTCAGTGCGAAGATGGTCATGATGGTAGCGCATGCGGGGCGTGCTCTGCGTGCAACAAAGTGAGCAAGGGAATTCATCCTGACGTCCACGTTATGATGCCGGTTACGAATGACGATTCTAAAAAGGCTCAGAAGGATGTAGCCGATAGACTTCGTCTGTTAGCTGAAGACCCTTACGCCACTGTTGACTTGCAGAAGAGACCGTCCCTTGATGGATCTGTCAAGTACACCAATAAGCAGATTAATTACACTATTAAGCAAGTTCACACCGCTTTGCTGCGAGAGATGAGCTTTCACAAGGTGGAGGGGAGGTATCGGATTGCAATCGTACTAGATGCGGACTTGATGCGTAGAGAAGGAGCCAATGCGTTTTTGAAGTTGCTTGAAGAGCCCGGCAAAAACACGGTTTTCATTTTGACTACGAATCGGATCGACCACATGATGGGGACCATTCTTTCCCGATGCCAGCAATTGCGATTTGAGTCGCTCACGATTGAAGAAATAGCCAAAGGACTCGCGGCCCGCGGACTGGGAGACTCCTTGACGATTGATGCGGTTGCCCGAATGGCAGATGGTTCGCTGAGCAAAGCTATTGAGTTGGCTTCCTCGGACGATCTCCCTGCTGTGCGAGAACAAGTTCTCGCGTTTCTTCGAACGAGTTACGCTGGAAATGGGATGGATACCGTTTCCATGGTGGACCAGATTTCAAGACTGGGACGTGAAAACGTGAAATTTCAGCTCCAGGTAATGACCGGGATTTTGAGGGATTTATTTCTGCTCAGGGTGTCAGGAAATACGGATTTAATCGTCAATATTGATCAGCTCGAAACGCTTACGAAGTTTGCTGCGAATCTGTCGGAGGCACGGCTCGAAGACATGATTGAAGCTGTCGAACGGACGGCATATCTCATTGAGCGCAACGTGAATCTCCGTCTGCTCCTGATTGCTCTATCCAGACTCCTCTCGTCTGCTATGCGTGGTGTACGTACGGCTGGGATGGATATCAACCTATTAGAAGCCTAGACAGCGGGTCGAGCCCCTTCGTCGGCCTGATCTTCCACGTCTGAAAGGTTGCTGAGATTACCCAGGTTGCCCAGAATGTCATCTGCATCGGTTCTGTGCAAGGCTAGAATAGCTCCGTGGGGGATAATGAGGAAGGAGTCCCCTTCAAATTTGATCTCAATGGCCTCTTTACGAAGGAAAAAGGCGAAATCGCCTGGGCGAGCCTGAAGAGGAAGGTAGCGCACCGCATCGCGATTTTGGTCCCATGTTTCTGTTTCGCTGAATTCAGGATTGGGAGTTACATAGCCTGGGCCAATACTTACCACTCGACCGCCACGTACACGCTCTTTTTCTGCGACGGATGCCGGCAACACGAGGCCTGCATTGGTCGTCCGTTCACCTTCGTCAGGAGAGATCAGTACCCGATCCCCAACCATGATCAATTCGCCCATTTGTTCAGCTCGTTGATTTAGTACTCAGTGTTGTCAGTGCCTGTTCGCATCGGTCAATGCCCTGCTCCCGAGTGTAGAACGAAGACCGAGAAGCGCAATTTGATTGCCAAGAGGCCAATTGTGTTGAATTTAGATTGGAAAAAAAGGCACTAATGGCCCCTTCCGCGTTCCAGTCTAATCTGCATCCCAGACCAAACTCTTCCATTTCTTGGCCAAGCGGGCCTTTAGGGTCACAAAGAGCCAATACAGGAGTCCGTGAGGCAAGACTGGGTATAAGCTTTGAGGGTACAAACGAATTTCCCGCTCCCGGCTTTTCGGTAATGACAAAGAAGTCTGCTTCGGCTAACGCTATAGCTAAATTCTTCTCATCGCTTAAGCCATGAACTTCGAATCGAGGATCCTGATGGTGCTTCATCCAAGAGGTAACTTCGTCAAATCGAGATCCAGCTCCTTGTATACGAAAGGAGAAAGAGGCGTCGGTTTCTTTTAGCATCTCGCAAAAGGCCAGTAAGTTCTGCTTTCCACCCACATTACCTGAGTACAATAGCTTCACCGGCGAGTGGAGTGTGTTTCGTTTACGACTTGACGCCTCAAGGATATGTTTGGCTAAGGATGAGTGAAGCCAATTCGGGATTAGATGCACATCCGATGGGGCGCCCGGGATTTGCTTGAGCGTATCGACCATCGGAGTAGAAATGGAACTCCAAAAAGAACTACGGCGAAATACGGCATTTTGAATCCGTTCAAGAACGGAAGTGCCCTTGCTGCGGCCGGCGATTCCGCCGGCCGCAGCAGCCTGAGCGGACAGGTCTTGTACATTGAGCCAAACAGGAGTCTTCGACAGAAACGAAGCAACTCCAGCGTAGGCTGCGGCACCAATCAGAGGATTGAATACAAGAATGGCGTCGTAGGTGTTCTTGCGGGGAATTTTTCTGAGAAGAGAAAGGAAGAAAGAGCCTTCATAGATCAGCCGCTGGATCAGGCTGTTTGGATTCCTGGGAATGAACAAACCATGACGCTCCACGACGTATCCGAGGTCTGTCTCGTGACTGATCTTTAAGCCATTCTTACCAGACTTATCGCTCCATTCGGGGTAATATGGGTAGGCGCACTTGACGTGTATGTTAAGACCCCGTTCATGCAGGCCGTCGCAAAGGTCCGCAAAGAGAACGCCTCCGCCAAGATCTGGTCGGAATACATTTACAACGATCAGTATGCGTAGGGGAGAGCTATTCAACTGTATATCAGTGCATTTAAATGTGTGCACAAATCTGCATAAACAAAAAATGGCACAGTCTTAAGATGACTGTGCCAAGTTGCACCCAAAAATTTCGGAGTGCAAATCAAGAGTTTAACAATACGTGCTGAAGGAGTCTCTTTAGAGCAATTGGAATACGATCAGTACGATCAATCCAACGACGCCTGCGCCGTAAGTCATGGCCTTAATTGCGCGGTCCACTGGATTGCGCATGTGAGTGGGCTGTTGAGGTACGGTATGAAGAAGTTACTCCGCTGAGCGGGTGGGAGAGACTTCTATCAGAATGCCTGTGAACGTTTGTCAATATAAGAACACTTATATAATGTCACAACTTATACATAAATTTCTTCTTAATAAGAGCAAAGGTTGTCCAAATGCAAAAAAAAAGGCGATTCCAGGTGCCTGGAATCGCCAAAAACGGATATTATGAACTGCTCTTAAGGACTAAATGTTAGGAATAGACGGAATAATGAAGGTATTCAGGGATAAAAAGGAACCTTGATTACCACTCGTTTTCATCTTTTGAAACGCTCATGTCTACTTCCACAGGGTAATTACCTGAGAAGCATGCGTTGCAGTAACCATGGGGGTTATCATTGGCCGCTAGGACGGCTCGCTTGAGGCCATCTATTGTTAGGTAGGCCAATGAGTCGACTCCCAGCCATTTCGCCATTTCATCTACATCGCCATCAGACTGATTGGCGAATAGCTCTTCGTGACTTGGAAAGTCCATTCCATAAAAACACGGATGACTGACGGGGGGAGACGCCACTCTAAAGTGAACTTCCTTAGCTCCAGCATTTCTAACCATCTGTACGAGCTGTCTGGCGGTTGTCCCGCGAACGATGGAATCATCAACCATGACGACGACTCGGCCTTTCAAGACCCCTTCCACCGTATTAAACTTACTGCGGACCCGCTGCTCGCGTGCTTGCTGTCCAGGCGCAATGAAGGTGCGGCCGACATAGTGGTTACGAATCAAGCCAATTTCATAGCGGGCTCGGTATCCTAGCTTTCGGCACTCCGTGACGTAACCAAGGGTAGCCGTATTACTGGAATCGGGTACGCTAATTACGATGGGTTTGGCTTCTCCTTCAGGGACAATTGGAACGGGAGCATCGTGGGCTAATTCTTTCCCCATTTTGCGCCGGACCTTATCTACCATTTCTCCGAAGATCTTAGAGTCTGGACGTGAAAAGTACACATACTCAAAGACGCATTGGCTGACGCCATTGTTTTGTGCCAAATTGTAGGATTCGAACTTGCCCTCTGCGACACCCTTTTGGTTGATGACGATCAGTTCGCCGGGTTCGATATCTCGGATATACTCAGCACCAGCCAAGTCAAAGGCACAGGTCTCGCTGGATACGCAGTAGGTTTCATTTCCTTCTTCATCAGTAATACGCCCTAGTGCCAGAGGTTTGAACCCGTTGGGATCTCGCAGGGCAATCAGCGAATCGTCGGTTAGCATAACCAAAGAGAAAGCACCTTCAAGCTGAGAAACGGCATCAATGATTTTGTCTATCTGACGTCGACGTGTGCTCTGTGCAATCAAATGCAGTATCATTTCAGAGTCGGCCGTGCTCTGGAAAAGTGTGCCTCGCTCGATAAAACTTCGACGAATCTCCCTGGCGTTGGAAATGTTGCCATTATGAGCTAATGCCAGATTTCCGTCTCTATAATGAACCAGGAAGGGCTGAATATTAGCCGGATTATCCGAGGCTCCAGAAGTGGAATACCGGTTATGGCCAATACCTGAGCTGCCCAGCAACTTCGTTTCAAAAATGGAGGTGTCCTTAAACACGTCAAGGACCAGGCCGTGGTCCTTGTGAGAGGGCATTACCTTCTTTCCTTTTGCCTCGTCGAAGACAGATGTGACAATGCCTGCGGATTCTTGTCCCCTATGCTGGAGAGCGTGCAGACCGAGGTAGATTTTATGGGCAGCATCTGGCGAGTTGAAAATGCCAAATATTCCGCAATACTCTCGTATTTGTCGCATGATGCGGGGGAATGTAGTCTCTGTTAAAGCCGCTTGTATCTCCCAAGGATATAACGGGTTTCGTGGAGAATCCGTGCGTCGTCTGGGAGCTCTAAGATAGGGATGGGATGCGCGGGCTGCTAATCTTGAGTCGGGCTATCTTTGCCTTCTGATACGGAAATCACGACCACTCTGACTTCTACAACGCGATTGTTTTCAACTTGCGTTACTTCGTAGCTCAGTCCGTTGCTGGAAAAGCGATCGCCTTCATCTGGAATTTCGCGGGCGAGATGAAAGATGAGTCCGCCTAACGTTTCAAAATCGAATTCTTCGGTATCGACTTCAATATTCAAATCTTCGAATAATACGTCCAGATCAATCTTCGCATCTACAATGAATTCGGTCTCTGAAACGCGCTCGATCAGTTCCTCTTCATGCTCGTCATGTTCATCTCGGATTTCACCTACAATCTCTTCGAGCACATCTTCCAGCGTAACTAATCCTGCCGTTCCACCATATTCATCTACTACGATGGCGATATGTGTTTTTTTCTCTTGAAAATCTGTAAGTAAATCGTCGAGCATTTTTCCAAGGGGAACGAAAATCGGAGGGCGGGCCAAGCTGGTCCAGTCGATATGCTCATCTCCCGAGTGTTCGGTCATATGTCGTAGCAGATCTTTGGCATAAACAACTCCTAGAATGTTATCTAGGTGCTCCACATAAAGTGGCATTCTGGAGTGGCCACTATCTCGAATAATTTCTACAGCTTCCTGAACAGAGGCACCGACATTAAGCGAAACAATGTCTAGTCGGGAAATCATGATCTCTCGAACACTGGTTCCTCCGAAGTCGACAATAGAGTGGATAAGGGCCCGTTCTTCCTCTTCAATGGTACCATGAGCCGTACCAATTTCGGCCATCGTCTTTAGGTCGTCTGCTGAAATCTTTTCTGCTAATCCAGCAAAACGTCCATGGAAAGCCTGCATGGAACGAGCCAGAAGAGAGGACACCGGAAATAAAATGCGGTGTAGCAACAATAGAATGCCACTGATGCGTCTAGCGAATCCAACGGGCTGGCGCGTGGCGATCAACTTAGGTGTAATCTCACTAACCACTAAAATGACGAAGGTTAGAACGATAATCTCAATGAGAACGGTTGCGACTGGGCTCCAGTCATTTGCCGTTGCCATTTCATGCGTAAGTACGGCTGCCGTAATAGCGGCCCCAACATTGACCACCGTATTCAGGATCAATATGGTGACGAGCAAAGCCCGTGGGTGCTGCAATAAACTGACCACTCGCTTAGAAGCGGCAGAATCGGAGTCTTCAAGCTCCTCGATCTGTCCGCTATCCAACGTAAAAAGAGCTACTTCTGAGCCGGAAAAAAGAGAGGACAGCAGTAACAGGACTACCAGGAATGCGAAGCCGAGAATAAGCTGATCTGTAGACAGTCCTGAATCCTGAATAAAAGAGAGGACTGCAAATAAAGCGGCAGAAGGAGGGTGGTCGTTCTCCAAAGCGGGTGAGGTGTCGCCTCTGAAAAGGAAAGAAAATAGAATATAAGGGCGTATTACGATGGATGCCGGCATGCGGATCCTCAAAAAAAGAGTATTGCGGGCGCGAATGCGCCCGCAATACTCAATCTTCTAAAAATACTGCTGGGTAACAATGATGTAGATCAACACAATGCTCACAGCAAGTGGGCAAATGAACTTGATAGCTACACCTAACAGCGAAGGACCGGCTAGCTTATGTCCACTGGACTCTAGAGAAGCCAACGCAGCAGGAATGCCCCACTTCCAACCCACGAATAGGCACAGCATTAACGCGCCAATACTCAGTGAGAAGTTACCCCAAATGATGTTGTTTAGGGAAAGGAAGTCCATTCCCGTACCCATGAAATTGGTACTGAACATCTCGGCTCCACCACTGGAAAGTGCCGACGGAATGGCCACTAAAAAACACAACCCGCCAATAATCCAGGCTGCTCTAGATCGATTCCAATCTTTTTCATCTACGAAGTAGGCAACGACCACTTCCAGTAGCGAGATGGTAGACGTGAGTGCAGCGATAGCCAGCAACGAGTAAAAGGCAATGGCAAAAAACTGTCCAGCGGGAAGGCTACCAAAGATGGAAGGCAATACCACGAACACAAGTCCTGGTCCTGCAGATGGATCAACCCCGACGCTAAATAGAGCAGGGAAGATGATGATACCGGCCAGTAGCGCGATCATCGTGTCGAACATGGCAACCAAAATACCAGCCTGCGGCAAGTTCTCTTCTTTTGGGAAATAGGAACCGTACGTAATCATGGCACCCATACCCAGCGAAAGACTAAACAGAGCCTGCCCGAGCGCGCTCATTACCACGCTTCCGGTAATCTTAGAGAAATCAGGCTGAAACAGGTAAACCAAACCTTCCATGCCTCCCGGAAGGGTCACAGATCGAATGGCCAGAAGGACTAGAATGGCCAATAGTAGGGGCATCAATACTTTGGTCGTTCGCTCAATACCCTTAGATACGCCGCCTTTGACAACGACTATAGTCAACAATAAAAAGGCACCCGTCAGACCAATGGAAAGACCGGGATTCCCGATTAACTGTGTGAAGAGGTCATTACTGGCCTCAGCCGTCATCACCCCACCATACACACCTGTTATTGCTCCCCAAAGATAGGACAAAGTCCAGCCGGCTAAAACGGCGTAAAAGGAGAGAATACCAAATCCCGTTAACACGCCGAGGCCTCCGATATAGGGCCAGAGGGTGTTAGGAACGAGTGCTTTGAAAGCCCCAACTGGATTTTTTTGGGTCTGCCGACCAATGGCTAGCTCAGCCAACACAACAGGAATACCTACGACTAAAACAAAGCCGAGATAGAGCAGGACAAATGCGCCACCCCCATTTTCACCGGCCGTGTAGGGGAATCGCCAGATGTTTCCGAGTCCAATAGCGGATCCAGCAGCAGCTAGAATGAATCCTGTTTTACCACTCCACTGACCGCGACTTGCAGAAGCCATGAGATGCTTTACGTTGATTTATGGGTTGACCTAAAGGCAGATCGGCGTAATTAAGCCATCAGAAAAATCTGTAAGGCGCCGAGCGCACGTAATAACCCTGATTATATGGTGAAATGCAAGCCATAATGTCTCTGAAATAGAATTGGGTTGGATTGATTGGACACCATTACTCAAAAAGAGAGGAATTTGGGGTGTTCTAAACAAAAGCGGGGGCGGTGACAAAGTCAACGCCCCCGCGAAGCAGATCAATAAATGAGTCCGCATAACAACTTAGAATGGAAGATCATCATCCGGTTCAAAGGTGTAATTGTCAGATCCTGAGTTGGAAGCCTTCGCTGCTGCTGGAGCTGCTTGTGCTTGCTGCGGGCGAGGTGAATCGGAATAGCTCTCACCGCCACCACCGCCACTACGTCCACTGAGCATCATCATTTCGCGGACCTTAATCTCGGTGGTGTATTTTTTGTTACCATCGCGATCATCGTAGGATCGAGTTTGTAACGAACCCTCGAAATAGGCCTGAGAACCTTTTTTGAGATACTCATTGCAGATTTCAGCAAGACGACTCCACACAACTAGGTTGTGCCATTCCGTCTTTTCGACCATTTCACCTTCTGCATTTTTATACGACTCGTTGGTCGCGAGACTAAAATTGCAGACCGCTGTACCGGATCCGGTATAGCGCAATTCGGGGTCTTTCCCCAGGTTTCCGACTAGGATAACCTTATTAACTCCACGTGCCATCTAAACACCTCCTGAAAATTATTTACATGAGCCCCTGGCGTTTCTATGAGTGCCACCGGCAAAAGCCGGCCTTCGGGTTCTATCCCGCTATTGTCAACTGAAACCACCAGAAGATGCAAAGGGTGTGGTAATGAAGAATCCCGCGCCACTGTCATATTTAACGGAAACCCATTTAGGCCACCATTTCATAGAGTCACGGAGATTCGATTTGTAACTTCTGACCAGAAATGTAGGCTCCGCCTATGACAGCATGCTGTCAGTAGGGCCGACACTTTGATCGATCCATTTTACGTTTCCGGCAAGAAAAGATCTGAGTTCAACACCGGAAGTTTTCCACAAAAGAGCATTTCATGTCTGAGAAAATATTTGATCCGGTTTTTACGGAGTCCGGCGAGTCTCTTGAAGCTTATGCTGATTTTGTTGCCATCGTACGTCAGTTACGAAGGGACTGTCCTTGGGACCAGGTTCAAACGCACGAAAGTGTAAAACATTTGTTGATCGAAGAAGCCTATGAAACGGTTGAGGCGATCGATGATGAGGACTGGACTCAATTGCGTAAAGAGTTGGGTGACATCCTTTTACACGTCGTATTTCACAGTGTAATGGCTGCCGAAGAGGGCACGTTTACCTTGAAAGACGTCATAGACTCGGAGTCGGAAAAATTGATACGTCGGCATCCACATGTGTTTGGCGATACCGAAGTAGATAACGTTCAGGATGTGCTCACCAACTGGGAGACGATAAAGATTCGGGAAGGGGAGAAGAAGTCCGCCATGGAGGGTGTCCCTCGGAACTTGCCTGCTCTTCTTCGAGCGTTCAGGATTCAAGAGAAGGCCGCTGGCGTTGGATTTGATTTCCCTGCACCGGAAAATGCTTGGGAAAAAGTGGATGAGGAATTGGGCGAATTCAAAGCGCTTCTTGCTGGTGATGCGTCAACAGTAGAAAAAGAGAAGGAACTGGGTGACCTATTTTTCGCTCTTATTAATTACTCGCGGTTATCTGGTCTCAATCCGGAGAACGCATTGGGTCGGACAAATGACAAGTTTATTCGGCGATTTCAAGGTGTTGAGAAAGGTCTGGAGGATGAAGGCATATCGCTCGTCGATGCCAACCTCGAACAAATGGATGCTCACTGGGATCGAATTAAAAAAGAAGAGCGGACCTGATTGAATCAGGCCCGCTCCACGTAAGGACTACACGATCTGCGAGATCGATCTTACTTCCCACTTCTTTGGTAATACGTTACCATACTGGCCTTTGCCAAGGTGTTGTTCCAAAGATTGTATCCAACAATAGCAGGATTCGTGCTCACGTCTAATCCAAGTGAGTCTGTTTTCAGGGCGTAAACGGTAATGATATACTGATGTAAACCGTGACCTTCTGGGGGACACGGACCGCCATAACCCGGAGCACCGTAGTTTGTGATGCTTTGGATGACGCCATCAGGCATAAGGTTCAACGCGGTGTTTCCAGCGCCCGATACGAGTTCGTTAGTGCTTGCTGGAATATCAAAGACAACCCAGTGCCACCATCCGCTGCCGGTTGGGGCATCGGGGTCGTACATGGTAACGGCAAAACTTTTCGTTCCTTCAGGAGCATTTCGCCAAGACAATTGTGGGGATTGATTCGAGCCAATGCACCCAAAGCCATTAAATTCTTCAGTGATTGTAGCTTCTCCGCCTAAATCGCTACTGGTCAAAGTAAACGTTTGCTGTCCGTGGACTGAGCTTGTGAAAGCCATGAAGAAGGCTAGAAGCAGGATTGATTTGGTCATAACTAGTTCTGTTGGTTTGGTGTTGATGCTTTAATCTAGTCAGGAGCAGGGGGCAATCAGTAACCGAAAAAGCTCAAAAAGTATTGCTAAAAGTTCAAGTTGATTGATACTGTTTAGGTGTCACGCCAAACTTCACTTTAAAGGCCTGAATGAAGTTGGATAGGCTCTCATATCCAATTTCCTCGAAAATATCTGATGGCCTTTCGTTTTGGTATTTCAACAGAAACGTGGAGTGTTCAAGTCTCTTATCCTGAAACCATTTACTCGGCGAAGTATGAAAGTACTTTTCAAACTCTCGTTTGAACGTGGATACGCTCATGTTTGTTAGAAATGAAAGCTCCTTTATTGTCAGTTTATTGAGCTTGTTACTTTCGATTGTTTGAACAAACTGATGTTTGTTGTTGTCGCTATTACTAATCAGAGAGTAAAGAAATTCCACTCCATTTGACTCTGCTAGGTATAGCATGATTTCCTCAAATTTTGTGGCTAGAATACGTTTTCTAGTATGAGGCGAAAGGATAAGAATGTCTGTCAGGCTATCCACAAAGCGCTTTATGAACGAGTCATACTCAAATGAGTACGTCGAGAACAGGTTTTTGAAGTTAGACGGCTCTAATTCGTATTTGCGAATGAATTGGAGAACAGCTTCGTTGGAAAAGAAAAATAGAATGCTCCGATAATGATTCGAATCGCTCGAAAGCTTTTCCGTCATTAAACAGTGCCCTGATTTCATTAATAAAAATCGAGAGCTATCTATGGCATACGAGGAGTTGTCAAAAAACACCTCTTTCGATCCTTCTTGAAGAAAGCTAAATGTGTTCCTGCTTAATAAAATTTGCTGTTTAGATAGTTCTGTAGTGCTTTCGTAATCATAGACCATGATCGAATCAGAGTAATCCAGATCTAATTCGCCAGGTAGGTTAATTATCTTCATCGGGGTCAGAACTGAATAGGCCTAGTGATCAGCTGGCAACACTTCTACGGGTTGAAGTCGACCTTCATCTCTATTCAGGAATTCCTGATACAGATCCAAGTGTCTGCTTTCGATCGGTACATTGAACCCGTCGATAAAGAGAGCCAAAATATTGGTGGACGTTTCAAATGGATCCCCATCTGATAAAAACAGGTTGGCTTTTTTGCCTACTTCGATGGATCCATAGTCAGCATCGATACCGAAGATTTGTGCTGGGCCTAATGTGACGGCTTTAAGCGCCGCTTCTTTCCCCATGCCGTAAGCAGCAGCAAATCCAGCATTAAATGCGAGATTACGCACGTTTTCCGTTTCTCCGCTTCGAATAGCGACCGTTACACCTGCATCTGCCATCAATCCGATATTGGCGTATGCCCTGTCGTATCGATCTGATCCTCTCGTAGGAGTGGCCAACATGGGGCCAACAAGGCACGCGATCCCAGCTTCAGCCAGCTTGTCCGCAACGCGCCAGCCTTCAGAGACGCCCGAAAAGACCACGTTAGTCAGTTTCCGTTCTTGAACCCAATTGATAGCTGCCAAGATGTCTTTCTCGCCATCTACTTTGACCATTAATTTCCGATCACCGGTTAAGACCGGAGTGATCGCATCCATTTCCGGCGCATAGACCGGCATCGTTTTTCCAGAAGGATCCGCAGCATATGCTGCTGCGATTTTTTGGTAGAGCGAAGCCCGATCCCAAATCTCATTCAGCTTATCCATAGCCTTTTTGTACTCGGCCTCTGGATCGCGCGCAGCGCCACCCCCTCTAAATCGGCGAAAGTTGCCAAATCCACCCTTGCGAGGGAACTGGAGAACGAGCATTCGTACGTCGCCAGCATGCATTTGCTCGGCTGTGTAGCCAAAAAGGTTAATCGCGGCTGCCGTACCTGGAAGCAGGCCGCCGCCTGGCTCGGTGATTACCGTAGTAATTCCTGAAACACGCGTCACGGGAATGGCAACGGCGTTCGGATTCACGGCCGTGAGCGCATCCATGTGGGGCGTCACTTCGCCAACTTCATTCGTGTCGTTGGTTTCTGCTACAGAACCCACTTCAACGAGACCGAGAGACGTACCCGAATCAATCATGCCGGGATACACATGCATACCCGAACCGTCTATCAACTGAGCGCCTTCCGGTATGGCTACATTGATACCAACCGCAATAATGCGATCGCCTTCAATGACGACGGTGCCGTTTTCAATGGTCCCATCTGAAACAGTCTCGATACGCGCGTTTGTAATGGCATACGTACCCTGTCGAGCTTTTTGATCTTGTTGCTGGCTCTGTGGGATGAGCATCATGAATGCTAGAACAAGAGAATAGAATACAGTCATTGTTTTAACAGTTCAGATTATTGGGAATCGATGGTGGTGAGAATATCCTCACCAAAGAGCTCAAAAAAGTCGAGTACTTCAGTCTCATCATGAATATGATCTCGTCCTGTAATCTGACCTTCAAAGGTCCCTATTTCAGCCGAGGGGCTGATTTGAAGGCGCATATCGTCTGCATCTTCGAAACGATCGAAATACTTGATCCCGTCCACAAAAGTCATCGCTGGAATAGCATAAACCGATAGAGGATGGCCATCGAAAAGGGTTAGGTCTCCATCTTTTCCGATTTCGATAGACCCAACACGATCCTGAATACCCAATTGGATGGCGGGGTTTATGGTGATCATGGATAGTGCTTCGGCATCATTCAATCCACCATAGCGCTGGCTCTTGGCTGCTTCGTGATAGAGATGTCGATTTAGCTCTCCAGAATCTGAATTGATTGAGGTAACAACGCCATTACGCATGAGGATAGCTGCATTGTAAGAGGTCGAGTAATAGACCTCAAACTTGTAGGACCACCAATCGGCGAAAACAGAAGCATAGGCGCCGTATGCGGCGAGCTCAGGGGCTACTTTAAAAGCTTCGTTAGCATGCTGAAAGGTGATCTTCCGAACCTCATAGTCATTAAACACTCTAGTCAGCATGAGGATTTCGTCTGCCCGATAGCTGTGACAGTGAACCAAGACGTCGCCGCGTAGAATGTCGGCCATCACTTCCAAGCGATTGTTGTACGCTGGAGGGACGGCTCTTGGATTTGTTGCTGCTTCAGCGGTGTAGGCATCCCAAGCCTCCATGTAGCGCTTTCCATTTTCGAAGGAACCACGGAGGACCTGTTCTACGCCCATACGAGTAGCCGGCACGATCGCGCCTGTACCACCGCTTCCTCTGTTGCCATGGACTCGGGTAGGATTTTCTCCGAGCGCGAACTTAATGGTGCGAGGTGCACCTTCAAATCGCACATCGTCGGGATCCTTCGTTCCAAAACGGTGCTTTATGGTTTCATTTTGACCCCCGATGACATTTGCTGATCCATGCATGGTGTGTGAAGTGGTCACTCCGCCCGCCAAAGCTCGGTAAATGCCGAGGTGATACGGGTTCACGACATCCTCCATCGAAACCTCTGCCGTTACCGGACTGGATCCCTCGTTAACACTGGTTAGAGCAATGTGTGAGTGAGCGTCAATAATGCCAGGCATCAGGTATTTTCCTGTCGCATCGACTTCCGTAATGCCTCGCGGTGCTCGAATGTTAGAGCCAATCTCTGTGATTATGCCTCCTGACACAAGAACGTCTGTATTCTCAAGATCTCCGTCGGTGATGGTCAGCACGGTAGCGTTCCGGAAAAGCACATCTTGTGCTGAAACCGAACCCGCCAAGAGAAAAACAAGAGCAGCGCAGATAAGTGTAAATCTATTCATGATTACTGCCCCCGACGACGTGATGAAGGAGCGTCGTCTTTTTTTGTTTTAGTATCGTATTCGAACTTGTGTCCGTCTACAAATACATATTTGATAGTGGTGTCATCTTCGAAGAGCGCACCCGATGTTACAATGACATTTGCCATTTTTCCGGCGTCCAGCGTGCCCATACTGGCTGAAAGGCCAAGGATATTAGCCGCATTGACCGTCAGAGCAGCGAGCGCTGCATCCGACGAGAGTCCGCCTTCCACAAACGATTTCAGGTTAGTAGAAAGGTCTTTAGAATCAACACCGTAGGAAGTGAATGCAAATGGAATACCCGCTTCAGCATACATTTTCGGCATTTCCACGTACTTCTGCCGCGTAACTAGCTGTTTAGCTTCCAAATTCCGCTTTTCAGCTTCAACATCACGAAAAGTCGCTGTTCGAGTCTCATCGGTGTAAGAAGCTAGTATTTGATCCAGGGAATCAGATTTGATTTCTGCAGCCCACTTGGGTTTGTCGGGCAGTCCCATCGTAAGGGCCACAGGGTTTCCCGAAGTTTTGATTTTGTCGATCGTGTCAAACCCTTCTGAGAGACCGGTAAGAACCATTGTTAACCCCAACTCCGTTTTAAGTGTTAGGGCCCTGTACACCTCAAGAGCATTGGTTGTATGAGCAAAAACAGGTTTTTCATCGGCGATGACCGGGAAAAAAGCAGTATGCACAATATCAGCGGGTGGTCGAGCCATTCCGGCTGGATCACTGGCATACATTTGCTCTAAGCGTAATCGCCTTGATGACTCTTTGTGTAGTTGTCTGAACTTGGCCATGATTCCCATAGGCGTTCCAGGATACACGCCTCGGGCTCCAGAGAACTGAAAGGCCATCGAGACGTCATTCCGAATGATCATGGCATCGGCATTTTTTCCATGCAGCAAGGCCACTGCACCGCTTCCTGGCAACATATTACCATGAGGAACCGTGTGCACGGTGGTAAAACCAAGCTTTCGATGGGCATCGACAGATTTGTCTGATGGATTTAGCAGGGTTCTGACCTGCTTTTCTGGCGTGATGCCGGCTCGTTCGTAGGTGGGATTGCTCGTATCAGCAACCGGAGCCATTGGAGTCCGCTCAGGCGCTGCTACACCTACTCGCGATAAAGCATCAATAAATCCCGCGTAAACGGTCATTCCGCTTCCATCAATGATAATTGCGTCGTAGGGAACGGTGGCTCGGCGACCAACAGATTCGATGACGCCATCGCGAAACACGATCGTTCCGGAATCGATAACTCTGCCTGGCGCCTGAACAATTCGGGCGCCCTCAATGGCATAGGTGGTGGAGACGGTGGGAATGTCCGCGCTGTCTTTTTGAGCGTGTACGCTGGTTGGACAAAGTCCAGTGATCAGCAAGATTGCTCCAAAAAACAGCATACAGGATCGTTTAGCCTGGAAGCTGTGCATAATGAATGCCAGATAGTCTGCAAAATGGGAAGGACGGGGCGAACAATGTACTTCCGTGCCTTAAGCCTAGCAAACTGAATCGGGGCGTCTCGCCCTTAGGGGATTAGGCTTCAGCAGACCAGCCGTCCACGACTCCCAAAATTACCACGTTGGCAGGTACATCCTTTCCGTTCATCAGTTGTTTTACGATAGAGCCTTCTTTGGCAACAAGCACGGTATCTCCCATTCCTGCGCCATATCCAGGATCAATGGCTAGCATATCAATATCACCATCGAAATCACCGATCGTATCGATTGGATGAACGATAAGCAGCTTCCCGTCTCTGAAGGTGACATCCTTGCGAGAAGCAACTATAGTTCCGGTGACTTTGCAGAGGATCATACCAAGTGGGATGTAAAAGTGGGCGTGTGGCGGGATGGAATGTAGGAAAAAATGACTCGCTGAGAAGGGTCAAAAAGCTGGCAGGTACGCTTAGATCCGAACTTTTTTGAGGGCTTTTGCACACCCTATTCGGTGTATGGTCCATAACATGTTTGCAAAAGGATTACATATTTAATGTGGTATTTAGTTAGATATTTGTTATCATCGAGTCCCCGTTAACCGGGCAGGCGGTTACAATATCGCCTATTCGGTCATATATAAAGGATATATAAGAGTACAAGTTTACTTGTAAATAAGTTCTCGGAATAACCATATGTATCTAACAAAAGGCATAGACGCGATTGCGACCATCACAGAACTTCGTTCCAACACAAGCGAGCTTCTGGAGTATGCAAAGGAAACCGACAAGGGTATCCTGATACAGAAAAACAACAATCCGTACGCCGTTCTCATCAGCTACGAGCTGTATGAGAAGTTGCTTGCTTCAGACATGGCCCAGAAGAAAAAGAAGGGTAAATAAGCTGGAAACCCTGCTTCCAGGCGTGTATTGAGCAACACATCCCACTTGGGGCGCTGGCCGAAGGCCAGCGCCCCTTTCTTTTTGGGTCTACTTAATCAGATGGGATAATTCGTCCACCCGACGCACAATCGTTTCGCGGTCCATGGTCCGATAGACCTCAGGAAGCAGCGACCTACTGGTACACTCGAGTACGGCAACCAGGGTTTGTAATTCCACCTCGAGCGGATAGGTTGGTGGCATGAAATCATCCACTACTTCCTGCAGAATCCGTTGGTTGACTTTGCCTTTAGTGCGTCCATCCGAGGCCGCCCGAAACTTGGCTCGAGTCAGCAACGCTTCCATATCTGCACCAGAGAAAGTGCGTTCTCCATTTAGCAAGGCATCCGGCACCTCACTCATTTTGACGTGTACGTTGGTGCGCTTGAGCATGACCGTGAGCAGTTCCTCTCGTTCTTCCCTCGTTGAGGGGTAGAACAAGGCGATGTGTTCTTCGGCCCGTCCCTGGCGCTTCAAGTCAACGGGCATGTAATCAGGGCGAGCGGTAACCAGAAACCAGATTACACGGCCCCTATTCTTGGAGTTGGACATGAACTGCGCAATCTGACCAAATACGCGTTTAGAAACTCCCGAGTCACCTCCTGCATCGCGGTTTCCAAGGGCGGCGTCCGCCTCGTCAATCATGACGGCTACGGGCGTCATGGCTTGAAGCAAGGTTAGAATCTTTTCCAGATTGGCTTCCGTTTGGCCCTGCCATTGAGAACGGAAGTTTTTCAATTTAACCATCGGGATTCCAATCTCGCCGGCGAAACACATGATGGAAAAGGTTTTACCTGTCCCAACGGGACCGCTCACGAGATAGCCCATTGGCATCACATCCGAACGGCCTGATTTTAGGGCCTTTGCTGCGTCTCGTAGATGTGCCTTCGCTTCACTATGTCCGGCCACCATATCCAGGGAAAGATCTGTCTCCATGAATTCAAGCATGCCGTATGCTTCAGCTTCAATAAACTCCTTCTTCATGGAAGACAGCACTTCGTAGGTCAGTGCTGTACGATTCTCAATGACATCGGCGATGATGGATCGGAGTTGAATGAATCCCAATCCGGCTGTGTTCGAGGCCAATGCACTGGCTTCTACTTCAGAATGCTGGGCCCACTCGCCCTGGAGCTCTTCCAGGTATGAGTCCACGTAGGTACGACGCGCCTCTTCATCTGGAATGGGGATTTGAATCTCAGCTGTATATGGGCTTTGAACAATCTGCTGATTCAGTTCACTCAAATTCTGGGTTATCAGGGTAACTGTAAAGTCGCTGCTCAGGAAGAGGGGATCGTGTGCCCATTTCTGAAGAAAGACCAAAGCATTTCGATCTCCTTCTGAGTACATGGATGCTTCGGCCATTGGAATGACGGTCTCTGCATAATCAATAATACAGGCAATGCGCTTTCCATCTGCGAGCCGCAGGCGGAAGTAGTTTTGCAAGACAGCCAGAACCCGAACCGGGTCCTTCGGTAGTTTTTTCGCGTAGTCGGTACCAAAAATGGTGTCGTATCCGGAAAGTGCCCGGTTAAAGTCCTTTTGGGATTCTTTGTCCGCGAAGTGAATTCCGCTCGACCGATCATAGAACAAAACGATGTCCCGTGAAGCAAATAGCTCATCTACCAGGAACTCGTGCAGAGAGACATATTCACTCTTCCCATCATCGCCGCCTGCAGCAACCAAGTCCCTGACGTTTCCATAAATGATGAACTGGGTTAACGTTTTGGTGAAGTACTTTCGCGCGAAGTCTTTAGCCCAGTCTGGGTAGTGAGCCGTGTATTGATCCAGCAGGGAAGGTCCGGCAGGGGAGGGCACATCCAGGGATGGCGTTTTGTCATCCGACTTGATGGGTGAGCCACTCACCTGAGTGCCCTCAGTCTGGATATCTGATGCCACAGCTTCTTCTGCCGGCGTTTCTTTTTTGTCTGGGGTTTCCGCCATGATTGCGATCGTCTTCCGAAAATGAGATGTTTAACGGGCGCAATATACGGAAGACCCCCGCCCGGAAGTTTCATCCGGACGGGGGTCACATAAAACAAAAAAGAGCCGATGTGTTAGGCGATCGTTACTTCGTCGTTAAGGTAGACGTCTTGAATCGTGTTCAGGATTCCAATGCCATCCTTCATGGGACGCTGGAATGCTTTACGACCTGAAATCAATCCCATTCCACCGGCACGCTTGTTAATCACGGCAGTGCGTACGGCTTGCTGAAGATCGTTCGATCCGGAGGCGCCACCTGAGTTGATGAGTCCTGCGCGGCCCATATACCCATTCGCTACCTGATAGCGGGTCAAATCAATAGGGTGGTCACTTGAGAGCTCGGTGTAAATACGCTCGTCAAGTTTTCCGTAGGAGGAGTTACCAGAATTCAGTGCTTTGTAGCCGCCGTTCTGCTCAGGCTGTTTTTGCTTGAGAATATCGGCTTCAATAGTGGCACCAATGTGGTTAGCCTGTCCCGTTAGGTCAGCACTCGATTCGTGGTTAACACCATCAACTTTGAATCCGCTGTTTCGCATGTAGCACCATAGGATGGTCATCAATCCCAGCTCGTGGGCCATCGCAAAAGCTTCGGTAACTTCTTCTAACTGCCGATTTGAGTCGTCTGATCCGAAATAGATCGTTGCACCCACTCCAACGCAACCCATATTCCAGGCTTCTTCGATGCGTGCAAACAGGATCTGATCAAACGTGTTTGGATGGGTCAAGAGTTCATTGTGATTGAACTTCATGATCATCGGAATCTTGTGAGCGTATTTACGCGCAATAGATCCTAGCACGCCATATGTGGATGCTACACCGTTGCAACCGCCTTCGATAGCCAATTCAACAATATTAGAAGGATCGAAATACATCGGGTTTTTGGCGAAGGAGGCTCCACCGGCGTGTTCAATTCCTTGATCCACTGGCAGGATGGATACATATCCCGTTCCGCCCAATCGGCCGTGTCCGTAGAGACGCTGAAGGGAATTAAGCGTAGGAATATTACGGTCCGAGTCTTTCCAGACACGATCCACAAAATCAGGTCCCGGCAAATGCAGGAGAGACTTATCGATCGTTGAGCAGGAGTGATCCAGAAGATGGGATGCTTCGTCACCCAGAATATCGGCAACGTTGGTGGTATTCATTTCAGCCATAATGTGCGATCGGTAAAGTTGAAAACGCGGAGTAATTGGATCTTAGAAAAACCCTAGCCCACAGTTTAGGCTTTATCCTTGCGCGTGGCAACCCGACAACCGGCTGGAATCGCTTCCAGATCGTTGAAGAAGTCGGGAATCCGTGATCCAAGATACGCTGACATCAAAATCCCCTTCGATCCAAGACCTGTGAAGAACCATACGCGATCAGATTCAGGTAGCGGCCCAATCATGGGAAGACGCGTTCCCGGTACGGTGACTCGGATGGACGCAGTGTGAGTAACAATGTCCGGATCCCCTAAATCGGGTAGCATCGTTCTAGCGTGATTTAAAATTTCTTGAGCCCCGGCTTCAGTAGGGCCCGATTCGGTCCACGAATGCTCAAAGGTAGAACCGATTCCGAGCGTATCTCCCTCGTCTACCACATAGCCAAACCCACTGAGAGGCATTATTTCAGGCGGAAGAGAAGCGGGGCGTCGGATTTGCAACCGCTGTCCTTTTATAGGGTGTAGGTATAAATGGCTGGTTTTGGGGTGATGTACGAGATCCAAACCAGTTGCCAACAAAAGACGCGTACAGTCAACGGTTTCTCCGTTTGAAAGATGAACAGATACATACTTGGCATGCTCAGTCCAATCTTCGACAGAACAGGATTCCATCACGGGCACGTTTCCAATCCACTCCCGGCAAAGATCACCCATATTGGTTCCAAAGCCATGTTTTGCTAGAATCAGGCCATACGGTGCAGCCAAATAGGGGTATCGCTCAAGGGCATCGGTCGGCCCGATCCACTCAGCGAGGTCCGCGTTTTTTGTTGCTGAGTCCAAGAAGTAGTCGGCCTGTTCTTGGGTCCGTGCGGGCCGGAGGAGGCCGCCAGGAGGAGGATTGAGTTGCTGCAAGGCCTCTCGCACCTGCCATACCGGCCGACCTTTCCTAGACATCATAGGATTGACCATACCTGATCCACTACCTGAAGCTCCTGAGGCGACGGTATGGCGATCAACTAAGAGTACGCGGTATCCGGCGCGCGCGAGAGCGCGCGCCGAGGAGGCGCCGGCTAAGCCGGCGCCTCCAATTAAGACATCAAAAGAAGGGGCCATTGTATGGAAGGATCAATCAAATCGGTACACTGTTGGAAAGGTCAGGTTCTCTCAGAAGAACGATGCTTTTCCAAAGGTATTAGAAATGCAAAAATAAATAAAGACATATTTGTCCCAAATCTGTCTCTGACAAAGCGTATCTTAGAGAACTGAAAACGTTTTCATATGTTTTTCTGTTTGTAATTGGCCGCCTCCAAGGTCCTCTTTCCGAGCAATGCCTTGGAAGGGCCAAATAAGTATCCTCCTCCGGTTCAAAGGTCTAGCAAGATCTAACTAATAACGAGCTAAACAAACTCTACTTGTTAACATAAAACGCATCTACGCGGACCATTTCCTTATTTAGATTGAGTCTAAATAAGGGAGTTAATAGGATTTAAATGAAGGACACACATACCGTAATTGTTGGAGGGGGGGTCATCGGACTCTCAATCGCTTGGCGACTCGCGCGCGCAGGGCGACGTGTGACAATTGTTGAGAGGGGGAAGATTGGCTACGAAGCTTCTCGCTTGGCGGCGGGAATATTGGGAGCAGCTGCAGAGGTTGGATTCGAGGAATCCGAGCTATATGATTTATGCCGACACTCTTTGGAAATTTGGCCAGACTTTGTTCGCGAATTAGAGGCAGATTCCGGTATGGTTGTGGACTACCGCTCAAATGGTACGTTGATCGTAGCCAATGATCGCGATTCTACCGAAGCGTTACGCAGAGAGTATGCTTTTCAGCAAGAGCAGGGGTATTCGGTCGAGTGGCTAAGTGCATCCGACGTGCTAGAGGTAGAGCCTTTTCTTTCACCCAAAATTGTGGCGGCTGTTCGTGCACCTAAAGATCACTCAGTTGATAACCGCAAGGTGCTCAAAGCTTTACATGCATCCATTTTGAAGTTGGGCGGTACTGTTCTGGAGCATACAGAAGTGCGAGAACTAGATATGAAGGGCCCAGAGGTCCTGACTCATCTGAGGATTGGGGAGCCATTAAAATCGTCTTCAGTGGTCTTGTCTGCTGGGGCTTGGAGTCGTCAAATCGGGGGTATTCCTGAAGCAGCGGTCCCTCCAGTGCGTCCGGTCAAAGGACAAATCCTGGAGCTTCAGATGGAAGACCCTTTCACTCTTCATCACGTTATTCGTGGGCCGGGTGCTTATTTAGTTCCTCGATCGGATGGCCGCTTAATTGTGGGGGCGACGAGCGAGGAGATGGGATTTGATAAGCGATTGACCGCTGGAGGAGTGTACAAGGTTCTAGAAGGGGCTTGGGAAGTAGTGCCCGGTATCTATGACCAAAAAATGCTTTTTGCGGATGTCGGATTGAGGCCAGGAAGTCGAGATCACCAACCGATTTTTGGCTTTGCTGATGACCCTCGCCTATATATTGCTACTGGCCATTTTCGCCACGGCGTTGTCTTGGCGGCTGTAACGGCTATGGAATCTGCAAAAAGTATGCTGTCGGGATCAGAGAGTAAGAAGTATGCGCATTTCTCACCTAGTCGTTTTACCTCATCTTGAATGTGTAGAAATGATTTCTGTCACTATAAATGGACTTTCAAGGCAAGCTCCCGCCGGGGCAACCTTAGGCGATGTATTACGGGAGCGATCGATTTCAGAAGGGTCGGCCCGGGGTGTGGCTGTCGCGATAAATGATCGTATTGTTCGGCGAACAGATTGGGACTCAACACCACTTTGTGCAGGAATTCGAATTGAAATCGTTACCGCGAGGCAAGGGGGATAAATATGAAAAAGGGTATAGACGGTCTAAGCTGTGTTCCGTCAGGCGAATGTGGTGATTGGCTCCGCATAGGAGATTTGAAGCTGAAGTCACGGCTTCTACTTGGTACAAGTGGTTATCCGAGCCCTCAAGTTATGATGGAGGCAATGGCTGCAAGCGCATCTCAGTTGGTGACCGTAGCTATTCGCCGGGTGAATTTGAATGATCGTGGAGAGGAGAGCTTTATGGACCTCCTTGAATCGCTTCCTGTCAAGTTATTGCCGAACACGGCCGGATGCTATACCGCACGAGAGGCCGTTTTAGTGGCTGAACTTGCGCGGGAAGCATTAGAAACGAATTTGATCAAGTTGGAAGTGATAGGAGACGACGAAACCCTGATGCCAGATGTGGAGCAGCTGCTAAAAGCGGCATCTGAACTAGTCTTGTCCGGATTCACTGTCATGGCGTATTCCAATGACGATCCCATCATCTGTCGAAAGTTAGCTGATATAGGGTGTGCGGCAGTCATGCCGTTAGCATCACCCATCGGAAGCGGAATGGGTATTTTGAATCCCTATAATTTGGAGCTGATTCGTGATCTTATTCCCGATTTGCCGTTGTTGGTAGATGCTGGAATTGGGACGGCTAGTGATGCAGCCCGGGCTATGGAGTTGGGGTATGATGGCGTTTTATTAAACACGGCCGTCGCGAAAGCAAAACATCCTGTTCAAATGGCTGCTGCCATGCGACACGCTGTGGACGGAGGTAGGTTAGCTTATTTGGCTGGTCGAATACCTAGGCGTTTCTATGCTCAAGCTTCCTCAAGTATGGACGGTCGAATTCAGGTTGCGGGGAATGGATGAATGCGGCAAGTTCACTACCCAGGTTGCTCCTTATAGCTGATAATTTCACCCAGCCTGAAGTTGCACGAAGAGTCATACTATCGGTTCGGGCTGGTGTGCGCTGGGTACAATTACGCGATCATTTGGCATCCTCTGATGATTTCGATGCGATGTCGATGAAGCTGGTATATGAACTCACCAAGATTGACAACAAAACGCTGATTTCGGTTAATTCGAGAATCAAGGTTGCTCAGTTGCATGATTTACCGTTCCACACGGGTGCAAACGGGCCGACCTTCTTCGAATCAAAGTTGGTGCTGGGTCCGGAAGCACAAATTGGCCTTTCTACTCACGACGGCAAGGAATTGGCTAATGCGGTTCGAGAAAAAGCGGCCTACGTAACGTTTAGTCCCATTTTCCCGACGACTTCTCACCCCGATACTAAGCCAGTTGGGCTAGATGTGCTGCGAAACGTGTGTCACCATGCAACTATGCCGGTTATGGCTATGGGGGGCATTACACCAAGCAAAGTTCAAGGGTGTCTGAATGTTGGTGCACATGGTGTTGCAGTCGTATCGTCTATTTTATCGGCGACTGATCCGATAAAGGTCATTCAAGAATTTAACGCCGTAATCCCCGGTCTATAAATGAATATTCCAGTGGCCCTGACGATCGCAGGAAGTGATTCCGGCGGTGGTGCAGGCATTCAGGCAGACATTAAATCCATGCAAGCCAATGGCGTGTTTGCGGCATCCGTGATTACGGCTGTCACTTCGCAAAATACCGTTGCTGTGACGGATGCAATGGATCTGCCCGTTTCGATCATCGCCTCGCAGCTAGATGCGGTCATGTCGGACTTACCTGTAGCAGCCGCTAAAACAGGGATGCTATCTTCCGTGGAGATCATTGAGTGTGTTTCGCAGAAAGTGGCCGAGCATACAATTGGCCCTCTAGTAGTAGACCCTGTGATGATTTCAAAAAGTGGATTTCCACTGCTGAAAGATGATGCCGTGGATGCGTTGATTAAACTTTTGCTTCCTTTGGCTGAAGTATGCACGCCAAATGCGCACGAGGCCGCTAGACTGGTGGGTTATGAGCTTAGCTCGGAATCGGATGCCGCTAAGGCTGCTGAACAAATTTTTGAAATGGGTCCGCGTGCTGTGTTGGTCAAAGGGGGCCATTTGGATGCCGAAGAGGATGCTGTAGACGTGTTGTTTGATGGATCTACCATGCACGTTTTTCGAACGCCGAGAATTGAGACGGTCAACACGCATGGAACAGGCTGTACCTATGCTGCCACGATTGCGGCGAACCTGGCTCGGCGAATGTCTATTCCTGAAGCGGTGGAAGAAGCTAAAATATATGTGACACAGGCCATTCGACATGGCTTGTCTATTGGGAAAGGACATGGACCAACGGATCATTTTTATTTCCTTCGGGACTGATTCATGCCTGAATTACGCAAAGATTTAACTACGTTCGATGGGATTGCCCTTCTGATTGGCATCACTATAGGATCTGGGATCTACTCCACGCCCTATCTCATTGCCGGATATTTTGGTTCGTACAGTGAGGTCATGATCACGTGGTTTGTAGTCGCAGCATTCGTGATGATGGGCGGCTTGATTTATGCAGAGCTTGGGACCCGAATTCCAACTACAGGTGGTGAATACAGCTATATTTCCCGAGCATATGGACCTTTTGCGGGATTTCTGTTTGGATGGGCACAGTTATTCATTATCCGCACGAGCCCTGCCGCGGGTTTGGCCATTATTGCCTCGGACTACATAGGGTTTTTTGTACCCCTCGAAGGCTGGTACCATACATCGGTAGCTCTGGGGATAATTGCCTTGTTGGGCGTTTTTAATTACGTCGGCGTCAAATGGTCGGCGCTTTTCCAACGGGTCACGACGGTAATGAAAGTGGGCGGGTTGCTCCTATTCTCAGCGCTCTTTTTGGTGCTATTAGGAGATTCACCGAGCCAGTTAGGTAGTAGTGCGCCTCCACTCAAAGACGTTGGATTCTTGACCAACTTAATTCCAGCACTAATGCTCATTGTCTTCACCCATACCGGCTTCGATCGTGTTGGGTATGTAGCAGGAGAGATGAAAAACCCCAGAAAGGTCATTCCGAAGAGTATGATCATTGGATTGGTTCTCATCATTCTGATCTATGTCAGCATGATCACGATCTATCATTACGTGATGGGCATGGAGGCGCTTCGAGCAACGACTACACCAGCTGCTTCCGTTGCGTCCATGATGTTGGGTCCCATGGGTGCTTCTGTTATTGCTTTACTTGCCATCATTTCTGCTGTCTCAAGTATTAACGGCACCATGTTGTCTTCGTCCAGAGTGTATTACGCAATGGCTAGGGACGGTATTTTCTTTAAATCGTTTGATTTTATTCATCCTCGTTTTCGCACACCTACTCGTGCCATTATTGCGCACTGTTTTTGGGGTGGTGTAATTTTGGTTGTTCGAGGATCGTTTGAAAACATTGCCGCTGGGATGATTTTTGCCATCCTCATTTTCTATACCATGACCACTTTGGCGCTCTTTAAGTTTAGGCGAGAGAACGTGGGAGAAGAGCCGCAAAACGATGTTGAAGGCGGCATCTTTAAAGTGCCGTTTTATCCCGTTCTTCCCATCGTGTATTTGATGGGCGTGGTTGGCTTGCTGGTCTTCCGTGTCATTTTTGAGTGGGAAAAATCTATGATTGACCTCGCCTTTGTTTTGACTGGACTTCCTGTCTCATGGTTTTGGTTTCGCCACAAAAAAACATCCGGAAAACGGAAAGAAGAGGAAGGTAATGCTTCAAACGTCTGATGAACGGAATAAGGATCTACTCATCAACATCGACGGTGAACTTATTCATCGTGATCAGGCCGGTGTGAGTCCTTTTGACAGCCTGGTACAAGGTGGAGACGGGGTTTGGGAAGGCTTACGACTATATAACGGTCGGATATTTAAGCTCGTTGAGCATCTGAATCGGCTCCAAGACTCTGCAAAAGCGTTGGCTTTCCCTGTGATTCCCTCCCAATCTGAGTTGATCGAGGAAATCCGTAAAACATTGGTGGCCAATGGAATGCAGGATGGTGTGCATATTCGACTAACACTGTCGAGGGGAAAAAAGATCACTTCGGGCATGGATCCACGGCTCAATCAAAGTGGTCCAACCTTGATTGTTCTCCCCGAGTGGAAAGCCCCGGTATACGATCGCAGCGGCTTAACCTTTATGACCTCGTCTATTCGTCGCTTTCCTCCGGATTGTCTGGATCCCAAAATCCACCACAATAATCTACTGCAGTCTATTCTCGCTAAGATTGAGGCCAATGCGGCAGGCGCCGATTCAGCTCTTATGTTGGACCGAGAAGGATTTATCGCTGAGGCGAATGGGACGCATGTTTTTTTAGTCAAAAACAAAACGATTTATACCTCCGAGGCAGACGCCTGTCCGGAAGGTATAACAAGAGATACGGTCATAGATCTCTGCAAGAAAGAAGGTATTCCGCTACACGTAGGTCGCATTTCGACGACGGATGCCTATCGGGCTGATGAGATGTTTTGTACCGGCACCATGGGAGAATTAGCTTCCGTCATACAGTTGGATGGCCGTACCATTGGGAATGGCCAACCAGGAGAACTAACAGCAGCGCTCTCAACGCTTTATGTCAAAGAAACCGCCCATTCAGGATATCAGATTGTTTGAGCTCGTTCACAGAAAACTTGGCCTCATCCTAGTACTCGTAATGTGCTGTGCGGGTGCTCCGCTCGCTGGATATGGGCAATCACTTGTTGCTGTGGACGATTTGATCTCGTTACCCAATGGTGGCGCGATCATCGATGCGCACACGTTGCTGTTCGGAAATGATGACGTACCCACCGATTCGATTCAGGTAGTGATGGTTTCCAGCCCAGCACATGGCAACCTAGTCTCTCTAGGTGGTTATTTGTTCGAATACGTGGCAGATGCAGGCTTTATTGGTCAAGATTCATTTCAGTATCAGTTGCAGACTGTGCCCATCCAGCACTTAACGCTGGATCCTGCGGTGTCTGTTCTTGACTTTGATGCCAAGGTAACGGTCGACCCATTAGGTCAAGATGGGGATGTTGAACCCATCCCAGTAGGAGGTGAAATCGACCTCGATATGGGATTGGATCCCTCTTCCGTTGATTCAGCCCAAATTGTGGGACTCCACGTGCTGAATGTGGCTAATCAAAGTTTGCGATTTGATTATGGTTTTCCCTTTACGGTAGGGACCCTTCGCATTAAAGTTGCAGAAGAAAAAGTGCGATTGGATCTTGTACAACCCGGTCCAAGGGCAGCGGTTACGGGCATACTGAATGCATTCAGCCAAGAAAACAATCCCATTTCCGTTAGAGTCGAAGCTACGCTGGAAGGTGGCGGGCTTTTAGCGAGTCAGGTGCCAGATGATGTTCAGATACTTGAAACGGAAACGCCGATCGCACTGACTGGAAATATCTTGCGTCAAGGAGAGACCATCGTGCTACTCTTAACCATTGACTCTGATTATGCATTTGATCTCGATGGTAATGAGGTTGAACTGAATATATCCGGTTCGATTCAGGCCTTTGGCGTCTTTCAGCCACGAATAGAATCCAACGTGGCTACCGTGTCCATCAATGTCATAGAAGCTACTGATGTGGAGGTGAATCCATTGGATCCGGCCTTGATTCATCTGAGCGTATACCCCAACCCGGTTGTAAATGAGATCACGGTTGAAGTCTCAAATACGGCAGCCTCAATCTCAGAAGTGAGCATTATAGATGTGCTAGGTCGCATTGTTCATGTACGGCAATATTCGGGTACAGACGCCCAATCGACTGTTCGATTAAACACATCACATCTAAGCTCTGGCGTATATCTGGTGAGCGTTGATTCACCGCTAGGACGCGTTTCGAGGTCAATTATCGTCCATTAAACGGGGATTTCCTCGCATGGGTGCTTGAATACCATTACATTCTGAGCTGTTTCGTCTCGTTTTAACTTTCCCGTAGATCAATGAAGAGGACTTTTTCCCTGCTGGTTGCCGTGTTGATGTTTATCTCCACCGCCCAAGCACAATCATTCGGTATTTCATCCGCAGTTTCAGGTGATGAAATTCTTGTCGGAGAAGTTGGCAGTGCCACTTATCCTGGCACTTTATACGGCTTCTCTAAATCGGCCGATGGTACATGGTCAGAAGCTTATCAAATGAACGCTCCCGATGGAGGCGAATCTCAGGATGGATTTGGCCGCGCGGTTGCGTCTAATGGCCAGCAACTCATCGTAGGATCTGGACCCAAAAATGCAGCGTATATCTACACAAGAAATAGTGACGGGGGTTGGGATGCAGGTACGGCATTGACCGCTTCTGATCTCTCTGAAGGTGATAATTTTGGTGGCAAGGTTGCCATTGGTAACGGCTTTGCAGCTGTTGCAGCCACCGGTATGAATGAAAATGCTGGGGCTGTATACGTCTTTCGCTATACGGATGGTACGTGGGCGCAGGAAGCCATGTTAGCTCCTGAGGGATTGGCAGCTGGTGCCAATTATGGATATACCTTAGTTGCTGGGGACCACACGTTGTTGGTGGGAGCGCCTGCGCGTACCGTGGGTGGCTTTTCCAGAGAAGAAGTAACCGAAGTGGGTACTGTCTACTCGTACCGATATGAGGACTTGGCTTGGTCAAATGCAGAGCAAATCGGCCCGCAAGGCGTCTCTGAAGGAGGAGCCTTTGGTGGATCCATTGCAGCTTCTGGAGATCGCATTGCCGTTGGAGCGCCTATGGATAATCAGGGTGCAGGAAGTGTGTCTCTATTCGTTTGGGATGCAGAATCATCTTCATACGCAAACGACGGTAGGCTGGCTCCTTTTGTGGCTGGTCGTTCTCAGTTTGGATCCTTCGTCTCTCTGGATGAATCGGGTGTTTTTGTAGGTGCACCTGGCGACAATCGTGGCCAAGGATCAACCTATTATTTCACCCGCGATGAAGCTGGCCAGTTTTCAGAAGCTTCCAAGTCTGGCGCTGATGGTGTGAGCGGTCGCTCCTCTTATGGTGGCCGGATTGCTGCAGGAAATGGCATAGCCGTTATTAGCGCAACCGGAATGGACTCTCGCTCGGGTGGCGCAGTCGTCTGGGAAATGTCTGAAGAGAGTGGTTGGGTTGAATCCGGCGTGATCTTTAATGTAATCAGGGGATATGCGCCCATAACAGAGGGAGAAGTACGCTGCGAATCGGATAAAGTCGCTGACTTTGCCTGTAGCAACGTAGACATTTTATCCTTCTTACCGCTGAATGCACTTGGTGCATCTCGAGGATCTGCTGTGAATGATATCTGGGGATGGAGTGATCCTGAAACAGGAAAAGAGTATGCCATTGTTGGTCGTACGGACGGAACCTCTTTTGTCGATTTGACCAATCCTCTGGCTCCTATCTACGTAGGTAACCTACCCATGACCGAAGGGGCTAATCCAGCTATCTGGCGGGATATGAAAGTGTTCAAAAACCACGCATTCATCGTGGCGGATGCGTCGGGACAGCATGGCATGCAGGTCTTTGATCTGACTCGACTTCGAGATATGGACGGTATGAATCCACCGACGTTGAAGGCAGATACGATTTATGACAAGATTGCCAGTTCGCACAACATCGTGATCAACGAGGAGACCGGATTTGGATACTCGGTTGGAAGCAATTCGGGTGGTGAAACATGTGGCGGTGGTTTGCACATGATTGATCTGAACGATCCTAAAAACCCGACGTTTGCTGGATGTTTTGCAGATCCATCCACCGGTCGTCGCGGAACTGGTTATTCTCATGACGCACAGTGTGTGATTTATGCCGGTCCGGATGCCGAGCATGCTGGCAAAGAGATTTGCATGGGATCAAACGAAACCGCATTGTCTATCGCAGACGTATCGGACAAAGACAACCCTGCAGCTATCTCATCAGTTACGTATCCAAACGTGGCCTATGCGCATCAGGGCTGGCTGTCTGAAGATCACGAGTGGTTCTACATGAACGACGAAGGCGATGAGCCTCAGGGTCTTGTGGAAGGAACGCGTACCCTAGTGTGGGATGTGCGTGACCTAGACGAGCCACTACTTATTCAGGAGTATATCGCGGAAACCACGACTACTGATCATAATCTGTACATCAAGGGTAATCTGATGTATCAGTCCAATTACGGAAGCGGTCTCCGCATCCTGGACATCTCTGACCGAGCAAATCCGGTTGAAGTAGGCTTTTTGGACACTACCCCAGGCGGAGGGATGGGCTCATGGAGTAATTATCCGTACTTCAACAGTGGCGCTATTGCGGTGACCTCTGGTGGAGAAGGCCTCTTTATCGTGCGCAAGCAGGATCAGGGTCTGTAGGACTCTTAGAAGGCTAGGTTTTGTTATAGGGCGGGCGATCTTTGATCGCCCGCCCTATTTCGTTTCTACCTTTGGTATCGATTTTCGTAAACTCGGGAAACCGAATGAGGTCTAGCCTTGGTACTTACTTTCACCGTTCTTCTTTATCCCGTGATTCTGATTGGAATCGGGATTTGGCGTGCACGGTCATTGAAGAGTCATGCAGACTTTATGGTGGCCAGCCGTTCGCTTCCTGCTTGGGTCTTAGTTGGGTCACTTGTTTGTACATGGGTAGGTGCCGGTACCTTATTTGGTGGGGCAGGCTTGGCTTACCGAAATGGGCTTTCTGCGCTCTGGTTTTCCATCGGAGCATGGTTTGGACTCATTGGCGTGTATTACCTGGCTCCCAAAGTGCGGCGATTAGCTCAGTACACGGTCCCGGATATTTTGGAAAAGAGATATAACGCGACTGCCCGCGTTTTGGGAACGATCGCGATTATTATGTCCTACATCACCATCGCAGCCTATCAGTTTCGTGGAGGTGGCTGGATTCTGAGCATTGTGACCGACGGGGCTCTATCTCCTGAAACCGGTATGTATATCACGGCTGCTACGATTATTACCTTCACAGCCGTTGCTGGGATGGTATCGATCGTTTCTGTAGACGTGGTAAATGGCGTTGTGATCACTCTCAGTGTCGTGATCGCGCTGCCTTACCTCATTCTGACGGGTGGTGGTCCAGACGTTTTGCTGGGGACGCTGCCTCCTGAAATGTTAACGCCGATGGGGGGACACAATATTCTCTGGGTGCTCGGTGTGGCTATGCCCACTTTTCTTTTGTTGTTCGGCGAAAGTGGGATGTATCAAAAGTTTTTCTCTGCGCGCGACGCGCGTTCCGCCCGTCGCGCCGTTGTTGGAATGGTTCTCGGCATTATGACGATTGAGACCTGCATAGCTTTGATGGCTATGATTGGGCGCTCTCTCTATCCCGATCTGATGGCTGAGACCTCTGTGTTGGGCCGAGCCGCTTCTGAAACGATTATCTTGTACTTAGCAAAGAATGCGCTACCTCTGGGTCTCGGCGCCGCCCTCTTGGCCGCTGCCGTAGCGATTGTCGTTTCCAGTGGAAGCACGATGCTTCTCGTCTCATCGACTAATGTGAGCAGAGATATTTATGAGCGCTTCATCCAACCGAATGCTAGCGACAAGCGCAAGTTGGCTGTCCAAAGAAGTTCCATTTTGGCCTTCGGGGTGATAGGGCTGTTTTTGCTCACTCAGTTTGAAACGGTCCTATCAATGGCACTCTATGCGTATTCCGTTGTGGGAGCGACACTTACGCCTGTCTTAGTTGCTGCATTTACATGGAAACGAGTTACGCCCCAGGGGGCAGTAGCGTGCCTAGCAGGAGGATTAACGACTATTTTGAGCTTGGCCACGATGGATTCGATGGGGATTAGTTTTGCCATCGAATTTGGCGGATCGATATTTGATTTCGCCAGTAGCGATTACATTGTCATTCCAGGCGTGATCGTATCCGTTTGTTGTCTAGTTGGCGTCAGTTTTGCCACTAAGCCGTCTCCAGAAGACGTCTGGGGTCCTTTCTTTTCTGTTAAACCTAATCTGGATTGAGACATGTCTACAGATCTTACTCTTGGTCATCTTACCGCCGCACCAGGATCCACAACTAAAGGACTCCTGCCTCAGCAGATTAAAGGGATCTCATTTGATCTTCCCATTTATCTGATTAACGGAAAAGAAGAGGGACCCACCTTAGTGGTAACCGCAGGCATTCATGGTAGTGAATATCCATGCGTAGAAGCCGCTACTAGGCTGGGACGTGAGATTGACCCTACTGTGCTGAGAGGTCAGGTAATTATCGTACCGTCGGCCAATCCTGTGGCCTTCAAGGCAAGAAGTATTTACATCACTCCGCCCGATGGCCTGAATTTGAATCGGCAGTTCCCTGGAGATCCCGAGGGCACTTTTACGCGAGCCTGGGCAGACTGGCTATTTCAGCATGTCATGTCGAAGGCAGATATGTATATCGACATGCATGGAGGAGATATGATAGAAGCACTCATTCCTTTTGTGGCATGGAATCGCACCGGGAATGAAAACGCAGATCGTATCGCTCATGAAATGGCGAACGCGTACGGCATTCGAGCAACCATCGTCAAGGATTCAGCCGGAGACTTAGGGGGCACGACTACGGCCTCGGCCGCACGTGCTGGCATACCTGCATTATTGACAGAAGCAGGAGGACAAGGGGTATGGAAAGAGAGCGAAGTGGACATTCTTCAGTCGGGCGTACGACGTGTGATGGCCCACTTCCAAATGTATGCCGCCATAGATGATGCTGGAGAGCAATCCGTTGAACTAGGCGGGTGGGAGTGGCTACGCTCCAGTGTGGATGGTCTCTTTTATCCTGCAGTGGAAATTGGAGAGATGGTGGAGGAGGGGCAACTCGTGGGTAGGATTACGGATATTTTCGGCGAAGTCTTGCAGGAAGCGTACGCTCCGGTTAGCGGAGAAGTACTTTTTCTGGTCACCTCTTTAGCCATGAACGATGGTGATCCTCTCATGTCCATCGCCTTCGCGTAATCGCTTCACTGATATCGCTTTCCTTTAAAGTCGATCCAGCCATTCCTATGACTTCCATTCGGGTCTCGGTGGGTCCAATGCACGATACCACCAAGGTCATTCCACTCGTATTTACCGTAAATGACGAGGGGAGCACCGAAGTATAAATCGTTTAGGCGAGGCGCAATATCGATGTTATGAGCCACGAGAATGGTTTCTCCATTGGCCTGACGAATAACAAATCGTTGATGTCGGTCTCCTTCATTGTCGTCCCTCAGAAGCCGAATTACTACTCCCCGATACTCATCCATGTGTCTTTTACTACGTGTTTGCTCTTAGGCTTTCGGCTGTTGGCGGTTGCGATCCAATTTAAGGGACAACCTGACTTCAAGGTGGGAAATATCCGGACAAGTCGTACCTGAAATAACTCCTACCTTGAGTGGTCAGAATTTCGTCCATTTAGAGGTCGATTTTCATGAAGATGCGTTCGCTCAGCTTGTGGACATTCATTCTGGTTCTATCCGTTAATCTTTCTTACGCTCAGGCAGGAGAATATGACAACGGAAAAATGTGGACGTTTGACTATCCCCCTGTAGAACATATCCAAAACACCTATGACTTTTCTCCGGACGCCGGATGGTTTGAAAAGGTGCGCCTTGGAGCGCTTCGCTTGCCGAATTGTACGGCATCGTTTGTTTCTCCAAATGGACTCGTGATGACGAACGATATTATTGGCGGTTATTCGGGATCTCCTATCGTTAACAAGGACTTGGAAGTAGTCGGATTGATATTCGATGGGAATGTTGAATCATTGCCTTCAGCGTTTATTTATCAGACTGAAGTTGCGCGTGCTGTTGGAGTTGACTCACGAGGAATGATAGAAGCGCTCGATCATACCTATTGATCAATACCCTCTGGGAATAGAGTAACTCGAACGTAACGGTCTGAGTTTAGGAAGGTATTTGCAGCCGTAGTAATATCAGCTGGCATAATGGCCTCAAGCACGTCCGAAGGATTTGAGAGTAGGCGAGTAGGATCCATTTCTCGTTCTGTGTAGAACTCCAGCCAATTAAGCCACGCTCCGTTCTCTCTCTGACCCGTTTCCCAAGATCGAATACTTGCTTCTCGGGAGTTATTCAGATGCGTCACGTCTGGGGGGGTGCTTTTGAGGTCTTCCAAATTGGCCCAGACATTGCTCACCAATTCATCGACTCGTTCCGGGGCACAACCAAAACTAATGCTGAATGAATAGCTTTCGTAAGGGGCGTCAGAAAGCGATCCTCGGACGCTAACACCGTACGTACCGCCAAGGTCTTCACGTAAGACTTCTCGAAGGCGTGTATCCACTACGTCCTGAAGAAGCCGCATTTCACGTCGAGACTCCATCGTCCACTCATGCTCTCCTGAAAAGACGATGGCGACCTGGCTTTTGGGCTCAACTCCTTTAAAGACTTCTTTTTCGATGACTCCGTTTGGCATCCGTCGGCCGTCGTCAAGACCCTCCTCTATTCTCCCAGTTGATGGGAGAGAAGCGAGATAGGTCTCCACTAATGGGCGAGCTTGATCCAGGTCAAAAGATCCAACCAAATAGAAGGTGAAGTCACTGAAGTCCTCAAAGCGTTCTTTGAAAAACTCAAAAGAGGGCTGGAGTTCTACTTCGTCCAGAATACCGGCTGAAAATGGGCGATAGCGATAATGATAGTTATTCAGGGTAACATTCAGCGTGTCACTAAAGGCCGATTGGGGACTTGCCTGTAGATTAGCCATCATGCTGTTGATGCGAGTCATAAAGGACTGATACACCGTGCTATCCGCTCTTGGCTCCGTGGCATACAGATACAGCAACTGGAACATCGTTTCTAGGTCTTGCGGTGTTGCAGAACCCGAAAAACCTTCGCTCAAGCCGGCAACAAACGGTCGAATCTGGACTGCTTTTCCGGTGAGTTTCTTGGATAGCTCGATCGCGTTAAAAGCCCCAACACCGCTTGCTCCAACGAAGTTAGTGGACAAACTCGCCGACATGTAGGTAGCATCGTCCGCGAGCGAGGCTCCACCCGGGCTGGTCGCATTAAAGAGCACCTCATCAGCCTTGAAGTCAGTGGGGCGTAAGATCACTTTGGCACCATTCGAAAGCGTCCATTCCGTCATTTCCAGGACTTCATTGGTCTTCTCGGAAACGATCGTGCCCGGCGTGGGCATCTGGGGTAGAAGAGGTGCATCGGTAACCGTGTCTTCGTACGGACTCAAGTCCGCCGTCTGAATAGCTTCTAACACTGAACGAACGTTACTCTCGTTCGGCAATGGCTGATCTTCTCCACCTGGACCGGAAACAGAGATGACTAAATTATTAGTAGTCATCAATGTTGGGACGAGTGAATTGACATGGTCCAACGTGATTTCCGGCAAGATTTCCTGCATCAGTCTGAACTCTCGGCTGATGCCCGGAACAGATTCGCCAGAGAGTGCATGGCGAACGTATTCGGAGGCTAAAGAAGCAGAACGTTCATTATCTCGCTCGTTGTAGGATACCTCCATGCGGCGCAGTCTAGATAGTCTAGAACGATCGAACTCTGAGGAGGTGAATCCGAATCGGCGAACTCGCTCGACTTCTTCCAACACCACTCTAAGCGCTCTCAGGTACTCACCATTATTAACACCCGCATTGAGATTGAAGGCTCCTTTGGTCCGCACCAAAGCTCCATCTCCTGCTCCGGCGCCAATAAATGGCGGATCAGCATCTTGGGTTAGCTCCCCGAGTCGTCTATTCAGCATCGAGGAGAACAGGCTACGGCCCAATGACTCAACATATTCCGCACGGCTTCCTGCGTCGCCGATCTCATGTTTGAAAACCAATCCTATGCTGGCAGACCCGGCCTCAGGATCAGATTCGATGGTAAAGAGGGTCTCTTCATGGTCGGGTACATCAAATGCGGTTCTTGTAGGAGCCGCTGCTGGGCTTTTTAGGTCTGAAAATAGGGCTTCGATCTGCTCAGCAATGTCATCAGAACTGATGTCTCCGACTGCGATAATGGTCATCAAATCTGGTCTGTACCACGATTCGTAAAACCGATGTAAACTTGCTTGTTCAAACGATTCTAGATTTTCTACCGTGCCGATGGGCAAGCGGGTAGCGTATCGAGAGTCGTGGAGCAATACAGGTAACTGGCGATCTTGAATACGCGCCGCACCACCCCGTCTTGATCGCCATTCTTCGATTACCACTCCACGTTCCTTCTCAACCTCTAGCGAATCGAAACTGACATCTCCTGCCCAGTCGCGCAGGATTTGCAGGCCTTGACTAACGACTTCAGCTGAATCTGAAGGCAGCTTCAACATGTAGACCGTTTCATCAAAGCTGGTATAGGCATTGATTTCTGGTCCAAAACGCATCCCAACAGACTCTAAATATTCAACGAGTGCCTGTTTTTCGAAGTTTTTGGTCCCATTAAAGGCCATGTGCTCCACAAAATGAGCTAGCCCTAACTGGTCCTCATCTTCTAGAATGGAGCCTGCATTTAAAACGAGCCTCAACTCAACTCGCTTCTCTGGACGCTCATTCTGACGAATCATGTACGTCAGGCCGTTGGGCAATTGTCTCTTTATGATCCGCTCATCTAACGCGATACGGTCCACAGACGGCATTGAAGCCTCTTCCGTGGCCGGCTGGGGAGTGGTTTCCGAGAGGTATTCAGATCCTGAACAACTCGTTAAAAAGAGACAGAAGACGGGGATGAGAAGTCGGTATCGAAGCATCGGAGGAGGAATTGGAATGGAATTTAATCACCGGTTTTGCCACCTGGCGGCACCATTCCAAGAACCTAAGCGAGTTCGGCTTCCTCTGCAACACGGGTTTCGATTTCTTTGGCTAAAAGGTCTAGCTGTTCACGTCCGACTACGAGGTCCTTTAATACCCGATCCTTTGAGTCCAAGAAGGTGTGCTTCATCTCTTTGAATACATCCTGGTAATACCGAATTCCTTCATCAAGATTTTCAGTGAAGGCGGTAAAAAACTTTTGTTGCTTTCGGTTTAGATCTTCTGAGGATTCCTGAATTTGATCTTTCAGGTAGTCTAGATAAAGAAACAACTCCTTGACAAACATATTGGGGCGATCCGGACGATGCATGATGTTGACCCGACCATAAATGTGATCGACCATGTTGCGCAGACTGGGTCTATCCGAAAAATAGGCAATGTTGGGACCGGGGCACACGGAAACGCCCGTGCCTTCAATCTTAGTATTTAGGTCGTTGGTCAATAAAGCAGTAGTCCCTAATCCAATACAAAGGCAGGACTTGTCAACCACTTTATCTCGCCGCTCGTTGAGTTCTTCCTCTGAGAGGCCCGCTGCCTCTAATTCCTGCAGCTTTAAATGCTGGTATTGTCTGGAGGCGGTACAGATGTGTTGATCCGTGTACTCTGTATTCGAAACCAAAAACTTCTTTGGGCAGGAGCTTCCAGGTTTTCCCTTGTCAATTAATGCCTGCTTGACTACATCTTGGGTGTTTCCTCTCAAACTGTTGAAGGGAACGCCAAGCGGGGAAATATTACTCAGGTATAGATCCTTCTCGGTAGCCGCTGATAGCTGAGATCGTGTGAACTCGTCGACAGTAGTCACTTCATCCACGAGTAGGAAAGGAGAACCCCATCCGACCGAGTCCATTCCATATTCTTCGAGTAAGAACGTGTGTTCTTCTGCGGTACCAACACCTCCTTGAGCGGTGATCAGCATCGGCAGTGGAGAAGAGGGTACCGGCCGACCTTTGGCCTCAAGTGCTCCTACCAGAATGGCATGAACGGAATCAATGAGATCTTGGCGATGATTCTTGAATTCAGCCAAAATGGGACCTAACAGAAGGCCCTGAGTAGCAAAGGCATGCCCTCCACAATTCAGGCCTGATTCAATTCTGTATTCGGTCACCCAAATTCCCTTCTTTGCTAGAAACTTCCCTTGGATGAACGCAGAACGATAGTCGCTCACTTTGAGCACAACTTTTTTCTTGATTTGGCCCGCTGCGTCTGGATAGAAATCGTCGAACTCTTCCAGATAACCATACAATCGTGGGCTCATGCCAGCAGATAGTATCAGGGAGGAGGAAAGGTCGCTTTGGGCAAAGCCCCGCACGGCGGCGTGAGCATCATTAAACTGTTGAGGAAGGCGTTCGCCTTTCAAATAATTAGCTTTGTCCAGTTTCGTCATAATGTTGACGTCAATGGAGCCCATCTTCAAGTGCTCTCTAAGCCACTCGGTGAAATCTCCCGGAGTGTAATCAGATGTCTTGAAAATCTCGAATCTGCGTTTAATGTCAGAAACGTCCGGTAGCATCGCGATGTAGCTCGCAATTTCGTCGCTTTTTTCGGCCGTTACAGACTTTAACTCTTCGAACTTCTCCTTCGCCAGGTCATTAATGAGATTCAGATAGGACGTAATTCGCTTGGCACGAAAATCATCATCGGTTTTGGTAATCTCTTGATAGGGCAGTTGGAACTGCTCTGAATACATCTTCCGGAGCTTCTCCAGCAAGATGTCATCAACTAGCGAGATGACTGAATTGATGCCCAAGTGCGAAACGTTGAGCGGCGTATCAATGGTAAAACCTGTTCCCATTACTGGGATGTGGAACGAATGAGCGTTAGACATCACACCTTAAGATAAGAATCGATTGGCTTGGGATACCCGTGAGGCGGACTCCGGATGGCGCAGGGTACTTGTCAGCGCCGACATTTGCAACGAAAACAGTTGGTTATGTTCCGAGCAATTTGGCCAGATCTCAGTCTGAGTGGTAAGAAATCTGAACTACTTCCAAGGTTTCTTCTACACCACCCATCATGAGAATGGCAGATTCTCCCAAATGTAGGCCCGTTAGTGAGCGGGCAATAGGCGCTATGTATCCTACCTTGAAAGCGGTTATGTCTGCTTCGTCAACTCCTACAATAGATAGGGTTCGCTTTAACCCTACTTGGCGTCCTTTTTTGGTTTCAACGGTTACCGTTGCGCCAAACCGTACCTCGTCTTTGGGCTGATCACTACCTAAAACCAGTTTTGCGCCTACAATGCGTTCATTTAAGTCCTTAATCTTCCCTCGCGCAATGGTCAAAGCACGATTGCGATCTGCGTTTTCCTTGTCGCCTTTTTTGAGGAGCTCGCGCTCCGCTTCTAATTCAGTCATCTCTGACTTTAGAAGTGCGATGCCAACGGGCGTCACAAAGTTCACGGCACCCGCTGGAAGCGGAGCGCGAGGTGGGATATAGACCACCCCATCAGGGGCATCTTCTTTAACGAATGCTCGGGACATGAACTCAGGTATTCGGAGGCGTGTAGTCTTCACCCGGATTCACAAAAAGATTTTCCTCCCAGGCATATTGCTGGTCGTGTAAATCTTTGTAGCGTCCTTCTTGAAGCATTAGTTCAGCATGGGTACCGCACTCAACTACTTCACCTTCTTCGAGCACCACAATCTGATCGGCACTTCGAATCGTGGATAAGCGATGAGCAATAACAAAGGTGGTTCGGCCTTTTCTCAAGCTGGCAAAACCAGCTTGGATGAGGGCTTCGCTTTCGCTATCCAAGCTCGATGTGGCCTCGTCCAGAATCAGAATCCGGGGATCAGCCAAAATGGCTCGCGCAATGGCAATGCGCTGTCTTTGACCACCTGATAATTTGACGCCGCGCTCGCCAACTACGGTATCGTACTTGTCTGGGAAGTCAGAGATGAACAAGTGGCAATGTGCAAGCTTTGCGACGCGCTCTACCTCCTCTGGCGAAGCATCAGGTCGAGCAAATCGAATGTTATCTGCAACGGTACCGTCAAAAAGAAAGTTTTCCTGCATGACCACGCCCAAGTGCGAGCGGAAATCGGTCAGTTTAACTTCGTCTATGTTCTGCCCATCGATCAAAAGATGACCGCTATCTGGACGATTGAAGGCCATGACCAGGCTAACTAACGTACTTTTTCCTGAACCTGAGCTTCCGACCAGTGCCGTTGTACTACCTGCCGGGGCGTTTAACGAAACGCCACGGAGTACGGGTACATCCTCCTCGTAGGAAAAATGCACATTTTCGAGTCTAATGTCACCATTAACGTTTAAAAGTGTGGCTTTACGCTCGTCCTCTTCGTCTTCTGTCTCCATGTCCATCAACTCGCGGATTCGGTCTAGACCGGCGAACGCTTCAGAAACCTGCGTTCCAATAGATGCCATTTGAACGATTGGAGCCGCTAAAAGGCCAACGAGGAAGATGTACATGACGAAATCTCCCATCGTCATGGTACCAGAGGCAATGGAATTCCCACCTACCGTGATCATGAGAATCCCGACCACGCCAATGACGATTCCTGCGAAAGTTGATATGGCGGCAACGCCCGTAATGGACTTCTTCACATTCTGGAAGAGTTCGTCCACGCCCATCGCAAACACGGACTGTTCACGTGCTTCAACCCCGTACGCTTTGACGATTCGGATGCCATTCAACGTTTCGTTGAGGCGGCCCGTTACTTGAGAGTTAATCTCTCCGCGCTCGCGAAAAAGAGGGCGCAAGCGTTTGAAGGCAGCGGCCATTCCTACTCCGAAAAGCAAGAGGAATCCGAGCGTTGCGGACGTCAAAACCCAATTGATATAGAACAACGCAATCAAAGCGATGGTTGCGGTGAACAAACCGCCGACTAATTGGACGATTCCCGTCCCCACCAAATTTCTGATTCCTTCGGCATCCGTCATAATCCGTGAAATCAGCACTCCAGACTTCGTACCGTCAAAGTAGCTCACTGGAAGACGAGTTACATGGGCTTGAACTCGCCGCCGCATGTCCATGATTGCAGCTTGAGCCGTAACGCTGATAATTTGTGACAGCGAAAAATTAGTTATGGCTCCCAAAATGGTCGCTCCCCCGACTGCTAGTGCGAGAGGCCACAACATGTCCAATTGGTTTTCAGCTAAGACCGTATCAATCAGATACTTGGATCCGTAGGGTAGGACGAATCCACTAAGGCGGTTAATAACCATCAGGAAAAAACCGAATGCGAGCTTTTTCCGGTGGGTCCACATTAATTGGCGGGCTTCCCGCCAGGTAGCAGACATTTTCTTTGGTTTCTTTTCGCTTTTTGAAGCAGCAGACATGTTCTGTACGGGTTTGGGTTGCGCTTACACGCCTATGATCAGTGTCCGATCCACAGGGAAGCTTAACGAATGCTACGATGAGTCCCTTTACAATTCGGTGTCTTAGTCTTCTTGAATCAGTTCGTCAAGTAAAGCTCTTCCACGGTCTGGGTAATCGGTAATAAAGCCATCTACTCCCAAATCGATCACATCGCGCATATCCTGCACTTCATTGACCGTCCAAGGAATGAGAAGCATGCCAGCCTCGTGGACAGATGAGACGAGTGAGGAATCTATGAGACGGAACGCAGGACTGTACACGTCAGGAATAAAGGTCAACTGGTCCATATTGGCTTTCCATCCATCTTCGTTCCCTACTAACCAGCTAATAGCGATGTCCGGTTCTAGATCATGGACCCGTTCCAAAGCTCGTGCATCAAAAGCCTGAATGGTGATTAAATGTAGTGGGTAGTTGCTCTTAATTGTTTCTAGAGCGCGGCTCACAAACTCATTCACGGGAGGGTGTAAAACCCCGTCTCCAGCCGCTGAGGATTTGATTTCAATATTGAATGCAGGAAGTTCTGAGGATGCTTCAGTCGCAACTTGTTTGACAGCCGTGAATACGTCGGTTAGTTTTGGTTTGGTGGCCGCGATGGGGGTTTGCTTCGGGAATTCGGAGTGTCCGCGCATCCCGCAATCATAGGATTGTATTTGCTCGAATGTCATTTCCCAAATCTTGAGATCTTTCTGCTCATCTTCTGATACAGGAGAACCGTCCGGGTGTGAACAGATTACAGCCGACATCCAAGGTTCATGAGATACGATCACGTTTCCCTCGACGTCAATCGCAAGATCTAGCTCAAGCGTTTGTACTTCAAACTCCATTGCTTTTAGAAAGGCTGGAATCGTGTTCTCGGGTAGCAATCCGCGAGCGCCTCGGTGGCCCTGCAAGTCTATGTTTACCATGAGGTTAGGCTGATTTCTTGTGCATCCGAATCAAAAGAATCAAAATAGAAGGAAAGAGTCCAATTCATCACGAAGCATTGGGGTGGGGAGGTGGCAAATAAGATTGAGCCAGTTCAAGGAAAGCAGCGCATTCCTCTTTTACGCGTTCTTCGGTCCATTCCAATTCCTCTGCCATGATGGAAGCGACTTCTTGATGCATGTCCGTGGCCGCCCTAGCGTTAAGAAATAAGGCTCGGGTGCGTCTAGCTAATACATCTTCGAGCGTACGAGCCATTTCAGATTGTACCGCCCTTCGAACGTCCGCAGCGCTGTACGGTAGGTCGGGGTGTAAGGGCGTTTGCTCGGCAATTGGTTCAGCTTCTATGAGTTTCAGGGAACGGGTAGTGCACGCCTTGGCAGGAAGCGTACCCGTTTTGGCTGCGCGTGTGACCGTGTCTTGCGCCATTTGTCGATACGTGGTCCACTTGCCACCCGTGATCGTAACTAATCCTGATTTAGATACTTTCAGTGTGTGATCTCGAGAAATAGATTTCGTCTCGGATCGGATAGATCGCACAAGCGGACGGAGACCAGCAAAAACACTCAATACGTCTGCCCGGCTGGGGGGGCGCACCGTGTAGCGAGCAAAATGGTCCAACAGATAGTCGATTTCTTCCTCAAGTGGCTTCGGTTCCTCATCAATGTGGTCTAGAGACGTATCCGTCGTTCCGAGCAAAATGTGGCCGTGCCACGGCACGCCGAATAGTACTCGGCCATCATCTATTTTCGGAATCATAACGGCCGTATCAGGAGATAGCACGGACGGGTCTAGCACGACATGAATGCCCTGAGCAGGATGCATCATAGGCTTCGTCCGAGGGGCGTCCATGATTCTTAACGCATCCGTAAAAATGCCAGTCGCGTTAATGACAACACGGGACTTGAATCTGTGTTCTTGACCGGATTCGAGGTCTTTAACTTGGACGCCCACAGTACGCCCCTTCTCCTTGATGAGGTCTGTAACCCGCATGTAATTGAGTGGGAAACCGCCTTCTTGAATACACGTGCGTGCTAGACTAATCAGCATACGCGTATCGTCAAATTGACCATCCCAATAAGCGACGCCGCCTTTCAAACCATCTGGGCTGAGACCTGGCAGAAACGCTAAGGTCTCTTCCTTGCTCAATAGCACGGAGTTATCTATGCCAAGTGCGCGCGCCAAGAGGTCATATACCTTCATGCCAATCCCATACCAAGGCTTATGCCACCATCTATAGCACGGTATGACGAATCGTAGAGGGTGCACTAAGTGAGACGCGTTCTTGAGTAGATACCCGCGTTCCCGCAATGCCTTGATCACCATCTTGACGTTCCCCTGTCGGAGATAGCGAACGCCTCCATGGATGAGTTTCGTACTACGGCTGGACGTACCCTTTCCAAAATCATGGGCCTCTAGTAAGAGTGTCCGATATCCACGATGGGCTGAGTCTACAGCCGTTCCAAGACCGGTAGCGCCACCACCTACTACGATTACGTCCCACTCATCGGTTGCGAGAACGTGTTCAAGCAATTCATTTCTGCCCAGATTCATTCAGCCATCCATCCTTTTGAGCGATTTAGCGCCTTATCCCAACTCTGTTTTAGGGTTTGGACGTTCTCTCGTGACATGTTTGGTGAAAAACTGTGTTCAATTCGCCATTGCTCAGCTAGCTCGTCCACATCACTCCAAAAGCCGACTCCAAGTCCCGCTAGATAGGCTGCGCCCAACGCGGTCGTTTCAAGAATTCCCGGCCTGAGCACATCAGAATCGAGTAAGTCAGATTGAAACTGCATCAGCAGATTGTTGGCACTAGCGCCTCCGTCCACCCGGAGCTCGGCTAATTTGAGGCCCGCATCCTTTTCCATGGCATGGATTACATCGACTACTTGTAGCGCAATGCTTTCCAACGCAGCTCTAGCAATGTGTGCTTTGGTGGTCCCTCTGGTCAGGCCAAACATGGCGCCTCTTGCGTACGGATCCCAATGAGGAGCTCCCAAACCAGTGAAGGCAGGAACGAAGACGACGCCGTCCGAGGTATCCACCGATTCGGCCAATGCTTCAATTTCGGAGGACTCTTCTACAAAACTCAAGCCATCGCGTAGCCATTGGACTAAGGCGCCACCGATAAATACGCTGCCCTCAAGGGCGTATGTCGTAATGTCCCCAAGCTGCCAGGCGATCGTCGTCAGTAGATTATTCTTGGAGGCGACCGGAGTCGTGCCCGTATTCATCAGCATAAAGCAACCAGTGCCGTACGTGTTTTTGACCATGCCCTGTTTCGTGCACGCTTGTCCAAAAAGTGCAGCTTGCTGATCCCCAGCTATTCCGGCGATAGGAATTGACGCACCAAGTACATCGGGATCCGTCTTAATGCTATTGGAACTGGAGGGGATGACTTGAGGAAGCATGCTCATTGGCACGTTCAATATGGCACAAAGATCAGCATCCCATTTCATTTCCTGGATATTAAAGAGCAATGTGCGGGAGGCATTACTGGGATCGGTTACATGCTGTTTACCGCCGGTTAAATTCCAGATCAGCCAAGAATCAACCGTTCCAAATGCGAGATGCCCATCATCAGCGAGTTGGCGAGCTCCAGCCACATTTTCAAGTATCCAATTCACCTTGGTTCCGGAGAAATAAGGGTCAAGGACGAGGCCAGTTCGTTCGGTAAACGTCGATTCAAGGTCGCGAGACTTTAATTCATCGCAATAGGGCGCCGTTCTACGATCCTGCCAGACAATAGCGTTATAAACGGGTTGGCCCGATCTGCGGTCCCAAACGACAGTGGTTTCCCGCTGATTGGTGATACCAATACCTGCAACGTCGAACGGTGAAATGCCCGCTTTTTCCATTGCGCCGAGGGTTGTCTGCAATTGGCTCTCCCAGATGGACATCGGGTTGTGTTCCACCCATCCAGGCTCTGGAAAAATCTGATCGAATTCTTGTTGGTCTACGTCAACAATAGATCCAGAATGATCAAAAACGATGGTTCGGGAGCTAGTCGTTCCCTGATCGAGTGCCAGTATGTACTTCAATGAATATCTGCGAATGGTGACCGATACGTACACAGTATACGCAGAGTGGGCGGCTTAATACACTGGTGTATTAAGCCGCCCACTCAAAGAAGAATACGTTTGTATTTCGTCCTAACCTTGGGCCTGGATTTCTGCGGCAATACGCTGAACGTCATCAAGTACGCGTAGCAGATTTCCACTCCACATCTGATTGATTTCCTCTTCGCTGTATCCGCGGCGAACGAGTTCTAACGTTACGTTGAAAGTCTCGGAAGCATCGTTCCAGCCTTCTACGCCACCACCACCATCAAAATCAGAACTAATACCTACATGGTCGATACCGATCAGCTCGACCAGGTAGTCAATGTGGTCCACAAAGTCGGCGACATTTACGGGCTTTGCTTCTAGCTCACCCATACGCCCAGCTGCGGCGTCCTGTACTTTAGAGTACCCTTCCATGTAGGCTTCGCGCTCTTCCGTCGTCATGTTGAAGAAATCCCTGCGAGACTCCAGCATCGTGAAACCCAGATCAGCCGCGATTTCCTCTTCGATGGCTCGGGAGGCTGATCGGTATGCAGCGTCTTTTTCGGCGTCTACATAGCTTCTGAAGGCTACGGTTTGAACCACACCGCCTCCAGCTTTGAGCGCCATCAGCTCTTCATCGTCCAAGTTTCTGCTAACATCATTCATGGCTCGTGCGCCAGAATGAGAAGCCATTACAGGAGCAAGAGAGAGCTCCATGGACTGCATATTGGATTTTTTAGATGGATGAGACAGATCAATCATGATGCCCCATTTGTTCATTTCGGCGATAGCCTGCTTGCCCAAATCACTCAAACCATCATAGAGCCAGACGTCGTCCCGTTCTCCAGTGTTAGAGTCAGCAAACTGGCTGTGTCCGTTGTGGGACAATGACATATACCGGCCACCCCATTCTTGGAACTGGCGAATATTATCAAGGTCCAATCCTACAGGGTAGGCATTCTCGATCGCAATCATGGCCACGAGTTTGCCTTCAGAAACGATACGACGTACATCGTCCGACGTGTAGGCTAGTTCGATTTGCTCGGGCGCTTTCTCTTCCGTCAGCCAGTGAATGGCTTCAAATTTCGAAACGGCATTGTCATATGCAGCTGCATATCCTTCCTCGGTCAGTTCACCTTGACCGGTATACACGACTAACCATGTGACGTCTAAACCACCTTCCCGCATTTTTGGAAGGTTGACCTGAGTAGGCAGGTCCATGGTGTAGTTTTTTTCTTCTGTAAAATTGGCAACACTAATGTCGTCGTGCGTGTCAGCCGTGATCGCTCGTTCGTGAATGCCTTGGGCACGCTCAACAAGCTGATCCTCTGTTTCAGGCGCATCGGAAGCACATGCGCTGACAAAAACCAGTGTTACGAGCACGAGAAGTGCCGGAATGGTGCGAAGCATGGACATAATTAATTCTCGGAAAGGTCTAGTGGAGGAAAACGGTACCGCTTTACGGCCGAGACGAGACGGCGAATGTGAAATATACACTATCGAAGGTTATTCACACGGATCGTTGAAAAGTCGATGGGGATAAATGTAGGCCGGAACGTCAATTCTCTTTATACTTCGCATTCGAACCCAAACGAACCATATTTAGTGTCATGAAGTTAATTTCCCTTAGAATTATCCCCATATTTCTTTTCGGTGCGGTACTCGGATTAGCCGGGTGTGCAACGGAAGAGACCCCACCAGAGTCTGCAGAAATGGTTGAGACGGAATCAACCAGCCTTCGCGAAGCGTCAGCAGACGGTGCCAGGAGTTTTATTGTTAGCCCTGCTGATGGTGCTACGGTAAGCGGACCGTTTCAGGTCGTCTTTGGTCTGGAAGGTATGGATGTGTCTCCTGCTGGCGAAGCAAAAGAATTTGCTGGTCATCATCATCTACTTATTGACGTAGAAGAGATGCCGAATTTCGAAATGCCGATCCCTGCGGACGACAATCATCGCCATTTTGGCGCTGCTCAAACAGAAACGATGCTTGAACTCGCTCCAGGAACGCACACGCTTCAGCTGCTACTGGGCAACTATATCCACGTGCCTCATAATCCAGCAGTTTATTCCGAAAAAATAACGATCACCGTTACGGAGTAGTTATACGACTATTGAACATGAAACCGGGGGCGGGGGACAACGTCCCCCGCCCCCGGTTTGCATTCATCACGTTGTCAGGGAGGGGTCATCGATCCAAGGGAGAGGTTTTTTCTAACTCGGAAATGGCTTCCATGACGGTATCAATTCTATTTGACAAGACGGCTTGAGCGTCTAGAAGTCCTTTGTTGTAGTACAGGACTCCTAGGTTTTCAGAAATGAACTCAAACAGATCCGTAATCTCGAAGCGGCCAAGTTCGGTGTCTAACTCGTCGGTCATAAACTCCCGGAGCGCTTTTATAATCAACTCTTGTTGTTCGTGCGAAAAGTCCATTTGATCATGTTTTGGTTTCATAGTTAGGTCTCAAGATAGGGGGATGTATCTTCAGCCTCCCAATACTTAAAGTTCTTCGTTTACCGCCAATGGGCTCCGGACAACCATACGATCCGAATCTAAATCCTGTTCTTCGACACAGATACGAAAACACACTGCGTCTTCTGCAGGAGCGCTTGCCTGCGCCTGCCCGTATTTTGGATATAGGTTCTGCAAATCCATTAAGTGAGCATCTAAAGTCGATCGGATACGATGTAATCAACACATCTGGTGATCTAGACGAGGACTTAAAGCAACTAGATGTAGCGGTAGATGCCGTGACGGCCTTCGAAATACTGGAGCATTTAGTCTCACCGATGCCGCTTCTTAGAGCTCTGAACGCGCCCTTGTTTTTTGCTACCGTGCCGATGCGTCTTTGGTTTGCCTCAGCCTACAAGAGCAAAACAGATCATTGGGACCGCCACTACCACGAATTCGAGGATTGGCAGTTCGACTGGTTATTGGAAAAAGGAGGCTGGCATATTGTTCACAGCGAGCAGTGGACTAGTCCAACGGGCTGGCTGGGGTTTAGGCCTATTCTGCGTCAATTCACTTCCCGATACTACGCAGTGGTAGCAGAGCGAGCCACAGAGTTCAAGAAATGACGTGTGCTTTTGAATCGGAAGCGCTGAATTTGAGTCCGATTAAAAAAGCCTATTCACCTGCATCTACTTTGGGAACGACCATTACCGGGCAACTGACCACGTCTGCGATTTGCAGTTTTACCGATTGAGGGTTTAAAAATGCAAGGATTCTATTTCGCTGCTTGTGCCCCATAATCAATAGATCTGCTTCTTCAGTGATTTTGGCTAGAAGCTTGGGGAAATTCGTGCTATCAAAAATGCGAACGGGTACTGTTTTAGCCAACTCCTCGTATCCTCGCGTACTGAAATGAAGTCGGATGTCTTCCTCCGTGTAAGCGGGAAGCGGCTCCATCATCATACTCGGATTTCCAGCTTTGGGAGATCGCATATGAACAGCATACAGCTTTGCATCAAGTAGGGTAGAGAGGCGCACGGCTTCGTGAAGCACCCTTGCATGTACCCTGGGTCCACTGAGGACCAAGACTATTTTGCCTACTGGCTTTATGGGAGGCGGCTGCATGTAAACAGATGGTGGTTGGCTTACGATCTAATCTAACGGACGAAGTATCACGGTCCAACATGGATGGATGTTTTATCCGACAAGAGTCGTCAGGGCGTATACTCCTGAGCCACCAAGGCTACCTAGTCTCAATCGTCACAAATTGAAGATTGTTAGTAACAATTTTGTTGACGCCAATTGTAGTTAGAAGCCTAAGTGGAAAAAGTGATTAGGCGCTCTTCCACCTTGACAGAGTCGAATAACAGGGCGTTTCGAATCCAATCAAGCGTTTTTTCTTGGTAGATGAACACATGCGTATCGTCTCGCTGATAGTGCCAGTTCGCAAAATCGATTCCTGCGTGGTAAAGCAATGTCATACAGTAGAGACGCCCTTTCGGCTTTAATAGCCCTTTAAGACGGTTGAATTCTTTGAGCGGGTTGTGAAAGTGTTCGATGACTTCGCAGCACACGATGTAGTCGTACGTTGATTTGAGCACGTTCGGGTCGGGACAAAAAATGGGATCGTATTGCTTAATCAAATAACCTTCATCATCGAGTACTTTGGAAATGACGGGAGCCGTTCCAGATCCAAAATCTAGCCCGATAGTGTTTGTAGACTGCTCTTTTTGAACGATATCTGTGATGGGAGAGACAAATCGCTGATACCGTGTGTCCTCAACGTCGTTTTCGTGCTCCTCGTATCTAGTCTTTTCTTCTTGAATACTTGGGAAGTCTACGGGTGGTCTGAACACACCACCACAAACGAGACACATTAAAAAAGTCTCTTTGTAAAAAGGAGAGCTATCACTCGAGCACAACGGGCAAGAGGGAGAGAAACGTCTTAAACGTTTAGCAACCATGACTAACACCGAGTCCGGGTTTACAGGATGATTTCGACTGCTCGAATAGGTTGAGCTCAACGTCCAGGGCGCACTACCCCACCAAAATAGTGAACTAGAAAAATATAAAGGGATTCTATTAATCCGGCTTTAATCGATATTTTGCTATCCGATAAATTTCATTGGGGTCTTAGGTCAACATGGGACTACCTGTCGGTTAAACGCCTCCTTTTTGCTGATCCATTCAGTTTTATTACATGATTGCCCGAACTCTTTTTTTCCTTGCGGCTTTCGTCCTAACTCTTGCAGTGCTCATTTGGGGAAGCTTTTGGTCCGGCGCCTATTGGCTCTTCTTAGTCATCGCACCCCTCATTCTTTTGGGCCTGTACGATATGATGCAAAAAGATCATGCGGTCTTGAGCATCTACCCAGTAATTGGGCATCTTCGCTATCTATTTGAATCCGTTCGCCCCGAAATACAGCAGTATTTTGTTGAATCGGACACAAACGGGCAGCCCGTAAATCGAGAATTCAGGTCATTGGTGTATCAACGCGCTAAAGGAGTGCGCGATACTCGTCCTTTTGGTACGCTCTTCGACGTGTATGAGAATGGGTATGAGTGGGTTAATCATTCCCTTTCACCAAAGCCTATCACGCATCACCATCCGCGAGTTCGTTTCGGTGGTTCAGATTGCACGAAGCCGTATGATTCTTCACCGTTGAACATTTCGGCGATGAGTTTTGGATCGCTTAGTCGTACGGCCATTTTGGCGTTGAACAAGGGTGCGAAAGAGGGTGGGTTTGCTCACAATACTGGTGAGGGAGGCATCAGTCCTCATCATCTTGAGTTTGGTGGCGATCTGGTTTGGCAAATAGGTACAGGCTATTTCGGATGCCGAAATGCGCAAGGCGATTTTGATGCCGACAGGTTTTCAGAGCAGGCCCAGAAGGATGCTGTGAAGATGATTGAAGTCAAATTGTCGCAAGGAGCCAAGCCCGGACATGGAGGCCTATTGCCTGCAGCGAAGGTCACACCAGAAATTGCGGAGATTAGAAATGTACCCATGGGTGAAGATGTGCTCTCACCAGCTTCTCATCCAGCATTTTCGACTCCTGTTGGCCTACTTGAGTTTGTAAAAAAACTACGGATGCTTTCAGGTGGAAAGCCTGTAGGGTTCAAGTTGTGTATCGGAAACAAGGCTGAGTTTTTAGCCATTTGTAAGGCTATGATGGAGACTGGAATAACGCCTGACTTTATCACCGTCGATGGAGGAGAAGGAGGTACCGGTGCGGCACCGGTTGAGTTTTCTAATTCAGTGGGTATGCCCCTTCGAGACGGACTCGTCTTTGTCCAGAATGCCCTGATTGGGTGTGGCCTAAGGGATTCAGTGAAAATCATTGCATCCGGCAAGGTCCTATCCGCCTTTCATTTGGTCAGGTTATTGGCACTTGGCGCCGATACGGTCAATTCTGCAAGAGCTATGATGTTTGCCCTGGGCTGTATTCAATCACGACTCTGCAATCAGAATACATGTCCAACTGGAATTACGACGCAAGATCCAGCGCGATACAAGGCGCTCGACGTTGAGCGAAAGGGTGAGCGAGTGGCCCAATACCACGCTTCGACGATTGAAAACCTGGTAGACTTAGTTTCCTCGACAGGCCTGAATACGATCGAAGAGCTTCAACCTCATCATATCTTTCACAGGATTGAAGGGACCGAAGTAAAGAATTACGCACAGCTCTACCCTGGGATTTCGGACCGATGTCTGCTATCCGAGTCTACATGCCCTCCAGATTGGAAAGCAGACTGGAGTCGAGCTTCGGCCTCAACCTTTTAGACGATTTTCTGGGCGTCTCGTCTGCGCCGCTCGTTGTCAGACATCAACATTCTCTAGGGGTTCGCTTTGACCGATACCTGTCTTACTTGCGGAAATCCGGTCTCTTCGGCCGACGCACTGTGCCCATTTTGTGGGAGCATGGATCGCGATATCAATACCACGCAACGGTGGCAGGAAATTGATGTCGGGCATTTGGGGTTACGATCTAAGGAGGTCGCTCATGAATTGGAAATGCGCCTTGCGGAGCTGAGAGCGCAGAAAAAAAGGCTTGTTTTTGTAATTCACGGATATGGATCCAGCGGTGTTGGCGGAGTGACGAAATCTGCCGTCCTTGCGGCGTGCAGATCAATGCAGAAAGTTGGTAAAATCAGGCTATGGATTTCCGTGGATCGGCTGGGACCGGGTACAGATCTAGGTCGCAGTCTGGCTGCGAAGTATCCTTTTCTAAAGCGGTCTTCTCACTGGAATTCTGGAAACGAAGGAGCGTCTTTAATTGAACTCTAATGCTTGATTCGCTTCATATGGCTAGGCGGTAATCTGTTTTTGCCCACATTTGATGGGGCGTTTCGGGTGGAAATCGGTGCCATTTGTTCTAGGAGGACAGCGATGAGTGAGAGCTTCCATGCGGAAATCCGTCAGGATGATGCGCGATAACCGAAGGATAGGCTGAACCTATCTGTTCAGCCCTCTCAAAGAGTTCTTACCTGCTTTAAGACACAGTTTTTGATTAATCGCTTGTGGCTAACAAAAAGCGCGTTGGCCTTGAAAGGCCAACGCGCTAAGAAGAATTGTTCATCTCACCCATGATCCCGGAATCACTTTCAAGGTTGATGAGCACTTTGGACTGGTTTTACATTCCAGCTTGTTCCCAAACCCATTTTCCCAAAACTCCAACCGCAGAAGCAGCAGCAAGCGCAGCAGCGCTGGTTAGAATGTCGGTTAGGTATCCGCCAACTGCAGGAATCTCACCTAATGCCCCGGCACAAATGGAAAGTCCGATTGCGAGTACAAACGTTCTTACCAAATCTCCCGTGTCACGCTGAACCCCAACTGCGAGTCCCAAAAGTGCAATAATTGCAGCTGCATAAGGGATTTCAACAAATGCGGTCAGCAAAACGACGAGAAGTCCGACGCGAAGAGTGTTCTTCAAATAGTCCATGGTTTTTTACCCAGGATGTGAGTTCTTAGTGATTTTAATTCCCTCCCTGACGACAGTGTATCGGATTAGCATCCACTAATACAAAGATTTTGTGCAATTGTGGAAAAGTTTATGGCACTTTGAAATACCCTTGCCGAGTTTTTCAGCGACCCAGGATGATGGTTTTCGCTCAATGTTTGGCGCGGTGGCCCGAAGCGCGATTGGATCGAATAGATTTTACCGTCAACCCAAGTGTCTTCATACGTCGACGGACGGTTGGTTTGGCAAAACCGAGCGCTTTTGCCGCCGCCCTAAGGGTTTTCAGCTCTCGAACGGCCTCAATTATCTGCTCTTCTGTCAATTCGCATCGGCGGCCTTTTTCTTTTCCATCGGCTCGCACTGATTTGATTGGCGCTTTTTGAGCCTTCTTTTTGGTAGGTGGCCTTGTTGCAGGAGGGAGAATACCCGTTGGAAGCAGCGCAGCGTATACAGCAGGAATAGAAATGCCAAGAACGGAAGCCGTCTCAGAGAGACGACGTCCTTGCTCAATAAAGGTGACTACAATTTGTTCGGTCGATATGCGCATGCTGACATTAAGTCTTGCAGACCGCTACTGTTTTTGAGTTGGCCACGAGAACGGCCCCCGTTTCAGTGTCTTAAAAAGGGCATTTAACCCATGAAGTGTGTGATGAGCCCTCATTGTAAAGCAAATTTTAGATTCGGTTCAGTAAAATTTTAGGAGGTGATTAGGAAGTGTGCAGGCAGTCAGAGCGATATTCGGTCGTCACTTAGTTCAATCTAAGTCACCAACAGGCATCGCCTGTCAGTCATGTGGGGAGTTTCTGAGGGGATTTTTCTCTACATACGACGATGGTGCGGATCGCAGAGCGATCCGCACCATCGTCGTCCTTTCTCTTTCCCATCGGCACGTTGCGCCTTAGGCTCCGCTTTCTGAGATTTCTTTTCGGTCGATATTTGCATACTGAGAATGGATATTGCTCGCCGCTTTTGTCGCGGGTTACTTGATCAAAAAAGGAGGTTTTAGCGCACCTCAGTGCTCTCTAATTTTCCATTGATGATGACTCCAATTGCATGGGTCGTGTATTCAAACGGGTCACCGTCGTAGAGAGCGATATCAGCATCTTTGCCGACTTCAAGAGATCCAATCTGGTCTTCCACACCCAAAAGTCGTGCAGCATCAATAGTGATGGAGGCAAGCGCTTCATCAAAGCTGAGTCCGTTGGCAGCAGCCACTCCGGCTTCAAACAAAATTACGCGTGTCTTGGGCACATAAGCCTCAAAACCGCTTTGAAGCGCAAACGGAATGTCTGCACCGCGGAGGATTGAGGCAGCTTCAAACGTAGCATTTGCTCGTTCGCCTCCGTGCCGAGCCATTGTCGGGTGCGTTATCACCGATACCCCTGCCGCTTTGATCTGATCAGTGACGAGATAGGCTTCTGAAGCCGAATCTAGCACGATATCGATTCCGAATTCCTCCGCAAGCCGAAGTGTGGTAAGAATATCATGAGCACGTTCGACGGTGACGAGCATACGCATTTCACCATCGAGGACGGCCTTAAATGCCTCCATGCGAAGATCCCGAGCGTCTTCACCGGTGTAGTTTTGCGCTTTGATCAGTTCTGATCGCAACATGGCGATCATCTTTGATCGCGTTCCGGGGGATCCGCTACTGGCTCGCGCACCATTGCCGAGCGTTACGGCTACCATGGCCGCAGGATTAATTACAGCTTCTTGCACGTCATTTCCGACTGTTTTAACAATCATCGTTTGACCTGAAACGAGAACACCTGGACCATGCCCTGTATGAATCGTGGTGACACCGAATCCGCGAACCCATGTCACGAGTGCTTCACGTGGATTGTAAGCATCAATCGCTCGAAGCTCCGGTTGCATGGGAGCGGACCGTTCGACTTGATCTTGATCCTCAGGTTGGTTCAAGTATCCGGCTAGTCCGACAACGGTATGTGCATCGATGAGACCGGGCGTGACCACCGCTGCTTCGATGACCTCATATCCGCTAGGAACGTCAAAACGGCCAACTCGCTCAATTTTACCGTTACGCAGTAAGACAACTCCGTTTTCGATTGGGTCGCCAGCCATGGTATACACCATGTCGCCTTTGACGGCAATTTGAGCCGTGGAGGAAGAATGGAAGAGTAACAGGGCCGTAATGGCAAAGAGTACTTTATTCATTGTCCTGCCTCCCGTTCGAGTAAATGGATGAAGGTTGCTTGGTCATTTCCGGTACCGTAACCGCCAGTGGCATACTTACGATCTTCTGCATTTGAACGGTTGAAAACTCGCTCGCCATCGATCCATGTTTCTTGAACATGGGTATAAACGCTCAATGGATCTCCACTCAAAACGATAAAGTCGGCGTCTTTTCCTGGCGTCAATGAACCGATCCGATCATCCAAATCTATCATTTCTGCACCGGCCAACGTCATTCCAAACAAGGCTTTTTCACGGCTCATTCCTGCGCGAACGGCAAGGGCAGCCTGACGCAAGAAGAAGCGAGAATCGGTAATACCGTCATCTGTGTGAAATCCAACAAGAGCCCCAGCTTGCTCCAACATGCGCCCTGATTTGAAATGATTGTCCTTCGCTTCAAGTTTTCCGCCCGGACTGTCTACGGAGATCAGGGAAACGCCTGCACCTGCAGCGGCAATTTCATCTGCGACTTTCCAGGCATCGGACACGTGGTGTAATACGACTCGGAAACCAAACTCCTCAGAAAGGCGCAATACAGTTAAGATATCGTCATGTCGATGTGTGTGGTGATGAACTACTTTCTTGCCTGACATAGCATCGAGCAGCGCCTCATATCCCAAATGTAGCGGAGGTGCATCTTCTTCTGCCTTCGCAGCTTCGGCCTTCTTAGCTCCGTACTCGGAGGCTTTGATGTATTCAGCCCGAACCAAAGCAGCCGCTTTTGCTCTGGTGCCCGGGAATGGAGCGTTACGTCGCGGATTCGTCCCATTGGCCATTTTGATGCCGCCTAACCAGTTACCATCGTCGTCTAAGATGAGCAGATCATCTATCACGTCGGCATCTCGATATTTTACATAAAGAGTCTGCCCGGAAAGTAAATGACCTGACCCGGACATAATATTGGCGGTCGTGACGCCACCAGACTGTGCTTTCTGAAAGCCGGAATCTCTTGGGTTAATCGAATCGATGACGCGGACGTCGGGTTGGATGGGAGCACTACCATCTCCACCTTCCACCTGCCCTACGTGGCTATGTGTGTCCACTAGGCCTGGCATGATGACCATGCCATTTGCATTATGTCGCTCGGCACCAAGTGGTATTTCTATCTCTGCGGCCGAACCAATGGCGAGAATTTGGCCGTCTTCGATGATGAGTGTCCCATGTTCGATCTCTTGGCCATCGATGGGGATGATGTGGGCGCCAATGAAGGCTCGGGTTTGGGCGGTACTAGAATGGGTCATTGTCAGAACGACCAAGACCCCGAGTAAAAGGTGTTTTCGCATGAATCCTAGAATGTGTGAATCAGCCGGTAGAATACGGGCTTGGTTCGAAAAACAAAACGCGATAGGACAATAGGATGTAAGCGGTGTTCAAATATGTTTTCAAAACACTCGCTCAATCAAACTCTTTTTCAACGGTAACTGATCAACATTTGGGACATGTTCGTCGAAAAAAAGTGGGGTTTCGTCGAAATAATCAATTTGGCATTGTCCAAAACTATGAGTTTCCCAGCGTATTCAATCACTTATCCCTCTACCCAAGTGAAATTTCAATATCTAAGGTCGCTCGCCCTTTCTGCGTGCATCGTTCTGTTTTTGACTGTTGTTGGTTGTGATTCTCCAACCGTGGCTGATTATCAAGAGTCGGAAGATTCTGCTTTCGATGAGTATCAGAAGGCAGGCAAGAAGTCGGGAAAATCCGACAAATCCGACAAGTCCGGCAAATCCGACAAGTCCGGCAAATCCGGCAAATCTCAAAAGTCGGACCGGTCAGATTCAGATCTGATTCAACTGCTAGCTGCCGTTTCTCCGACCGGATCTGCTCGCTACTTCCAAATGCCGGATAGCGATCGCCTAAGAGATATTCCTCAAGACCCGCTTAATCCCTTGTCTCGGCACAAAGTGCAATTGGGCAAGCTTCTGTTCCATGAGACAGGACTTGGTATTAATTCAGAGACGGGTTCGCTCGCGACCTTTAGTTGCGCTTCATGTCACATGGCAGAGAAGGGGTTCCAGGCAGGAGCGGCTCAAGGGGTTGCCGACGGAGGATCTGGATTCTCGATGCGCGAAAATATCCATGGTGAACTTTCGGACATACAGCCCATCCGGACCCCGAGTGCAATGAATGCGGGGTTCCAGCAACTTACGCTTTGGAATGGTCAGTTCGGAGGCCAAGGAAATGAAGGTCTTGGCGATGGATCGGTCGATTTTGTCCAGTTAAATCAGGAGGGCTTTGCTGGTTTGGAGGTCCAAGCTATTAAGGGGTTGCAAGTTCACCGGTTGGAAGGAGGTATAGAAGTCGTTTCAAATCTGAAGAAGTACGACAAGTTATTTCAAGAAGTGTTCGGGAGATCAGATGATTCGATAAATCGTCGAAATGCAGGACTTGCCATCGCGGCCTACGAACGCACGGTAATGGCGAATAAGGCCCCGTTTCAAAAGTGGCTTTCAGGGGAATCCTCTGCCATGAGCCAGCAAGAGAAGATGGGTGCCTTAGTCTTTTTTGGTAAGGGCAACTGTGTGGCTTGTCACTCTGGTCCGGCGCTAAGCTCGGATTCCTTCCATGCCTTAGGTCTGTATGATCTAGACCTTGGTGCGCCCGGTGAAATGATTGGGGCCGTTCCAAATCAGGTACGCGGTGGACGTGGAGGTTTTTCAGGAAATGCTGCTGATGATTACACCTTCAAAACGCCACAGCTCTACAACCTAGCTGATAGTCCATTTTATGGGCACGGAGCCTCATTGCGTTCGATTAGAGAGGTTGTAGAATACAAGAATCGAGCGATTCCCCAGAATCCATCCGTTGCGGGTTTATCCCAACAATTCTACTCTCTTAATCTGACGACCGAGGAGGTAGATGCTTTAGTCGAATTTTTGGAATATGGCCTTCGGGACCCCGACCTAATGCGGTATGTCCCTTCGAAATTACCGAGTGGAAATTGTGTGTCACTGAATGACCTACAGTCCCAAAGCGACCTGATGTGTACTGCCGGTGGGTAATATGCTCGAATAAAATTGTGGTAAGTTTCTGAGGGGATTCTATGCCACTTACGATGATGGTGCGGATCGCAATGCGATCCGCACCATTTGGCTTTTATAGCTTTTTGCCATTTTGAATCTCAGAAATGGAATCCCATTCTAGTGGTAGAAAATAAACCCTTTTTTCAGGCTCGCATAGTTGGCAGAGAATGTTAAAATGAGGTATGATCAGCTAACCATTTAAGTCGAAGAAGGAAAGAAGCCGAAATGCATGAAATAATTTGCCCACATTGCACGAAAGCGTTCAAGATTGATGAAGCGGGGTATGCAGATATACTCAAGCAGGTTCGCGATGATGAGTTTGAACAGCAGTTAGGTGAGCGACTTGAGCTTGCCCAGAAGGAAATGCAGAATGCCGTTCAGATGACCAGAATTCAGGTCGAAAGTGAATTACAGCAGGCTGCCGCAGTCAAAGACTCCGAAATCCAAGGGTTGAAGTCGAAACTAGCGGAGGGCGAAATAGCGTTGAAGCTCGCTGTGAGCCAGGCGATAAACGCTGTTGAAAAGGAGCGTGATGATCTTGCAAACGAGCTGGAGCAGGCAGAAAAGGATAAGGAGGTCGCTTCAAGGCTCGCTGCCATGGATCTCTCTAGGGAAGTACAGCAGACGGCGGCATCGAAAGATGCAGAAATTCAGCAGTTAAAGTACAAGCTGAGTGCTATTGAAGGGGAGCAGAAGCTAGCTATCACACAGGCGGTTACGGTAGTTGAGAAGGAGCGAGATGGATTAAAAAATGACCTTCAGATAGCGAAACTTGAAAAACAAAACTCTGAGACTTCGCTTAAAGACAAGTATGAAACGCAGATCAAAGATCGCGATGAGGCTATCGAGCGCCTTCGCGATATGAAAGCACGTCTTTCGACCAAGATGGTGGGTGAAACGCTTGAACAGCACTGCGAGACCGAGTTTAACCGCATTCGATCCACGGCCTTTCCAAGGGCGTATTTCGAGAAAGACAACGATGCAAGGTCTGGAAGCAAGGGTGATTACATCTTTCGCGATTCAGACGAGACCGGTACAGAGATCGTATCGGTTATGTTCGAAATGAAGAATGAAAGCGATACCACGACCACGAAGAAAAAGAACGAGGACTTTCTAAAAGAACTGGATAAGGATCGAAACGAGAAGGGGTGTGAGTATGCCATTTTGGTATCCCTGCTCGAACCAGAAAGTGAACTCTACAATTCGGGAATCGTCGATGTCTTCCATCGCTATCCCAAGATGTACGTCATTCGCCCACAGTTTTTCATTCCCATCATCACGCTACTGCGTAATGCAGCAATGAAGTCGTTAGAGTTCAAGGCAGAGCTTGCGCTAGTTAAGGCCCAGAATGTGGATGTCACCAACTTTGAAAACGATCTGGAAACGTTCAAGACCGCTTTCGGAAAGAACTATGATCTGGCCTCCCGAAAATTCCAGACGGCCATCGCGGAGATCGATAAATCAATCTCTCATCTGGAAAAGACCAAAGAAGCTTTGCTGGGAACGGATCGAAATCTTCGTTTAGCAAACGATAAGGCGCAGAATGTGACCATCAAGAAGCTGACACGCCACAATCCGACCATGGCCACGAAGTTTGAGGAGGCTGGAGACCAGCCGCCCACTGATAGTTAGCCAAAATGGCTTGCTACTATCCCCAAGGTGAGTCAGCCGTCTTTGCATCGCCACGGTACTCAACCTGAAGTCCGTTCAGAAAGTTGCGTAAGATCTGGTCTTTGCACTCCCTGAAGTGCTTGTGACCAGGCTTTCTGAAAAAGGCACTGAGTTCGTGTTTGCTCAGCCAAAAGTCCACGTGGTTCAAGATGTTGAGCACATCCTCTGCCTTCAGGTTCAAGGCAATCTTGAGCTTAATGAAAATGATATTATTGGTTAGCTTGGATTCTGGCTCAGGTTGAGGTCCGTCCTTCCGTCCTCGTTTTTCAATAATGAGCCCATTCAAAAACAGGGCTAATTCGGTGTCCGAACAGTCGACGTAGTTGGGGTCCTCGTCTTTTTTTAGCCAGTCGCTTATCTGGGCCCGAGTAACCGTGACTCCCGTGTGTGCAAAGAGCTCAATCATCTGCGTGTCGCTCAAATCAAAAATAAAGCGGACACGGCGCATTACGTCGTTCGTCGTCATAAATAAAGTTGGTATTTGGACCTCAGTTAGTCCTAATAATATAATGAGTGGCCTTTACAACATTTTTATGACCGACCAAGGCTGTTGCACTTCTTGTTCAACGCAGCACGTAACGCCTGAGTACCTATTTCGTCTTAATTAGCGTTAGTGTTTGAGGAGCGTGTTCAGTTTGGATCTGGACGGAGTAGATTCCTGGTGCCAAGTGCGAAATATCTAGTGTGTTCAAACCCTCTGAGGCCATGAATGAACCTGTTGCGCGCCCTAAAACGTCGTATACAGCTACTCGAACCGCGGAAGGTATTCCTTGAATGGTAATGGAAACCGTTTTGCTGGCTGGATTAGGGAAAAGGTTACCCACTTGGAGTTCGACAGGAACGGACTCCTCTTCTGCGCTCACCGAAAGGCCAAAAAGTCGATTGGGGAGCGAGGGGTCTAAAAGGAAGGGGTTAATATTTCCTTGGTACGTCTGGATCATTCCCGAGCGTGCAATCTCTTTGTTTGAAGGGGTATCCACAGCGTTCCATTCGCCAAGAATGGCTTTTTGTCCATTAAAAAAGGAGGTGTTGGCTGCGCCAGAATAAATAGTGTTAAAGTAGAAGACTGCTCTCGCTACATCTCCTTTGACAGATTCACGAGGCTCGAATCGACCGGAGACGTATTCGCTGTACTCGTCAATGTTGGTAGCTGGAATGGAAGTCGAAATCTCGTCTTTCCTAAACCATGAGCTTGTTTGGTCGTCTGGGATCTCAGCAAAGGGGAAACTACCTCGTTCTGCATTCACGTTTATCTTCGAGGGGAATACAAAGTGCATATCGCTTTTCTGAGGTTCATCGCCCGCGCCCATCGATTGGGGCCAGGTGTGTTCTGCATTTATTCCACCCGAAAAAAGCTCAGTACTTGGGTCGCCTCCCAAATAAGCAACTTCAAATCCGGTATATATCCCAGCGACCTTACCCTCCGCATTTCGATCCACAATGGCATATAACGTGTCTCTTGCGACACTGTAACCCAGCGTTCGAGCCGGACTGTAGGTACCAACCAGACTGGCCATCAGGGCGTCTCCCGATTCGCCGGGAAATAGCGCACCCATTCCTGCCACATAGAAGTCAAGACTCAGCGAAAGTCCTTCGTCATCCGTAAAGGTGACGTCAAATCGCTGGATGCCCGGTGTCTGGGGCGTGGTCCATTCAAGGATTGGGTAGGTACTTCCGAAAATGGTGCCCTCAACGACAGTAGCACCCAGATTACTGGGTTCAATCGAATAAGAAAGTGAGCCTCCATCAGGGTCCTGAACAAAGAGGTGGAATTCCTGAAGGTCATCGCCTGCCTGAGCAACAGTACCCCGGGGTAGGATGCCCACATACTGGGGCCGCCGTGATTCGATGGCAGAAGTGATGGTAATAGTCACGGAAAGGGCCGCCGTGTCTTTTCCGTCGCTGGCCGTTATAGAAAACGTATGTGTCCCAACCTGATCTTCCGTGGGTACCCATGTCAGAATACCCGATGACGCATCTACCGCTGCACCCGCCGGTAGGCTGATTCCTCCAAAAGTGATAGGCTCTGAATCTGCGTCCGTTGCCTCATAGGAAAGGCTAACCTGATCGCCTGCAACGAACGTAGCCGCACTTGTCGAGGTCACGAATGTCGGAATATTGTTATTGCTAGAGCTACTTACCGTGAACGAGGTGGCGAAGGTCTGCCTTGTGCTGTCGTTACAATTCCAATTCGAGGCGTCTCCAATAAGAAGCAGAAGTTCTGATTGGGATCCGGAGGTTGAACCGGTATAGGCCATGTTGTCACACTCGCCTATGGCTACAGCCGTCGATCCGTTAGTGAGTCCGCTCGGGAGCGCAGACGTTCTGGAAGATGTGGCACTGGCTTGCCAACCTGTACCCTCAAAGTTAATGGCATAGATCAACGTGGGAGAGGCCACGCTTCCCTGAAATACGATGAGCTGATCGCCCGATCCAGAAAATTGAGGAGCACCACTTACTACTTCAATTACGGTGCCGGCTGAAACCGATCCGCTTGCCGTGTACGAGTATACATCTTCATTACTGCGGAATGAGCCACTCGACTGCCATCCATGATCGGTAAAGCCAACGACCGTGCCGGCAGGCAGGTCTACTAAAGCTACGAACCCAAAGTGGTCTGGATTATCCGCGTTCACACCAATGACGGCTATGTCACCAGGGCTTAGCGTCTGAGCTTCAGCCGTTGGAAAGAAGGCACAGGTTGCGATGCAAGTGAACCAAAAAACGTGCCTTATCAGGCCACGAGGCCTATTCGAGAAGCGGGGATATGTATTCAAAAGAGTGGGGGTGCTTTGGTTTGGAAGTAAAATAATACTGAGGCAAACAATAGAGTATGTGTATCGGGTATCGCATAATTCAAGAATCCATCGTGCACATACTCTTTTCGCCCCTCTCATAATCCCGTTGATAGATAAGAGATAGGCAGGTTGAAGGACGTCCGATACCTTAAGGCAACTACTAAACCACGACTTTGCCATGAAAATACTCAGCATCCTCTTCGCCCTCACCGTGCTGGCTTCCAGCGAAAGGCCCGAAGCCCCCCTTACGGCTCTTCCCGACACGACTGTCCTTTTCCAATTCGATCAGATGGATGAAGCTAGTTGGAGCATTGTTAATGACGGAGTCATGGGCGGTCGTTCCAAAGGATATGCAGAATTAGACGAAGGTGTCCTTAGGTTCTGGGGAAATCTGGTTACCCGTGGAGGTGGGTTCACCTCAATAAGAGCATTTCACTCAATGGATTTGGGGGATTACGACGGATTAGAGCTTCGCGTGCGAGGAAACGGGCGGGATTTTGAGGTCGAGCTCTCGGATGGAACACGATACAGAGGTCGTCAGGTTTCGCAACGTAGTGGCTTCGCGACCACGTCTGATTGGACCACAGTCCGTATTCCTTTCGAATCGTTTCGCGCCAGCATTTTTGGCCGACAGGTGAGGGCGGATGCTATAAATCCTTCAAATATCAGACGCTTAGGAATTTACATTTTAGACGGTAAAGACGGCCCTTTTGCGCTTGAAGTAGACGAGATCCGAGCCTACAAGGAGGGGGAAGCATAGCAGGAGAGAATCGGTATGACTGAAGATGACGTTGAAAAGGTATTTCAACAGTTCCATCGGGGCAAAAATGTTGGGTCTGTAAAGGGGACGGGGATGGGACTTTTAATCGTAAAGAACATTATGGACCTGCACGCCGGATGGGTCAAGATAGACTCTGATCCGGGGGTAGGGTCACAAGTAAGTCTAAACTTCCCGGTCGTTGATACCGAAGTCATAATTAAGAACATAGCCGATCCCACGGAGAGTTTTCAGGATCAGCCCGCATTCAGGTAATTCTTCAAGCTGTTTCCTAAGCCCGGACATAGTGACGTTTATGGCATCGTCGGACACAAAAAGGACGGATCCCCATACTCTCTCTGCGATGACTGTTCGGGTCACGACTTTACCCAAGCGAGTAGCCAATAGGGCCAAAACTTGAAATTCCTTTTCTCGCAGTTTTATGGGAGCATTATTATCCATTCGGATTAATCTCTGCTCAAAGTCAAACCTCAGTCCACCCACCTTCAGGTGCTCTTTGGTAACTGGGTTTGAACTGGTTCTTCGGCCCAAAGCTTGAATACGAGCGAATAGCTCTTCGAAGGCAAAAGGCTTGGTCATATAGTCATCAGCGCCTGCCATAAGTGCCTCAACCATTAGGTCTTGATCGGCATTGGCGGTCAGGACAAGAATTCCGGTCGACAATTCAACCGTGCGAACTTCCTTTATGATTTCGAGGCCAGTTCGGTTCGGAAGATTCATGTCCACAATGGCAACCTGAAAGGTATCAGAAAGCAATAAATCAAGGCCTTCAAGTCCATCGCCTGTGTGACTAACGGTGTACCCATTCTGTTTGAGGCCGGCCTTCAGGACCTGGGCAAGATCCGCGTTGTCTTCGATTATGAGGAGTTTCATTTGGTCTCAATTCTAAAAGAGATGTTTCGCAATATAAGGTATTCCTAAAAGCAATTTTAGGATGACTTTATAAAAGTCTAGGGTTAGCAAAAGGGGCGTCTTTGACTGTATTGCGATCTTTAATCAATACAAATGGCAACAAGCCAAAATGATGACAGATTTACTTCTAGTCGAGGATAACCAGGACTGCCGGACAACTGTTGCAGCCATACTTCGTCTGCAAGGATTTGAAGTTACTGAAGCGGAGGATGGACCAGAAGCCCTGTTCCTAGCCAAGACACTGGCGCCAACGCTAATTATCTGTGACGTGTCACTCCCTACCATGAGTGGATTCGATGTAAAACGCGAGCTGAACAAGGAAAAAGAGCTTTCGTCTATTCCATTTGTCTTTATGACCGGTCACACGGATCGCAAGACATTTCGAACTGGAATGGAATTGGGTGCCCTTGACTACCTGACGAAACCGTTTAAAGCAAAAGAGCTCGTTAGTATGATTGAAGCGGTTCAAAAGAATCATGAATATGTCCCCCAGGTATGCCGCGAGTGGGTAGATGGTTTGAACGTGTCGTACCTGTCTCATCCAGATAATTGGGAGTAAATAGATGAATCTCTTCAACAGAAAGTCAACTAAAAAAGCCCCGGCACCGGTTCCAAACAAAAAGTTTGCGGATCCATCATCGTCAACCATCCGAGCAGAGCACCGACTGCGACCGATTGTTCAACTGATCCGGGGAAGTGATCCGGCTGCGGAAATGGCCTTTTCGGCGTGTGCATGGCAGTCATTTCGTATGAACAAAAGTATTCGAGATATTTGCATCGATTTGCAAAACTATGCCGAGTCGGTCGGGTATCGGGCAACAGTCGGCGCGCGTGAGATGAGCAGTGATAACATGCCGTCTTTCCCTGGAATGCGAGTAACCGCCTTAGTGCTCTTGGTGGATCTCGATGATAATATTCCTACGTGGAACTGAGCGTCAGCCATGTCAAGGCTCAGCTTCCTTTTGGGAGCCACGAGTATATTTGCCGATCCGTCGTTTGAACTCCCTTTCTTCGGTAGTTCGCGAAACTTCCAGATACTAAAAAACCCAATCCACAGAAGTGAATTGGGTTTTTTATGCGTGCCCGGGAAGATTCGAACTCCCGACCTCCTGGTCCGTAGCCAGGCGCTCTATCCAGCTGAGCCACGGGCACAACTTCTGCCGGGTGAGAGCCGGCCAATCATTCGAGTGCAATCCTCTAGCGATTGTTGAAGAGCCCCAAAGATACGGTGTTCAGGTAAAATCGAGCAAGTGAAGTTTAGATAGATGTTGTGAATGTTGTAAAAGAGAACGCGCGGATAATTGCGCATTGGCTAGGGGATAAGGAGTCCAAGATGGACTTTTAGGACTCCATTCCGTACTTATTGAAGCCTTCCCGCGATAAAAGCCCGCCCAGGTCTGCCTACGTCCTGATTACTTCATTCAATGTTTAGTGCCATGAGATTCTTTGCCTCAGCGTTAATTGCCGTTTTTCTGTTGCTCGGAATCGATTCCGCTTCAGCCCAGGACTTGATGTCTGACTCCTTTTCAGAGATCGACCTAGCGGAATGGGAAGTCCCGTGGGAGAGGACCCGTCCTCGCGATCCTTTTGTCGCGCCCGATGGCATGGTGTGGTTCTGCGGACAGGCGGGCGGCTATATCGGTTCGCTGAACCCGGTAACAGGGGAGATGAAGCAATACGACATTGGAGAAGGCGCAGGGCCTCACAATCTTATTGTAGCAGAAGATGGCATGGTCTGGTATGCCGGAAACCGAAGGGCGCATATTGGGCGCTTGAATCCCGAAACAGGAGACGTAACGCAATTTCCGATGCCAGCCGAGTCGGGAGCCAAGGATCCGCACACGCTCGTTTGGTTACCCGACGGCAATATTGCCTTCACCGTGCAAGGGGGCAACAAGGTGGGACACCTTAATGTGACCACCGGAGAAGTGAAGCTGGCTTCGGCCGAAGAAGATGGATCCCGGCCCTACGGAATCAAAGTTGCTCCCGATGGGGAAGTCTGGGTCGTGTTATTTGGCACGAATCGATTGGCGCATTTCGATATGGATAACCCCGATATGAATAATGTCGTGCTACACGAGTTTGAGCTGCCCAGGAAAGAGGCGCGTCCGCGACGCATGGAAATATCGTCGGATGGTCGCATTTGGTATGGGGATCACCGGACAGGCTTTTTGGGCGTGTTTGATCCCAAAGATGCTTCCTTCACCGAATGGCAACTACCCTCGGCCGCTAAGGCTCGGGTCTATGGCATGGCCATAGATAATACCGATACCATTTGGCTCGTGGAAACGGGTGTTCAGCCCAATCGCTTTGTAGCCTTTGACACCAAGACCGAACGGTTCATACAGCAGGCAGATGTCCCATCTGGTGGCAGCACCATTCGTCACATGTATTACCACGAGGATACCGGTGAAATCTGGTTCGGGACGGATTCAAATTATATCGGCCGGGCCCTGATTCAGCCCCGAACTGGATCCTGATCAAAAGACGTTCTTTTATTCTGGGTAAGTCGTTAAATAAAGATCTATCTTGCGGCTAGGTCGGACTACATGTCCCCCGAAAATCCCCAACCCGAGGTTTAGTAATGGTCTTCTACCACATCGAATTTTCTATCATTGATGGAATGGCAGATGCCTTTAAGGCCATGGCTGACGATTTTATTGACACAACATATTCTAACGAGCCAGATACAGTCAAGCACGAATGGTATCTGGGCGACGATGATAAGCATGCCGTTTTATGAGAAGGATTTTGCTGCTCAGAGGCATTGCTTGAACACCTCGGTAACGTGGGTCCCATGCTTCCACTCCTTGTTAAGATCGCGCCCATCACGCGCCTAGAAGTGTTTGGTAATGTAAGTGATGGAGTACGATCAGCCCTTGCTGGTCTCGGTGCGTCTCACTTTCAGCACATCGGCGGATTTACCCGATAGTTTTTCTCTACTCTATTTGAGTCCATTCCGGGCCATGAACGTCAGTTCAGGGCCCTTTTGTGGTTGAATAAACGAATATCCTTAGCGGATAGAGCGTTGTAACCGGGGCTGTGTTCCTCCAAGGTGAGCAACGCTTTAAGTGTCTTCCCTAATCCATGTCAATCTTCTGTCTTATCTTTATTGAGACGAAGGATTTCCGGCTGCGCTCTGGCCGAAGTCGTCCGATGTTGTATTAAAAAAGGCTTATTCTCATGTCCAAGTATCAACTCCGCTGCCTAGGCACCCAGGACCGGATTGATGATGAATACACCGTTCGTTACCACGATAAAGCGCTCTTGAGAGCCGAATATGCGAACGAAATTACGCCTCAAGATCTTCCTGGTCTGTGGAGATGGGAGGACTGGTTACCCGTCTCAAAACCGGGATCGCTAGATGCGGGATCCGTGTGTTATAAGAGCGAGGGTCTAGGAAAAGCGATGATGCTATCCAATCTGTGGATTTCCTACCATGGATATTGGCCAGAACGTGGGGGCAATTGCCCGACCACCACGTTCAAGGATATGGAAGCAGTCACTACGCTACAGCGTCTTCAGGATCACAACGTGCCGGGTCTCATTTGTTCGTCTGCGGGCAATACAGCTAGAGCTTTTGCCTATTTCGGTGGATTAGCTGAGTATCCCATTCTCCTGATTGTAGCTGAAAAACACCTTAAACGACTGTGGGTACCTAAAGGGCATCCGACGTCGAGTGTGAAAGTGATCGGCATAAAAGGCGGCGACTATGGAGATGCCAACGAAGTCACGTCCCAGATTATGGAGATTGGAGGCTGGAGACGGGAAGGCGGTGTGCATAATGTGGCCCGCCGAGACGGAATTGGTTCGCTCATCCTGACGGCCACTGAAGCCATTGGAGCGCTTCCAAAGCATTATTTCCAAGGAGTGGGTGGTGGACCGGGTCCCATCGGCGTCCACGAAATGGCTCAACGCGCTATTGAGGCGGGCTTTGCTAGCGGACCGGTCCCGCGTCAGCATCTTTCGCAGAACGCGGAATTCTGTCTCGTTCACGATGCCTGGCAAAAACGCACATTCGAACTGACGCCTGCCATCGAATCGGTCCACCCAAATGTATACTCAGACCTTTTGGTGAATCGGGCTCCAGCGTATTCCGTGCGAGGGGGGATTTTCGATATGTTGGTTGAATCTAATGGGGCGACCTACGCCGTCTCCTATCAAGATGCCGAAAAGGCCGATCGTCTCTTCCGCGAAACAGAAGGAATTGACCCCTTATCACCGGGCGCGGTGGCATTGGCCTCCCTGCAACAAGCCATTTACCGGGGCGAAGTACACCGTGACGATACCATTCTGCTGAACATATCAGGCGGCGGACAGGAGCGGTTTATGGCGGAGCACGAGACAGAAGTCGTCAAGCCAATCGCTGTGGTTAGTAAGGAGGAAGCCGTCCGAATGGGACGCTCTCTCACGTATTCGAGCCAATAGACGGACTTTTTGCCAGTGAATAGGTCTTTACCTACCGGGTTGCTTTGGCTACATTGATGCGCACCTCATCCGCTCAGCGGCACGGTTCGCTCTCTTTTTCTACTCAACAGCCTTCGTACTCCCATGCGCAAGATCCTTCTGATGGCAGCATTATGCTTAGCCTCAACCACTATTTACGCCCAACAATTCGGAGCAGCTCTTACAGCGGGCGACGGTGTCATTTTTGCAGGTGAGGGCGGTAATCGCGTTTCTGCCGGCACCGTCTATGTCTATACGAGGGCCGAGGATGGCTCATGGATGGAGACCGGGAAGCTGAAAGCTCCGGGATCCAGCGACGAGGCCAATGGATTTGGACGCGCATTGAGCGTGGATGGAAATACACTCGTCGTTGGCGCACCCACTGAAAGCGCAGCCTATGTGTTTGAAAAAGGAGAGGACGGCACTTGGGCCAACGTTGCTCGCTTGGAAGGTTTTGGAGTGGGTCTGGGTAGTGCCGTTGCGATCAGCGAAGATCAAATCCTTGTTGGATCGATTGGAGAAGGAACCGAGGAAAGTGCGGCCGTAAACCATATTTGGACCCGTCAAGAAGACGGTAGCTGGACCATGACGGGCCACTTGGCATCTAGGTCAATTGCTCTTCAGCAAAACGGAGTGCAGGTTGCTATTCATGGCGATCTCGCGCTTGTAGGCGCACCGATGGCCAACGAAAGAGCCGGCGCAGTAGTCGTATTTCAGAAAGGAGAGGATGGGTCATGGAGCGAAATTCAGTCGCTCACGATGCCGGTAGCCGCCGCAAATCAGCTATTTGGCTCCTCCATATTTCTGCATAATGGACGCGCAGTGATTGGCGCTCCGGGTTATGAAAACCGGATTGGCGGTGTGGGTGTGTTTCATTTCAACGACGAGACGAACACGCTTGATTTCACGCTACGTCTTTCTCCAACCACCGCATCAGGAAATGAAATGTTCGGTACCTCTCAGGTGCACGATCCCTCTCACACCTTATGGGTCGGTGCTCCGGGAGCCAATAACCGCGAAGGTGCCGCATACATGTTCAAGCCGGCCGATATGATGAGAGCCTTTTCGGCCAAAGGAGAAGTAGATGTTCAGGCATTGCAGATCCGAAGCAGTTTCGGAAATGCCATGGCCGTTGGAGCGGACTTTGTGGTAGTGGGAGCGTCTGGATACGATAATGGAGAAGGGGCGGCCATCGTCTACAATCAAACCGAAAGCGGTTGGGAGCAGTCCACTACCATCTTTTATGACAACGGCGCCATGGACTCTTTTGCCGGAGAAATGGTCGAATGTGAGGAAGGAGACGCGGCAGGATTCCGATGTGACAATGTAGATGTACAGTCTTTCCTCTCCTTGAGGGACATCGGTGGCGTACGTGGAACGCGTATGAACGATATCTGGGGCTGGACGCACGAAGATTCAGGCAGAGATTTCGCCTTAGTGGGCCGTACAGACGGTGCTGCTTTCGTGGAAGTTTCTGATCCGTACAACCCTGTTTACCTCGGTAACTTGGCCAAAACGGAAGGAGCCACCAATTCAGTATGGCGCGACATCAAGGTCTATAAAGACCACGCCTATATTGTGGCAGATGGCGCTGGGCCGCATGGTATGCAGGTCTTTGATCTGCATCGTTTGCTAGATGTACCGGATGCGCCAGTAGAGTTCGATGCGGACGTGATGTACGATCAGATTGCCAGTGCGCATAACATCGTCATCAACGAAGAAACGGGTTTTGCCTATTCCGTAGCCTCCCGAATGGGCGGGATTACGTGTGGAGGCGGTCTGCACATGATTGATATTCGTGATCCAAAGAATCCTGAGTTCGCTGGGTGCTTCTCCCATGAAGGAACCGGTCGCAACGGGACGGGCAATACGCATGATGCACAGTGTGTCATTTATCGCGGTCCGGATGGCGAGCACAATGGCAAAGAAATCTGTCTCGGATCCAATGAAACCGCGCTGTCTATTGCCGATGTAACTGATAAGAGCAATCCATCTGCCATCTCGCGCGCAACCTATCCGGCCATCGCCTACACCCATCAGGGTTGGTTAACCGAGGATCAGCGCTATTTCTACATCAACGACGAAGGGGATGAGCCGCAGGGGCTTGTAGATGGGACGCGCACCTTGATCTTTGATCTCGAAGATCTAGATGATCCTATTTTGGTTGGGGAGCACATTTCTACGGAAGTCAGCACGGATCACAACCTGTATATCAAAGGCAACTTGATGTATCAGTCCAACTACGTGGCAGGATTACGCATCTTAGATGTATCGAATCCCGAAGCTCCTGAAGAAGTCGCTTTCTTTGATACCGTATCTGACGATCGCACCGGTGGTGGATCGTGGAGTAACTATCCCTATTTCAGAAACGGAACCATTATCGTGACCTCTTCCCGCGAAGGACTCTTTATGCTGAAAAAACGCGAGGTTGACCTATAGACATCCAGTCGCGTCCTAACATCGCGCCTTTTGAAGCCGCGCTTCGCGCCATTAAACGACATTCGGTAGCCTTACTGGCTGTATTGGGAGTCCTAGGCTCTGGATGCGGCACTCCAGAATCCTCGTATGTCGGATCCTCCTCGTGTGCGTCCTGCCATGCTTCGCAGTTTGAGAGCTGGAGGGCCTCTGATCACATGCGGGCCATGCAAGAGCCGGATTCGCTCACGGTTCTCGCGCCGTTTGCGGGGGAGACCTTCGATCATTTCAGTGATCGGTACCAGTTTGTGCAAGAGGGGGATCGGTATGTCGTGGTGGATGGCCAGGATTCCATTGCTGTGGCCTACACGTTTGGGCACGAGCCTCTTCAACAGTATTTGTTGCCCACTCATGGAGGGCGCTTGCAAGCGCTGACCGTTACTTGGGATACAGACGAGGAAAAGTGGTATTCCTTGTACGCAGATGAGCCCACTCCCGAAGGCGATATCCTGCACTGGAAATCGGCCAACTTGAATTGGAACTACATGTGCGCCGATTGTCACTCTACCGGCCTAAAGCGTGGGTATGATTTGGCATCTGATACGTATTCCACCACGTGGGAGGAAATGACGGTGGGTTGCGAGGCGTGTCATGGTCCGGGTCAGGCTCACGAAGAATGGGCTGAAAAGGGAACAGGTGTGGATCCGTTTTTACAACCTGTACGCGAACCGGTCGTGCCGGGTCAGGGACGATCTTCGAACCTTGTTGTGGAAGCTGAAATCGATATGTGTGCCTCTTGCCACGCAAGGCGAGTGCCACTTGATGAGGCGCCGGTTCATGGAGCGGCCTTCTTAGACCGATATGCACCCTCTTTACTTGACGAGGGACTGTATTACGCAGACGGGCAGATTCGAGATGAAGTGTACGTTTATGGATCCTTTGTGCAGAGCAAAATGGCGCAGAGTGGCGTGACGTGTTCGGATTGCCATGATCCTCATTCGGGAAAACGCCTCCTCGAAGGAAGCGCGTTGTGCCAATCCTGTCACGTTCCGGCTTCCTATGATACCGCCGCGCACGGGCTCCACGAGCCGGATTCGCCGGCCGCTCTGTGCGAGTCATGTCATATGCCTCAGACTACGTATATGGGCGTAGATGAGCGTCGGGACCATCGCTTTGGAATTCCAGATCCAATTCGCTCGGCAAAACTCGGTGCCCCCGACGTATGCCAGGACTGTCACACGGATCGTTCACCCGAATGGGCAGCTTCTTTTCTGGAGCGGCCCACTCAGTGGCGAGAAGAATCGGTACTCGAGCAGATTGCTCGAACGCTCGCCGATTCTACCCAATCGAATATCACCAAGGGAAGCGCGTTATCGCGGTTGTCCGCCCAACTCGATCCCGAGTCCATTCGATTAGCCATGCTCGGGCTTCAGGCCGATTCTCCCCACGAAAAGGTCGGTGCCCTTCGAGCATTTGCTGGATGGGGACCGGCCGTTCCTACTCCAGATATGAAGGCTTTGCTCAGGGATTCAGTGAAGTGGGTTCGCACAGAAGCCGTGGCAACCGCTTTGTCTTTGGGAGGGATGGACTGGAGCGCTCCAGCCAATCTGGAAGCGCTGCAGGAATACATCTCGGCACAAGCCGCGGTGGAAGAGCGGCCCGAAGTGCATGTGAACCTAGCAGGTGTCTACGAGCAACTTCAACAAGCAGAACGAGCCGATCAGGAATGGTCCCACGCGCTTCGTCTGGATTCGACCTCAGCCGACTTATGGACGGGGTATGCGTTATTCAGTAGTCGAAAAGGGCCCGCTGCGCGACAAGAGGCCGAGCGAGGGTTTAGAAGGGCCTCGAGCCTTCCCGGCCCTCACCTTTCAGAGACCTACTATTTGTTCGGGTTGTTTTTGGCCGAAGACCGGGTGCGCTTGGTGGATGCGGCCCGCTTGCTCAAAGAGTCTTCGGATCTAGATCTTGAGCATCCTCGGAAGGCCTACAATGCCGGTCTAGCCTATCAGCAAATCGGAGATGCTGCCAACGCCGAATACTTGCTTAATCGGGCGTTAGGCATCGGACTCGTTGAGGCGGAGGACGCTTTGGTTATTCTGTTTATGCAGAACGAAGAATGGAATCGTGCACAGTCATTGAATGATGCGCTTCTGGTACGCTTTCCCAATCGGACGGAGTTGAATGAGCGCGGAGCTTATATCCGCTCCAACCTATAAAAAGACCCGTTTTTTCGAGAGTGTGAAGGAAACAACAATAAAAAGACAAAAGAGTCTTAAAGCTTTTGAATGGTCGTACCTTTTTTCTTAGGTCTTCAACACGAGGGCCTGTCATTTTTTACGAACTGCTTGAAAGAGGGCATTGGAATGAAACGTGTCTTACCACTTTGGACCTTATTGGTCGTGCTCATTTTATCGGTATTTCTGACTGATGTTGTAGCGGCTCAAACGGCGGATAGATTAAGTGTTACTGGTCAAATTCGTCAGCGCACGGAGTATTCTGCAAAAGATTTTAATGCTGATATAGATGATCCATTGTTTAGTTTTCTTAGAACACGTGTAAACGTTGGCGTCCGCGCAAACGATGATGTTAAGGCCTTTGTGCAGTTTCAGGATTCCCGTGTTTGGGGCCAAGAAAACAGTACGTTAGACGGCAATGCGCCTTTATTTGACGTCCATCAGGCATTTTTCACCGTAAACAACGTGTTTGACTCCGGTTTTAATGCCAAGGTGGGTCGCCAAGAAATTAATGTTGGAAACCAGCGACTAGTAGGCGCCGTGGGTTGGCATAATGTGGGGCGCACCTTTGATGCGGCTCGCTTTATGTACGAAGCCGAGAAAGGATCGCTCGATATTTTTGCCGCTCGCTTGGTGGGCAGCACAGGCACACCCGATGGCGATAACTTATTTGGTGCAGTCGGGACGTATCCGCTTGCTGATGGTCAGCGAGTAGAAGCGCTTGTGCTTTTTGATAACTCAACGTTTCCGGTCGCTGCCGGACCCGATGTGGACGAAAATATGTTGAGTCGCGTTACGGCTGGTGTGGCCGCATACGGTAAAGAGTCTGGATTCGATTACGAACTAGAGGCCTACTACCAGATGGGAGACGCATTCGATGGGGGCACCGGCGAACTGGGCAGTATCGCAGCCTATCTAGCATCCGCCAAGGTGGGCTACCTAGTTGATGAAGAGAAAGGAATGCGTGTGGGTGGTTTGTTTACGATCGTTTCCGGTGATGATGATGCCGGTGATGGCGATATCAATAATTTTAATACGCTCTTTGCCTCGAACCATAAGTTTTATGGGTTCATGGACTATTTCATCGGTGCCGGTTCGTTTGCGCGCGGCCTGCAAGACATCGGTCTCTCGTTTGGAATGAAGGCCAATGATCAAACTAGCGTTTCTCTTGACCTACATAATTTTACCGCCCCGCAAGCTCCTTCCGGGTTCGATAATGCGCTTGGACAAGAAATTGATTTCACCGTCAATCACAAGTACAACAGTGCGCTTACCTTGGTAGCCGGGCTATCAGCGTTCATGCCTGGTGATGACTTTGGTGGGGAAGACACTGCATTCTGGGGTTATCTCTCCAGTATTGTAAACTTCTAGACCTGAGCTCTTAGATGTGGCTAAGAGAAAGGGGCGCGACCATGTCGCGCCCCTTTCTTTGTGATTGAATAGGGTGTATCCAACGTGCGCATGAACATTCGTCGGGGCTTCGGGTAGATGAGCCAAAACGCCTTTAACCCAGGACTCTCCGCTTCGGCATGCCTCGTTCGTTTGTTTTGTTTTTTCTGTTGGTATTTCTTGCGGGTTGTGCCGCGCAAGAACCTTCTACGGTAGATGAGCCCGGTACGTATGCCGCTTGGTCCGCCGATACAGAGTACGTAGGAATCCAAGTGTGCGCAGACTGCCATGAGCAGCAGTACCAATCCTATTCTCGCTCCCAAATGGGGCGCTCCTTCAAGCTCGCTGAAAAGGCCCTTTCCGACGCATCGTGGGATGTTGTACGTCCCATCCATTCGGCTTTGGATGACTTGTACTACCAGCCGTTTGCAGATGGAGAGGACCTCTTCGTCCATGAGTACCGGTTAGCCGGAGCAGATACGGTACATTCCCGGATTGAGCAGATCGATTATATCGTTGGATCTGGGCAGCATACCAACTCCCACATCTATGAAGAAAACGGCTTTCTCTACCAGATCCCGGTTACTTGGTATGCTCAAGACGAGAAGTGGGACCTAGCACCCAAATTTCAAAAGGTGGGTAATAATTACCGCTTCGGGCGGGTTATTACGGATGAGTGCATGGCATGTCATAATGCCCAGCCGACCTTTGTTGAGGGATCAGAGAATCGATTTGAAATGGTTCCTGAGGGGATCAACTGCGAAAAATGTCATGGTCCGGGATCGGTACACGTCGAAGCCATGAAAGCGGGAAAGGCCGTAAATACGGTCTCGGAAATTGATTACACCATCGTAAACCCCGGAAAGTTAACTCCTGAGTTGGAGCTGGATGTATGTAAACGCTGTCATATGCAGGGTGCTTCCGTCTTTGCAGATGGCCAGAATCCACTCGATTGGCGGCCCGGATTGCCGTTATCATCTCATGAAAACGTGTTTTGGCCTCGGCAACCTGATTCCACGACGCACTTTATCATGGCCTCTCATCCAGATCGCCTAGCGATGAGCAGTTGCTTCAAGGAAAGTTGGAACGAGGAGAGAGGGTTTGATCCCATTACTTGTACGACCTGTCACGACCCGCATTCGCCGATTGAAGAGACCAGCGGTGAAACGTATTCAGCCACGTGTCAGAATTGCCACACGGGTACGCTTGCTCTTGGGGCGTCTAGCCTGACGTGTACTGAACCCGATGTAGTGAGTGGCGCCATCGACACGCCTTGCGCCTCGTGTCATTTGCCGCTTTCTGGGTCCACTGATATTCCGCATATTCAGATAACCGATCATTACATCAGGGTACCCGATAAATTGCAGCCGGAGGAGGTCGAGGATCAGGAGCGGTTCATTCGACTCGCTGCTATGATAGATACCGCTCCGGATGCGCATAACTTAGCCGATGGTTTTCTGACGTATTTCGAGCAGTTCACAGATCGACCTGGAATGCTTGATTCAGCCAAAGTCTATTTGCGTCGTGTAAAATCTGAAAACACACCGTCCCTTACGTCCTCGTGGATCAGATTGTGGCATCTTCAAGAGGATCACACCGCGATTCGCAGAACGGTTCAGTCCAGCCCGAACAAGATTGAAGAGGACGCTTGGACGTACTATCGGATCGGTGAGGCCTTCGAAGCCATCAATGACTTTCCTTCTTCCATTCGGTGGCTTCGTAAGGCGCTTGAATTAGGCCCCGACCATCTGCGGTTTAGGGACAAGCTTGGTGTTTCGCTTACCCGTGCTGGCCAAATTAATGAAGCCATCAGTTTGTACGACCGGATGTTGCAAGAAAACGCGTTATACGAGAATGCGTGGAATAACCGAGGTTTCGCCCGGCTCATGATCGAAGATTTGGAAGGCGCAGAAGCAGATTTTAAGGCCGCTCTTGCACTGTCGCCGGACATGGAGCTTGCTATGGCTAATCTGGCATCTTTCTATCTGAACACCAATCGAAACGATGAAGCCATTCCACTCGTGCGGCGGCTCATTAGGATGTATCCGCAAAACGCAGGTTACGCCCAGGTTTGGAACATGCTCAACGCTGTCGATTAGTCAAATCTGAAATCTTGAAGAGGATGGTCGTAGCTCGTTGCCAATGACGTGGTTTGTACCGACCTTCGAGAATTACGCGTGACCCCGTCCGCACCCTTTTTAAACGGTTTATCTCACTCAATAGAGGCAGAAGCGAATGCAAAACGCTAGATACCTTGTCCTCCTGCTTATTTTTGCAGGATTTGGTCTCACCGCATGTGGCGGTGGGGAAGAAGCTGGCTCCGATGCAGCAGCTACTGAAGAAGCAGCTCCGGCAGCATCAGACGTATCCATCGAAGCTCAGATTGGTCCGATTACTGAGCTCGAGCTTGGCGCCTACGATGCAGCTCTTGCATCGGAAGGAGAGGCAGCATTTGCGGCCAAATGTTCAACTTGTCATCGTATGGATTCGAAAGTAATCGGTCCGGCGCTAGGCGATACAATGGAAAAACGTTCTCCGGTTTACGTCATGAATATGATCATGAATCCAACTGAAATGCTAGAGAGCCATCCTGTGGCCAAAGCACTTTTGGCGGAATACATGGTTCCTATGGTTCCCCTGGGAATTGACGAAGCTGAAGCACGTTCTATCGTCGAGTACTTGCGTACTGACGGCTAAAGCACAGCTTTTACGGAATAGAAGTCGGGGCAGGATCCAAAAGGATCCTGCCCCGACTTTTTTGTATCAATAAGGTGTACTCAAGAATGGCCAACTACTTGGTTGGTTCAGTCCATTCTCCAGTGGCTCGCAACCGGAATCCGCCCGAGCGAAGTTCGGCGCCCAAATCAATAAGAGATTTTCCGCCAAACATGGTCTCAATCTGCATTCTGGATCGTGCCCAGTGCTCATGTAAAGGACACGGGTGTCCTTCTCCACATTCTGGCAAACCAAGGACGCACTTGGTGAACAGATCGTCTCCCTCAAGTGCTACCAAAATATCCTTAACCGCAATAGAACGCGCCTCGCACCTCAGACGCACACCGCCATTAGGTCCTCGATAGGAATCAACGAGTTCTGCTCGGGTGAGTTGCTGGAATATTTTGGTCAGAAAGTGAAAAGAGATGTCTAAATCCTTACTAATCCGCTTGACAGGCAGATAGACATCGCCGCCGACGCCAGCAAGGTGCAGCATTGCGCGGATACCGTATTCAGAAGTTTTGGAAAGAAGCATAATATTATGAGGTTGAGCCTCAATCTACACAAAAAAGATATAAATGTCTTAAAACGGTTAATCTCTCACCAGAAGATTCGTCGTAATACTGAATAGAGGCAGCTGTAACGTTCTTCTCGGACTTCCGTAATTAAGATATCGGTCCATTATAAAGACCAGGACGTCCGCTCTAGTGAAATGATGTGTGGCTACTGAGATTCCAGAAGAGAGAAGATGTCTCTTAACCCTTGCAGATGTAGTGCTCTGCAAGGGTTTTTTGTAGATACAGACCCAGATTAGGCTTCTCACTACGCTTGATGTTGACTTTGGAGGCTTGTAAACCTGTTCTCTCCTTACAGTCCGGGAGGGGCAAAATGGCTAAGCTCATCGATGGATCAATCCTTAGGAGGTAGACCACGATGGTACAGTCTACTAACCTGATTATGTCTATGGACGGCTCCCTAAGGGTACATGTATTCTGAAAAATGGGGCTGAACGTGTGTCGTACGCCGGTGAATGGTCGTTTTAAGTAGACCAAGCGATAAATCAATAAATGGAATCAGCTAAAAACGGTAACTTTAGGTGTTGTCAGTCCATCAAACCCATCTTCATGCTTCGAAGAACCAAAATAATTTGTACGCTAGGCCCTGCTTCCGACGACGAGGAAACGATCCGCGGCCTGATTAGAGCCGGTATGGATGTTGCGAGACTAAACTTCTCGCACGGCTCCCACGAGTATCACGCCGGTTTAGTCCGAGCGGTTCGAAACGCCTCCAAGCTGGAAAAAAAGCAGGTTGCTATTTTGCAGGATCTGCAAGGACCTAAGCTCCGTGTTGGAGTCATGAAGGACGGCGGGGTAGAGTTGGTAAAGGGACAGGAGTTGGTCATTTCTGCAAAAGAGATCCCTTTTGGATCATCAAAAATGATCTTTGTTAATTATCCCACGCTGTGCGAAGATGTTAAAATTGGAGGGGAAATACTGCTGGATGACGGCCATTTGGAGTTGGTCGTAATAAGAATCGAAGGCCGAGACGTAGTGACGAAGGTTACAGTGGGCGGTGAGTTGAAATCTAAGAAGGGTGTCAATCTACCTAACATCAGAACTACCACCCCAGCACTGACTCCTAAAGACCTGGAAGATCTACAGTTTGGACTCGAACATAAGGTCGATATTATTGCCCTTTCGTTCGTTCGGGAATCCTCCGATGTCCAACAGCTCGTTGATCGCATGAAGGATGTTGGGCACAGTCCGGCTATAATTGCAAAGATTGAAAAACCCGAAGCGTTAGATTGTTTAGATGAGATCATAGAGATTTCGGACGGTATCATGGTCGCGCGTGGTGACCTTGGAATAGAAATGCGCCTTTCGAAGGTGCCGGGAGCGCAAAAACAGATTATTAAAAAGTCTCGTTTGGCATCGAGGCCAGTCATTACTGCGACCCAGATGCTGGAGTCGATGATAGATAATCCTCGACCCACTCGTGCTGAAGTGAGCGACGTCGCTAATGCCGTAATTGACGGCAGTGACGCAGTCATGTTATCCGGAGAAACAGCCATTGGAAACCATCCAATTAGAGTTGTGGAGGTCATGTCTCGAGTAATCTTGGAGGCTGAAACGATCTTCTTTGAGAACACGTCTCCTCATATCGTTGCTTCTGCGGACCCAACTATTACAGACGCAATTTCTCGGTCCGCCTTTTATTTGGCGCACGAGGTTCATGCTAGAGCCATTGTGTGCTTAACTGCGTCAGGTTCAACGGCTCGCGCGATTTCCCGCCATAGGCCACACGTTCCCCTTTATGCGTTTACAGATGACGAGCGAGTTGTAGGGCAATTAGCGCTCTCATGGGGAACAAAAGGATTTTTTATTCCTTTCCAGTCCGACACGGATCAGGGTATTGCCCTGGTGCATGATGTGTTGAAAAGAGAAGGACTTGCCGATTCCGGTGATACGGTTGTGATAACTGCCGGAATGCCTCTCCCAAAACACGGCCGGACCAATATGGTCCACGTATCTACTCTCACTTAAGCGTCAACCGTTCAGCCTCACCGATACTGCTAATTTTCACTTTTTGGCGGGATTTCCCGACTGACGTACCCAATTATGCGTCTTTTCGCTGAACGTAATTTTTTGTTCAAAAGACCACGTCGTGCACTCACGTCTGTGGTTCTCGTATTGCTCGTTTTTACGGGCTGCAAAACGCCCGACTTTATAGGCCGGCGCTACGACAATTTCACGGCCTACTACAATACGTTCTACAATGCAGAACGGGTCTTTGAAACCGGCTATGATAATCTAAGTCGGACATCCCAACCCATAGACCGTCTTCACTTCTTGCCCCTGTTCCCTCGGACTACTGGAGCGGGATCGCGAGATTTTGAAAATGCGGTGCTCAAAAGTGCCAACTTGTTGCGTGAGCACCCAGACTCAAAGTGGGTAGATGATGCCCTGCTCCTGATCGGTAAGTCGTATTACTTTCAGGAAAACTTTGTTGGTGCCACTCAGAAATTTAGGGAAGTAGCTGAGCTGGGATCTGAACTGGAGTCCGAGGGGCGATTCTGGCTTGCACGTGCGTTGACCACCAGCGGGGCGTATGAAGAAGCCGAAGAAGAGTTGTCCCTGGCATCGCTCGGTGAAGATGTACCCCGGAAATGGCTGAGTCAGTTTGGACTGTTATTGGGTGAGTTGAAGGTCAAGCAGCAGGCTTGGCAGGAAGCCGCTGATTTCTTGGAATCATCCATCCCCCAGGTGAAAGACAAGGAGTTAGCTGGTCGGTCTCAATTTTTGTTGGGGCAGGTATTGGAGCAGATAGGAGAATATGCAAGTTCGGTAGAGGCGTTTGAACGAGTGAGTCGGTTTACACCTTCGTATGAACTTGATTATGCCGCCCGATATAGTGCTGTCCGGATTGAAGGTCGGTATTTGGACCCGCAACGCGCGCTTTCACAGCTGAAGCGTATGGAACGCGACGACAAGAATTTCTCTAACCTATCCGAACTTCAACTTCTGAAAGCACGAATCTGGCAGGATAATGGTCGCGATACCGATGCTTTCGATCTTTACGATAGACTTCTTTACGAACCGACATCGGTAGGTGGTAGCTCGGCATCGACTCTAGCTGGACGTATTCATTATGCTCTGGGAGAACTCTATCGGGATATTGACGAAGATTTTGTCATGGCTTCGGCGCATTTTGATTCAGCTGCAGGTCGAATTTCATCCTCTGGAACAGCTCGAACTCGGATGGGGGGATCCAGCTCAACGTCGGCATCAGGACTACAGTATGCTCCGGAGGCCATTACTGACGCAGACGATCTCAAGGTCAGTTTCTCACAGTTTGCTCGCATATTTAAGGATTTGGCCCGGTATGACTCGCTACTCTGGTTAGGGAAATTGCCCGATGCTGAGTTTGATGAGAAAATTCTTGAGTTCAGAAAGTTGCGCGCTGAGGAACTGGCCGAGCAGCAGCGTGAGTTAGAGGAAAGGCAGCGCGAACAGGCATTCAGGAACACGGGCGGAGCGGCAGATCAGTTTCAGAATAGGGGATTGCCTGAGGGTAAAATCGTTCCCGGCGTCAACGATTTAGAAGGCTCCGTAGATGGTTTTTTGTTTCATAAGAGCCCAGTTCGGATTCAGGAAAATCTGCTTGCGTTTCAAGATGTTTGGGGGGAACGGCCACTGGCTCCCAATTGGCGTCGTATTGCGGCCCTTTCTAACATCTCGAATAATGATTCGCGTGAAAGCGACACGGAGCTAGAAAATGAATTAGAGCAATTCTCCCAAGACATCTTGCCCGAAATTGATGTATCGGCAATTCCTCGAGATTCGACCAAACAAGTCGAAATGGAGTCGATGCGAGCCATTTCTAGGTACGAGATTGGAAACACATTATTTCTTGCCATGGCTTTGCCGGACTCTGCAGCTGTATGGTACCGGATGGTGATAGACGATGATGAAGAAGAACCCGTTGCTCAGCGAGCGCTGTATGCGTTGGCAGAAGTTCATCGCGCCCTAGGTGATTCGGTGTCCTCCAACTTGCTTTACGAAGACATTATCGAACGTTTTCCTGAGTCTGATTTCTCTGCTGAAGTTCGAGAGCGATTAGGGATGGACCCTATTGAGGTTGCCATTACGGACTCTTCCCAATTAGCGATAATGGACTACGAGGCGGCTTACTCATCACTATCGGTTGATAATCGAGAAGAGGGTATTAATCGCTTACTGGCTGTCGCTGTGGACTGGCAGGAGTATGACGAGAGTCTTCGAGCCATCTTGGCAGCGGCGGATTTACATATGCAGTGGGCGGGTTCGGACTCTTTAGCCATTTTCTCCGAGATTCCAATGACGCTGGATACAGAGCGCCTCTCGCAGTTGTGGCCCGATAAATTTGGGTTCACAGAAGAGGCGGTTCAGGACACCTCTGCTATGCTTGAGCTCAATCCAGACCAACTCGAGCTCGTTCCTCCGGACTCTTCATTGGTTGAATCGATAATGGATCTCGCCGTGGCTTCAGATTCATTGTCTGTGTCGGAGAATGCGGATTCCTTGCCTGCGGATTCTATATCTGCAACACGTGCCGAAATCCCAGACTCATCAGGGGTTGATATGTCACTTCTTGATGGCGCGGAAATGGATGCTGACGAAGCCACATCCGCTGAAGCACCATCCGAGGCGGTGTTAGATCCCGATCCGCAAGAAGCTGACCTGGCTATGGAAGATTCGGCAGTGACGGATTCCGTTCAGGTCATTCTAAGTGAATTTCGCGAACCATTCTTCGTCGAGGATCTGTATCAGAAATTGGTAGATGACCACTTTTCCACCAGATTTGGTTTAGTGGCTAATCGGACGCTGAAAGCTCTCGTGGAAATGAGAACGCCTCCTGTTGATACATCGGAAGTAGCTTCGGACTCTTTGGATTTAGCCTTATCCATTCCGGATTCTACCGCAGGTGCGCTTTTAAGTGCATCCGACTCCACCTTGACAGCAGATGAGTTGGCACCCACGGATTCCTTGCTTGTAGATGCTCAGGTGGATTCGCTGAGAACCGATTTCCTCAAAAAGTTTGATCGTCAGGTGCCCGCGGCTCAATCCCCTGGTCAAGCAGGTGGCGCCCAGTCAGATTCAACGGACGTACCAAAGTTTGCGATACCGGAAAAGGAAATGTCGGTAGTTGAAGACACAGTGGTCGCCTCCGAACCCGTTCAGGCTCCTCTTCCAACTCCAGAGGAGTATGAGGAAGAAGAAGAGGGGGAGGAAGTCAGAAGGTCATCTAATCTTAAGCCTTTACTGCCCACAGGCCGTCCTGATGAGGATGCGGTGGGATGGACCATGATGCTCGGAAATCATTTGCGAATGCAAGATGCTCAGATTCAATTGCGTGATCTTCGTACACGCCTAGACTCGACCAATATTCCGCTTTATCTACTGACGAATGCTACGGGGGAGCGGTTCGAATTCATTGTAGGGTGGGGCTTGTTTGAAACCCGAGCTGAACGCGATGAAGCACAAATGAAATTTGATGCCATCTTGCCTCAGCAACGTAACTACTTGCACCTCATACCCACGACCTCTCGTAGGCCGTAGTCCGAAACCCGCTCGGCGGAACCATTGCCGGTTCGGTTTGTACGGTCCAATCCCCTATAAAAGAGCTTCGCACCCTTGTTTATGAAGGGGTGATTCTCTTTATCACGTCTCCTTTCTCCGTGGAAGATGTCCCAGAACGACAAAGAAAAATTGAAGCTCGATAGCAAGCCAGAGGGTGGCAAAGGTCCCAAACTTCCGGACAGCCGACCCAAATTCATGATTTGGATTTATCTGGCAGCGTTCATGGCGTTGATGCTACACATTGTTCTACGCATGGGCGACGTCGAGCCTCAGAAGGTAGAATATTCGCTGTTCCTCGATCAGGTTAGCAATGGATATGTTGAATCTGTTGTATTGGTCAATGATCGAAAGGTCGACGGGGTCTATACCGAGCGGGCTGTTCAGCAGGGTTTGGTTGAAGTAAAAGTCATTCAGCCCGGAATTCTCACAGGAAATACTCCTGAGACTCCGAATCGATTCCTATCAACAAAGCCATTGGATCATGAACTCATCCAGTTTTTGATTGAGTACAACGCAGCTCAGATTGAAGCCGGTGGTGATGAGGTAGCGTTCGACGCTAGTCAGGAAGAGAACTGGTTCGGTGGTTTGATGACCTGGATTTTCCCACTCATCATTATTATTGCGCTTTGGGTATTCCTGATTCGCCGAATGAACCCCGGAAGCCAGGTCCTGAATATCGGCAAAAATAAGGCGGTCCTGTTCGATGCCATGTCCGTTCAAAAGCTGTCTTTCAAAGATGTAGCCGGCCTAAATGAGGCGAAAGAAGAAGTGGTTGAAGTAGTCGACTTCCTCAAGAACCCGAAGAAATTTACCCGCTTAGGAGGCAAGCTTCCGAAGGGAGTGCTCCTAGTAGGCCCCCCAGGAACGGGTAAAACACTCTTGGCGAAAGCCGTAGCTGGAGAAGCTGGAACACCATTTTTCTCGCTTTCTGGGTCTGATTTCGTCGAAATGTTTGTGGGTGTGGGCGCAGCGCGTGTCCGTGACTTGTTCAAACAGGCCAAAGAAAAAGCTCCCTGTATCATTTTTATCGATGAAATTGATGCTATTGGTCGTTCCCGAGGGAAGGGAATGATGATGGGCGCCAATGATGAGAGAGAAAATACGTTGAATCAGTTACTTGTCGAGATGGACGGTTTCAACACGGATACCGGTGTCATCATTATGGCTGCTACCAACCGGCCTGATGTATTGGATTCGGCTTTGATGCGACCAGGGCGATTTGACCGCCAGATCCTTATTGACAAGCCTGACAGACGCGAGCGTGCTAAGATCTTCGAAGTACACACCCGAGATCTCATATTGGGAGATGATGTTAATGCTGAGGTGTTAGCTAGCCAGACGCCCGGCTTTGCTGGGGCTGAAATTGCAAATGTGTGTAATGAGGCCGCCTTGCTGGCTGCCAGGGAAGGTAAAGATGCCATCGGGATGGACGACTTTGAGAAGTCCATTGACCGCACAATCGGTGGTTTAGAGAAGAAGAACAAAATTATTTCTCCAGACGAGAAAAGGATTGTCGCGTATCACGAAGCCGGTCACGCGATTACGGGCTGGTATCTGAAATACACCGATCCAGTTGTAAAAGTATCTATTATTCCAAGGGGCCTTGCGGCATTGGGATATGCCCAGTATCTGCCTGAAGAACGTTATCTCTACACGAGAGAAGCTCTAATCGATCGCATGATTATGGCGATGGGTGGGCGAATAGCTGAGGAAATCATCTTTGGACGGATATCTACTGGCGCACAGAACGATTTAGAACGTATCACCGCTATGGCGTATGCCATGGTCGTTGACTACGGGATGAGTGAGCGTATTGGGTACGTTTCCTTCAATATGTCGAGTGGTGGCGATTCACCTCAGTTCAGCAAGCCGTATTCGGATGAAACGGCTCGGATTATTGACGAGGAAGTCAAAGCCATTATAGATGAGGTAAGAGTATCTGCCAGAGAGGTGCTGGATGAGCACGCCGACAAATTGGAGGCGCTGGCTCAAGCCCTTCTGGAAAAAGAAGTCCTTGGTCCAAAAGACTTGCTCACTATTCTCGGAGCGCGTCCGCACGGAGACTATATAGATGTGGATGCAGCACTTGCCGCAAGTAAGCCTCTCGTTAATGGTGAAGCGTCTACAGAGGATACCGAGACGAAGAGCACTGAAGAAACTTTGGCTTCTACAGAATCAGCGGCCTCCGAAGAATCTGCAGCGTCTGAAGAACCCGAGGCTTCTGATGCCTCTGATAAACCAGCAGAATCGGATTCTAGCGATAAGACGGACTGATTAGGATACCGGGACGCCCCATGGCGGTGATCCTTTGAGTGCTTTGCGATCGCTGTTAACAGATACATTGATACATATCGCAGTATCGGCACACACGGTTCTTTTTAGCGTTGTCGTGCTCATAATGGTAAAATAAGACCTCTCCTCAATCTTTCTTCACGAAACTATAGATGTTTGTTTCTGAAGGCGCCTTATATTGGTGGGCTGGTACTAAATGTGAATGGGCCAAAAACCCGGACGCATAAGGTTTTGAACTTTTAGGTAGAATTAAGACGGTAGCACATCGTGCCAACGATCCAACAACTGGTTCGAAAAGGGCGTAAGCCTCAGGTCAAGCAGACCAAATCCCGAGCATTGTCATCATGCCCGCAGAAACGCGGTGTATGTACACGTGTGTACACAACGACTCCTAAAAAGCCGAACTCGGCTCTAAGGAAAGTTGCTAAGGTGCGGTTGACCAACGGAATTGAAGTCATTGCATACATCCCCGGTGAAGGGCATAACCTCCAGGAGCACTCTATTGTGTTGGTCCGTGGCGGTCGTGTTAAAGACCTTCCTGGTGTGAAGTATCACATCGTTCGCGGTGCTCTTGACACCTCTGGTGTTGAAGATCGTCGTCAGAGCCGCTCCAAGTACGGAGCAAAACGTCCTAAGAAGTAGGGCGCAACGAAATTAGAATTCGGGAGCGTTGCTTCATCGCAATGTCCCCGGCTTGTTTTCAAAGCAAGACCTTGTTCATAGTAACAAGTAAGCGCGAAGAACCACATGCGTAGAAAAACAGCAGAACGTAGACAAACCCCGGCCGATCCGATTTACCACGACGTAGTGGTATCGAAGTTCGTCAATGCCGTGATGGTTAGTGGGAAGAAGAATGTAGCTCGCCGTCTGGTATATCAGGCGTTTGACGTCATTCAAGAGCGTACTTCGGAAGAGGGCGTTGAGGTTTTCCGCCAGGCGGTAAACAACATCGCACCGATGGTCGAGGTTCGTAGCCGCCGTGTTGGTGGAGCTACTTACCAGGTCCCAATCGAAGTCCGTCCCGATCGCCGCACAGCCTTGGCCTTTCGCTGGTTAATCCAGTACGCCCGAGCACGCAATGATAAAAGCATGGCCAATCGCCTAGCAAATGAAATCATGGCAGCTGCTAAGGGAGAGGGTGGAGCTATTAAAAAGAAAGACGACACGCATCGTATGGCAGAAGCCAACAAAGCGTTCGCTCATTTCCGCATTTAATCAGGTCTTAAACCTGTCAAATTCGTTTAATAATGAGTCAGAGTAAAACATTCACGCTTAATCAGACGCGCAACATCGGCATCATGGCGCACATTGATGCCGGTAAGACGACGACTACCGAGCGTATCTTGTACTACACCGGGAAACTCCACCGAATGGGCGAAGTCCATGAAGGCGGTGCTACGATGGACTGGATGGAGCAGGAAAAAGAGCGTGGCATTACGATTACGAGTGCCGCTACTACCTGTGAATGGCATGATCACCGTATCAACATTATTGATACACCGGGTCACGTTGACTTTACGGTAGAAGTAGAGCGTTCTCTCCGTGTTTTAGACGGAGCAGTTGCATTGTTTTGCGCTGTAGGTGGTGTGGAGCCTCAGTCAGAGACTGTTTGGCGTCAGGCAGACAAGTATGGTGTGCCTCGTATTGCTTTCGTCAATAAAATGGACCGTACTGGTGCAGATTTTGATTCAGCAGTCAAAGAGATGAGAGAGCGTCTCAAAGCCAATGCGGTTCCTGTTCAGGTCCCGATTGGTGAAGGCGAGATGTTCAAAGGGGTGATCGACTTGATCACCAACAAAGCTATCGTATGGCATGACGATACCCAGGGAGCGACTTGGGACGAAATCGACATTCCTCACGACCTAGAAGTCACCGCCCGTCATTGGAGAATTAATCTTCTCGAGGCACTGGCTGAGCACAATGATGAGTTGCTGATGAACTACCTCGAAGGTGGTGAAATCACAGAAGCAGCTTTGAAAGAAGTCGTCCGCGAAGCCACGCTAAGCTTGGATATTACTCCAGTCTTCTGTGGTACTGCCTTCAAGAACAAAGGCGTTCAGCGCCTTCTTGATGGTGTTCTCGACTACCTTCCTAGTCCTTTGGATGTACCTGCGATTACAGGTGTTCATCCTCGCACCGACGAAGAACTTGTACGCCCTTCCGATCCGGATGGCCCCTTCTCTGCCATCGCCTTTAAGGTGATGACAGATCCTTTTGTAGGAAAGTTGACCTTCTTCCGTGTCTACTCTGGCAAGTTGGAGAAAGGAACCCAGATTTTGAACGCCACCTCAGGTAAGAAGGAGCGCATTGGACGTATTCTTCTCATGCACGCCGATACCCGTGAAGACGTGGATTCAGTTCGTGCAGGGGATATCGCAGCTGGTGTAGGTGTCAAGAAAGTCCACACAGGCGATACGTTCTGTGACGTGGACAACCCGGTGATTCTGGAGAAAATGGAATTCCCAGAGCCGGTTATTAAAATTGCAATTGAGCCAAAATCGAAAGCCGACAACGACAAGCTCGGAACTGGTTTGCAGAAATTGGCTGAAGAAGATCCAACGTTTAAGGTCAATGTTGACCATGAAACGGGTCAAACATTGATCGCCGGAATGGGCGAATTGCACTTGGAAATCATTGTTGATCGCCTTAAGCGTGAATTCAAGGTAGAAGCCAACGTGGGTAAACCGCAGGTATCTTACCGTGAAGCCATCAGCAAGACAATCGATCTCCGCTACACCCACAAGAAGCAGTCTGGTGGTCGTGGGCAGTTCGCTGAAGTCTGGATGGAGATCGGTCCTGCCGATGAAGGTGTAGTCGGACTTGAGTTCGAAGACGCAATTAAAGGTGGTTCCATTCCTCGCGAGTTTATTCCTTCTGTTGAGAAGGGAATTAAAAACGCGATGTCACAAGGGCCGCTTGCAGGATACCCGATTGAAGGGATCAAGGCGCGTCTTTATGATGGGAAAGTCCATAATGTGGATTCGGATCAACTCTCATTTGAAATAGCAGGCCGGATGGCTTTCCGTGAGGCTTCACGAAAAGCAAGTCCAGCTCTTATGGAGCCTATCATGGCTGTCGAAGTCGTTACTCCTGAAGAATACATGGGTGACGTCATTGGCGACTTGAGTAGTCGACGTGGTCGGATTGAGAATATGGGACAGAGAAACGACGTACAGGTAATTGATGCCTTTGTACCTCTCTCGAACATGTTTGGTTATTCGACTGATATGCGATCGATTTCACAGGGTCGTGCCATTTACTCCATGCAGTTTGATCACTACGCAGAAGTGCCCGCAGCAGTAGCTGAGGAAGTGATAACCGCTGCAAAAGGATCATCAGAATAATATTAACTACCTAAAGACCTCGATAGACAGGTAAGCAATTATGGCAAAGGAAACTTTCCAGCGTAATAAGCCTCACGTAAACGTGGGTACGATTGGTCATGTTGACCACGGTAAGACGACGTTGACGGCCGCGATCACGACGGTATTGGCGAAGCGCGTTGAAGGA
>Ga0209308_10000054_pt1 | contig 109214 bp, 88 predicted proteins | sample COGITO_mtgs_1204_3_FD_184806 | JGI IMG/M metagenome (GOLD analysis project Ga0209308, IMG submission 184806) | Pelagic marine microbial communities from North Sea - COGITO_mtgs_120405 (SPAdes) (version 2) | ecosystem: Environmental > Aquatic > Marine > Epipelagic ... | reverse complement strand
TGCTACCCAGGAAGGATATCCACATAGATAGATCAGTAGCGGCATAGATGAAACCAGATCGACTCCAGGATCCTCCCGTTGCATGGTGGTGTCCCAATCCCGGCATCAAGATGGAAAGACCAAATGCTTTAGCGGGTGAAGGAGTTGCCGCTAGCGATAGATCCAAGTCTTGAGCCCTTGTAGTCGCAGGACTGAAAAGCATCAGACTGGCAAGGGCTAAAGCCGCAAAAATAGGCTTCATGTAGTGGTGTCGACGAATATCGAGGAAAGTGTTCGAGGAGGTGAACGTACGCAATCACACCTTGATCCAAAAAGTCGGATCTTGATTCGATCTGGAAATCAGAAGTTTGACTAATTAGCCAAACGGCTCAGTTTCCTGAAGGAAAACTGATCAAATACAGCATCGAGGACCTGTTTGTCTAGGTTGGTTCCAGAAATATTGGCAGCAACTACGAACCGGTTTTCGATGATGGCTACGCCTTGTGTTTCTGTACGGTCATCTTTGTACTGGGCCGATTCAAATCCTGGATATCCGCCAAACTTAGTTGTGCGTTCAAACCCGTCTACGTCTTCTTTATCTACCTTTCGATCGATCCAATCGAATCCCATAGTGGCAAGTCCTTGCATCGTTCCAAGGTCCAGAATGGCAATCTCCATTTCCATTTCGTTTTGCTTGGAAACATAGCTCGCCTCGATTTTTGAAAACCGCATTCCTAATGCATTGGCATTCTTTCCGTCCATATCGACCCGCATCATTCCTCCCATTTGATCTGGAAGCAAGTCTTTAAATTTGCGATAGTCGACTACTTCTACTTCTGAGTCTTCTTGCATACGGTCTCCAATGCGTTCCAATGTGCGCCCCAGACGACTTAGGCTGCTTTCGACCGTTTCCTCTATTTCCCGACCAATTTCTTCGATCTCTTCCTCTGTCAGGCGTTCATCAATTTTATCTTCAATCCGCTCCCGAAGATTCTCAAGACTCTCTTCCGCACGATCTATTTCGCGATCCACGTTCCGCTCAATTTCTTCAGCGAATTCTTTACGTTCGTTTTCGTCAGAATTGTCCTCGCAGCCTACAAAAGTTACTGCGAGAAAAGCCACAAGGGTGAGAAGGGACAATTTCCGAAACATGCTTAAATCGTGTTTTGTGCCGTTAAGAAGGGAGTGCTACGGGCTGGCATCCAGAAAGTGACAAAAGCATTAATGAAATCGATTACTGCTACATACTTCGTCGGTACTGCCCACCCACTTCAAAAAGCGCATGTGTAATATCTCCTAGAGAGCATACCTGCACGGCTTGCATAAGGGCCTCGAACATACTGGAGCCATCCCTAGCCACATTCTGAAGGTTGAGAAGAACGTCATGGGCTGTATCCCGATTACGATTCTGAAAGGCTTCAAGGTTATTGATCTGCCGCTGTTTCTCCTCCTCAGTGGAGCGCATGAGTTGCACCGGTTCGTCTGCGGAGTCAGACTCCTCAGACTCGTCCCGAAATGTATTTACACCTATCACAGGGAGTTCACCAGAAAGCTTTTTGCGTTCATAAAACAGGCTTTCCTCCTGTATTTTAGATCGCTGATACATGGTCTCCATGGCTCCGAGGACACCTCCCCGGTCGTTCAATCGCTCAAACTCTCTCAATACCGCCTCTTCGACGAGATCCGTGAGTTCATCTGTGATATAGGCTCCCTGAAGCGGATTTTCGTTCGTGGCCAATCCCATTTCTCTATTGATGATGAGCTGAATAGCCATTGCCCGCCGAACACTTTCTTCCGTTGGGGTGGTAATCGCTTCGTCATAGGCATTGGTATGTAACGAATTACAATTATCGTTTATAGCCAATAAGGCTTGCAAGGTCGTTCGGATATCATTGAACTGAATATCCTGGGCGTGCAGACTGCGACCAGAGGTCTGAATGTGATATTTAAGCTTCTGGCTTCTTTCGTTGGCCCCGTATCTATCCCGCATGGCCACGGACCAAATCCTGCGTGCAACGCGGCCAATAACGGTATACTCGGGATCCATTCCGTTTGAAAAGAAAAAGGACAAGTTGGGAGCGAAGTCATCAATCTGCATCCCACGAGCCAGGTAGTACTCCACAAAAGTGAAGCCATTGGCCAGTGTAAAGGCTAATTGGCTAATGGGATTAGCACCCGCTTCGGCAATATGATACCCTGAAATGGAGACGGAATAGAAGTTTCGCACGCCCTTTTCAATGAAGTATTGCTGGACGTCGCCCATCATGCGAAGCGCAAACTCAGTTGAAAAAATGCAGGTGTTTTGTGCCTGATCTTCCTTAAGAATATCGGCTTGAACGGTCCCCCTGACTACCTTTATCGTTGCCTGCCGAATCGAATCGTAGGTATTCTGCTCCAATAGGCCCCACTCCACTAGTTGAGCCCCATACGTTCCGAGCAGTCCCAGCCCCGTTCCGTCATGTGACCGTGGTAGATCTGTTTCCGGTCCGGTCGGTCCAGTGGGGGAGTAGTGAGGTGCATCCTTTCCAAGACGTTTTGCGATCGCTTTGGATACCGACTCCCAGGTCTCATTATCCCTGAAATGTTTTTCGATCTGCTGGTCAACTGCCGTATTCAAAAACATCGCTAGCAGCATAGGTGCTGGACCGTTGATAGTCATTGAAACGCTGGTTGCAGGCGCGCATAAGTCGAAGCCCGAATACAGCTTTTTCATGTCGTCCAGCGTGCAGATAGATACTCCTGCATTTCCCACCTTGCCGTAGATATCCGGTCTCACATGCGGATCAAAACCATACAGCGTTACCGAATCGAATGCCGTGGATAACCGTTTGGCTGGCATTCCCTCGGAGACGAGATGGAACCGTCTGTTCGTTCGTTCGGGGCTGCCTTCACCAGCAAACATTCGGGTGGGGTCTTCTCCTGTTCGTTTGAACGGAAAGACACCTGAGGTGTAGGGGAAAAATCCTGGGAGGTTTTCCAGTAAAGCGTATCGGAGGCGTTCACCAGGATCTTCTGTGCGTGGGAGCGCAACTTTGGGGACGCGTGTGCCGGAGAGTGATTCGGTAAATAAGGGGACGGTGAAAGACCGTCCTCGCACGTCATAGGACATCTCATCTGCACGATACTGACCGGCCAGCTCATCCCATTGCTCAAGAATGGCTTTTGAGGATCTAGAGAGCAGATTCCACCAGCGCTCAGCCATTTTAGCTAGTCGTCCGACGAGGATTTCTTGATCTTCTGGGGCCCACTCTTTGACCTGATTTAAGGCGCCTTGCACCTGGCCCCACTTTCTGGCGAATTCTATTTGCTGTTCCGCAACTGATCGGTAGTCATGACACACATCGGAAATATCTCCCAAATACCGCTGACGGCGTGCCGGAATCAAGGCCTCGGAATCGCCCCCTTCAATGGGTTGCTCGTGCTTGGAATAAATAGTCTTCGAGCGATCAAACTTAAAATCAGTATTCAGCTGATTTAGAATGCCTAGATACAGATTCGTAACACCAGAATCGTTGAAATGTGAGGCCATGGTGGGGAAAACAGGCATGTTTTCTGGGTCTGCATGGAAATCACCTCGATTACGCTGCATCTGCTTACGGACATCGCGAAGAGCGTCTTCGCTTCCCCGTTTTTCAAATTTATTCAGTGCGACATAGTCAGCAACGTCCAACATGCCAATTTTTTCAAGCTGCGTCGGAGCCCCAAATTCTTGTGTCATGACGTAGACTGAAAGGTCAACCATATCTGCGATTTCTGTATCGCTTTGTCCTATTCCCGCTGTTTCAAGGATGATGAGATCAAATCCTGCTGCTCGGCACACATCTACAGAGTGCTGTAAGGCCTGGGACGTGGCTCGATGAGCTTGACGTGTAGCGAATGATCGCATAAATACGCGGTGATCAGCCACGTCGTGGATGGCATTCATCCGAATACGATCACCTAGCAAAGCTCCGCCGGTAGACCTCCTCGTAGGGTCTACAGACAATACAGCGATGGTCAGGTCTTTGAAATCGGTAACGAACCGGCGAACTAATTCATCGGTTAGCGTCGATTTTCCTGCTCCTCCAGTACCCGTGATACCAATCGTAGCTGCAACGGAGAGGACTGGTGAAGCTCCGTCACCCTTTGAAATTAAACCGGCCTCGGCAACAGAGATCGCTCTGGCAACGGCTTGGTCACCTTTTCTACCTGCGGACAACGCTGCAACCGGGAAATCACAGGATTTCATCATGTACTCTATCATGCCGGTCAGGCCCATTTTGAGCCCGTCCTCAGGAGAGAAGATGCGCGCAATCCCGTAGGCTTGGAGCTCTTCGATCTCTTCGGGCACAATGACGCCGCCACCACCACCGAATACCTTGATATGTGATGATCCTTGCTCCTTGAGCAAATCTACCATGTACTTGAAGTACTCCATGTGCCCTCCTTGGTAGGAGGAGACAGCGATTCCTTGGACGTCCTCTTGAATAGCCGTACTGACAATTTCCTGGACGGAACGATTGTGACCCAGATGAATCACCTCGGCCCCGGCTGATTGAAGAACTCGGCGCATGATGTTAATAGCTGCATCGTGGCCATCGAACAGGCTGGCAGCGGTAACAAAACGAACTGAGTGTTGAGGGGTGTAAGGCTGTTGGGGTTCAGTAATCGGAGATGCCATGATTATAAGTTCAGGATATACTGAAAAAAGGGGGCAGCGTTGCAATGCTCTTCCAGCCGATTGTTACGCATTTCAGCGAATCATGTTTTGGAATCTTCAGCGAATGCACTCCTTAAAGCAGTAGCTAAAAGGGTTAGGCAGCGTCGGGATTCGGGTCGAACGCAATGGCAAAGACGTAGGGGTCTTCGACTACAAATCGAGCATGCCACGGATTTCCTTCTGGGTCTACTGCTGTTGCAGTTTGAGATATCGGGTCGATGCGAAGTTGAACGGTTCGGGGGGAGCGTCTGAGTCCAGTCCCATTCGCTTTCAACACGGCTTCTTTTAAGGTCCAACAGACAAAGAGTAGCTGCTCGTGTGGAATACTGAGCCCGTAAACATGCTTCTTTTCCTCCTCACAGAGGATGTAATCCAGGAGAGAGTCCGGCTTTTCCCTGATTTCTTCGACGTCTACACCAGCGTTTCGCATGGAAATGGACGCAATTGCTTGGTCACCCGAATGAGCCAGAGAAAGAAGTTGACCCGAATCGGGGGCGCTTAGACGCCCGGTAGGCTCAATTACAATGGGGACTTCGCTGGGCGAAATCTGCATATGATCGGATAAGAGAGTCCGAATCGCAACACGTCCGAGCGTGAAATTTTGCTGGCGTTTTTCACTACGCATACCGGTTCGGCGCTGCATTTCATCGACCGACAAAATGTGCATCCAGTTTTTCACGGTCCAGTCATCATGGACCTGATGTTTAATCTGAATGTCGTCCGGTAGTCCGGGAAAAAAGAGAGGCATAAAAACAATTTGGGGCGGGCCAGAGGCCCGCCCCAAATGAAATTAAAGAGCTGCTGCGTAGTTGGATGCGACTGCATCCCAGTTCACTACATTCCAGAAAGCGCCTACATAGTCCGGGCGACGGTTCTGGTAATTGAGATAATAAGCATGCTCCCAGACATCCAAACCTAGAATCGGGGTATCACCCGACATGTACGGACTGTCCTGGTTTGCAGTGGAGTAGACTTTGAGTTTTCCGCTGCCATCTACAACAAGCCATGCCCAGCCGGATCCAAAGCGGGTTCCAGCAGCTGTCGAAAAGGCAGCTTGAAAATCTGCATATGATCCGAATGCTGCGTCAATAGCTGCACCAAGATCGCCTGATGGAGTACCGCCACCATTAGGTGACATTGTGCTCCAGAAAAGAGAGTGGTTGGCATGTCCGCCACCATTGTTTTGAATTCCGCCTCGGACCGCGTCAGGAGCGCTGGAAATTCCGCGAAGCAGGTCTTCAATACTCTTGGAGGCCAGTTCGTCGTGACCTTCAAGCGCTGCGTTTAACTTTGCGACATATCCGGCGTGGTGTTTCCCATGGTGAATTTCCATGGTGCGGGTGTCGATGTGTGGTTCCAATGCGCTGTGAGCGTAGGGGAGATCAGGAAGCGTATGAGCCATAATGAGAAGAAAGCTTATAAGTTGATGTTGCTGTTCTGGGTACACGTCCTCTAATCACGAATTCGACGTCAGGTAGTTCCAATTCGCGGGATGTGGTCTAGTCTAAATCCAAGCGATGCGTTCAAGTCGAGTAGCCAAGTCGATATCTTTATCCGTGACTTTGTTGCCAGCGTCATGTGTTCGTAAGGTGACGGTTACGGTCGAGTACACATTGAACAGTTCAGGATGGTGGTTTAATTCCTCGGCCTCAAATCCGATTCGGACCAGGAAGCTCATCGCTTCACGAAAAGAGCCAAACGAATACGTTTTTTTGAGCGAATCTGCTTCGAATGTCCACCCGGGAAGGCTACCCATGTGAGATTCGATTTGAAGAGCAGAAAGCGCGTTGATGGAAGACGACTTCAAATTAGAGTACCCAACCGCTATAGAAAATGATGTAGATCAACGTGTAAATCGGGAGTAGAATCGGGATAGAGTACTTAAGGATGTATCCCGTGAAAGAGGGCGTTTCAACCCCATTCGATTCGGCAATAGCTTTGACCATAAAGTTGGGTGCGTTGCCTATGTAGGACATGGCGCCAAAAAATACGGCAGCAACCGAGATGGCCTGAAGGTAAATCAGCGATTCAATACCCTCGGCAAATAACACCACGGATTCTGCGCTGTTTACGTCTAACCCGAATTTGCCCATTGCTGCAGCAACAAAATTTAGGTACGTCGGGGCATTATCCAGAATACCAGAAAGGATGCCCGTACCCCAGAAAAACGTTCCAACGGCCAGCGAATCAGCATGCTGAGAGGCATAATTACTGATTATCTGAAGTGCTGGTTGCATCGTTGCAAAAATGCCGAAAAACAGCCAAGCCACCTCTCGGATAGGCTCAAAGTGGAATTGGTTCTTCTCCAAAGCCGTTTTGTTGGCTGTGAAGTAAGCCAGCGCAGCCACAACGAGCATAATGACTTCCCGTACACCGAAAGGCACACCCCAGAGGGCATGTAGATCCGGTACCCAAGCAAGCACTGTTGGGTCAACAAAGACGGATGCGATAATGATAGCCACCCAGACAAAACTCTTGGTTCCTATAATGGACACCATAGGTTCGCCCTCGACAGGATCCGGGGTGTGATCTTTGTTTCTGGAATCCATCACAAAGAACACGGCCAAAATCATAAACGTCGTTGGCAACCAAATATACCAGACGTGAGCCGCTGTCCAGAAAAACGGTACACCCCGCAGGAAGCCCAAAAACAAAGGAGGGTCTCCAATAGGCGTTAAAGCGCCACCCACGTTCGCAACGAGGAAGATGAAAAACACAATATGATACGCCTTCAGCCTTCCCTCATTGAGCCTCATATAGGCTCGAATAAAGAGCATTGCGGCACCGGTGGTTGCAATGAAGTTGGCTGAAACCGAAGCCACGAGTAGGAAAATAGCGTTGTTTTTGGGCGTGCCTTTCAGGTTCACGTTTACAAAAATGCCACTTGCGGCAAGAAAAAGAGAAGCAACAAGGGCTATAAACGATATGTATTCGGCTATTGCGTGCTCCATGGGCACGAATGTGCCCATCGCAAACAGATAGTGCGCGCCAACAATCAGACCCAATCCAACGGCATACTTCGGATAGTTTAAATGCCAATGGTGGGCAAAAAATAGGGGCCCCATTGCAATCAGAAGCAATATGAGGACAAACGGCAGAACAAGAATGACCGGAGGCATCGGGCCATGTTCGCCAGAACCTTCTTCAACAGCATGCCCATCAGACGAAGCCGCCGGCGCATGCTCGGCATCCTGAACAAGCTCCGTTTGGGGCGCACCCGTATTGGCTGGGGTGGATGAGGCTTCCGTAGGGAAAGCCACAAACCCGGTCATCACGAGGATGAACAGCCACAGCGCGCGGTCTCGATATGTGTGAAGCAGAATAGTCATTTTCGGCCAAAACGGGCCGATCAGTGGATTTCAGGGCTTAATCAGTACAAATAGCTACAGCGACAACCTCGATTTCCATCTCCTCGTATCTGAAATTTGGCTCGACAATGTAGAGCAAATCATGCCCAGAGGGTAGTCCCTCCGACGAATTCTGGATTGGAGCTATAAATCTAGCTACCAACAGTTGTTTGGGCAACTCTGAAAAAGCAGGTATGAATGATTCTCACCAACTGGGTTATGACGCCTGATTGCGCAGAGCCTCTTCAACGGGTGTAAGGTTATCTGCCAAGGCTAGTGCGGATCTCTTGAAAAGGGGAATGGGAAAACCATTCAGGTCTGATTTGTTATCGATCCTTAAGTTGTAGCTATGAATTCGCATACAGGGACATTAGGAGCGTTGCGGGATACATCCAGACAGGATTGGATCCTTGAGTCTGGTTTTGGAAGTGAACCTGAACTAAAGCGAGATCTCAAAAATCGCCTCAACCAACTGCTTTTGAATATCGACGGTGCGGACGAAGAGAAGGCTCTCCTAATTAACGTCCCGGGTAGAATTGAAGTACTCGGAAAGCACACGGACTATGCTGGAGGTGTGAGTCTTACGTGCGCTTCTTCGAAATCATTTTTATGTGTTGTTCGCGCGCACGACCAGCCTTCGCTCGTCGTGCGCGACGCAATTCGAGGCACGGCCATCGCCATTTTATATGATAATCCGAACCCCGTGGCAGGTCATAGTTGGAGCCGCTACGTGGCAACGGTGGTCTCTCGCCTTTTACGGCATTTTCCGCGGCCTGAGAGAGGTGTTGAAATAGTGATGGCGAGCAACCTTCCTGGTGCGTCGGGGATGAGTTCGTCTTCGGCACTGGTCATTAGTATAGCTTTGGGTGTTCTCGCTATGACGGGCTTCCCGCCAGAATTGAGTTTTACGAGGGAACGGTTTGCTGGATTTGCGGGAGCGCTGGAAAGCGGGGCGGATTTCGAGCACCTCAAAGGGGACTCAGGCGTCGGAACGAAAGGAGGTTCTCAGGATCACACAGCCATTCTCTGTGCAAAACAAAACGATCTAGGTCTCTACTCGTATTTCCCTGTCATCTCTGAAAGCAGTATTGCACTACCTAAGGACCTGGCCTTCGTGGTGGCCTCTAGTGGTGTGAAAGCTTCAAAAACGGGGAATGCGAAAAAGAAATACAACCTTGCGAGCGAGCGTGCCACCCACATTGTGCAGCTGTGGAACAGTGTCAACGAAAGCTCGCATCGAACAATGGGCGAGATGATCGGCGGCTCTGATTTTTCCCGAGACCGACTACGTGAAATCCTCTCTTTTCAACCCGATTCTATGATTCTTTGGAATCGTTTTTTGCAATTCGACCGGGAAACGAACATTGTCATTCCTTCTGCTATGGAAGCTGTTCGGTCGTCTAATTGGGCCTCCTTTGGCCAATTTGTTGACGAATCACAACGTATGGCTGGTGAGTGGTTGGGCAATCAGGTTGAAGAAACTCAATTTTTGGCCAGATCAGCTCGAGAATCTGGAGCCGTCGGGGCAAGCAGCTTCGGAGCCGGATTTGGTGGCGCAGTCTGGGCGCTCATTCCCCAAAGTGATGTCGAGACCTTTACCTCGGTTTGGAAGAAAGCGTTCGCCAAGAAATATCCCGGGAGGATGGGCACTGCAACGTTTTTTACAGATCATCCTTCTCGGGGCGTATTCATTTACGGTACGGTTTTACCAGGTTGGTAAACGTTTAGTCGAACTTCAGTTTTGGCCAGATTTTCCACAGCCCGAAGCCGCCTAGAAGAGCGATTCCAGCTACTATTAAGGCTGCTCCAGTCTGTCCATAAAGCAGATATCCCGTTGCGAATAGCGCACTGTAAATGGTGATCGAACCTAAAACAGCTGCTAAAAGAGCCATCGGTAAGTCGGAGCCATCTTCGCTGGCAGACTCATTTAAATGCTCCATGATAGGATTCCATCCACGTCCACCGGGTCGTATCTTCTCATAAAAAGACACGAGCTTCTCCGTATCCGTTGCGGGACCGAGGAAGGCGACAGTGACCCATGAAATGGTGGTGACGACCACTCCTACTACCAGCTGAGCCCAACTTTCAAGTCCTAAACCACCCGTTACGGTGAACACGACGGCGATAACGAAAGACACGATCATGGCCGTCAGTTCTGAAGCGGCATTCACTCGCCACCAGAACCAGCGCAAAATGAAGATCAATCCAGTGCCGGCCCCGATCTGAAGAATAATGTTGAAGACCTGAAGCGCATTCTCCAGAAAGAGTGCTAGCGTACAAGCGATGATCATCAGAATGACCGTTGCCAGGCGACCAACCCAAACCTGACTTGCTTCGGAAGCCTCTTTGTTTACGAAGCGATTGTAGAGATCATTGACAATAATGGAAGACCCCCAGTTTACCTGTGAGGACATCGTAGACATGTAGGCTGCAGCCAAAGATGTAACTACGAGTCCTAATAATCCGGCTGGCAAATACGTGAGCATAGCAGGGTATGCTAAGTCATTTCGGATGATCTGCTCATCTACATGAGGGAACCGAGCGGCAATGGATGCCAGATCGGGGAAGACGATCAGCGATGCCAACGCGATCAAAATCCAAGGCCATGGACGGAGGGCGTAGTGCAGGATATTAAATAAGAGCGTGGCACCTGCCGCTTCTTTTTCACTTTTAGCAGATAACATGCGTTGGGCCAAATAGCCTCCGCCACCAGGTTCTGCACCTGGATAGTAGGCAGCCCACCACTGCACAGCGAGCGGAATCACAAAAATGGGTATGAGGTCATCGTAGGAAAGCGAGCTGAAAGAAGGCAGGAATTGCATGGCAGGAACTACGTTGGCATGTTCTATCAATGCTGAAAGACCGCCTACTTCGGGCATGTTCAACACGTATATAGTTGCCCAAATACTTCCAACCATGGCCATGGCAAACTGAATCATGTCCGTCAAGACGACTCCTCGAAGACCACCTAGAGCCGAATACACCATAGTTACGGAGGCTGCAACCACTACGGTTTCAAGAGGGGACCACCCCAACATGACGCTTCCAATTTTGATGGCGGCAAGCGTGACGGAGGCCATGATGATGATATTGAACAAAATTCCAAGATAGACGGCTCTGAACCCTCTGAGGAACGCGGCGATGGGTCCGGAATACCGAATTTCATAAAATTCAACATCTGTTAAGACGCCTGAACGACGCCAGAGTCGGGCGTACAGAAAAACAGTTAGCATTCCCGTTAGCAAAAAGGCCCACCACGTCCAGTTTCCATCTGCTCCACTGGAACGAACGATGTCGGTTACCAAGTTTGGAGTATCCGTGGAAAACGTCGTTGCCACCATGGAAATGCCTAAAAACCACCATGGCATGGACTGTTCGGCCAAGAAAAACGACTTGAATGTTTTTCCAGATCGTTTTGAAACGGAGAGTCCAATAATGAGGGAAAGGGCGAAGAATGCGCCCATGATGACCCAGTCGAGGGTAGCTAATTGCATGGCAATGAAGACGGTTGCAGGGAGTTGAAGAGGGAGAAAGGTAGGTTATCTGGACAAACGATTTAAAATTCGCTTCAGATTTGATGCGTAAACCCCTTGACATTCGGATGCGGTCGACCTTACTTGCGAGCCTTAATAAGCAGCAGACTACTCATGGACAGAAGAAAATTTTTGAAAGCCGGCGCCATCGCTGGAGTGGGTGCCACCGTCGGAACGGGCGAGGTCATCGCTAGGGACGTAAAGAACAAAGCCGCCGCGGTACTTGAAAAGAAAGACGACCGTAAAGCCAGAATTGGTTTTATTGGAGTGGGCCTGAGGGGCCGCAATCATTTAGCCGTTCTTTTGCGGCGCGACGATATCGAAATTCCTGCCATCTGTGACATTGATCCTGATGCCATTTCCGCTTCCCAAAAGATGATTAGGGAGTTCGGTTTTCCAGAAGCTGCCGTGTATACCGGAAGTGAGAAAGCATTCGAGGAAATGCTGGAGCGAGACGATCTGGACGGCGTCATTATTGCGACACCTTGGCTGTGGCACACCCGTATGGCCGTCGCTGCCATGAAGGCGGGTAAGTATGCGGGCATTGAGGTATCTGCTGCCAATACGATTGAAGAGTGTTGGGACTTGGTCAATACCTACGAGGAGACCGGTGTGCCCTGCATGATTTTAGAAAATGTGTGCTATCGTCGAGACGTGATGGCGGTGCTAAATATGGTCCGAGAGAACATATTTGGTGAAATGGTTCATCTCGAATGTGGATACCAGCATGACCTTCGAGAAGTCAAGTTTAATAACGGTTCACAGGCCTACGGAGGCGGAGTCGAGTTTGGTGACAATGCGTTTTCCGAAGCTAAATGGAGAACCTTGCATTCTGTACATCGCAACGGTGACCTGTATCCGACGCACGGAATTGGACCGGTTGCCGTGTATACGGACATCAATCGCGGGAATCGATTTGTATCCCTGACTTCCACGGCCTCAAAAGGACGTGGATTACATGATTTTGTGGTTGACCGAGGCGGTCGGGACCACCCCAACGCGTCCGTGGATTTCAAACTGGGCGATGTGATTACGACTGTAATTCGTACGCAGAACGAAGAGTCTATCATCGTGAGCCATGACACGAACCTTCCCAGACCATATTCTCTGGGATTCAGGGTGCAGGGTACGAATGGCTTGTGGATGGACATTAATCGGTCACTCTACATTCAAGGCGTGAGCCCCGCTCATCGCTGGGAAGATGCTGCGCCGTATCTCGAGAAGTACGATCACCCGCTCTGGAAAAAATATGCCGAGAAGGCGACGGGATCGGGACACGGCGGCATGGACTTTTTTGTGGATCATGCCTTTGTCGAATCGGTTAAACGAGGCGTAGACACGCCACTTGATGCCTACGATGCGGCGGCTTGGAGTGCCATTTCACCGCTTTCAGAAGCATCTATTTCGGCTGGAAACGCACCGCAAGATTTTCCTGATTTCACTCGAGGAATGTGGATGAAACGTAAGCCGGTATTTGCGCTTGGGGATGAATATTGATCCGGATCTGCAGACTGTTTTGAATGCTTCCGGAACGGTGTTTCTGGACGCAACTGAACAAGGAAAGGCAGGCAAGAAATTTCTTTTTTCGAATCCCGTTTCCGTCGTTCAAGCACGACAGATAGACGAGGTTGAATGCGCTCTTCAGAAACTGGATGAAAAGCTGAAAGCCGGTTTCTATGTAGCCGGTTACATCTCCTATGAGGCTGCATATGCCTTCCAAGGACAGCGTTTTTCCGATCAGAGGCACCAAGACTGGTACACCAAGCTGGGATACCCTTTGGTATGGTTTGGAGTGTACAAGGAAAGGCAAGAAGGATTTCATTCGGAGATCAGCGATGATCTGAAGGGAAATGTCCGTCTGAGCGAGTTTCGGGACGCATCAAAACAAGGAGCGTATCAGGATGCGGTGCGCACGATTCGCGACTTGATTGCCGAAGGAGACGTATACCAGATCAATCATACGACTCGTTTTTTGGGTGAGTTTGATGGTGACGTGGCCGCATTGTATTTCTATTTAAGAAATAGACAGCACGTGGACTTTGGTTCTTTCCTGAACGTGGGCGATCGGCAGTTTTTATCCTATTCGCCGGAATTGTTCTTTAAAAGACAGGGAACGGCTATTTCAACGCGCCCAATGAAAGGGACCGCGCCTCGAGGACAGTCTGCTGGTGAGGATGAAGCCCTCGCTCATTGGCTGAGCTTGGACGTCAAAAGTCGGGCTGAAAATCTGATGATTGTTGATCTCTTACGCAATGATCTATCCATTATTTGTGAAACGGGCAGCGTACACGTGCCGCATCTGTTTGATGTGGAATCGCTTCCGACTGTTCATCAGATGACCTCAACGATTGAAGGAAAACTGCTTCCCAATACGCCATTATCTTCGATTATTGGAGCTCTATTTCCCTGTGGCTCTATCACGGGAGCTCCGAAGATTCGAGCCATGCGTCGGATTAATGAACTGGAAAGCACGCCCCGTGGTATTTATTGTGGCGCAATCGGTTACGCGGGACCTGGAACGGACGGGGGTGAAATAGAAAGCTCCTTTTCAGTAGCTATTCGTACACTTTCAGTTCACGGAAACCAGCTGACTTATGGAGCAGGGGGTGGAATTGTGTGGGATTCTGACCCTGATGCTGAATACGAGGAGGCCGTTCTCAAAACCAGCTTTCTCGGTGACAGCAAAAGTTCTTACGAACTGATTGAGACTATGAGGTATTCGTCGGTCGAAGGCGTTCGGCTACTCGATTTTCATTTGGATCGGCTTGAGCAATCTAGCAGCGTTATGGCCTTTGCCATGCAGCGGGATGAAATAGGCCAGGCCATTCATTCGTACTGTGCTCAACTAGATTCCGAAGTAGTGCATAGGGTTCGATTGACACTATCTCCTAAAGGGCAAATCAATCTGACATCTAAGCCATTTGAAGCGCCCGAGTCACCGCTGAAAATTGGTCTTTCTGGTATTCGGGTAGCGTCTGGCAATCCACGTTTGGGTCACAAAACGACGCTTCGCGGAATATATGATCGTGCGCGGGCGGTAGCCCGCGCACATGGCTGGTTCGATGCCTTGTTGATTAACGAGAGGGATGAGGTGACAGAAGGAGCGGTATCGAACCTATTTCTTCGCCTAGATGGCGGATGGGTTACACCACCCCTTTCGAGCGGCGTATTACCAGGAGTGGGTCGAAGGGACTTCTTTCTCAATGTCGGTGCTACCGAACGCCCGATCTACAAGAGGGACCTGAAAAGGGCCAAAGAAATTTGCTTGACCAATGCCATTATGGGGACTCAGTCCGCGGTTTGGTCGGGTGAGTGAGTCCGCCCCGTGTAGTCATCCATGGTCCGGGATATACCGAAAAATGAACCCACGGCATCAAATAGGGTGAGGGGCAGCAAACGAAGCGGGTAAGCTGTGTACACAAACCACGGCATGATGAGACGTTTTTTACGTCGTCGGATGGCATGAAAGATTCGGTGAGCTACTTTTTCCTGATCCATAATAGGCAGGAGCCATGAAAAACGTGTTTTCACACCCTTGAACATGCCCGTGTTGATAAAGAAGGGAGCCACCAGAGTGGTGTGTATAGGAATATTTCGGTGGCGGAATTCAACTCTCATGGCTTCATCAAAGCCTACGGCTGCAAATTTGCTTGCAGCATAATCTGCCATTCGTGGGCTTGCCACAATCCCTCCAGCGGACGCGACGGTAACAATGTGCCCGGATTGCTTCTTCATCATGTGAGGAAGCAAAATGCGCACGGTCTGGAAATGCGAAATCGAATTGATACGAAATGTTCGATCTACGTCTGCTCCAGTGAGCTCTTCGAGGAACTTACCTGAGGTAACGCCTGCATTATTGACTAGAATATCTATTCCGCCTGTTTCCTCAACCAACTGCTTCAATACGTGCTCAGTCTGCTCTGTATCGGTGAGGTCACATGGGGACGTCCTTAGATTTGAAGAGCTAGCTTTTTGGAGGAGAGCAAGTCCTGTTTCATCTACGTCTAGCGCAATTGTATGAGCTCCTGCTGCGTCAAAAAGAAGCGATAAAGAGCGGCCCAGGCCACTTGCGGCCCCAGTGATCAAAATAGTCGTGTTTTTAAATTCAGATGCCATCAGCGTTCCAAAGTGAGGGAGTGATTTGCCTTAAAGATAGTGTTCGGAACCTGCTGTCGGGCCTACAAGGGATTCCCCTACGCAATTTGTGCGAGCCTGCGTTACTTTTGGGACTGCGAATCGATTAGTGTGGTGCGAATACCAAGCCGCTCAGATTCGCTCCAAAATTAGCACTGAACCCCAAACCAAGTACGGAATTATGGACGCACGTTATCCAGCTTCCGAAGCATTTGCAGAACAAGCCATCGTAGGCTCACTATCCGAATATCAAGCACTGTACGATCGGTCAGTTCAGGATCCCGATGGATTCTGGGGAGAAATGGCAGGCCGTATTGATTGGATAAAACCTTTTACCAAAGTCCAAGACGCTTCGTTTGACAAAGACGATTTGCATATACGCTGGTTTGAAGATGGCATCACGAATGCCTCTTACAACGCGATAGATCGTCACCTCGATACGAGGGGAGATCAGACGGCGATGATTTTTGAACCGGACAGTCCAGACGAACCTGCTCGACACATTACGTACCGCGATTTGTACGATAACGTAAATCGTCTGGCGAACGTGTTGAAATCTAAAGGGGTCAAGAAAGGAGATCGGGTAACGATTTATTTGCCCATGATTCCTGAGGCCGCATTTTCCATGTTGGCGTGTGCTCGAATAGGTGCTATTCACTCCGTCGTTTTTGGTGGATTCAGTCCCGAATCGCTTGCAAATCGTATCGTTAATTGCGATTCCACGGTATTGATTACAGCCGACGAGTCCATGCGTAGCGGGAAGTTTGTACCCCTCAAAGCCAATGCTGACAGAGCATTAGCTCAGTGCCCAGATGTGGATACCGTTTTGGTTGCTCGCCGCTCGGGTCGAGATGTGGCCATGCAGGCTGGTCGCGATTATTGGATGGATGATGAAATGGCAGCTGCGCAGGCTGAATGCGCTGTGGAGCCGATGAACGCAGAAGATCCACTGTTCATTCTGTATACCAGTGGGTCAACGGGTAAACCAAAAGGTCTCTTACACACAACAGGAGGGTACTTGGTGTATGCGGCGATGACGCATGAATACGTATTTGATTACCAAGATGGAGATGTATTCTGGTGTACGGCTGATGTAGGTTGGATTACAGGACATAGCTACATCGTGTATGGACCCCTACTGAATGGTGCTACACAAGTGTTTTTCGAAGGCGTGCCAACCTATCCGGATGCGTCTCGGTTCTGGCAAGTCGTCGATAAACACAAGGTTACCCAGTTTTACACTGCTCCAACGGCTATTCGCGCACTCATGCAACAAGGCGACTCGTTTGTGGAAGGCACGTCTAGAGATTCATTACGGCTACTCGGTACTGTAGGCGAGCCCATCAACCCGGAAGCCTGGCGTTGGTATCACGAGGTCATCGGTAAATCACGTTGTCCAATTGTGGATACGTGGTGGCAAACGGAAACCGGCGGCATCCTTATTACTCCACTTCCAGGAGCTATCGATACCAAACCAGGAAGCGCCACTAAACCCTTCTTTGGTGTGGAACCCGAAATACTGGATAATGAGGGTAATACACTGGAAGGAGCAGTCGAAGGTGTTCTGGTAATGAAGAACTCTTGGCCTGGTCAAGCCCGTACGATCTACGGAGACCATGAGCGCTATATCCAGACGTATTTCTCCACGTTCGATGGCAAGTATTTTACAGGTGATGGATGTAAAAGAGATGAGGATGGATACTATTGGATCACGGGTCGTGTAGATGACGTGATTAATGTGTCCGGGCATCGCATGGGAACAGCAGAAGTTGAAAGCGCCTTGGTGGCACATTCCACTGTCGCCGAAGCAGCAGTTGTGGGCTTCCCTCATGATGTGAAGGGACAAGGCATTTATTGCTATGTAACCCTTAATTCAGGCATTGATTCTTCTGCCGAACTTTCGCAGGAACTGGTTAAGCACGTTCGGACCGTGATAGGACCTATCGCGAAGCCGGATATGATCCAGTTCACTCCGTCGTTACCGAAGACCAGAAGTGGAAAGATCATGCGTCGCATACTGCGTAAGATTGCGGCAAATGATTATGCCAACTTGGGAGATACCTCCACATTGGCAGATGCTACAGTAGTTGATGATCTAATAGAAAACAGACAAAATCGTTAGTGGTCAGTAGCAAAAAATGTGGCCCCTTGTGTGCCTTGGTTATCGGTGTCTTTAGTTGATTTTCACCAAGTCGCTAGAAGGGTCGCCGTAGTTTACGAGACCTGAATTAATGGAGCTCACTCGCAGCATTATCTATGGAATCCAATTTCTCCCTCGATTATATCGGGATCGCTAATCGCAACGTTCTTAGGAACGTCTCACGTGCCAAGCTTTACGAAGAAGCAATAGATCACGACGAAGGTGCTGCGATCTCAAATGTAGGCGGTCTTATGCTCCGGTCTGGAGAGAAGACTGGACGCAGTCCCAAAGACAAGAGAGTAGTAGACGTTCCTGGAATGACGGAGGATGTTTGGTGGGGCAAAATCAACATGCCTCTCGAACGATCCAACTATGAGATCAACAGGGAGCGCGCATTGGACTACATGAATGCGGTCAAGCAAATCTACGTTTTTGACGGATTTGCCGGATGGGATCCTGAGTTTAGACTCAAAGTGAGGGTTATTTGCACCCGTCCATACCATGCTTTGTTCATGAGGAATATGCTCATCCGACCAACTCCTGAGCAGTTGGAAGATTTCGGCGAGCCTGATTTTACCATCATGAATGCCGGGGCGTTTCCTGCGAACCGTCTGACCGATCAGATGTCCTCCAAAACCAGTATTGCCCTCAACTTTGAGCGCAATGAACTGATTATTTTGGGTACCGAGTATGCTGGTGAAATGAAAAAAGGCGTGTTCTCGGTAATGCATTACCTCATGCCTAAGCGGGGTGTGCTCTCAATGCATTGTTCGGCCAACGAAGGAGCAGAAGGAGACGTATCTCTGTTTTTTGGCTTGTCAGGTACTGGTAAGACGACGCTTTCAGCTGATCCACACCGGTCATTGATTGGGGATGATGAACATTGCTGGTCTGATCGCGGAGTATTTAATATAGAGGGAGGCTGCTACGCGAAGGCGATTGGCCTTTCTGCCGATGCTGAGCCAGAAATATTCAAAGCGATCCGTTTCGGTAGTGTGCTTGAAAACGTTGTTTATGACGAGGATACACACCAAGTAGACTTTGATGACACGTCGATTACACAGAACACGCGCGTTGCGTATCCGATTGACTTTATCGACAACGCCAAGATTCCTTGTGTAGGTGGACACCCCAAGAATATCATTTTCTTGACCTACGATGCGTTTGGAGTCGTTCCTCCGATCTCCAAATTGACCTCCTCTCAGGCGATGTACCATTTCATCTCCGGATATACTGCGAAGGTTGCCGGTACAGAAATGGGAGTGGATGAACCACAAGCCACATTTTCAGCTTGTTTTGGAGATGCATTTCTAGTTCTCCATCCTGCTAAGTATGCTGAAATGTTGGCCGATAAAATGGAGCTTCATGGCGCCAAAGCATGGCTGATTAATACCGGTATGACGGGTGGAGCGTATGGGACTGGATCCCGCATGAGCCTTGCACACACTCGCGCAATTATTGACGCGATTCATGACGGATCTCTAGATGAAGTAGAAACCCATTCAGAGCCTGTCTTTGGTGTTGAAATTCCGGTCGCAGTACCCGGCGTGCCTACCGAGGTGCTGAATCCCAAAGACTCATGGTCGGATAAGAAGGCATTTGACGAGACGGCGTCTAAGCTTGCAGAGCTTTTCAACAAGAACTTTGAGCAATACCGAGAAGGAAGCTCTGCAGAAATTGCTGCGGCAGGACCCCGCTAGGGCTAAAGTTCTTTAGCGAATTCTAAGGCACCTTCAGCAGGTGACCGGGTGGAGACTGTAATTACAGCATCTGGCGCTCGCGCTGCGAGCGCTTGCGTCAACACGTCTAGGTAACCGCTGTGCCGCGTAAGTCCTCCTGTGAGTGCAAATACATGGGGTTGAAGCGCAAGCTTGCCTGCAATGCGTAGGGCCTGCTCAGCGAGTTGCCGGCATTCCTCCGCGACAATCTGCCGCGCTACACGTGATGTTTCCATCGCATGTAATAGAACGGGAGCGAGGTCCGAGATTGCATACCCCTTTTGGTATACCAGATTTAGAATATCCGAGACGTCGGCGTTGTCCTTTGAACCAAGGAGATGCCATTCCATCGTAACGGCGAGACCATCCCTTGTCCCTGCTTCAATGTGACTCAGGAGATGACGGCAGGCAGCCCAACCCAAAGAGCGGCCACTTCCCGGGTCTCCAAGCGCAGGTCCCCATCCTCCGGCTCTAATGAGACGCTCTTCCTCAAATGCATAACAGCCTGAACCTGTGCCGGCAATAATGAGAACACCTGCGTCTCCACCAACAAATGCGGCTTTGTGTGCAACGCGGGCATCGCTCGTTACCATTAAGTGCCGAGGGGCTAATTGGGTTGCGCGAACGAGCTCTCGAAAAAGGTCTTCTTGAACATCTGCGGTGCCCGCTCCTGCTGCTCCCACACAAATGCGAGGTGAGTTTGAGAGGTCTATTTCAGCACAGGACTGTAGTGCAGTCGTTATGAGCTTCGCCACATGGGAAGTAGACTGCTCCCGGACGTTTCCGCCAGGAAACGTCCGGGACACAAAACCGTCATCGGTTTGAAAGTAAACTTCAGTTTTCGTACCGCCGACATCGATGCCTATCGCGTCTAGATCGGTTCTATTTTGCTCGCTGGCCATTATTGTCTGGGTTCAAGCTGTGTCGAAAATTCAGGGCTGAATGCTGAGAGATTTTGTAACGCCAGAGGACGGTCTGCCGAGAGAAATGACCCCAGAAATCCGCGGTAATCTATGGACGGTCTACGAAAAAAGAGGTCCCCTGAATTCAGGTCAAGTCCACCTTCCCAAGCAGAAGAAGCTACCGGGAGCCCTGGATGTGAAGTTGAGCCCCAGTAAAACGTTTGCTCATGTCCTTCACCACCTACCTGAACGAGTGCAAATTTTTGCTTGAATGATTCTTCCTTGCGACCAGCGTCAGGGTTTGCCGCAGACGTGCCCGGAAAGCTAAGTGTTCGAGGGTTAGTGACTTGCCAGCGCCATGCGCTCATATCGAAGCCGTTTTCGGTGCCCATAGCATTCAATAAAGGCTCTAGATGGGTGGAGAGAGTCGAATCAGCCCGAATATTTGCCCGCTTAATGCCCTCGAAAATGGTAGCTCCAATTTCCGATGATGCGTAGTGATGATTCCAGTTCCTCAGATACGAAGCCGCTTGCTTAGATCTGGGTTTAGAGAGAAGAGAGTCCCGTAGAAAGGGCAAGTAGTCCGGCATAAGACGGGCATCCGATTCACTAAATGTATCCATCAGGAGGTCCTCAATACGGATCGTACCCGGCAGGCTGCCTACCCGAGAATAGGGGGTGTGATCGGCGGAAATATTGGACATGAATTGAAGTCCATTTTCAGCCAAAAGCGTACTGGAAGCTGATCCCTTCATTTGAAGTTGATTCTGTTCAAACCGGAGGCCGATGGCGTCCTCATAATCTGATTTCCCTTCAACCAGTCGGACCCACGCATCCATCTTGGTCAACTGTCTAAACCCACTCCAGGACAGAATGGATAGATCCTGAGATCCTGATCCTGCCATTTCTTCCACAAGGGGCATCTCATTACCATTACGGTAAATAGATACGAGATGCTCAGAGTGTCCGAGCTGAATCCTGTCGTGGGTGATCTCAATATCAGATTGGGCAAGCGTGACGTCTTTGATTGCTGCGCGTCCGAACTGAATAATCCCCCAGGCGCGTTCTAGGTTGTCCGAAGTATGAGTGGCTCCCAAGGGCGCTACGAGCGTTCCGGGTAAGAGTAAACCGGTAAAGAGGTGCTCTGCCCATTGGATACTAGATTCAACATATATCGGAACAGCAGAGTCTCCGGTTACAAAACGAGCACTGATAAATCGGTTTTCCTCGTTTTCTGAGCCGACCACCATGCTGTGATTCAATCCATACACTTGTAGAATTTCTCTCAGTGATCGATCTGCCATTGCGAAGGAAGAACTGTCAGAAGCAGGGAAGGGGCTAGTTGAGATCCAAGAATAGAGACGCTCGATGGCAATGCTATGCCATGGCTCCCAGGGGATAGGCTCAATACTCAATAAAAGTAGCGGAATGTCTCGCGGTAAGTCCTCAGAGGACAGCGCTCCGTTTATGCCGGTAGACAGTCGTTCTAGTGTTTCCCGCGTGTGCTCAGTCAGATTCTCTGTAGCTGTTCGCGCTCCCAACCCAAACGCTAACTGCCTTGTCAGCCGATCTATGGGCACGGCATCCAGACCGAACCATGTTGACAGTCCGCCGATAGCTGCCTGGCGCCACAACAACAATTGCCATGTTCTGGAACGAGCCATTCCGTATCCATATCCCGTGATGGCATCTTTAAATTCTTCTGCTTCAACTCGTACCGGACCATCAACCGACCAGGAAGCGGTGGTATGCTGAGTTAAACCCGAAAGAGCTAAAGAGCTGGGAGGATTGGGTCCGGCGGAAAAGGCCAAGTACCAGGAGATACCCCAGAGTACAAGGGCCAGTAATAAGGTCGCCGACAGTATGAGGAGCACGCGTTTCAGCATGGATCAGACGATTCCTGAAGCAATCTTTTTAGCATGTAGAAAGGACTTGAAATCGGAAAGGCTAAGAGCGTTTAGGCAGTGCCGCGCGGTCAGTCCACCTTTCCTCGCAGCAACAACACCCCATTTCATGAGATCGAGTTGTTCGATGGAATGAGCATCGGGATTGATCGCCACAGACACGTTTAATTCTACGGCCCTCTCGATCCATCTCCAATCGAGGTCCAGTCGGTACGGGCTTGCATTCAATTCGATCGCGACTCCGTGCAAGGCGCACGCCTGAAGCACAGCCTCGTGGTCTAACGGGTAGCCTGCTCGTTTTAAAATGAGTCGCCCGGTGGGATGTCCCAGAATCGTGGTATACGGATTTGCGACGGCTCGAATAATTCGATCCGTCGCTTCGGTTTCCGTCATATTAAATCGAACGTGGATACTGGCTACAATCATATCGAACTCGGCCAAGACTTCGTCCGGATAATCGAGACTCCCGTCTCCGAGGATATCGCTTTCAACTCCAAAAAAGACGCGGAAAGGGGACCCGCTATCACCCTCGAACTCTGCGTTTAACGCTGCAATTTCTGCTTTTTGTCGCATCAGTGTTTCCACACTCATTCCACTTGCGATGCGCAGGGATTGACTATGGTCGCAGATTCCGAAATACTCATATCCTGCATTTCTGCAAGCCAGAGACATTTCGCGAAGTGTATGTGCCCCATCCGAATACGTCGAATGATTGTGCAATACTCCCTTCAGTTGTTCAGGCTTCAGCAGCGGGAGGGCGGAGAGTGTATCTCGTCTTTCCCAAGCGCTGGGTAAGTCTCGAAGTTCGGGCGCAAGGAAGCGTGCTCCTGCCTGCTCAAATAGATCCTGCTCACTGGATCCAACCACGGTGGGATGATCGTTGAGGAAGGCGGAAACAAACGATTCTGGGCCTGTCTCGCGAAGGACGTTCACTCCACAGTTCTCAGGTTCGCAGAACAAGAGAACAACCTGAAGACCATCAGGAAGCTCGCCGATCGCGCAATACCTGCTCTCCTCGCTGGAAACGGTGACCGGAAAAGGGAGTAGGCTGCAAATGTTTTCAGCTTGATCTGGTGACGCTGAGACGACGAAAGAAAGGTTCTCTACGATTTCCATTCTTCGAGCCAGCGTTCCCGTTTGACTCACGGAAGAAACAAGCCGGATGAGCCTCAAGCGTTTGCTGAATAATTTCAGCATCTGCAAACCCATTTGCCAGTCGACGTTTTCCTTGAAAAGACCTCAACAGGGTCAAATTTTCTAAAATAGACTCTTGGCTTTTTTTACCGAATCCTTCCAATTCGGCAATGCGACCAGAAAGTGCAGCGCCTTCTAGGTCGTCTAGCGACTGAACACTAAGCTTCTGCCAGAGTGCTCGGACTTTTTTAGCGCCTAGTCCTTTTACAGAAAGCACATCCAGTAATCCTGGAGGAAGACCACCCAGAATATCATCTCGAAGTTCAAATGACCCGTAGTGTAGGATTTCATTGACTTGTGCAGCCAATCCCGTCCCGAGTCCTTTTATGGTGGTGAACTCACCGGATTCGATTAGCGTGGCTACGGGTGTTTCTAGTCGCTCAATGATCCGGGCTGCGTTAGCCAGGGCCCGAGCTCGAAACGAGTTACCCCCCGTTAATTCGATAAGTGCTGCCGTTTCTTTGAGCGGGCCTGCGATAGCCTTGTTCGTCATAATACTCGGGAATGGAAAAACGAAGAAAGAGTCGATTTGAATTAGAGTACAAATGTACACAAATCTGCATCAGTGGATGAACCAAACAAGGACCAATTATCCACGTTTTGGTGGTAATTAGCGGGAGGGTAAAATTTAGGGACCTCCAAGATATTGGGATCAATCCTGAAGTAGGACCCGTAAAGAAGGGCCTGAATATTCTAGGCCTCTTGACCCCTTTACTACCTGAACCCAAGCATTCCGGATGAAAAAAATTCGCAACACGAAAAAATCGTTGCTTCTAGTGGCGCTGATCTTCGGATCCATATTGACTGGTATACAGCTTGAGAGCCAGTTGCTCAGTGCGGATACCTCAGAAGCGCTGAAAAAGATTGAGGACGTATTTGTGCTCATCAATCGTCGCTATGTGGAAAAAGTGGATGCCAACAAGGTTGCTCAAGATGCGATCAGCGGAATGCTTGAGAAACTGGATCCTCACAGTTTGTATTTCGATGTCTCACAGATGCAGGCAGAGAATGAACAATTTGACGCTGCATTTGAAGGAATCGGAATTTCTTTTGAGCTGCTGACAGGTCCCGAGGGGCAGGACACGCTTGCCGTCCTAAACGTGTTACCCGGAGGGCCAAGTGAAGAGGTTGGGCTTTTATCCGGCGATCGTATTGTGACCGTTGACGGGAGATCCACGATCGGATACTCACAAGATGATGTTCGAAAAAATCTTAAAGGTCCAAGGGGCTCAGCAGTCAAAATTGGGGTTGATCGTCCAGGACTAAACGAGATACTGATATTTGACATTATTCGGGATAAAATCCCGATATACACGCTGGATGCTACCTACATGCTGGAAAATGGAACAGGCTACATCCGGGTGAATCGATTCGCTAGAACGACCTATCAGGAGTTTTTGAGCAGTTTAAGGACGCTTAAGGCTCGCGGTATGGAGCGGTTGGTGCTAGACCTGCGAGGGAATCGTGGTGGGTATATGGAAATGGCGGTTCGAATGTCGGATGAGTTTCTGAAGAAAGGGCAACTGATTGTTTCCCAGAAAGGGGAGACCCCGGACAACCAAGAATCGTTTTACGCAACAGACTCAGGACTTTGGGAAGACGGTCCCGTGATGGTTTTAGTAGATGGCGGATCTGCATCAGCGAGTGAAATAGTAGCGGGTGCACTTCAGGATCATGATCGTGGCTTGATTGTCGGCCGTCGTACTTTCGGAAAAGGACTCGTTCAAAAACAGTACTTATTACGGGACGGAAGCGCCCTCCGCTTGACAGTTGCTCGATATTACACGCCATCGGGAAGACTCATTCAAACGGAATACGAGGGGGGGGATCGAACAGACTATTACTCGGACAAAGCCCAGAGACGAAAAGAAGACGGGACACTCAGTGCTGCAGAGTTACTGGAAGGCATTGCCGATTCGTTGATATTCAGGACAACAGCCGGTAGAGTCGTTATTGCTGGCGGTGGCGTTATTCCAGATTATATAGTAGCGCCAGATAGTTTGTCTCCATTAATGCAAGCTGTTTTGAGCCGTGGTTTAGAAACGCAATTCATTAGAACGTGGGTAGATCTGTACGGTGCATCGCTGAAAAAAACCTGGGGCGAAGCACAAGAAGGATTTGTCGCCACGTATCGAGTTAGCGACGATATGGTGGAGGCTTTCTTGTCATTCGCGTCCGAACGAGGGGTTGTGGTAGGAACTCGCGGTGAAGAATCCGATGGTCAAGCGCAATTTTCTGATGAAGATCTGGGCGCTGATCTGGTTCAACTACACGCTCTTTTGAAGGGAAGACTAGCCACGAGGTTGTACGATAGAAGTGCTTGGTATCCCATTTGGTCCGAAGTTGACCACCTGCTGACGGAGTCCCAGATGCTTTGGAATCCAGCCGAGGATCTTGCATTACGATACGCTGAAGCCAAATAAATCTCGCGGTTATGCCCTATTATGCCGGGAGACAAAATCGGATGGCAACTTGTGCCGCTAATGATTGTCTTGCGGGGAGAATGGCGTACTCATTGTAGGGCATCTTGGTAAACCTTTAGGTTGCCTTGATTCTCGCATTGACAAACGGCTGAAGATTGGATATTATTCGACCTGCTTTTTCGGCCGTTCATCACTCGGTGCTTTTGCATTTGAGGAGCGGCTGTTGAAATGAATGAGGACTACGTCAATTTATTGGCATGTCCTCAATAGCTACCAAGACCAAGTACAACAAATCTCCCTTAAAGGAGGAAACACATCAATGACGTTTTTTAACCTGCTTCTGATGTTGCCGCAGGAAGCGGCGGCCGACGATGGCCTGGTCAACGTTCTCGTTCAGCGTTTTAATGAGGGAGGCGACTTTATGTGGCCCGTTCTCATTTCGCTGATTATCGGACTGGCCATTGCTTTTGAACGCATCATTACGCTGAACCGTGCTGATATCAACACGCGTAAGTTCATCGTGAAAGTTAAAGGTGCGCTTGAGGACAGTGGTATTCCCGCTGCCGAAGAAGTTTGCGCCGACACACGTGGCCCAGTCGCGTCTGTATTCCAGGCTGGATTGCTCCGTCACAACGAAGGCATCGAAGCTGTCGAGAAAGCCGTTGTTTCATACGGTTCCATCGAAATGAGCTTCCTCGAAAGAGGTCTTGTGTGGCTATCACTCTTCATCTCCCTTGCTCCGATGTTTGGATTCCTCGGAACGGTTGTTGGGATGGTTGAGGCGTTCGATGCCATTGAGTCTGCTGGTGATATCTCCCCGAGCCTTGTGGCTGGTGGTATCAAAGTGGCTCTTCTTACGACCGTTTTTGGTTTGATCACTGCTATCATTCTGCAGTTCTTCTACAATTACATCACGTCTAAAATTGACCGTATTGTGATTGACATGGAAGAAGCCGCAATCGAGTTAATCGATTCGCTGGTACTCCTGCAGGCCGGAAGCCCTGGTCAGGACTAAATCTGAGACCCGTTGATACCTGGGTTTTCCCGGTATTGACACAGAAACCTGAATTGAAATGGCTGGAATTGTACCCTACGCCGTCTGGGCCGTGATCATTGTATCCGGAATGAGTCTTCTTGCGATTGGCATTTTTGGCATTCGCTCGCTCATTCAGGGGAAAGTGAACCCGCTCACCATTGTTCTCACCATGATTCCTATGGCGCTGCTTGCAGTACTTGGACTCGTGCTGGGAGACTGGGCTTACGCGGCTATACTGGCCTTCCTGATTTCTTTGGCATTGACATCAGCAGTACTGCTGTTATCAGGTCTAAAAGGACTGATTGGATTTTAGATCGGACTTTAGCAAAGAGGAATTAAGATGGCTCTATTGAAAAAGAAAGGACGCAGAGAAGCAGAGATTCCGACATCATCGATGGCGGATATCGCGTTCCTGTTGTTGATCTTCTTTCTCGTTACAACGACGATTGACGTCGACACAGGTATCGGTATGGTTTTACCACCGAAACTTGAAGACGATGTTGAACCCCCGCCGATCAAAGAGCGCAATGTGCTCAAGATTCTGGTGAATGAGCAGGGAATGGTTCTTGTTGAAGACCAACCTTCTGCTGTTCAGTTGATTCGTCAGGAAGTAGTTACTCACGTAATGAATGAGGGAGCAGATCCCCGTTACGCTGAGGCGGCAACGAAAGCCCTCGTTTCGATTAAAACAGCTAGAGAGACTCCGTACGATGCTTACGTATCGGTACTAGATGAAGTCTGGATGGCTTATTACGAAATGTGGGATAACGAAGCTCGCAAACTTGGTTACCCTGACTATAAGGCGTACCTCGCGGTCATTGACGCCAATGATAGCGAAAACGAAATCAAGGATCGCATCAAGGCAGCAATTTCGATTGCAGAGCCTGATGCCGCTTGATCAACTTTTATGAATCTGTAAACTGAGATCACCCATGGCAGGTCACTTTCAGAAGAAAATGAAAACGAAGGAAGATATCCCGACAGCTTCGCTGCCGGACATTATCTTCATGTTGTTGATCTTCTTCATGGTCAGTACAGTGCTTCGTGAGACAACAGTCCAAGTTCGGACGCAGTTGCCTTCCGCTGAAGCGCTTACTAAAATCGACCAGAAACGACTCGTCTCTTACATCTACATTGGCCCCAGAAAACTGGATGGCAATCGGATTGGAGAGACAGGTGTTCAAATCGACGACGCCCTTGTAGAGGACGTTGGTAACGTACGAACGATCATGTACCGCAAGCTCGTTGAGCAGCCGAAACTGATTGTATCCCTGAAAGTGGATACAACCTCTGAAATGGGGATGGTTTTGGATGTTCAGCAGGAATTGCGAGAAGCAGGCACGCTCAGGATTAATTACTCTTCCAAAAGAGAAATTCCCTCCTGATGTCGTTTTGCTCGTCTGATTTCGGTCTGCGACAGACCGTTTATCAGAGCTGATCCATTTCTTATATGAAATGTGATCGCGAAAGTTAGTCGAAATCGAAAGGGCGCCGCTTATGCGGCGCCCTTTTCGTGTTTTGGCCCCTTACCTTTAAGATTAGCCTCGGTTCAACACTCAATATTCCGTTTTACATGTCCTATCGTATCACACTTCTTCCCGGTGACGGCATTGGTCCTGAAGTCACTAAAGCCACCGTTCGCGTTCTTGAGGCAACCGGTCTTGAATTTGATTGGGTGAGGCACGAAAATTTGGGAGCGGCCGCTGTTGAAAAATATGGCGTCCCTCTTCCTGAGCATGTCATTGATTCCATTCGGTCGACACGCATCGCATTGAAAGGTCCGGTTACGACCCCTGTTGGTAAGGGCTTTAAGTCTGTTAACGTGACACTTCGTCAAAAGCTAGATCTGTACGCGAATGTCCGTCCTTGCAAGACGCTCCCTGGAATTAAGTCCGCTTTCAAGGACGTAGATCTTATGATCTTCCGTGAAAACACAGAAGGCCTTTATTCCGGTCTGGAGTCTTACGATGAGCGCCATGATATTGCGGATTCGATTGCCCGAATCTCGAAAGCAGGATCTCAGCGTATTATTAATTTCTGCTTTGAGTACTCCCGAACTCACGGATATGACAAGGTTACCGTCGTTCATAAAGCGAATATTTTAAAGCTGACCTCGGGCATGTTTCTTCGACTTGCCCAAGATCGTGCGGTTCAATATCCCGAGCTTCAGTTTAATGATCGGATTATCGACAACATGTGTATGCAGTTGGTGGTTCGGCCGCAGGATTACAATTGCATTGTCACCACCAATCTCTTTGGAGATATTCTAAGTGACCTGGCAGCGGGCTTGGTGGGTGGTTTGGGTGTTGTAGCTGGCGCTAATATTGGCGATGATTATGCAGTATTCGAAGCCGTCCATGGAAGCGCACCAGATATTGCGGGCCAGAACAAAGCCAACCCTACTGCGCTTATTCGTTCTGCAGAGATGATGTTGCGTCACCTTGGAGAATCCAAAGCGGCTGATGCATTACATGACGCACTAGTCGATATTTACACCGAAGGAATCTACTTGACCGGTGATCAGGGTGGAACGACAAGTACGGACGAGTTCGCGACGCAACTTGCCACTCGTGTAAAGGCCCTCCTAAATTAGAAGTAACATGATTCAGCGTATTCAGTCTGTTTATTTGGCCTTAGCAGCAGCTCTGTTGGGATTTCAATATCTGTACAGCTCTGTATATCCGTGGGCTTCGACGGATGCTTATGCTTGGTTGTCGCCCACGGTTCTAGCGCTCTTTACCCTTGCCGGAATCGGTGCCTTAGGTACGATCTTCCTGTACAAGGATAGAAAGCGGCAACGGAGTTTGGTAGTGATTTTGCAGATTTTGACCCTGGTTGGATTAATCATACTAATCGTTGCTAACTACACGGCAGGTACTTTACCGGGCATATCAATGTCTGATGCGGCCTTTTCGCATTGGGCCGCTCTTGTAAGTCCTATTATGGCGTATCTCATGTTCTTGATGGCTCGCCGTGGAATTGATAAAGATATTTCACTCATCCGGTCCATGGATCGGTTGCGATAATGTCTTCGCGCAAACGGCCGCAAGAGAGGGAGCATCGTCCGGGATATGTTTATGTAGTCCTTGTCGCTGGACTGCTCAGTATTTCTGTTAGCGCCATTCTTATTCGGTGGGCCTCAGAGGCGCCTGGAGAAACCCTTGCAGTGTGGCGAACGCTGTTTGCGGCCGCCATGCTGGCACCTTTTGCCGTCTTTAAGTCCCGAAAAGAGATCGCATCTTTCACGATGCGAGAAGGAATCCTCATCACCATTGCAGGCATTTTTTTAGGGCTGCACTTTGTGACGTGGATTAGTTCGCTGTATTTCACCTCGGTGGCAAGCGCTTCCGTCTTAGTATCCCTAAGTCCCATTTTCCTGGCGCTAGCGGGTCTTCTATTTCTAAATGAAAGGCCTACCCGAGCGGAAGTGTGGGCCATCATCATTGCAACGCTTGGGACCATTTTACTGGGGTACTCGGACATGAATGCGCACGAGCATGCTGGCTCCAACCCCTTACTGGGTAACACGTTTGCATTATCAGCAGCGTTGCTAGTTACCGTCTACCTCCTAATTGGAAGGGTAATACGTCAAAGTCGATCCTGGTTGGCTTATGTGGCTCCGCTTTATGTCGTCACGGCTATGACTACGTTTGTGGTTGCCTGGATGCGCGATGTCCCCTTATTGGGTTTTGATTGGGAAGTTTACGCGCTTTGTATGGCCATGGCCGTCGTTCCCCAATTAATGGGTCATGGAGCTCTTAATTTCGTGGTACGCTATTTCCCAGCTGCTACCATCGGCCTAGCGAGTTTATTCGAGCCGATTGGGGCTTCCTTGTTGGCGTTCGTGTTCTTCTCGGAAGTACCTACGCTACTCGGAATTGGAGCGATGGCCGTTATCTTGCTATCGGTCTCGCTAGCTCTTTTTCCAAGGAAATGACTGGGACTTTTGGAGAGGCGACCTACAAGTCGTGGAATGCATCCTTTGAGAGGTCACTAAACTTTTTAACACCCCGGATAAAATGGTCCACGACAATAGACCGTCGATAGGGAAGAGCCGCCGATTTTCCGGGAAGAGGACGGACATCCTTGTGAGCTGACTTCATTTTGTGTGCATCTGCGTAGGCCCGAAGTATAGCCCATGATTCACTCGGTCGAAGTAAAATGAGCGCGCGCAGCATGGCAATACCGTCCAACAAAACTCGGCGCAAAAAAACGCTATTCCACTCGGCGGGAGGGAGATTCCGATAGAGCATCAACAGGTTGTTTCGGAAGTTGAGATACGTTTTTCGCTGGTTTCCCTTTGCCAAAGAGGCACCGCCGAGGTGGTAGATTACGCTGCCTGGGACAAGTACAATGCGCCATCCTCGAGACCGAAGACGCCAGCATAAGTCGATCTCTTCCATGTGCATGAAGAAGGACTCTTCGAATCCACCTAGCGATTCAAACACGTCTTTTCTAATGGCTAAACAGGTCCCACTGGCCCAGAAAATATCGGTATCCTGATCATATTGTCCCTGATCTATCTCCATGGTCTCAAACAAGCGACCTCGCGTAAAGGGATAGCCATCTCGGTCTAAGAAACCCCCTGCCGCACCGGCGTACTCAAACATGGAGCGGTCATCAAACTGATGTAGTTTGGGTTGCGCCGCTCCCACAGAAGAGTTGGTCTTAAAGGTATGGGCTAGCGGAGTTAGCCAGTCGGGAGGGACTTCCACATCATTGTTTAGGATGACGAGCACTTCGCCCTTAGCATGTGCAACAGCCTCATTGTTTCCACGACAAAAGGCCCAGTTTTCGGGGTGTCGAACAATGCGGACGCTTGGGAAGGTATCCTCGACCCATTGCGCGCTACCGTCCTCTGATGCATTGTCGACAAAGAGGATTTCAAACGAATCGTACTGAGTTGCTACGATGCTTGGAAGACACTTTTTCACGGTTTCGAGCGCGTTCCACGAAACGATCAAAATGGATATGTAGGGAGTACGTGCCAAGTAGACTATCGGTATAGTTTAAAACTGGATCGATGAAGATCGGTTACTCCGTGTAGTCGGATAGCCTCATAGTGTGCGGCCGTGGGATACCCTGCATTAGTGTTCCAGCTATACGTCGGATAGGTTTGGTGATAGCTGTTCATGAGGTCATCGCGATGGGTTTTAGCTAGAATGGACGCAGCTGCAATGGTGTGCGATTTAGAATCCCCTTTGATGATAGGCTTGGACGGAATAGATAATCCTGGAATAGATGTATTACCGTCAATGAGTACAAAACCTGGACCCATATCCAGTGCCTCAATAGCCCGTCGCATAGCCTCCATGGAAGCCCAGAGAATGTTCAATTGATCAATCTCCTTAGGGTTGCAGGACCCAATAGACCAGGACAGCGCGGTAGCTTTAATTTGCTTTGCTAGCTTTTGGCGTTTTAGTGCTGAAAGTACTTTGCTATCGGTCACTCCTTCAATACGCACGTTTTCGGGTAGGACCACCGCGGCAGCGACTACGGGGCCGGCAAGGCATCCACGACCCGCTTCGTCAACGCCCGCTACTAAGTGACCGGCATTCCAATATTCCCTTTCAAAAAAGAGATCGTCCTTATCATCAGGATCCTGAAACAGGGCTATTTGGGGAGGGATGGTCACGATTCGTTGAATTGGTCAGGTAGGTCATTTTCGAAAAGCACTACATCTCCATGTGCAAGGTTGGATGCAACCCAATCCTGCGCATCAAACAGAGACTTGACCACGTGAATGCGGCTTTCCGGAAAACCAGCTGAAATCAGACCTTCGGCAATCGGACGTGTTCTTTCGGGTCCCACCAAGACAGCATCGTCTACATTTGAAGCAATTTGTCGGCCAAACGCACGATTTAAAGCATGTTCTTCTGCTCCCAATTCGATCATACCAGGCGTCACAATAACGCGCCTGCCTTCGAACTTTCCGAGTACTTCTACGGCGCCAGCCGCTCCGACAGGGTTTGAATTAAACGCGTCGTCAATTACGATGAGGCCCCCACGTTCTTTGATTTCTAGTCGGTGTTCTACGGGCTCAAGGCGCGCGATGGCGTGGCTCATTTGACGTAAACTAAGGTCTGCGACATGCCCCACAGCAATGGCCATCAGGATATTGAGGACATTGTGGCTACCCAGAAGGCGGGTCGTAAATGGGATCCGTTCGTCCTTCCATAAGACGTCAAATTGGGCGCCGTTTGTATCGTAGCGGATATCGACAGCTCTGAAATCGGCGGATCTTCCAGAGGCAGAAACAGTGATAACCTTTTGGCTCATCCCTCTCTGCATGTTCAGGACGCGGTCATCGTCACCATTTAAGATGGCCACACCGTCTGAGGCTAAATAGGTTAACAGGGAGCCTTTTTCTGCAGCGATAGCTTCGATACTTCCCATTGATTCCATGTGAGCCACTCCTACGGAAGTGATCACCGCAATATTAGGCGAGACGATCTCGCATAGCTCAGCAATATCTCCTGGATGCCGCATGCCCATCTCAAGGACGGCAAACCGATGCTCATCTGTCAGGTTGTTGTTTACCACTCGACATATTCCCATCGGCGTGTTAAACGAACTAGGTGTCGCCAGCGTTGGGTAGCGCTGAGATAAAATCTCCCGAATAGCGAATTTTACAGACGTCTTTCCATACGATCCTGTAATGGCTATTACTTCCAAGTCCGGCCGAACAGCTATCCGGGACCGGGCTTGTTTTTTGAACCCCTCACGAATCCGTTTTTCTATGGGGGACGCTAGCTGAGCGGCCAGCCAGACCGCTATGGGGGAGAGTAGATCTCCAAGCCAGAGGCCTAAAAGCAATTGAGTCGTTGCTGAGAAGGAAACCAATGAAGGCAGAGAGATGAATCCCACCAAGCATGCTCCGGTTATTGCCCCGAGTCGCTTCATTCGAGCCGTCCAAGCCAGTGGTTTCTTAGGCCGATCGCGGCGATAACGTCGCGAGGATGTGAAGGTACCTGCCCAAAGTAAAAACAGGAGCCAGTTTGGTGCGGATGTCCATATGCTCAACAAAATGAGGAGTAGGCCCAGTGCGTGGCTTACTCGTATGACAGAATCGCTGAGTTGTCCTCGAAGCCAAGCCCCGAATGGTCTGCTCGCATATCCGTGGAGCTGAAAGGAATGCAGGAAAAACCGGGTGCGACGAACCATCCTCCACACGGAAAATGATACCGCGACAATCAACGATATGGCCAACAATCCACTCATGGGCTCATTGTTTTGGCCAAGGTGCGGACACCGTTTATAATGACATCGGGTTGGTTCAGATGAGAGAAATGTCCTGCACCTTCCAGCACAAACAGGCCTCCATCAGGCAGCGCTTTCGTGAGCTCATCCATCTGCTGACGGTTAATGGCGTCATCGCTAGATCCCCAATACACCAGAACTGGACACGACACATGAGGGAGACGATCTGTCACATAATGATTTACGGTGTGCACAAACGTCTCGCGCATAACGCCGCTCAACGCCCTGTAATCCGATGAGCCCAATAGGCGCCAAACCAATGAGTGTCGCAACCAATCCAGACCAAATTCTTTCGCTCGAGGAGGAAGCACATTGAATGGTGCCTTGAGAATTCGGGCAGCCCACACCTTTACGTAATACTTCCACGACCTTCTACGCCGTATGCCCGAGGGAGACACCAACGCGAGGAAGGCGGGCCGGAGGTCCTGCCCCGACTCAGATGCAAGCTGGAGCGATACGCGCCCTCCGTTGGAATGCCCGATGAGCGCAAAATGTGTAACTTCGCATTGATTCAGCACCTCGCGCACGAGGGACACATGCTCAGGGACGCTTAAGGCCCTAGGTGGATTTGGCGATTTGCCATGCCCTGGAAAGTCGATGGAAATGGATCTGAATTCAGCCGATAACGGACCGGAAAGGGAGCGCATTAGGTGAGATGAACTACCCCAGCCGTGCAAAAACACGAGTGCGAGGCCCTCGCGAGGGCCTGAATCCACAACTCTGATTCGCGTGGACTGCTCTCCTAGGACGATTTCAAGGTCCTTTTCGGATTCTGAATCTGAATTTCGCAGTCCCAAAGGCAGTTTTCGTTGTTGCGGGGCCCGTCGCCCTCTATATTAAGTAGTTCTGTGGCCCGATATGCTCTCCGAGGGATTCCTTTCAGGATCGGAGATCGGGCAATGTCCACACCTACGCCGAAAGATAACAAACATATCGTCGTGGGTTCAGGTTGCAACTGCTAAGATTTTTTGTACGGTCGAAGCCTGACGAGCAACCAACTGATTTTATTTCTGAATATCCAATAGCATGCCGACTACGTCCTTCAGTGGAATACTGGAATTAATTGGTGATAAAAAGTTCGGATTCATCCGAGATTTTCGCCACGACATACCCAAAGGCAAAAAAGATGCCTTCGTCTCACCAGCTCTCATAAAACGCCACCACTTGCGCGATGGTGTTGTTATGGAGGGGACGCTCCGTCCCGGACGTAAAGGCGATTTACAGGTCCATCAGATTGACACTGTAATGGGAGAGTCCTTGGATAAGTGGGTGAGGCATCGGGAATTCGAAACCGGACGCACGATCTATCCGGATGAGAAATTAAATATGGTTACGTCTCCGACGAACTATACGACCCGTGTTATGGATCTAGTCGCACCCATTGGTAAAGGGCAGCGCGCGCTAATCGTAGCCCCTCCTCGTACAGGCAAGACGTATCTATTGAAGGAAGTAGCAGCAGCTATTTCGCAGAATCATCCGGAGGTGGCGCTCGTGGCTCTTCTCGTGGATGAGCGCCCAGAAGAAGTCACGGACTTCAGTAGAACCACTTCTGCGACGCTTTTTGCATCCTCCAACGACCGCGATGAAGACAATCACGTTCGGGTTTCCCAGTTGTCCATCGAGTTTGCTAAACGACTCGTCGAGCAAGGAAAGGATGTCGTCATGTTGTTGGATTCATTGACCCGGCTAGGAAGGAATTTCAATATCTACTCGCAGGGTTCAGGTCGAACCATGTCTGGAGGATTGGATTCACGAGCCATGAACATTCCACGTAAGATTTTCGGAGCCGCCCGAAATATTGAAGATGGCGGTTCCTTGACGTTGATTGCCACGGCGCTCATCGACACAGGTAGTCGGATGGACGAAGTGATTTTTGAAGAGTTCAAAGGTACCGGTAATTCGGAAGTCGTTCTAGATCGTGAAATGGCTAATAGAAGAATCTACCCCGCCATTCATCTTAGAAAATCAGGTACCCGAAACGAGGAAATTCTGATCGGCGATGAATTCATTGATCAGCATCACCGCCTGTTTCGAGCTCTCAATAGTCGCAGCCCCATAGATGCTATGCAGGCCCTTTTGCGTCATATGCATCAGGCTCCGACCAATGAGGATTTACTGAACGGATTGATTCCTAACCAGCGCTAGCCTGGTAAAGGTGTAGTTATGTGCGGACGCATTCAGGGTCAAAGTCCTGAAAGTGGAGAAGTACATGACCGTTTTACCAGCACGATCCTCAAAGCCCGGTTTACCCAGAGAGCGATTGCACGAGCACGGCATTGCTGTGTTAACAGATGCTGAGCTATTGGCATTGATTATTGGCACCGGAACGCGTACTGATACCTCGCACAAGAGTCCAGTCCGATTGGGACGCGAATTATTAACGATGTACGGGTCTCTTCGAGAATTGGCATCCAGAGACGTTAGGGACTACCAAGGGTTGGATGGAATCGGGCCGGCCAAAAGTGCGCGTTTAGCAGCTACTTTTGAACTCGGGCGTCGCCTAGCGCGGCATCCGCGCCCGGCGACGCCCGCTTTTCGATGTCCTCAAGATGTGTATTTGGAGTACGCACCCTTTCTGTCAGATCTAAAAAGAGAGATCTTTAAAGTCGTTCTTCTAAATACCGCTCACGGTCGAATTTCTGATTTTACGGCGAGCGAAGGGGGGCTGTCTTCGAGCATCGTTGAACCCCGCTTAGTTTTCAGACGTGCGATACTCGAACATGCTGCGGCTGTGATTTGCCTTCATAATCATCCATCCGGAAATCCAGAACCCAGCCAAGAAGATGTGGCCGTTACCAGACAATTAGCGGCCGCGGGAAAGACCCTAGGCATTCCGCTCAGAGACCATATTATTATCGCTGGGGATTCGTTCACCTCGTTAGCCGAACGGGGGTTGGTGCACTCATCGGTATAGCAATTCACCGATATATTCAATCCGACTCCGTCTTTGGCAACTTCTGGATGCGTAATTTGCGTGTCTATCTCAAAATGTTTTTCCAACAAGGCCACTTTTTGCATGTCTGACCTCTTTGAAAAGATCGTATCGCTTTCCAAACGACGTGGATTCATATTTCAGAGTTCCGAAATTTACGGTGGACTTTCCGCCACGTACGACTACGGACCGCTCGGCGTCGAGCTCAAACGTAATGTGACGCAGCGTTGGTGGAACGCCATGGTGTACCGTCACCAGAATGTATCCGGTCTGGATGCGGCTATTTTGATGCATCCTAAGACGTGGAAAGCTTCTGGTCACGTGGATGCCTTCAGTGACCCGTTGATTGACGATAAGACCTCGAAAATGAGATATCGTGCTGATCAGCTTATCGAAGGATATATCGACCGTCTTCGCCGCAAAGGAAAAGATGAGACGGCAGATCGAGTCTATCAGGCGTTGGTAGATGCGCTTAACGCTGAGGATATGTCCAAGGCGTTACACGATGTTATAATGGCTGAGGAGATTCGTTCTCCTGACTCAGGAATGTTTGACTGGACCGATGTTCGTCAGTTTAACCTGATGTTTGATACGCATATCGGTCCGGTACAGGATGCAGACAACAAGATTTACCTGAGACCAGAGACTGCTCAGGGTATTTTTGTCAATTTCCACAACGTCCGTGAAACGGGACGACACCAGGTACCCTTTGGTATTGCTCAGATTGGGAAAGCCTTCCGAAATGAGATCGTAGCTCGCCAGTTTATCTTCCGTATGCGCGAGTTCGAGCAGATGGAAATGCAGTATTTCGTTAAGCCCGGATCTCAGATGGAGGCTTTCGAGCAGTGGCGTGAAGAGCGCATGCAATGGCACATCGATAATGGTATTCGGCCCTCTAAGCTGCGCTGGCACGAGCATGAGAAGCTAGCCCATTATGCAGATGCAGCGTTCGATATTCAGTATGAATTCCCGATTGGCTGGCAGGAGGTGGAAGGTATCCACAGTCGCACGGACTTTGACTTACGGGCGCACCAGGACCACTCTGGTAAGAAAATGGAGTATTTCGATCCCCGCTCCAATGAAAAATACCTTCCTTATGTAGTCGAAACCTCAGCAGGCCTGGACCGGACGGTTCTAACGATTCTGTGCGAAGCGTATCGGGAAGAAGAAGTGGATGGGGATACCCGTTCACTGATGAAGTTTCATCCTAAGATTGCTCCCATCACCGCCGCCATCTTCCCACTTGTCAAGAAAAATGGCATGCCTGAAGTAGCGAGGAAGATTCAGGAGGATTTACAGCAGCATTTCCATGCCTTTTACGATGAAAAGGGAGCTATTGGTCGTAGGTACCGACGAATGGATGAAGTAGGTACGCCTTTCTGTGTAACAGTAGATGGTGAGTCTGTTGAAGAAGGTAGCGTAACAGTTCGCCATAGAGATACGATGGAGCAGGATCGGATACCGGCTGAGAACGTTGCCGCGTACATGATAGATGCCATCCGCGACTGGAAGCCATAATCTACTTCCCGAAGCGGGCGTTTAGCCATTTCGAAATTTGATCGCGGGTGATGCGGAATGCATCGACCTGTTCCTCAAATTGTTCTCCTTTTCCTGATGGATCTGGAAAACTGTGGTGAATGGTCTCTCGTTTTCCAGGATGGAATGGGCACTGCTCTCGGGCATCGTCGCAAACCGTAACTACGTAGTCCATTTTTAGATCACCTAGATCTTCGATGGTCTTGGAGTAGTGCTGACTCATATCCACGCCAAGCTCCTCCATCACAGCAATAGCAGGCTTTTTCACGAATGTGGCTTCAGTTCCGGCACTATAAACGTCGAATTCGTTTCCATAGTGAAGTCGCATAAGCGCCTCGGCCATTTGAGATCGCGCGCTATTGTGGGTGCAAAGGAATAAGATGCTGGACTTTACAGGCATTCCGATATAGGAGAGCGGTGATGAAAACGAGGACGATTGGTCTGCTGGAAGGTAATTCGGACTTTACGTAAAAAGCACGCCTGTCAGGAACGTTCAACTACCCAGAGAATAGGACCCCTCGATATCTGTCCTATTGGCATTAATTCGCCCCCCAAAGGCCGAAAAATGGAATTCCAACTCCAAGTTGATCCGGTTATTGGCTATGTCAATTCTGATATAGATCCGTCTTTAGATCTGTATGCCGAAATTGACCGACTAAAAAAGGAAAAAAATGCTGTTCTTCTGGCTCATTACTACCAGGAGCCAGCTATTCAGGACATCGCTGATTTTATTGGCGATTCGCTCGGGTTAGCTAGAAAAGCGGCTGAAACGGAGGCTGATATCATTGTCTTTGCCGGCGTGCATTTCATGGCGGAGACCGCGAAGATTATCAATCCCGGAAAAACAGTGCTTCTTCCGGATCTGAATGCTGGCTGCTCGCTTGCCGACGCCTGCCCAGCAGATGAGTTTGCTGAGTTCAAAGCTCGGTATCCGAATCACATCGTCATCTCGTATATCAATTGCACTGCCGCTACGAAGGCCCAGAGTGATATCATATGCACTTCGTCGAATGCAGAACATATCGTTCGGCAGATTCCCGAAAGCCAACCCATCATTTTTGCTCCAGACCGCAACCTAGGTGGTTACCTCAATAAAAAGTTGGGGCGTGAGATGGTGCTGTGGGATGGCGTTTGCATTGTCCACCAGACCTTTAGTGAACAGAAGCTGGTTCGCCTGAAAGTTCGGAATCCAGGGGTCCCTGTGTTGGCGCACCCTGAGTGTGATGAACCGGTATTGAGACATGCTGATTTTATCGGTTCAACCAGCCAGATCCGCCGATATACGGTAGAAGAGCCACATGACACGTTCATTGTGGCAACGGAAGAGGGCATCTTATACCAGATGCAGAAAGACTCTCCTGGCAAGACATTCATTCCGGCTCCTCCAGAAAGTGGGTGTAGTTGCAGTCAGTGTCCGCACATGCGCTTGAATACAATTGAAAAATTGTATCTGTGTCTTAAGCACGAAGCTCCCGAGATTCACTTAGACGAAGCAATCCGAATCAGGGCGCTTCAACCAATCGAGAAAATGCTTGAAATGAGTCAGTCGATAGTCTGAGTGCTACCAACTCAATTTCAGGCCGATCATAGGATTGAAGCGGCGTTCAACTAAAAAATGAGTCGTGCCGTCTTCGCCTTCTCCAAGCTTGGAATAGGTGTAATGGGCATCCAAGTTCACCCAGAATGCCCCAAATAGCCTGTAATCGAACTCAAAACGCATTCTGTTTTCGGATCCCAGCGCTCCAAAAAGCGAAGAAAAACCGACTAACCCGCGTCGGTCTTGTCCGATCATGATGCGAAACTGCCTTCCGTGCATGAAAAGCCGAAGATGGTATTCACTAAGCGTTTGAACTCCGTGATAGCGCATAAAAGCATACCACAGTTCAAACCGTTCAAAAATGAGCAGTCGAAGTTCTGAATGGATGCTGTTTCCTCGCTGGATTTCACGGAGTCCGAGTGTGGCCGAAGTCTCACCGTCGCCGGCAAGGATATTGGCTCGATGACTTGAGACCGTATAAAAGGATCCGAAATACCCTGACCGGAAGTCTGAACTATTGTATTGAAGGGCCAACCGGAAGTGTAGACGTGCAAGATCAATAAAGTTTTGATTCTCTAGGTCTGCCCCAAACAGAAGCCCTTGTCCATATTCCGGTATCCGAGCTACACTGACAAAGGGAAAGAATGAAAAGCCGCCGGTTCGGAACGCTTCGATTCTGAGGTCGGCTTCTTGCCCCCGTAAATGGTGCCCTGACTCCAAAAGGACAGACCGGTCTGTGACTAGACTTGCGGCTAGGGTTAATGTGGAAATGCGACTTTTGAAGCGTGTAAAAGGTGAAATGGCAGCGCGGCCGCCAATCAGTCCAACGGAAAGCACACTTTCAGAAAATCCTTCGAGTGATAGAATGCCCCCTCTGGCCCGCGCTTCCGCCCCTACGGTGCGAGAATCGCGGGCCGCATCTGTTGTAAGGAAATTAACAAGGTGGCCAGTACCTAGGCGGGTTCGATTAAGAGGACCAACGCGCAGGTAGTTGTCACCCTTTCTGGAGCGAAAGCGGGCATAATCGACAAGCCGAATGAGGTCTTCAACTTCATTGGTATCTTCGGTAAAAGCCCCGTACACGCCGGTTCGAATAAGACCGGATAAATGAAGGGCCGTTTCAGATCTCCGTGTGTCCAGTTCGGCACCCAAGGCGGTGTACCATTGTGGCCCGATCAATGAAAAGCCGCCATTTAGCGTGATAGAATTGGATGACTGCCACCAGGAGATATTGGATTGTTCGGCTGGGTCATCGTAGGACCCAAAGAGGAAGTCTGAGGCACTTTGGGATCGGGAGGGAAAAGGTTGAGCCCATACGTCGAAGGCGAAAGGCCCTGAGAAAAGGCAACCTAGGATGAGACCTACCGCTAGCTTTTGGAATCGGAGACGGCCACCCAGTGAGCGGAGCCTGTCCAGAGGGGCGAGTATTTTAGCAGATGTGGTCATGTGCCTACTAAAATACCACTCACTTTCTAAATAGCGGCACCAACTTAGAGGTTTGCGGTAGGAGTAAGCCAATTCTCAATTTTATTAGGCTACATGCAGTTAAATAAATTACCACTTTTCCCCCTCCAGGTCGTCTTGTATCCAGGAGAAGTACTGCCCTTGCACATTTTTGAGGACCGTTATCTCGAATTAGTGTCCGATTGTGTTGCCCAAGAAATCCCGTTTGGTATCGTGCTCTTCAGAGAGGGCAAATTGGAACAGATGGGTTGTACGGCTCGAATTAGCAAGGTGGAGGAGCTGGAGGACGGAAAAAGAGATATCGTTGTCACTGGAGAGCGACGGTTCCGCGTCTCCAGGTTGTACCGTTCTCGCGCCTATCAAACGGCTGACATCGAGATGGTTCAGGACACCCCCGGCTCGGCTGATTTGAATATGATTGAGCGTGTTATTGCTCAACACATCAAGTTGTTGGAACTGGCTGGTCGCACTCCGGCACCTACTATGTACCAGGAACGAGATCCGTTATCGTTTTTTATTGCTCATAATTCTGGTCTCAGCTTAGATCAGAAGCAAGAGGTCCTTGAGTTACAGACGGAATCATCCCGAATTGGCCTTTTGATTGATCATCTTGAGCAATTTATTCCTGCAGTTGAGCAAGCCGAATCGATCCGCCTGAAAATTAAATCAAACGGTCACTTCAAGGATTTTCCACCAGAGGTCGATAAGTAGATGGCATGATACTTGGGGAGTAATAAAGCAATCCCATAAAACCATCTAACAACGTGAATCGATCTGCTACCGTTCGACTCGGCATTCCAGTGAGGAAGCTCACTTTGGGAATCCTGATTCCTTTCGGCGTGTTGCTTGTGATGAGTGCTATTTTACTTTCGGTTTTTGTAGTAAACCGATTACAGGACCGGGCACTCCATGAACAGCAGGTAACCGTAAGAACCTTGTTTGACACCGAAGCCTCTTTACACCTGAGCCTGAACGGACTGACCGTTTTAGCTCGAAATAGGGGATATGAGCGTATTTGGATACTTAGCGCTACGGGTGACATTCTAGCATCTAGTAAGGAATCTGACATAGGGAGTCGTCTTGATGAGAGATGGTGGAGGCGCTTAGAAGGACGCCGTTCCGGTTTCAATCAGGAATCTGTTCAGTTCGGAGATGGTACAATTATGTTGACCGCGCTGCACCATGCTGAGATGGGAAGATGGGTAGTTTTGTTGAGTAGGCCACGTTCCGTATTGGCCGCTACGTCTCTTTATTTGGGACTGATTCTCGCTGTGAGTCTCATCCTGTGGTTGCTTCTTGCGGCGCTAATCTGGGGGACGCTTAAACGTCGAGTAACAGAACCCTTAAAGAAATTGGATGAAAGAAGCATGGATGTCATGCGCGGAAACCGCTTGACGGAAGCCACTCTTGATCGGTTGTGGGCTGAAACCGCTCCCTCGCTTGGAGGCCATGCGGACTGCTTTGTGGATCTGGCTCGCATAGCCCGAAAGTCTGAGGAACAGTCTTTAGAAACGGAGTCCCGTTTCTAGCAACTTTTTGACGGTATTCCATCGATAGCGTTCATCTGTTCGGACGCAGGGAGTATTCTCGCTGCCAACCGAGTTCTCGCTCAGCGGATGAGTATTGAGAGCCGATGGATTGAAGGCCAACCACTGTCCATGTTAAACGGAATTCTACCTGTAACCACGTTGAATTCGTGGATGGCGAGAAAGGGATCCGATAGAGTGGCGATCGATCACTTCGAGATTTACCCCTCCGATACCGAAGACCTTACACAACCTATTTCCCTTTCCGTGCGCCCAATTCGGTATAAAGACCAATTGAGCCACTTGATCGTAGCCGAAATTTTGCAGCTTGATCCCGTTGCCACGCCCGTAGAACTGGCATGTGAAATGTCAGGAGACGGTGCATCGTTGGAAATTGAGCTTCCCCAAATGAGGTACTCAGAACGGCTTCTGGAAGGGATGATGCAAGCAACAGGACAGTTTGCAGTCGCTTTTAACGAGGAAGCAGAAACTATTTTCTGGTCTCCAGCCGCTCGTCTAATTACCGGCATTGACCAATCTGACATTTCAGACATGAAAAAATTCACCCGGAAGATCTTTGCCACCCATAAAGAGCAGAATGTTTTTCGCGCTTGGATTGACGGCAGCCCGGATGAACGAAGCCAAGAATTGATCATCAAAACGGCATCTGGGAAACGTAGAGCCCGTTGGTATGCTTCTGAAATCGATCTTGACGGTGAAGGATCCGTAGGCGTTTTATGGGCCACGTTAGATTCATCGGTCAAACCGAAGTCCCCCGGAAGGAGGGAACCGGTGTCCGGATAAGGGTTTGTATATCTGCGAGACACGACCCAGATGACGATTACCGAACCACATAACACCGAAGAGCTGAAAGCTGCCCTAGAGCAACTGAAATCTCATATCTCACGCATTCAGCACGATCTCAATAATCCGCTGTCTGTTGTTTCGGGAAACGTGGAGCTTCTCAAAGAGCTGGCCATTGCATTAAATGTATATGCCGACGTCGAGGATCCTCTCGAAGACATGGGAGCTGCTCTCGATAAATTGACGGAGCAAGTGGATCGACTCATGGTGATTCGGAGTATGCTCTCAAATCTTTCTGAAAAACTGTAAAGTTGAAGTACGCCATATAAAACTGTTACAAAATCCAATTGATGAGTACTAAGGTGTAAACGGGCTAACCCGTGTAATGCCTGGTGTAGCGTCAAAATCATGGATTACCTGAATTGATCATCATTACAGGGTTCTGAAACGTTCGTCAGAAACAGAAAATCTGGAATTGCCCTTTTGAAAGGCCTCGTACGACCATACTTACTCCTCTTTTTTTTACTGCTGTCCGTTATCGTGCACGGAGAGGCTACCGCCCAGCGCGTCGATATTTCGGAAGAGCGCCAAGTAGATGGCCGCATATTGGTCGACTTTCGATTTGATTGGGACGATGCGCTCCAGCAAATGGTCGATTCCTCGGGTGTTTCTACCTGGAGTGATCAGGTTTTAGAAGCTTTCACCGGAGGCTTGCATTCTGCGGCTCATACGATTCGTCTTTCCAGCCTTGTTCTTCCTGAGGTGCGTGTTCTTTCTCGTCAGTTTGACGAAGTAAATGTGGCGATATCGCAGAACCAAGCGCCGAACAGAGCATCCGATGTATGGTTGGAAGGCCTTGGGATCTCGCGCAAAGAGCCTTTAGTAGAGGTTGTTGCCTCTGTTTTTTCGTTGTCTTCGCAGGAAGGCGTTCTTCGCCGGTACAGAAGTATCCGCGTTGAGCTAACGCCGGATATGAATCGAACGGTGAGCCGTAGCGCTTCGAAGGGCAGTTCAGTGGTAGAAAGTGTGCTGTCTTCCGGTAGTCTTTTCAGGATATCGATAGCCGATGCAGGCGTGTACCGGATTAATCGATCCTTCCTTTTAGGTATTGGCTTGGATCCCGATACGATCGACCCGAACCAGATCGGCGTCTTTTCGAACGGTGGATTGCCACTTCCTGCCTTAAACAGTTTGGATCGTCCGAAAGATCTCAATGAGCTGCCTGTAGAGCGTATTGGAGGCGGAGATGGGAATTTCGGGTCGGCCGATGAAGTCTTGTTCTATGCCCGAGGCGCAAATGGATGGACCTATGCAGATAGTGCATTTGAGCATTACATACATCCATTTTCGAATGACAATGCCGTCTTTATAAAAATTGGAACGAGTCTCGGAGCGTCGCTCTCCACCTCAGCATTCGATTCTTCGCCATCTAATCCAGAGACCTCAGTTACTGAAGGCAGGCACTTTGTTGATCTAGAAGAACAGGTTTGGGTTCGTGAGCATGGAACTGGCCAGGACTGGATGAGCAATACCATTCGATCTGGCGGATCTCGAACCATCTATTCAGATTTATCATTACCAGGATTATTGGCCGGTACCGTTCAGTACCAAGCGAGAGTAGCCATTGCCTCAAACCCGCGTGCAACTGTCGCGATGTCTTCCGCAGGCACGACACTCGGGCAGCGAACAGCCTCTCTAACGACCTTTCCTGGGGCAGAAAACCCCTCTGCTCACCCGAGTACCTTTGGGTTCAGCGAGGTAGTAGCGGACAGACAGGTTCTTGACTTAACGATGCGATTGCTTAATCAGGCAAATGAGCCTCAAGCAGCAGTGGATTGGATTAGAATCAATTATACTCAGGAATTGATTCGTGAGGAGGGAGCTCTCTTCTTCACCACTCCAGTTGGAGTGACGCAAGCTCGTCGTTTTAGAATGCGGAATTTCTCGTCTATCCCACGTGTGTGGAATATCACGGATGGGGTCTTGGCCAAGTCGTATGAAGTGAGCACATTAGGGTCTGATTTTGTGGTTTCAGTAGCTGCTGAGGATGTAGCTGCCCGTCCTGCAGATCTCATTGCATTCTTACCCGACGATATTCAGAATGTGTCCGTTGATCAAAGCGTTCCTGTGGCCAATCAAAACTTGCACGGAGTAAGTGGATTTCCAGATATGGTCATTCTTGCCCCGGAAGTCTTTTTAGGTGCGGCCGGAAGGCTAGCAGATATTCGGCGATCAGAAGGGTTGCAGGTAGAATTGGTAACTCAGACTGAAGTATTCAATGAGTTTTCGGGGGGCGTTCCCGATATGAGGGCTATCCGAGATTATTTGAAATTCCTATACGACCGTGCTCCCGTTTCCGAGATACCCAGATACTTGCTCCTTTTTGGAGATGGTCATTACGATTTTAGAGGGCTCTCGACCTATAACAACCCGCTTAACAATCTGATCTTCCCTTATGAAACGGAGGAGTCATTACGCTCAGATGCTTCCTTTACGTCCGATGACTATTTCGGTCTTCTAGATGACAATGAGGGGCTGTGGGTATACAATTCATTCAGTACGACTTCGACGGAGCGGATGGATATCGGGATTGGTCGATTCCCCGTTCAGACGGTCGCAGAAGCTGAAATGGTGGTGGATAAAGTGATCTCTTATGAGGACCCTGCGACGCATGGGTCTTGGCGTTCAGAGTACACGATGGTGGCAGATGACGGACCGACGGGGCTTTCCGGGCAGCAGGATGATGCAGACTTGCATTTGGCCAACGTAGATCAGGTTGCGGAACTGGTGGCAACGCAGTTGTATCCGCAGATCAACTTGCGGAAAATCTACGGTGAAACGTACGAACGAGTATTTCTGAATGGATTCCGTATTCCAGATGCGAAAAAAGAAATCAATGATACGCTGAACCGGGGGACGTTGCTACTCAATTACAGTGGGCATGGGGGCCCAGACGGACTGGCTCAGGAGGAAATTTTTACTAAAGAAGATGCACTTGCACTGACCAACAAGGATAAGCTGGCCATTTTTGTCACGGCGACCTGTTCCTTTGGGTGGTGGGACTTAGAAGAGACGCAGAGTGGTGCTGAAGCGCTGCTGTTAAACCCCAACGGTGGTGCTGTGGCTCTGATGACCACGGTTCGGTTGGTTTATACGTCGGGCTCAACCACGTCGCTGAATGCGGGCCTTAATCGCGCGCTGAACATTGCCTTATTCGAAAAGGATAGTGATGGTCTTCCTCGCCGTCTGGGCGATGTCATGCGGCTTACCAAAAACACAAATGTCGGGCTTCAGGGCAATTCAAGGAAATTCAATTTGCTTGGAGACCCTTCTATGCGTGTCGGACTCGCACCCCGAGAAGCCGTTGTTCAAACGCTGAACAGCACGGACCTAACTTCAGAAACAGGTCAAATGAAGGCATTAGATCTTGTTTCTATCCAAGGTGAAATACAGGATGCTGCTGGCAACAAGGATAACTCCTTTGATGGTTTGGTGAGTGTAACCGTTTTTGATGCGGAGCGCATCGTGCCCACTAAAAACAGGCGATATTACACTCAGTCCTTTTTCAGGGATCGAGAAGATCTTCTTTGGCGCGGTGAGGTTCAGGCTACAGCTGGCGATTTCTTGGCTGAATTTGTAGTTCCTAAAGACATCAGCTATTCAAATGAGACCGGTAGAATTGCCGTTTATGCGCAGGGTGCAGGGACTCAGGCCATTGGCTACACCGAACAATTCATTGTGGGCGGTACGTCTGACTCTCCACCCAATGATGATCTCGGCCCCGAATTAATGCTGTTTTTGAATGATACTACGTTTGTCGCGGGACAGAAAGTGAACGAAGACGCGGAGTTGATTGTGCAATTGAATGACCAGTCTGGTATCAACACGGTCGGTACCGGGGTCGGACATGAAATGTTACTTTCGCTGGATGGCAATGATGCTGCAGCGCAGGATATTGGTAGTGCGTTTGTAGCCGAGCCTAATTCTTATCAGAAAGGGACGGTTACTTGGCCGCTAACGGGTATGGCAGCGGGTAGTCATACGTTGAGTGTGAGGGCATGGGATGTGCTAAATAACTCAAATACAGCCCAACTTGCATTTGAAGTAGCGAATAATGAGGTGTTGGACGTTATTAATGTGTATAACTATCCTAACCCCATGAATCGCGAAACGCGGTTCGTTTTTGAACATAACCAGCCTCCGGGCACCTCGGCAGAGGTTCAACTTCGTATTTATACGCTTAGCGGACGACCGATACGAACCATACATTCTGACGAAGCACTTCCCGAAGGTGTTCTGAGTAATGGACCTGTACAGGTCTATTGGGACGGAAAAGACGACGATCTGGACCGACCTGCAACAGGCATCTACTTATATCGCTTGCGCGTTGAGACAATTGGCGCAGATGGCGGTAGACAGGTGAGTGAGCATGTCGAAAAACTTGCTATCATCAGATAGAATAGAAAAATTTAAAAGGGAGATTTTATCGATTCACAGATACTGAACAACAATCATTGTATAACAACGTACTAGTGGTATTCGAAGCACTGTTCAACCAGACCATTCACTTTTTTTGGTCTAGTTCTCTGCTTAGGATCTCGCTACATTAATAGGATCCCAATGACTGCAGCGTACAACGAAGCGTACATCGCTCAGAATCGAATCGAACTTTCTTTTAACTCCAGAATCCGTTCTCTGGCTCTTAATATGCATCATATCGTGCGAAAGACTTTTACCCGTAGCGCAGCACTCTTGCTGGTCGCAACTCTTTTTATTCCATTGGTAGCCTCGGCCCAGGTAGGTGGTGCCGCAGTTGTCTTTCTCAAGATTGAACCAGACAGTCGTGCTTCTGGAATGGGAAACGCTGGGGTTGCTCTAGCAGACAATGCGAGTGCCGTTTTTTGGAATCCAGCTGGTCTGGCTTTCCAGAAGGGTACAGAAGCGGGTATTACCCACTCTTCTTGGCTACCCGAGTTCAATGCAGATCTCTTCTACGAGTACCTGATCGCCAAGCATCACGTCGCAGGATGGGGAACGTTCGGTGCCCATCTTACCTATCTGTTTTTAGGCCAGCATGAAGGCCGAGATGAACAAAACAACCCGACGGGTACGTTCAAATCATATGATTTGGCAACAGGCCTTTCATATGGAACGAAATTGGGAGATAATTTTGGTATAGGTACCAGTCTTCGATTTATCTATTCCAACTTGGCCCCGGGCCAGACCGTGGGAGCACAGGAAACGAAAGCCGGTGTTTCTACCGCTTTTGACATTGCTGGCCTTTACCGTACGAACAAGTTCAGCATGGGAGAGACCATGAAGGGTGAATTCAGTCTCGGATTTAACCTGGCCAACATGGGTAATAAAATCCAGTATTCTGACAACGCGCAGGCTGATCCCATTCCCACCAATATCCGGTTTGGATATGCGTTCAAAATGGATTTTGACGAGTATAACAGCCTGACGTTGGTAACAGATTTCAACAAGGACCTAATCCATTACCCCGATTCGGCTTCGACAGCTGATCCTTTCTACAAGGCAGTATTCTCGTCTTGGCAGCCCATTAAAGTGCGTACAAACGCGCTTGCAGATGATGAAGCAACCTATACAAATCTGAGTGTTCTGAGTCAGATGACGATTGGGACTGGATTTGAGTACTGGTACAATGATCTTTTCGCTCTTCGTGGTGGATATTTTTACGAGAATCCGAACAACGGTAACCGTAAATACATGACTCTCGGTGCTGGTGTGCGTGTCAATATTATTGGTATTGATTTCTCGTACATCTATGCAGAGCAAAATTCTCCTCTGGCCAATACCATGCGTTTCTCGATGCTGGTTAATTTTGCGAAGTAAGGCCCATCAATTGGAACTGTTCGGGTTGTCCTGACGCACACCGATCCAGCTGAAACACATGACGGAAATTGAACTGCCGAATCATTGGCGTCTAATGTTCAAGGTAGTTTTCGTGGCTCTGTGCATGAACAGTAGCCCGTTTTTTGCCTCCGCCCAACAACAGATTGCACCTGCACAGGTGAATGTGGTTGCGCTCATGGTTGAGTTTCAGCCTGACACCACTCGTTTTACAACGGGTGATGGAAGATTTTCCGGATCGCTGTTTGAGGGCGTAGAACCTCCGCGTATCGATCCACTTCCACATGATGCGGACTATTTTGAGGCCCATCTTTCTTTCCTCCGGAACTATGTTTCTAAGGTTTCGGATGGTCGAACAGAGGTAACCACCTACGTCATTCCCGAAATAGTGACCTTAGACGGCAAGATGGGGCAGTACAGTCCCACAGGTTTTGATTCAGGGTCCGATATTGAGTTGAGTAAAATGTCGGCTCTTGTTGCGGAAGCTTGGTCGAAAGCCGAAGCTGCGGGCAGTGAGGTACCGGACGAATTTTCGGCTTCGAACACTGCATTTTTAGTCTTTCACGCAGGGGTAGGTCGGGATATCGAGTTGGTTGGTACTACCCTTGATAAGACGCCAGAAGACCTCCCATCACTGTATTTCGGCCCAGAAACGCTCGAAAGATTGGGCGTATCGGGCCTGGAGCTCGATGGACTGCCGGTTTCGAACACCTTGGTGATTCCTCGAACGGAATCGCGATTAGGATTCAATTTTCTGACTGATGAGCCGTTCCTGGTTGAGTTGTCCATCAACGGTATGTTGGCGGCAAGTTTTCTGAACTATCTGGGTGTTCCAGACCTGTTCAATACGTCTACAGGAGAAAGTGCAATCGGTCCATTTGGAGTGATGGATGCGTTGGGCATTTTTGCATACAGTGGTCTTTTTCCACCTGAGCCCTCGGCATGGACTAAATATTATCTGGGCTGGGGCGATGTATTCGAAGCGGAGCCGGGTGTGAATGAGTTGGTTCATACGGGAGATGCGAGTAACAACCAGATTGCTAGGGTAAACCTTTCCGCAAGTGAGTATTACTTGTTAGAGAACCGACACCGTGATCCCGAGACTGATGGCGTTCGGCTTACCGTTCTTAAAGATGGTCAAGTGCAGGAGGTCAGATTTCCCAATGCAGATCCAGAATTCAACGATCAGACTATCGAGGGTTTCGAGGGCGGCGTCGTTTTAGATGTGGACCAATTTGATTTTGCTCTTCCGGGAGGAGTGGATGAAAATGACAATGCTCTGATCGGTGGTTTATTGATCTGGCACATTGACGAGAACAGACTCGTAACTCGTCTGAATGACAACAGTGTTAACGCAGATCCGGAAAAACGCGCCATCGACCTCGAAGAGGCCGACGGCGCGCAAGATATCGGCTATTCTTCTGGAGCGAGTTTTTTCGGCCCTCGCTACGATTTGGGCTCGCCCTTTGATTTTTGGTTCGAAAGCAACCCCGTATTGGTGCGTACTGCGACTGGTCAGGATATTCAGTTATACGATAACCGCTTTGGGGAAGACACCTACCCGTCAAGCTTGACCAATGCCGGGTTACCATCGGGAATCACGATATCGGAGATCTCAGAACCCGCATCCACGCTCAGCTTCTCGTTTGAACGGGAAACCGTTGGCGTGTGGAATAGCACCGGTATTATAAAAAATGCGCTTCCGGCAGATTTGTTTGGCGGAAATGGGCGAATGGGCGTGGTGCGAGGTGAATCACTTTATTTTCTAGCAGAGAAGGAAGGTGGGAAGGCTGCCTTTGGATCCATCAATGGTTCGTATGCAGATGGTTTGCTGTATGGAGGTCCGATCGTTCTTCCGACGAATGATTTGATATTAATTGCACCTGAAGTTTTTGTGGCCTTGACGTCAAACGGAGACTTGGAACAGTCTATTGTTCAGGGAACGATGGGGATGACCGTTTCTAGTCTGACCTCTAACATGAGTTGGCATGCTGAGGGCAACTCTTTCGTCGTTCGAATCGGAGTGACCACTCCAATGGGCCCCGCGATGGCCATCGCGCAGAGGGAATCCAGCGGCACCTTTTCATCGCGAATCGAGCCGCTTCAGAATGAGATTTTAGGAATCATCCAACTTGAACGCTCAGCAGACGCTGGCTTGATCATTTCTGACCATGCCGTCTTCGATGAGAGAACAGGTAAAACCCATGTACTGGATCTAACTGGATCTCACCCTGCTCGCTTTGACGCAGCGCTTTCAGAAGAGGGCTGGGTACTTTCATGGAGTTCTTCGAATCCTTCCGCATTACATCTGCTGCATGAAAATGGGCAGCAGTTCTCGAGCCCTCTTAGTGGGTCAAGTGCATGCACGGTAGGTGATCCTATCGCTTTTGACAGAGAGAAAGATGGAATCCCGGAATTTCTGATTGCCTGTGGAGACCATGTTTTTGGATTCCATGCGAATGGGACGTTGATGGATGATTATCCCTTCCAAGCCTTTGGTCAGGTACTCTCGGACCTAATTGTGGTTGAATCACCAGAGTTGAATCAGCAAATGGCGCTCTTTCAGACTAGTGAAGGCAGTCTGGATGGTATTGAGTTAGAGGGTGATGTGAGGCGAAGTGAAGGCTTTCCGCTATCCTCTGGCCATGCTTCAACCATTGCACCGACCGTTATCGTAAGTCCTGAGACACAAGATCTCGGCTTGTCTCCCATCTTTCTCTCGCTTTCTAACCAAGGTGCTTTGTCAGGCTGGGTTGCAGCGGATAATCGAAGCATCGTATCCAGACCTCGATCATCGTTTGATCTGGCGGTAGACGTTCGAGAAGGAAGCACACCGGGTACTGAGCCCTCGTCTCGATTGTTGTTAGCCGATGAAACGTACAATTGGCCCAACCCGATTTTGGACGGAATCACCCACATTCGCTACATGGTGGATGAGGTTTCTGACATTAATATTTTAATTGTGGATGGAGCTGGATCGCTCGTTCACAAAGCTGAAATCCAGTCGGTGTCGGCTGGCGTCCCAGCAGAGTATATCTGGGAAACGAACGCGCAAAGTGGTTTGTATTTTGCTCGAGTAAAAGCAACGTCTATTTCGGGCCGAGAAGACGTGATGCTGGTTAAAATGGCCTTAATCAGATGAAAACCATTCTCAAATATATCCTCTCTTTGCTAGCCTTGGTGAGCGTAGCCGTGCCTGCTTATGCGCAGGAACCGCTGTATTACACCGATTTTGCTCGTAATGGTTTGGACTGGTACACCGTTGAGACGGAGCACTTTTTAGTGCATTTTCATTCAGATGAAACCGGGAAGGGGAGTCGTACGGCCCGAGTCGTCGCTCGTATTGCTGAGGATGTATATGGCCCGATAACAGATCTATACGATCTTCGTCCCGATACTAAAGTGTCGTTTGTTCTCAAAGATTTTGAAGACTACTCCAATGGGGCAGCCTACTTCTTTGATAACGTGATTGAAATTTGGGCTCCAGCTTTGAACACACCATTTAGGGGTGATCATAATTGGCTTCGAAACGTCATCACCCACGAATTTACTCATATGATTCAGGTGCAGAAGACGATGAAGGCCTCGCGTCATCTTCCGTTCATGTACCTGCAGTATTTGGATTATGAGGAAGTAAGCCGTCCAGATGTCTTGTATGGATTCCCTAATGTATTGGCTTCCTATCCGCTACCCGTACTCAATAATCCAGCATGGCTTGCCGAAGGAACGGCTCAGTTTCAGCGCGAATGGATGGACTACGATCGGTGGGATTCTCATCGGGATATGCTGCTTCGTACACAGATTCTCGAAGGTAGTGAGCTTAGTCTAAATGATATGGGCGGGTTTTACTCTCACACCAGTCTCATGAGAGAATCCGTTTATAATCACGGATTCGCCTTCTCACAGTATTTAGCGGATCGATTCGGGGAGGATGGGTTAAAAGATCTGAGCGCTGAGCTCGGAAATTGGCCCAACTGGAATTTTAAGCAAGCTGCTAAAGATGCCTTCGGTATTCGGGGTGAAGAGCTGTACCTCGATTGGATGAATGAGCTTCGGACGCATTACGAAGATCATGCCCCTGAGGCGTCCGATGGGTTTTCCTATGTGGAAGAAGATGGATTCAACAACTTTTATGCACGGGTGTCACCCGATGGGACGAAGCTAGCCTACCTTTCAAATAAAGGCGGTGACTTTAGTAGAACTGGAATCTGGGTGCAAGACCTTACCGACGGTTCGCAAGCCATGCTAGCCATTCCTCAGGTTGAGTTGGGTAATGGTTTGTCCTTCACATGCTCTCAAGGTCACAAAATTGTCTCATCCGCATCTGGTCCGATCGACTGGATGGCGGATGGCCGACTCGTTTATTCCAAGACCAAGGATACCTCGGATGGGCGTTTGATCCTCGACATCTACGCCATGAACCTCGATACCAAAGAAAAGGAGCAGCTTACCGAAAACGCTCGCGCCTTTTCGCCTGCTGTTTCCGCCGACGGCACACGCTTAGCCTTTGTGACGCATGATGACGGCTCGACCAATCTTAACGTATTGAATCTTGAAGACAAGATTACGGTAGCTTTAACTCAATTTGCCGACGGATCTCAAGTCATTGAACCTGTTTGGACGCCTGACGACGAATGGATTTATTTTGGTTTAAGTCGTGGTCATGGCCGGGATATCTATCGCATTCGAAGCGAGGGAGGGGAGCCTGAGGCCGTACTGAATGAGAAGTGGGATGAACGTACCCCGACGTTCGATTCCAACGGCGATCTTGTTTTCGCCTCGGACCGATCAGGCATCTTCAATCTGTACCGAAGTAATGCGAACGGTGATGTGGCCCTAACCGCAGAGCAAGGTGGTGCTTTCATGGCTGAATATGCTCCAGACGGGACCGTGTATTTTAGTCGATACGAAGGCTCAGGATATAAAATCGTGTCGTCTAGCGGCCTTGAGGAGGCTTCCCCGCAGGCTTATCAAGCTCCCTCAATTCTATCAAAAAGCGTTCAGACCTCAACGAACGATGCGTTTCGTAGTGCTTTAAACAATCGGGACGACTCCGGTATTCGCGCATTCACGCCTGCTGAGATGGATTCTGTGGACGGATATAGTCCGGTATTTACATCGATGTCGTTTCTGCCGGTGCTCAGGCTAGACAAGTATGTCTCAAGAAAGCGGAGTAGAACGGATGTTCGCATCAAGGACCGGACCAGAGCAGAAACGTTGTGGCGCAACACAAAACTGGGATTTTATACCGCTACCCGCGAGGTGCTTGGTGGACTCAGTTTTTTCGGGGGAGTATTAATCGGTCCAGGGTCTGGTGAAGCGAATTCGTTTGGCGATTTCCTATCGCCTTCAAGCTTGCTCGATCTGGAACGAGACGTTTTCATCCAAGTCGATTACGCTAGGGGGCTGCCGTTTATCAATAAGCGTTGGGCACCCCAATTCTCTGCCCAGCTTTTTAATGTGCGTAGGAACGTAGAGAACGGACTTTCTATAGAAGAATTTCCATGCACGTCATGTTATCCGGATACCACTCTTGCCGACCTAGCCTATAATCTCTGGGAAGTGGACTTAATGGCTAAAAGTAAGATCGCTAGATGGTTGATGCTCGACGCAGGATACCGGTATAGTCCGTATCGAGTGACTACTAAGCGGTTCTTTTCAAAGGAATTAAATCAAGGTATTCCACCGAGTTCATCTCGGTATTATATCGGTCGGGCCTTTCATTCCAGACTGATTTTTGAATCCTATTTTTCGCACCGCGACATGAATGTGGTTCCTCACGGGCTCCGGGCGGAGTTATCGGTAGAACGGGAAACGGGAAGACTTCTCAATCGATTTGATCTAGAGGATGGCGTGCTGTCGCCCGTATACGAAGAGTCTACCGTTCGGCGAGTTTCATTCAGTGCCAAGGGAGGTATGAAGCTCGGTGGGTGGCCTGGAAAAGGGATCCACGGCGTGAACTTCCGAATGCGTGCGTCTACGATTTTAGGAGCTGAAAAAGACGACTTTTACAATGATTACGTAGGGGGGTTGACGGGTGCACGCGGGTATCCTTTCTACGCGTTAGGCGGAAACGAAACGTTATGGCTTCAAGCAGGATATACGTTTCCCATCTTTCCACGTATCAAAAAGCAGTTTCTCTTCACGTACATAGATAAGATGTATTTGAAGCTGTATGGCGATGCTGCTTGGGCATGGTCCGGTTCGTGGCCGGGTATGACGAACGCGCGGAAGGACGTGGGTGCAGAGGTTCGCTTTGGTCTGGGTTCGTACTATTTGCTACCCACAGCACTCTTTATCAGCGCAACGTATGGGCTTGATGCCTTTGATTTCCAATTGGACGAAGGATTTGTGACTCCGGACGGAGCCACCAGCGTGCGATACGGAGAGTCTTGGCAATGGCACTTGGGTATTCTTTTTGATTTTGACCAACTGTAGAGATCAGATTAATGGACAGTTCTACTGTTATAGCAATGAGTTTCGTGATGATTTCCGTCGGGGTCATCTTCCTTTGGATGCTATTCAAGGATAACGAGACCAAACGACCTCGAGATATCGTCGAATGGGTAGGTACAGTGCTCTCCTGTTTACTGATTGTGTCTGCTGTGGCACTCATTTTGGTATCTAAAAAAGCCAATGTGCAGACCGTTGTAGTGCAACAGTCTGCGGGGGTGGGTGATTTTCAGGATATGATCATGGAAGTCCCCGCTGGCGACTTTTCCTTTAAAGCAGTGGATTCAGACGTAGAGACCTCGCTATCAGATTTGCGGGGTAAGGTTGTGATTATCAATTTCTGGGCCACTTGGTGTGGGCCGTGCTTGGCAGAGATTCCCGATCTGAATCGTCTACAGGATGAATTTGGGGACGAAGGACTCGTAATTCTTTCGGTTTCAGATGAGGACCGCTTCTTGTTGCAAGACTTTGAAAATCGCTTGGAGCTTGTTACCGAGAGCGTATATGTGCCCTATGATATTGATCTACCCACTCCATTTACGGGTGCATTTATTATTAGGCCCGCGTCATTTGTGATTGACCGGGAAGGAGTGGTTCGCCGCTATCTTTTGGGTGCTCGCGACTATCAATTTTTCAAAAGGGCTGTTGAGCCTCTTCTAATCGAAGCATGAGCCACACATTCCGGTTATTCATCTTACTTTTTTTGGTGGGGTCGGCGACGGCTCAATCTAGTTTGCTTACAGAGTCCTCGTCTCGCACGATGAGCAGGAGTGAATTGCGGTCGGAAATTCTTAGAGGCCCTACCTCATGGCAAGGGAATCGTGGAATGGCGGTTGCAGGCACCCGCAGTGTGCCTCTAGCTTTCGGTCTGTCCGCCGTGGTACCTGGCGCAGGGCAAGTATATAATGGCTCTTTCATCAAGGGTGGGGTGGCCATAGCTCTTGAAGCAGCTCTTATCACCGGTTATTCTGTATTGCGGTCAAATGGTCTGGATGCAGAAACAGAGTTTCAGAAATGGGCTCACCGCTCATGGAGTCCAGTGAAATATGCTTCCTGGATAAATGATTATGCTGATTATCTCCGAGATGAATTGGGCGTATCCATTTCAGCTCCTCCCGTAGATCTCATTTCCGGTATTGATCTTACCCAACCGGATAGTTGGTCCGCGAGCGAAAGAGCGCAGGTTGATGGCCTCATCTCTCAGATTCATGCCATTGAAGTACAAGCCATCCATCCAGAGACGGGTGCTCGGTTCTCGCACCAGCTTCCTTCTTTTGCCGATCAACAATACTACGAGTTGATCGGAAAGTACTTTCAGTTTGCTCCCGGTTGGGAGGATTATCCTGAATGGAAAGATGGGGAAGGAAGATTTACGCAGGCAATCGATCCGGAGCTTTCAGGTCCAGGAGATACGAAGCCCAACGTTTCCACCTCGTTTTATGATTATGCCTCGGATCACGGGGATGCACAGGACACATTGCGACAAGCAAGTCGCATTTCCATGCTTTTTTTCTTCAATCATCTGATTGCAGCGGTAGATGCAGCGGTGAGTGCAAAGCTGCACAATGACCGTTTGGATACTCGCTTGGGGCTATCCTATGATCCAGACGGTAGACCCGTTCTTGTTACTGGTTTAGTGCTCAGTTTTTGAGCTTGCTCGTCAAACCAGCATTGCACTTGATTTGTAGGGAATTGAGCGCGTTCTTTGCTCAGCGCTCCGAGCACTTCTCTTCTTCTTTCGACCATTCCAGTACTGACTATGCCTTGGTATAAAAAACTTCATTGGCAAATTATCATCGGGCTCGTTTTAGGGCTCATTTACGGTGTAATTGCTGCCGCACAGGGTTGGAGTGGTTTCACATCAGACTGGATTGCTCCGTGGGGAGAAATATTCCTTCGTCTTCTATTGCTGATAGCCGTACCTCTGGTTCTGGCTTCGTTGGTAACGGGTGTCGCTTCCCTTTCAGATCTGAAAAAGTTATCTCGAATTGGGGGGAAGACGATCGCGATTTATATCGGAACGACGGTAGTCGCGCTCGTGATTGGTTTGGTACTGGTCAATCTTTTAGAACCAGGAGCAGGTGTACCTGAAGAAATGCGGCAAAAGCTGCAGAATACGTTTGCGGATCAGGCTGCTGCCGGCATGGAAACAGCCGCTGCAGCGGCTGAAAGGGGGCCGCTGGATCCGGTCGTGAGCATGGTACCCGGCAATTTCTTTGAGGCAGCTTCCTCAAATAGGAATATGCTGCAGGTCGTATTCTTCGCGATATTTGCGGGAATCGCATTGCTGATGATTCCCCGTGAGAAGGCAAAACCCTTGCTAGATTTGTTCGAAAGCCTGAATGATATGATCATTCGTATGGTCGAAATCATCATGCTATTTGCTCCTATCGGAGTCTTTGCCCTGATGGCGGGAACGATCACAAGTATTGCTGGAGATGATCTCGGGCAAATTATGGAGCTTCTGGGAGCGCTGGGTTTCTATTGTATTGTCGTCTTGTTAGGGCTGTTGGCTCACATGATGATTACGTACGGAAGCATGGTTCGATTCCTGACCCCTCGCCGTATGGGCGAGTTCCTGCGTGCATTGGCTCCGGCCCAGTTAGTAGCCTTTTCTACGTCCTCAAGCGGTGCCACACTACCGATTACCATGGAGCGGTGTGAGAAAGAACTAGGTGTATCTGAAGAAGTCTCTTCATTCGTGCTGCCACTGGGCGCCACGATCAATATGGATGGAACCGGATTGTATCAGGCAGTTGCTGCCGTCTTTATTGCTCAGACCATTGGAATGGATCTTGATCTTGGCGCCCAACTCACCATCGTATTCACCGCAGTACTCGCATCCATTGGAACGGCGGCCGTTCCTGGTGCAGGAATCATCATGCTTGTGATTATCCTCGAAGCGGTGGGTGTTCCAGCGGCTGGTATCGCGTTGATTCTTGGAGTCGACCGGATTCTGGATATGTGTCGCACCGTGACCAACGTAACCGGCGATGCAACAGTGGCTACCGTAGTCGCTGCATCCGAAGGTCAATTGCATGATGTATCTACGTTTGGGCGTCCCGGCCCTCTACATCAAATGGGATCATAACGGGAATTGATTGTCTTTTTATGAGACAAATCAGATCGAGAAAGAGTAAAAACGGCTATTTTGCCCAAAATGGGGCGATGGGGTAGAGTTTGGCATCATCTTCGATAAGACATGAGCAGTTCATTGTCTTATTAGTGCCTTTGCTCCCTCAAAGTGGTAGTTGATCCCCTCCAAGTCGGCGGGCGGACGTTCTTGTCCGCTTGCAGGTTATCCCTCGGGTGAGGTACGTCCTCGCGTATCTCTCCATCTTCCCCTGCTTTGAATCTGTATTCAGATTGGATTCGGCTACAATTCTGTCAGCTGACCTTCTTCCCATGCAAAAAAACCCGCTCGCCTTGGGGCGAACGGGTCTAAAGTCCCTTCCGGGATTTGCGCGCTTGGGAGGATTCGAACCCCCGGCCTCTGGAACCGGAATCCAACGCTCTATCCATCTGAGCTACAAGCGCAAGGGTCACAAATATAGCAATAAGCTGCCATGGAGTTTCTCCGGAATACCATGGATCAAACAAAGTTTGTGCAAAAGATGGCTTCGTGAGAGGCTAGAACTAATCGAGAAAGAGAGCTGAGGGCTCTCCTTCGACCTCTCCCATATAACGGTATGACTGATACGGCGTTGATAAAGCAATTTAAGGCGGACCCTGTAACTGGGTATTCTACGCTCTTGGATAAGTATACCCCGATCATTTTACGCATGATCCGGCGATTTCTGTCCGATCCGGACGAAGTGATGGAAACGTATACCTCTATTTGTGAGCGTCTCCAGCATAACGATTATCAGGCCCTCAGACGATTCCGGATCAATAGTGAGTTGACACCCTGGCTTTCGGTGGTGGTGGCGAATGCTTGTCGTGACCGGTTCCGGAAGAACCGAATGGTTTCGGTACCTAATTCTGTGATTTCAAAACTAAATGAATCAGAGAAGCTAGTCTTTCGCTACTACTATCAAGATCAGGTCCCTCAGTCTGAGATTCCTGAATTGGTATCTGGGAAGACGGGCAAAGAATGCACACAACAGATGGTGCATATGGCCATCGGAAGAATTGACGAGATGCTGTCGGTAAACAAGCGATGGCATCTACTTGCCGCACTGCGTGCCAACCGCCCAACGCTATCTCTGGATGATTTATCAGAAATGGGGATTGCCCCAGCCGGATCTCATCCACCACCGGATCAGATAGGAACCGCTGAAGGGGATCGTGTTGGCGTGCTTAATAAGGCTATTGAAGATCTAGATCCTGAAGATCAATTGCTGGTTCTGCTTCGTTTTGAACACGGCATGAGGGCTCAGCAGATTGCCCGCGTAATGCACTTCGATAATCACAAATACGTGTATACTCGGCTTCGGACCATCATTAATCGACTTCGTCGAGACATGCTTGCAGAGTCGGCCTAACTCATTCCTCTGAGCTAGAATTAGTATTAGCGGGACCTCGGCCGAGTTGGTGCGTTTGAAGACAACATTTGCCTGCACCTTTCGAACCACCTGTACCTAGATTTTGTCTCTACAATCAGAATTTGCGTTGGATGGTCGGCTTGAACGCGCCGCCTTTCCACCTGTGATGACAGCCATAATAGGCTTGATCGTCGCTTTTTTGCTATTTCAAGTAATCGCTGCAGTCGCAGCATTGGTTTTTTTACTCGGCTCAGGTGTTTCTTTTGCCGATTTAATGGCTGATGTAACCGGCGTCTTTGCTGACAACCCAATGTCCCTAATTATGGGTAATACGGTTGGTCAGTTTCTTGGTTTATTGCTACCGGCCCTGTTGTTTAGCCGACTGCACACGAGCAATTGGAAGCCATTTCTCCGGCTGAACCCCGTTAATGGGAAAATATTGGTTTTGTCTGTGGTCGCGCTCTTGGCATTGATTCCGGTGGTACAATGGTTTGGAGTCATTAGCGATGCGATTCCGTGGCCAGAGGCCATTCGAGAAATGGAGCAGGCACAGATGGATCTGATAGAACAGATTCTCACGCATGACTTCAGTCTCATTTTCAGTATTTCCATGTTGGCGCTTACCCCGGCTATCTGCGAAGAGGTACTCTTCCGTGGCTATGTCCAGCGACAGGCGGAACGAAGCATGGGTGTTCTCTGGGGTATTCTATTCTCCGGTATTGTGTTTGGTCTGTATCATTTGCGACTGACACAAGCGATTCCGCTCTCGATGCTTGGCGTCTTTATGGCTTATCTCACTTGGCGAACGAACAGTTTGTGGCCAGCTATTTTAGTCCATCTGGCCAATAACTCATTTGCAGCCATTCTAGGCAACTTTGCTTCTAAAGAGGATGCAGGATTCGATCTCGAATCATTTGAAATGCCCTTAGCGGTTGTGATTCCGGCCGCCATCGTGTTGATTGGGGTATTAGTCGTGTTACATCGTCAGGTTGAGGATGTGGCACAGCCTGACGGGAATGAACCAGACGGAGCAGATCATGAAACGCAAAGTATTTGACGGATGGGTTTCCGTTTTTGAATCTGGAAGTGATTACGAAGCCGAAATCGTTGGGGATCGATTGAAAGAGAATGGGCTAGATGTGGTGGTCCTATCGAAACGAGACCACGCTTTTAATCTCAATGTGGGTGCAGCGTCCGGGGTGTACGTGCTCGTGCAGCCGGGTTTTGAACTCAAGGCGATCAACATTCTTAGACAACACGCTCCGACAGACGAAGAATTGACCACACTAGCCTTGGCTTCGAATCCTGAAAACGTCGACCCTCCCAACCGAGAGCAATCATGAAACAAGGTGTCGCTCGCATAGCCACTGCCATTGTTGGCATTCCTCTTATCCTGAGTTCCATTTGGTTTGGAGGATGGGTCTTCTACGGATTCATTTCTTTAGTCGCCCTTGGAGGCGTTTGGGAAATGTCGACTATGATTCGAAAAACAGGTTGGCATTCAAGCGGGATCTGGTCCGTGATTTTGGGTGCGCTTCTGTTACTTCGATTCATCGTTCCTTACTGGGATGCACTGCTTATATTGGTTTTTATGGTCTTTTTACTGTCTACGATTCGGCTGGGCCCAGGGCCTACGATAGAGCGTATGGCGGGATCGGTACTCACCGTGGTATATCCTGTTTGGCTGTTCAGTTTTTTCATTGATATTCGATGGGAAGCCGGCCTAGTCCTCGGTGCTTCAGACGCGTTTACACTGACCCTCATGCTGTTCTGTTTGATATGGGTGACGGATACGGGCGCATACTACACGGGTAAATCTATCGGAAAGCACAAGTTTGCTCCATCGATTTCCCCGAATAAGACCTGGGAGGGTACGATAGGTGGGCTAGTAGCTGCCATTTTGGCTGCAGTGGCCTTTAAACTGTTCATCTTGGCCTTCCTTACGTGGACGGATGTATTCGCTCTGGCGTTGCTGGGCGGCTTTTGGGGACAACTCGGTGATCTCTTGGAGAGTGCGGTCAAACGCAGTGCAGACGTCAAAGACTCGGGTTCTTTGCTACCCGGGCATGGGGGCGTTATGGATCGATTTGATTCGCTTATCTTTACCGCGCCTATGTATTACTTGTATTTGGTCCACATCTCGGGCCTTATCGGTGGATAAACTGTTGAGGAACGAGGCAGCAGTGCTTCAGGTATACAGTCTCTATCGTTTTATATTGAAAGTAAAGACTTATGGGAATCCTAAGCTCTGGACGGGGTATTCGTCCAAAACGATTCGATTACGAACCGCGGTTTTATAACCCGAAGAAAGAGGAGAAGATCAAGCAGCGGATGCGGGTTCAACGCTTGAGCAAAGCGAAGCGTCGTAGTCCCGCAGGTATCATTTATTTTCTATTGCTGTTTGCCATGGCGACGTATGTGTACGTTCAGCTCGGTGGGTAGATAGTAATCAATTGAGCGTAGTATGTGAGTGAAAGACAGGGCGTGAGAAAGGAACAGTCCCTTGTAATGGAGGAAGTAGGCAACATTATTCAAGTAATGCCCCTTTCGCTGGCCAATAAAATTGCTGCCGGTGAGGTGGTGCAACGTCCCGCGTCTGCCGTCAAAGAACTGGTAGAAAATGCGTTAGATGCAGGGGCAGATGATATTCAGCTTCTGCTAAAAGATGCCGGAAGTTCGCTAATTCAAGTGATAGACAACGGTTGTGGCATGTCGCCATCCGATGCTCTACTGTCATTCGAGCGTCATGCGACAAGTAAAATCCGAACGGTTGAAGATCTAGAAGCCATTCATACGCTGGGTTTCCGCGGAGAAGCGCTGGCTTCTATCGCATCCGTTTCTCAGGTCGAATTGCGTTCGGGTACTTCAGGAGAGGCGCCAGCATTCATGATTCGAATGGATGGAGGAGAGCTTGTTGAAGACGGGCCTGCGGCCCCTATGCAGGGAACGTCCATTGCTATCCGAAACTTGTTTTTTAATGTACCGGCTCGTCGTAATTTTTTAAAGCGCCCACAGACTGAATTGAAGCATATACTGGATATGATCCAGGTGTTGGCTCTTTCGCATCCGTCTGTCGGTTTCCGCGTCGAGCACGAAGGCAACATGTTGCTGGAAGTCGAAAAAGTGTCCGTTGAGGAGTCAGACACAGGACTTAAAAGAAGAGCAGCCGACCTGATTCCGATTGGAAAAGGTTCGACCCTCATCTCAGTTGAAGAGTCTACCAGTTATCTCGCCGTTCGCGGTATTTTAGGTGCTCCTGAAAGTGCTCGGCGAACTAGAGGCCAGCAATTTTTGTTTGTAAATGGTCGTTATGTAAAACATCGTTATATCGAACATGCTGTGCTTTCGGCGTTCGAATATCTTCTCCCTGAGGGCTCGTATCCATTTTTTGTTCTCTTCTTGGACATCGATCCGCGGCATGTAGATGTGAATGTGCATCCGACTAAAGCGGAAGTGAAATTTGATGATGAGCGTGGGGTTTATGGCATGCTGCGCGCCGTGGTACGGCGCGCACTCGGCACGTCCTTGGGCACGCCCGATATAAGCCAAGCTCAGCCGCTACATCACCTAGACTTGGGTTTGGCTGATCGCTTTCAATCTGCAACGCCATCGTCTCAGAACCCTTCTGGAGGCCTACAGTCCGGTCATCGCCCTTCCTATTCAGCAGATTCGGCTACGTCATGGTTAACTGGAGCCGCTTCCAAATCGCTTTACGAAGGAGCGGTAACGCTCCCAGCAGGCCAATCGCGGCCCGTTGATAGTGCAAAGGACGGTGTTGGAGAGGAAGGACTGCTCTGGCAGTTGCACGATACCTATATCCTGACTCAGATTCGTTCTGGGTTGGTTATCATTGAACAACAGGCGGCTCATGAGCGCATTCTCTATGAGCAGGCGTTGTCCTGTTTAAAAGAGGGCTTTGGGCTATCTCAGCAGTTACTGTTTCCCCGTGAGATTGAGTTTTCTGCCGCCGATTATGCGCTGCTAGAAAGTCTTCTGCCTGATCTCAATCGCCTCGGCTTTGATGTCGAGCCAAAGAAGAAAAACAAGGTATCCGTACGTGGTGTACCGGCCGATATTTCAACTGGCGATGAACGCAGCGTCTTGGATGAAATCATTGATCAGTACCGTTTGTTTGAGCGCGTAGATGGACTTTCGGGGCAGGAGAACTTGGCTAGATCTGTAGCTAGAAGAGGAGCAGTTAGATCAGGCAATACGTTGTCTCCCAGAGAGATGCGTGCCTTGATCGATCAGCTTTTCCAGTGCGAATCTCCATATGTAGGCCCTGATGGCCGGCCAACTATTATCACTATGTCCGGGGAAGAATTGCGCGAGCGGTTTGACCAGCGACCCTAACGGGTAATGTCATGAGGGTTGCCCTTGATACAGATACCGGAGTTCAACACGTTCTAGATCGTTTCGAAAAACGACTCCTCAGCCTTGATCGTTTCGAAAAAGAACAGCCAGTGCTTGTCGGTGTAAGTGGGGGACTGGATTCTATCGTGTTGGTAGATCTTCTATTGCACTTTCAGGTTCCGCTGCAAATAGCTCACGTTCAATACGGATTGAGGGGCGCTGCTTCGTTCAAAGATGCTGATTTGGTTCGTCAGCTGGCTGCTTCCACCGAAGTGTGCTACCACGAATTGGACCTAACAAATCAGCAACCCGAACGTGGATCCATGCAGGAGTGGGCTCGTGATGTACGCTATGCTTGGTTTGCTCAGTTGGCCAAAGAGCAATCCTTGGGGCAGGTTTCCGTAGCCCATCATGCGGACGATCAACTCGAGACCATACTATTAAATCTGAATCGAGGATCGGGCTTAGCTGGTCTTTCAGGGATGTCTGATGTGCGCCAATTGAACAGTGGGATCACACTATTTCGTCCACTGCTGCCCTTTAATCGCGAAGACCTCACGGCCTACGCCCGGTCTCGGGGTCTGGTGTGGAGGGAGGACGAGAGCAATACCAATCCGCAATACGCACGGAATGCGCTCCGGCAGGAATTAGGTTCGATGCCGTTACTGGAATATCGAGCATTTCGTGATGCAGGGTTGGGTCTTCAATCGCGCATTGCAGAGCTGAAGAAGACTTTGCTCAACGCCCTCCATGAAACCAGACACCTTTCAGAAGGAGAATGGAAGGCGCTTCCACCCATTATTCGAGGTTGGATGGTTTTAGAGATCATTCGCGAAATTGACCCAGAAGCACCTAGGCGGAAGACCGTCGTTGAAACGGTTGAACGGCTTTTGAGCAGTCAGACGGGGCGACATGTTGAAGTTGGGTCGGTGCGTGTAACCAGGGAACGAGACGGTCTAACTTTTTCCCCGCTATTCAAGGATGCTTGGGCGGAAGTAGGCTTCAACCCATTGGTGCTAGGCTCTGAGATTGTAGTAGGTGGGGGAAGCTTACGGGTAGAGGCCATTCTCGTTGAACCAAGTGAATTGAATCAAGCACATCAAAACGAAGCTTATTTAGACGGTGATGCACTGGGTAATTGGGTTGTAATGCGCAGATGGAGGGATGGTGATCGGTTTTGTCCGCTCGGGTCAGAAGGATCGACTAAGGTAAAATCATTTCTAACGGATGCGCATGTTTCAGCAGCCCATAAAAAAGAAGTGCCGGTTGTGGATGCGGCTGGTAAACTAGCCTGGATCGTCGGACACCGAATCGACGAACGATTCAAGGTCACTGAAAAGACCACCAATATTGTGCATTTGGTTTGGAATAAAACCAAACTCTTTGGATGAAGGCGTGTATTTTCATGTTCGCGTTTATACTCACACCATCAAAACCTGAATGGAAGCCACATTTCTAGTTCACGACGAGCAAACTGTTATCATTCGTGGTGAGCGGTTTCGGAAGTACCTCACTGCAGAAACGCTAAAGAGTCGCACGAAGGAACTCGGGGCTCAGATTTCTGCTGATTATAAGGGCAAAAAGCCCATTCTAATCGGGGTATTGAACGGCGCTTTTATCTTTTTGTCAGATCTGATGCGTTCGATTGATATCGATTGCGAGGTCGATTTCATGAAGCTGTCCTCCTATGGAGCCAATAAGATTTCCTCTGGAGACGTTAAGGAGTTGAAACGCATTGATGCGGATATCAAAGACCGGCATGTGATTGTCGTTGAGGATATCGTAGACACGGGATTATCAATGGATTTCATCCTTTCCCAAATGTCGGAAGCTGGTCCCGCGTCATTAAAGACCGCTACGCTTTTGCACAAGCATGAGGCCACAAAAGTAGATGTGCCGTTGGAATACGTTGGATTTAAGATCACCAACTTATTTGTCGTTGGTTATGGGTTGGACTACGGACAGGTTGGCCGAAATTTGGCCGACATTTACATTCTAGAAGATCAGATGGACCAGATTCAATGAGCGGAAAACCCAAAGGCCTGTATTACGGCGACTATCTGCAGCTTGAGACTATTCTAGGTGCGCAGGATCTGAAATCGGGCAACAAAGGGGATCCAGCTCATGATGAGATGCTGTTCATCATCATTCACCAGACGTATGAGTTGTGGTTCAAGCAGGTTCTTTGGGAAATAGATGGAGTGGTTCGTCTGTTAAACAGGGAGGCTGTTGAAGAAGGCGATCTAGGAAAGGTTGTATCTCACCTGGAGCGGATTATCGAGATCCAGCGGGTATTGATTCAGCAGATTAATATTCTTGAAACGATGACGCCGCTCGATTTTCTGGACTTCCGGGATGAATTGATTCCCGCTTCTGGATTCCAGAGTGCACAGTGGCGAATTGTAGAGAACAAGATGGGCATGCGTCCTCATGACCGCCACGCATTTACGAAAACGAAGTACACTTCCCGCTATTCCGATACAGATCGGCACAAAGTCGAGGCGACGGAAGAGAGTCCATCCCTGTTTGATTTAGTGGAATCGTGGCTCGAACGCACTCCGTTTATTCAGGTAGGGATGTTTGATTTTTGGGAGTCTTATAAAGAAGCTGTAGATCGGATGCTTTCTTCTGATGCCGATCACATTCAGACAAATCCAACACTGACGAAGGACGAGAAAACGGCCCAGATGAAAAATCTGGACGGTACTAGGACCCATTTTTCGGCCCTGTTTAGTGCCGAAAAATACGCGGACTTGTTGGCTAGTAAAGAAGTGAGACTTTCTCATCGCGCGCTGCAGGCCGCCTTGCTCATTCAATTGTATCGGGATGAGCCCATTTTACATCTACCTTTCCGTCTCTTGCAGGCGCTGGTTGATATCGATGAGAACTTTACCAACTGGCGCTATCGTCATGCGCTGATGGCCAAGCGAATGATCGGGACGAAAATTGGTACGGGTGGTTCTTCTGGAGGGGAATACCTTCGAAAAGCTGCTGAGCACAACAGAGTATTTGGGGATCTGAACAACTTGACCACCTTTTTCATTCCCCGTTCAGAGCTTCCTAAACTTCCAGAAAATGTCCGCCAGAAGCTTGGTTTTCACTGGCATCCAGATCGGGCGTAATGCCTACCTGTCTTAGGAAAGTTCGGGCAATGTCAGAACCATCGATGCAGCTCGGTCCCAATCAATCTCATCCAGGCTTGTACATTCCTGACATAGTGTTTTCAGCATATGCTGCTGAGCGTGTCCAATTTCGTGCGCTCGTTGGTACGAGATGCGATTGAAGGAGACCAATGAATACTTTGGAATAAAGTGGTCCGGATGTCTGCGCTCCAACTCCAAAGCAACGGATCGCTCAAGTCTGAAAACAGGGTCGGCGACAAGGTCTCGCATTTCGATGTAGTTATCGAGCGCCATGTCAGCAATGGCATTCGCATTCGGAATACGACTCGCTTCATAATCGGCCAATAGATCTGAAAAATCAGCGTAATTACTCGAATCCATGAAGTCTGCGAGTACCGATACATCTTCAAAGGCGCAGTTCATGCCTTGCCCAAAAAAGGGAACGATGGCGTGAGCCGCATCGCCAAGAATAAGAGTCGCTCCATCTGCGGTCCATTTTTGACATCGAATGGTGCCCAGAACGCCCGTTGGATTGGCAAAAAACTGCTCGGTTAGGTCCGGAATGAGCTCTTTTGCATCCGCAAACTGATCTGAGAAAAACGCATCTACGGCCTGTGGAGTGGTTAATTGCTCAAAACCTGGAGTACTGTTTTGAGGCAAAAACAGGGTACACGTAAAGCTACCATCCATATTGGGAAGAGCAATCAACATATAGGTCCCCCGAGGCCAGATATGTAGCGCCTCTTTCTCCAACTTGAATCCACCGTCAGCCTCAGGGCCAATCGTGAGTTCTTTGTATCCGTGCGCGAGCATACTCTGTTGATATCCAAGATCTACAGATTGCTCTATTTCAGAGCGGACCACTGAACCCGCACCATCGGCTCCGAACAGCAGGTCATAGGATAAGCTGTTGGCTTGGCCATCAGAACCCGTAATTGAGATCGTTTTTTGGACTAGATCAATCGAGGATACGGCGGTATCGAAATGGAGCTCGATCTGATCGTTATCGCCTGCCCTTTGAAGCAGAACGCGATTCAGCCCAGGTCTGGAAATCGCCCGGATAAATTCATGGGAATGTCTGCTGTATGGCAAGAACTTGGTTTCGCCATTGACTGCGTGAATAATGCGTCCTCGCATTGGAATCGTATTCTCAAGCACCGTATCTGCTAGGCCAACGCCTTTGAGCGCATGAATGCCTCGTTCAGATAAAGCGAGGTTGATAGAGCGACCGGAGGGAGCCTCCTCGCTTCTGAGGTCGCCTCTTTTTTCTACGACACTGACTCGCATTCCGCGTTCAGCAAGCGTCAGAGCAAGCAGAGAGCCGGCTAAGCCGCCTCCCGCAATGACCGCATGGGTTTTGTTATCAGACAATACGGGTACACGCTTTTTTCAGATGTTCAGCAAATAGCCAAGCATCCCCAAATGAATTGTAAAGAGGCACTGGCGCGAGCCGGATAATATCCGGCTCGCGCCAGTCACAAATCACACCGGCAGCTTCTAGGTGTTCAAAGATTCGCCGGCCTCTGGAAGGCGAATCGGGCGGGGAGGATGTGCTCCGCGGGAGCACTCTCAACGATAATTGCGCTCCGCGGCGGGACGGATTGCTAGGCGTAATAATATGGATGTCCTCACTTAGATCATGCTCAATCAAGTGGGCCAAATAGGCCGTTAACTTGAGGCTCTTGGCACGAAGCGATGCGATGCCCACTTCAGAAAAAATCATCAATGAGGCCCGCAGACCAGCGAGTGAGAGAATGGGTGGGTTGCTCATTTGCCAACTTTCCGCATTGGAGATAGGCTCAAAAGCATCCGGCATTTCAAAACGGGAGGATTTGTCGTGTCCCCACCACCCGGCGAGACGGCCCATCTTTGACTGGCTGTGTCGCTCGTGAATATAAACGCCAGAAGGCCCCCCGGGGCCAGCATTTAGGTACTTATAGGAGCACCATGAGGCAAAATCCACATCCCAATCATGAAGCTTAAGCTCCACATTCCCTGCACCGTGTGCTAGGTCAAATCCTACTTTGGCCCCAACTGCATGCGCTGCTCGGGTAATGCGTGGCATGTCGAATAGTTGGCCGGAGTAGTAGTTCACACCTCCTATGAGCACAAGCGCGATCTCATCCGCAAACTCTTCAAGAATGGACTCGATTTTAGTTTCAGGAAGGATATCCAGATTGTTGGATTTACCGGCGATGATCAATTCATCATCTGCATTCAGGCCGTGCCACTCGATATGTGATCGTACAGCGTAGCGGTCAGAAGGGAACGCATGATTCTCGATCAAAATCTTAGTTCGCTTTCCTTCAGGGCGGTAGAAACTGGCCATCAAAAGGTGCAAGTTCACCGTCAGTGAATTCATGACCACCACCTCTGAGTGCTTCGCGCCTACGATGGCGGCCGTCGCTGAGGTGAGGTATTCATGGTACGGCATCCAAGCATGCTTGGCCCGAAAGTGTCCTCCCACTCCGAATGTAGCCCAATCATCCAGCACTTCATTAACGGCTTCTCTTGCCGTATCCGGTTGAAGACCTAAGGAGTTGCCTGTTAGGTACACCACGGGCTCTCCTGACTCCTTCCGAGGAATATGAAAGCGATCTCGATAGCTTCGCAACTCGTCTGTCCTATCGAAAGCGGCTGCTCCTTCCACAGAGCGGTCGAAAGCGGTATATGATTTGGGGAGTTCCGACATGAAAGCTTAGCCGATCACCGGGAAAAATAGAGGTCTAGAAGGTGCCGCGTCCGATTCAAAAGCGGGTGTTTGAATACTTAATAACCCAAGTCCATCGGGGCTGGTTTCCGGCACGAAAATCATTTCTGTTATCGTGCGTTTAGTAGCCGCATCGGACTGTCCACTATGCGCGCCTGGCTTCAGATCCCACCATGTTCGATGAGCCGCCATTTCACCATCATCGTCTAGCCTATCTAATGAAGGGAGGTCGGTAAGTATATGTTGCACATCGAGTTTAAGCAGCAGTTGAATAGCTTCTATGGAGAAGAATGGCCAGTTTTTGTTCGCGTACTGCCGGGTTTGTTTGCCTAAAGCATTGGGAAGTGTTCGAATAATGACAGCGGTTCGAAAAGCAGGACGGATCCCTGATAACTTGGTTTCGAGTTGACGCGCTGTGATGCCAACATGATTGGCATCTAGTGCAGGTCGAGAAGACTCACCGGCAGCTTTCAACGATTCAGGTAAAATCGAAATCAGAATACAGGGAAGTAGACCTGGCTGAAGAACGCGATTCAGTGAAACCCGCTGGTGTGTGATATGCCCTATACACTCCGTATGCGTGCCGTTGCAATGAGGTGTTATCGTCAGCGAGTCGAAATTGCAGGTTCCGCCCTGACGCGTGTCACCGATAAAACCTTGACCCTGGAACGCTTCTGTAGAAGCTGCCGGAACGTCGTATAAATTGGGATCGTGATCCGAAAAAGACATCGGAATGGAAAGATCTACAGGTGCCGATGCGTCGAGGGATATTGTTTTGCTCCCGATGGAGGTGGTGGTCATCATGAAGAGATGCCCAGCCAATCGCGCGCCGTATTACGGAGCAGCTGATTCTTAATGTCGATCGCATCTCCATAGGTTTCCCGAATCAGCTTTCCTGGCGCCAACTCACCCAACGGAAAGGGGTAGTCTGTGCCTAGTGCAACACGATCCGCTCCGACGAGATCTACCAAAAAGCGCAGTGCGGCCGGATCGTGTACCAGCGAATCGAGGTAAAAATGACCGCAGTACTTTCGAGGAGAGACCTTGTTGTCGACTGCACACAGATCCGGCCGCACGTCGAATCCATGCTCAAGCCGGCCTACCGTAATGGGGAAAGACCCACCGCCATGTGCGAAAGCCACGCGAAGTCCGGGTAATCTCTCGAAAATGCCTCCGAAAATAAAGGAGGCAATAGCTCTGGACGTTTCAGCGGGCATGCCTACAAGCCACGGCAACCAGTATTCCTGCATCTGGTCTGCGCCCATCATGTCCCAAGGATGCACGAAAAGACAAGCGCCCAGTTCATCCATACGGGCAAAAAAGTCAAAAAAGCGAGGATCTGACAGGTTAGTACCGTTTACATGCGTACCAATCTGGATGCCCCGCATTCCCAATTCTCTGACGCAGCGCTCCATTTCCGTGATAGCTAAATCTGGATCTTGAAGTGGTACGGTGCCTAGACCTTCAAATCGATCAGGGTGTTCGGCAACAACACCTGCGATATGGTCATTCAGGTATCGGGACAGATCGAGAGTATGCTCTGGTTTCGCCCAATAATTGAACATGACCGGTACGGTCGAAAGGACCTGAACGCCAATGCCGTGCTTGTCGCAGTCTTCGATTCGGACTTTAGGGTCCCAGCAGTTGGATTCAACTTCTCGAAAGAAATGCCCGTCCTTCATCATGCGTGCGCAGCATGGCCCGGATTTTTCCAATGAAATAAATCCGCCATACCCATACCGGGCCGAGAGATCGGGCCACGTTTCGGGCAGGATGTGGGTATGTATATCGTAGGTGCCTGAGTTCATATAGGATCAGGCCTTCATCGGTGGAGCCATAACGGTGCCGCATGAAGCACATGTGCGCGCTTCGTCTGAATCATTGAAGCGTTTCATTACGGGCGGAAGCTGAGCTACGATGTCTTCTAGGTGGAATTTTTCTTCGTACAGCTTGTCACCACAATCATCGCAAAACCACATGAGGCCGTCTGTATCTGCATCATCCCTCACTTTTTCGATGACTAATCCAACCGTGCCTTCACCTCTTTGGGGTGAATGGGGGACTTTTGCCGGGAGCAAAAACATCTCCCCCTGACGAATGTGAATGTCTTTGGACTCACCGTTTTCGATGATTTTAACGGTGATATCGCCTTCTATTTGATAGAAAAGCTCCTCGCTTTCATTGTAATGGTAGTCTTTCCGTGCATTGGGGCCGCCCACAACCATAACAATAAAGTCCCCCGCTTCGGTATACACGCATTTGTTACCAACGGGTGGCTTTAACAAGTCTCGATTTTCGTCAATCCAATTTTTAAAATTTATCGGTGGTAGCATGATTCGAATACATCAGATGAATGGAGGGGGCGAACAGCAATAGAATACACCGTCACGATCAATCAGGAAAGACCGCAATACATTTCAATTCAATGCCGATTGGTGTTGGTAACGCTCCGACCTCAACGGTCGTTCGGCAGGGTTTGTACGCGGATAAAATTTCAGCATAAATTTTATTATACGTAGCGAAATCATCCTTCATGTTGGTTAAAAACACCGTAATGTCGGCCAGATGTTCGTAGCCCAGACCCGCAGCATTGAGCACGCTCAATACATTATCGAGGACCGACCGGGTCTGCACTTCGATATCGTAGGTTGCAATCGTGCCGTCGGCATTCAGATCTACACCGGGAATCTCATCAGAATTGGGTTGTCTAGGTCCCACTCCCGATAAATACAGAAAATTGCCGATGCGGCGGGCATGTGGGTAGGCACCTACAGGTTCTGGGGCGCCGGGACTAGTAATGATTTCGTTGATCATGAATGAGTCTGAGTCTTTATACAAATATTTTTGGGATCGGTGAAGAAACGCAACGCATACCAACCGCCTTCCCGTCCCATTCCCGAGGACTTTACGCCACCAAAGGGGGTACGTAAGTCCCTCTCCATCCAGCAATTGATCCATACAATACCCGATTCGAGAGCCTGTCCAACTCGATGCGCAGTATTCACATCGGACGTCCAGACGGAGGCCGCCAGTCCGTATTGCGTTCCATTTGCCAGGGCGATGGCCTCTTCTTCTGTCTCGAAGGGCATGAGCGTAGCGACAGGACCAAATATTTCTTCCTGATTGGTACGACAATCAGCTGGCAGGCCGTCAAGGAGTGTAGGAGCGACGAAGTAGCCCTTTTCACATCGACCCTCCACGATTTTTGATAGCCCTCCACAGAGAATATGCCCTCCTTCATCCTTAGCTAGTTGAATATAAGAGAGCACTTTGTCGCGATGGGCGGCCGATACGAGGGCTCCGACTTGCGTCATAGCTTCCGATGGGTCGCCAACGTGCAGCGAGCGAACGCGAGCTGCGAGTGCATCCCGGAATTGAGGATAGATACTCTGTTCGACCAGGATTCGAGATCCACATAGACAGATCTGCCCCTGATTGGAAAATGCAGCTCGTGCTGCACCATCAACAGCCTCGTCTAGATCAGCATCTGCAAAAACAAGGGTTGGGTTTTTTCCACCGAGTTCGAGCGACACCTTTTTGAGGTCTCTACCAGCTTGTTCTCCAATGAGACGGCCGGTTTGGGTGCCACCGGTAAAGGAAATGGCTTTGATGCCAGGATGAGCCACCAGTGCAGCTCCGGCTTCGGGACCATGCCCATGCACAATGTTGAAGACGCCAGCCGGGAAGTCGATTTTTTCCAGCGTTTCGCCTAAAAGGTGGGCCGTATAGGGCGTCACTTCCGACGGCTTTCCAATAACACAGTTACCTGCTGCGAGTGCAGGAGCCACTTTCCAGGAGAAAAGGTATAGAGGTAAATTCCAGGGCGAAATACAGCCTACAACACCCAATGGATGTCGCACAGTGAAGTTAATACGACCGCTCACGTCTGTGTAGGCTTCCGAGGCATCTTGCAAGATTGCCGTGGCAAAAAAACGAAAGTTTGCAATAGCTCGAGGAATATCTACTGTCTGCGCTACCGAAATGGGCTTCCCGGAATCTTTCGACTCGGCTTGAGCGAATGCATCTAGGTTCTCTTCTATGGCATCGGCTAAGCGATTCAACCAAAAAGACCGCTTAGCGGGTGGGGTAGTGCTCCACGCTTTAAACGCCGCAGATGCTGCTTGGAAGGCGGCCTCGATGTCTGCATACGACGAGGCAGGGGCCGTGGTATATCGCGCACCGGTGGCCGGCTCGACGACATCTAGCGTCTCGCCGGAAACCGCATCCTGAAAACGAGAATTGATAAAGTTCTGTATCCGTGACATGACCGAATGTAGGAAAAGCCGAGCCAACGACCCGTGATTATTGCTAGTGAGAATCTACTTCTTTTGGGAAGCAGATGAAGGGTCGGGTCTGTCTTTGTGCGAGACCGGATACCACTCCCACGTCATCCGAAATGGACAGCTCATCGATCCGTCCAAATCGGTTCAGAACACCAATCGTATTCTCTGTAGCATCGTAGGCTTCATGCGTGGATTGTGAGCGGTGTAGGTAGTAGGAAACGTCTTCTTCCACTGAGGACGTATCTGAAAGTCCGGCTTTGAGGAGATAGGCGCCAATTTTTTCTTTCATTGATCCAGAAGCAAATCGATCGTCGTCTATTCGGTAATCCACTCGGAAGAAATTTCGTTCTAGCATGCGCTGGGCAAGGTCGGCTAGCACAGAGTCAGAGCTGTTTTGCCAGATCTTTAAGCTGTAAATAATATCGGTATCATCAAGTGCGACATAGTGATTCTGGACCTCGGCCTGATGAACATCGGCTCCGGTATATCCATTTCGGAGGAAGTACAGAAAAGACTCAGAGGCACCGGCAACGATCTGGTCCTGACCTTCTGCCAAATGCTTTCGAACCCGTCTAATAACGCTGCGCAGTAATAAGTCCCCAGAGAGCACGGTTTTGTGCAGATATACCTGCCAATACATCAAGCGGCGTGCAATCAGGAAGTTTTCCACCGCATAGGAGCCTTTGGCTTCGACTACAATTCTATCATCACTAGGGGTAGAGCCAGGATGAACCCGTAGCGTCTTAATAATGCGCCCTACTCCAACTCGTCCTTCTACAACACCCGTGTAGTAGGAGTCTCTACGCAGATAGTCCAGACGATCCATGTCTAATTGGCTCGATATTAGATCATTGAACCAACATCGCTCATAGGTATCATCGAACATCGCGAGTGCCATTTCGAGTTGCCCCCCAAATCGGCGGTTCAAGCGGGCCAGTAACGCACGACTCATTTGCTCATGATTAAAATCAGTGAGTAACTCATGTTCAAGCGTATGAGAGAAGGGTCCGTGGCCTACGTCATGAAGTAGCGCTGCAATCTGGGCGGCCTGAATTTCTTCGGCCGAAATGTCTGTTCCTTTCTCTGATAAAGAGGACAGCGCATCGTGCATGAGAGCCATCGCCCCAAGTGCATGCCCGAATCGAGAGTGCTCTGCACCCGGAAAGACCATGTGGCCAATACCTAGCTGGCGGATTCGTCGGAGTCGCTGCACCTCTGGTGAAGCGACTAGATCCAAGACCAGTCCGCGCGGAATGGAAATAAATCCATGCACAGGGTCGGAAAAGATTTTGAAGCGTCCGTTCATTGCCATTCGAGCCGAGGATGTCTTTCGCATGTTTCGTACTATTGAAAATACCTAATTGCAGTTAACATCGCGCAATTCATTAACGTCGCTTCATTGCCGCAGCACGCATTGGAAACAATACATTTCATTCTGGACGTACCGGACGTATTCCGCAAACGAGCTTTGTACGGGCTTCGCATGTTGTTTTTGCCGTTCAGGGTGCAATTGCAGGAGGTCGATAAGGCTCCGTCAGGTTCATTTACCGTTTACTACGGCATTGACCCCAAACCAGTCCAAGGCGTAACGGCTTCCTTTACGCTGAAGCCCGAAACGATGTCTTTTTTTGAAGGACATCAACCCTTGCCGATCGTAAAAAGATATCTGCGCGTAGAAGATGAACGCATTCCAGTGTTATTTGAAAGCAGCGGTGATTTCAGCTTTGATCCAGTTGCGGGTGTTTTTTATTTCCTTTCAGGATGGCAGGAGGTCCACACGAAGAAGTGTGATGAGCATGGGCGCTTTCCTTTTGAATGCTCCATTCAGTCTGCCCTCAACTTGGCTGCGCAACCCACCGTGGATTGGATGCGGCTCATTGTGGCAACCAAGCTCAAATCAAAAGGAGCCATACTCGAGCGCAAGACCTGGGGAGCAGATTCTTGGATGTGCTGTCCCACGCATGATATTGACTATGATCGTAAATGGCGCCCGGGAATCTACAAACGAGAAGTGCTTGATCGGTCCATTTTAAATCAGAATAAGGAATCGATTCCGCACCGTATTGGGCGCACGATGAGGGCAGTGGCTTCTCTTATTACGACCGATGACCCCTTCCGGAATGCTATGAACCGAATGCGTTCGGAAGTCGAAGCACGAAATGGAAGTGCCACCTACTTTTTCAAGTCCGGCGGACGTGGGCTCCGCGATGTCTCCTATGACCTGAAGAATTCGTTCATGTTGGAGCAACGCATTTTGCTGCAACGAGCTGGTTTTGGCATCGGTCTCCATCCGTCATACCACACGTTTCTGAGCTCGGTTCAATTAGAGCAAGAGAAAACCAAATTGGACAACGTGATGATGAGGCGCACCACGGTCCATCGTTCGCATTACCTGAGGTATCAGCACCCGAAATCGGCCTATTTGATAGCTCAGGCGGGTTTTAAGATCGACTCTTCGCTTGGTTTCGCAACTCAATGCGGATTCCGCCATGCTACCTGCCTGCCGTTCCCTCTTTTTAACCCGGTGGAAGATGTGGAGCTGGATGTGTGGGAAATGCCGCTGTCTGTAATGGAATCGGCGCTATTCAATCGGATGAATTTGAGCCCCTCAGAAGCCATCGATTATACTCGGAAACTCATACATACCTGCGCGGATTTTGGTGGTGTATTTGTCGGCTTGTGGCACAATACGTTGTGGGATGAATTGGATTACCCGGGATGGGGAGCGCACTTTGAAGCTACCCTAGACGAAACCGTTCGACAGGAGGGAGGGATGAAAGCGTTAGAGGGTGCGCTGGATTCTTGGAAATGATGCGACGCACAACCCATATATCAAGTGATATTCCTGCTGCGGCAAGTTGCCTGAAACGTGGGGGATTGGTCGCCTTTCCAACCGAAACCGTGTTTGGTCTGGGCGCTGATGCGTCTAATGCAAAGGCTCTTGCTTCTATTTTTGAAGCCAAGGGACGTCCCTCGGACAACCCACTTATTGCCCATATTGCTTCTCCAGAATGGATTGGCACATTGGCGAGGACCGTGCCGGCCTATGCGCAAGATCTAGTCGATGCCTTTTTCCCAGGTCCTCTCACGCTGGTACTTCCCCGGCAACCTGATGTCTTAGATCAGCTTACGGCAGGTCTAGATACCGTCGGAGTGCGTATGCCCGATCACCCGGTTGCGCTTGAATTAATAGCAAGCCTGGGTTCGCCAGTGGCTGCGCCTTCTGCTAATTCATCTGGTAGGCCGAGTACGACACGCTGGGAAGACGTTCAAGCGGATCTGGACGGAAAAGTTGACATAATCCTTCGCTCAGCGGCAACGAGGTTGGGGATTGAATCCACTGTCCTAGACTGCACCGGCTCATCCCCTGTTATTCTGAGGCCAGGTAGTGTGACCCTCGAGGATCTTCAATTGGTCTGCCCTGATGTCGGTATAGCCGAATCAGCAGCGGAAGCGCTGGGCCGAAGTCCTGGAACCCGGTACCGACACTATCAACCGAATGCTTCCGTCTACCTTGTTTCCGATAGATCTGAGATCATCCAGCCTGAGCAAAGCGCATTTATTGGTGTTTCAAAACCCACAGGATGCTTGCTCGAATACTTAGCAGAGGATGAAGCTGATTATGCTAAACACGTTTTTTCATTCTTTCGAGATGCGGAACGAGCAGGTATCACAACCATCCACTGCATGCGTCCTTCAGTAGAAGGAATAGGTAAGGCCCTTTTGGATCGCCTTGAACGTGCTTCTTGGTAGGCCTTATATATGCTTAAAATGCGTCATTTTGGGTACTACTTAGGTATTTTATTTCACCTCATGACAGGCATCGATGTCGATTCTTAAACCATTTCTTGAGCGAAACGGGGTACTTATTCTCGATGGTGGGCTCGCGACTGAACTAGAGCGAAAGGGCGCAGATTTAAACCATCATCTGTGGTCCGCTAAGTTGCTGGCAGAAAAGCCAGATCTGATTCGCGAGGTCTATCGCGATTATCTGCATGCTGGTGCGGATTGTATCGCGACAGCAAGTTATCAAGCCAGCGAAGAGGGGCTAACTGCAGCTGGATTCTCCGTTTTTCAAGCACGGGAGTTAATGCGTTTCTCCGTCTCGCTCGCAATTGAAGAACGAAATATCTTCAGCCGAGAGCACCCTGATCGAATTCGACCGCTCGTCTCGGCGAGTATCGGGCCTTATGGGGCTTATTTAGCCGATGGATCTGAATACACCGGAAAATATGAGGTGGAGGACTCCGTTATGCGTGACTTTCATGCCACGCGTCTTCGCCTCCTTGCTGATTCGGAAGCAGATATTATCGCATTTGAAACCATTCCAAGTATTCGAGAGGCCCGAATCGCACTTGATGTACTAGGTGAAAGCACGGATAAACCAGCTTGGATCAGTTTTCAGTGCCGAGATGAAACCCATGTTGCGGGTGGCACGCCCATCAAGGAGTGTACAGAGCTAGTAAACACATACTCACAAATCGAAGCTATCGGCATCAATTGCGTGCCACCCGCCTTAGTGAGTCCCTTAATTAATGAAATCACTACCGCAGGCACGGAAAAATACATAGCCGTGTATCCTAACTCAGGAGAGGTCTACCACGCGGATACTAAGACCTGGCACGGTACAGGCGACCCAGCATCCTGCGGCATCATGGCAGGGGAGTGGTTCCAGAAAGGAGCTCGCCTTATTGGTGGCTGTTGCCGCACAGGGCCTGAGCATATTGCTTCTATTCGATCAACTGTTGGCTAAAAGAAAACAGCTGATCCGTTAATTCACTACATGCACCTCTATCACATGAGTCGATCCCTAATGTATGTTCGCGTCTGTACAGCAGGTTCAACGGGTCTAAAAAGATACTGTAAGGGAAAATCCAGTTGGTCCGATTACAGGCTTAAAACGGGATGCCGTTGGATTCTCCGAACCGCGACGGGTATGACGACGGACAAGCCATGCTGAGGTGGTTGCTCCCACGAGGGCCCCAGCTAGGACATCGCTGGGCCAATGATATTTGAGTGGAACGCGGGAAAAGGCCGTACCAGCGGCCAATACAGCCAATGTACCGGATGCGATTCCAGGGTAATAAAGAACCCAAGGTGTGACGAAGGCGAACGCCGTCGTAGCATGACCACTTGGGAACGAGAAGCCACCGCCAAACGGTTTGAAGACGTCCGGTTGATCGGTCTGAAAGGGTCTTTGACGGCCGAAACTAAACTTCAAGGCGTTGGTCAGTACATTGGCCATAATCAACGATTCGAGGCTGGTAAACGCTGCATCCTGAAATCGATGACTTCTCGAGAAAAGCGAGCCGGTGAATAAGACGATGGCAAGAGGACGGACCGAGTTAGCATCTCCCATTTCCTCTAGCACGCGCATAAGTTCTTTTTTCCGCCATTTCAAGGCGTTTTTTGAGATTTGCCTATCCCAACGAGCTAAAACTACGATCGCGGTAGCAGACCCGATGAGCCGCACTCCGGGGGTATGAAGTAGTGCCTTGGGTACGGCCTGGACATCATTCTTTAGCCACAGCACAAATCGCACAGGATCCTCAGTGGACTGTGCCTGAACGGAACCTGACTGGAAGAGCGTCAGGAGCAAAACGAGTCCGATATATAATCGAATACGGGATGTCAATCGATCGTGCACATTGGCATGGGTTAACCTGTGAAAGCGGGTCAGATTCGTGTATCTTCAGCGCAGCAAAGTGATGTTTGCATGGGCCAACGAGCACGGCAGAAGATACAGCACGAAAGAAAGATGAAAGATACCGAATTTAGTGGAGTTCAGGTGCGACGCGCTTCGATCGAGGACCTTATTGAGTTGACGCGCTTGTTTGACGGATACAGGGTGTTCTACAAGCAGGCGTCAGATGTACAAAGCGCCGAGCACTTTTTAAACGAGCGACTTTCCTATGATGAGTCCGTGATTTTGATTGCAGAGGACGAACGTGGACAAGGCATGGGCTTCACTCAGCTATATCCCCTTTTTTCCTCCGTTCGGATGAGATCGATCTGGTTATTAAACGATTTGTTTGTTGACCCGGCACATCGCAAAAAGGGTGTCGGGCATCATCTTATGGAGGCGGCCACCGATTTCGCTAAGAGTACGGGAGCTGCTGGTCTGGAGCTTGCAACGGCAAAAGACAATGCCCCGGCCAAGTCAGTGTATGAGGATTTGGGCTGGAGCCTAGATACGGAGTTCGATCACTATAGCATAAACGTGAAGTAGATTATGATTCGGGCAAGTTGGGCAGTTTGGGTAAGCGTACTGGTCTCAGGATGTGTTTCTTCGGGAGGGCCCTATGGCGGCATGAATTCCCCGGTAGAACGTCCTGCTGGGTGGGGAGTGAGTGATGAACCGCGCTTGGTTGCCTTGGTGAATGAAGCACCGGAGGTACCTCGCGAATTCCGAGCAGCCTGGGTGGCTACCGTCGACAATATTGATTGGCCTTCCGAACCAGGCTTGTCTTCAGCTAGTCAGCAGCAGGAAATGTTGACTTTGATGGATCGTGCAATGCGACTTGGTCTAAATGCGATTGTATTTCAAATCCGACCCACCGCAGATGCGCTCTATAGCTCGGAATTAGAACCTTGGTCCTACTATTTGAGCGGTGAGCAGGGGGTAGCACCAGATCCTTTTTACGACCCGCTCTCTTTTGCTGTTGAAGAAGCTCATCGCAGGGGCATCGAGCTGCATGTTTGGCTCAACCCGTATCGGGCAGCCCACCCAACGGCCTCGGGTACACTTGATGATTCTCACGTCTTGAGCCGTTTTCCAGAGGCAGTACACGAGTATGGAACCCAAAAATGGATGGATCCAGGCTCACCGGATATCGCACAGCACTCGTTGGATGTAATTTTAGACGTCGTACGGCGGTATGATATCGACGGGGTTCACATGGATGATTATTTTTATCCCTACCCCGCTAATGATGACCAAGGAAACAGGATAGACTTTCCTGATTCATCCTTTTACAATTTGTACGGAGACGGGCTTAGTCGATCAGATTGGCGCCGTCGTAATGTGGACGATTTTATACAGCGAGTGTACAGCAGAATCAAGGAAACCAAATCCTGGGTACTATTCGGAATATCTCCCTTTGGGATCTGGCAGCCAGGATATCCGGAAAACGTAACGGGATTTAATCAGCACGAGAATTTGTATGCAGATGCCCGAAAATGGCTAAACCGTGGATGGGTCGATTATTATACGCCGCAGCTTTATTGGGCCATGGAAAGTAGTGGGCAACCCTACCCGGATCTGCTTGATTGGTGGATTAGTGAGAATGACCAGAATCGTCATATTTGGCCCGGAATTTTCACTAGTCGTGTTATTCTTGAAGGAAACTCGCATTGGGAGAACAATGAGTTGGTGCGCCAGGTTGCTCATACGCGTTCGGTGCCGGGCGCAACTGGGAATGTGCATTTTTCGATGCGGGCCATCATGCCGGCAAAGCACGGCATGGGTAAGGATTTAGCCAAGTCTCTATATGCAGAGCCTGCTCTGGTTCCGGCAACACATTGGCTGGGCGTATCAACGCCAAACAAACCTCTTTTGGAGTATCACTCCCTCGGAAACCGGGGTTATATGTCGATTGAGCCAGGAGATGATACCGAAGTGCGGGCTTGGACGGTCCGAATTAAAACAAGCGCTGGTTGGGAAACACGTATCCTTCCTGGGTGGAACCGGACTATTGCAGTGGAAGATGACGTGTTGGGTGTTGTCGTTAATACGGTTGGGCGCCTAGGAGTTACCAGCGTTCCCGTAGGCCTCTTGAGGAATTAGATGCATAATCAACATCGACGGCAAATGAACAAGCGGATTGTAATTGGATTGCTCGTATTCGTGGCAGGATGCTCTGGACCACAGCGTTTGGTGAACGTGGATGCTCTATCTGCAGAAGAAGCCGGAATGATCGCAGAGGAGCGTTTTACAATAGCTTTAAATGGGTGTCTGGATCGTTCAGAGACTTGCGGATTTCGGTTGGACCCGGGGTCTAAAACAGACACCGTGAAGGTGGATCAGGTTAAGCATCAGATTCATGCTGAACTCAATGACGCATTCGGCCAGCAGGCCTTTCGAGAAGAAACCATAAACAAGTTTGAGCAAGTCGTTCGAAGGGCTCTAGGCGAGGCGTTTCAAGATTACGATTTGAAAATGAGCGCGATGGGCATCCCCTTAAAAGATCTCGTTCCCAACGTGTATCGCTCCGGCGATCGGGACGTGAGCCGGATGCCTGCCTCACCGGACGAAAAGGCGCGCCTTACTACCGATTTATCGAAGCTCTGGCGGGCCGATGCGCAGCTATCGGGCCGCCATATTGCCATTTGGCCTAGTCACGGCTGGTACTATGAAACCAGACTGGATAGATGGGAATGGCAACGTGCCCGACTCTTTCAGACTGTCGAGGACCTATTCCCGATGTCTTTTGTCGTGCCTTATTTGATGCCGATGTTAGAGGGCGCGGGTGCATATGTCCATATTCCTAGAGAACGTGACGTTCAGACCCACGAAGTAGTCGTGGATTTTGATAGTGAAAAAGCGGAAAGTAACCGGTATTTGGAAATTGGTGAGAAAGATTTTGCTTGGAAAAAGGCTGAAAAACCAGGCTATCGGCATTTTGAGTCCTTAGGCGCAGTGAACCCGTTCGAGGAAGGCACGTATCGCGTCTCCACGACGGATACTGTCTCCAGCGCGATGGTGAGTTGGAATCCTGACTTTGCGGCTACGGGCAGGTACGCCGTCTATGTGGCTTTCGGAAAAGAAGAAGAGGCCACGCGGGATGCGCGCTACACCGTGCATCATCTTGGCGGCGCCACGACGATCAGCGTAAATCAACAAATGGCTGGGGGGACCTGGGTGTACCTCGGTCACTTTGATTTTATGAAGGGATCCAGGCCCGAAAGTGGGCGTGTTGAGCTTAGTAACGTGAGCTCGGATCCGGGTAAGATCATTTCTGCTGACGTCGTACGATTTGGCGGCGGAATGGGCTCTGTGGAAAGAGGTGGAATGACCAGCGGTCGACCTCGGTTTACGGAGGGAGCCCGCTACTACATGCAATTCGCAGGCATGCCTGACGCGTTGGTCTATAATGTGACCGAGGACCTAAATGATTATGTCGATGACTACCGTGGTCGCGCTGAATGGGTGAACTATCTCGTTGGTGCTCCTTTTGGACCCAACAAAAATCGAGATCAAGTCGGGCTCAACGTTCCAGTAGATCTATCTCTAGCTTTTCATACCGATGCTGGGATTACGCAAAACGAGCGTACGATTGGTACCCTGATGATTTATTCATCGACCGGGGCTGTTGGTGATAAGACGTTTCCCGATGGACAATCCCGCGTTGCCAACCGGGATTTAGGGGACATTATGCAAACGACTATTGTAGATGATTTGCGGGCCAAATATGATCCAAATTGGAATCGGCGCGCTATCTGGGATCGGGATTACAGCGAAGCGGTGCGACCCAACGTACCAGGTGTTTTGTTGGAGCTGCTATCCCATCAGAATTTCGCGGACATGAAGTTTGGTCTTGACCCGCGCTTCCGATTTGATGTGGCCCGTTCTGTGTATAAAAGCATGGCCTACTTTTTGGCTGACCAACATGGCTACGAGCCGGTCATCCAACCGCTACCGGTTTCGCACTTACGTACGGAATGGATAGACTCGGGTAAGCTAAAAGTGAGCTGGGAAGCTGTTATGGATCCGCTAGAATCTAGTGCCGCCCCCGACGCCTATGTAGTGTATGTCGCGCGTGATGAAGGAAGCTATGCTCCGGGCCAATGGGTCCGAGAAAATCACTTCGTATTAGATGAGATCGAAGCGGGCGTGGTATACCGGTTTCGCGTAGCAGGGGTCAATGCTGGCGGCGAAAGTATGCCAAGCGAGGAAGTAGCGGCTGGCCAACCATTTGGCGCTCAGGAGGGGCCAACGGTCATGGTAATTGCTGGTTTTGATCGGATTTCGGCTCCAGCCGTCCTCGAATATGGCTCTTTTAGGGGTTTTGCGGACTTTGAGGACGAAGGAGTGGCCGATGGAATGGATCTGTCCTACGTGGGTCGGCAATATGATTTTGACTCGCAATCTCCGTGGCTGGACGACGACGCGCCGGGACATGGTGCCAGTTATTCTACCCAAGAAACGCAAGTTCTAACCGGTAATACGTTCAACTATCCGGCTATCCATGGAGATGCCATTCTTGCTAGTGGCTATTCATTTGCGACATCGTCTGATGAAGCGATCGAAGAAGGCCTGGTTCGATTAGAGGCTTATCCGTTTGTTGATTTGATCTTAGGGGAAGAAAAAACGACCACTGGACCGGGAATGTTAACGGATTTTCAGGCGCTCTCTCCAGAGATGCAAAAGATGCTCATAGACTATAGCGGTGCCGTAATCGTCACGGGCGCTCACGTGGCTTCCGACTTGGCTGGGCCCGGTGCCTCCGAGGAAGCGAAGGACTTCGCAGAGGACCGTCTGTCCTTTACCTGGCGGACGGATCATGCTGTTGAGGTGGGTCACACCTATGGTATTGGGGCGTTTGAAAACCTGGGTGAAATCTGGTTTAACACCGATCCTACGGCAGATATATATCGGGTTGAGAGCCCAGATGCCTTGGAACCAGCCGAGGGTGCGCAGATCCTCCTGCGTTATGGGGACAACAACATGAGTGCGATGATTGGTCGCTCAGGTACCAGCGGCGTTGTTGTGGCTGGTTTTCCTTTTGAAACCGTCATTGGTGGTCGTTCGGTCCGAATTGAGCTTATGCAATCCATGCTGAACTACCTCAGCAATAACTAATACCTGACCTATGAGCCACGATACACTTACAGAACGGCGCAGAGCCTGGCGATGGATTCCAAGTCTCTATTTCGCAGAGGGAATTCCTTACGTAATCGTTATGACGCTCTCGGTCATTATGTACAAGCGTCTGGGAATCTCCAATACGGATATCGCGCTCTATACCAGTTGGTTGTATTTGCCTTGGGTAATTAAGCCGCTGTGGAGTCCTTTTGTGGACATCCTGAAAACGAAACGTTTCTGGATTGTGACTATGCAGCTCGTGATAGGCGCCGCGATGGCGTCCGTGGCGTTAACCTTACCAGGCCCTGATTTTTTTCAGTGGTCCCTCGTTTTCTTCTGGCTCATCGCGTTCAGTAGTGCCACGCACGACATCGCGGCAGATGGATTTTATATGCTGGCCGTGGATGACTCCAACCAGGCGTGGTTCGTGGGCATTCGGAGTACATTTTATCGCTTCGCCATGATTGCGGGGCAGGGTTTACTCGTTATGGTTGCGGGTCAGCTTGAGACCTCGACGGGCGATATTCCTATGGCATGGGCTATGACGATGGGAATTGCGGCAGCATTGTTTTTGCTGTTCATGGTCTATCATCGATTTGTGCTGCCGCGCCCGGCAACAGATGTACCAACAGCAGAAGCCAGCGCATCGAACTTATTTTCTGAATTCCTAAAGACGTTTTCGACCTTCTTTCAGAAAAAGGGTGTCACTACGATCATCCTTTTCATCCTATTCTACCGCTTTTCGGAAGCCCAATTAGTCAAAATGGCCTCGCCCTTCCTGCTGGATGAAGCTGCAGTAGGAGGCCTCGGGCTTTCCACGACTGAAGTTGGATTTGTGTATGGCACCGTCGGGATCATCTCGCTTACGCTGGGAGGATTATTGGGAGGGTTTCTTGCGGCCAAACAAGGACTCAAGTTTTGGCTCTGGCCCATGGTTGCTGCTATCAACCTGCCAAACGTCGTTTATCTGTTACTGTCCACGTTTCTGCCAGAGAGCTCGCTGATCGTGAACATCGCAGTGGCTGTTGAGCAATTTGGATATGGGTTCGGTTTTACGGCATTCATGTTATTCATGATTTATGCAGCCGAGGGACCTCATAAAACAGCCCATTTCGCAATATGCACCGGATTTATGGCTCTTGGGATGATGATTCCAGGAATGATCAGTGGCTGGTTACAGGAAATGCTGGGGTACCAGAACTTTTTCATCTGGATATTACTGGCCACTATACCTGGCTTTTTAGTCGCCTCTTTGGTAGATATCGATCCTGAATTTGGGAAGGCTAAAACGGAATAAAACGGTTCATTCAGGCCTGATCTCGACTAACAGTCAAAAGTGTCGCATCGCTGAAAGACCTGCAAACGATTGCCATAAAGGTCTATAAAACCGAAGGATTTGGCATCTAAAGCCTCATCGTAAAAGACGGTGTCATCGGTATCTACTTGCCAAGTTTTTAGGTAGTTGAAAAAGCCACCTATATCCTTGACGTAGAATCCAAACTTGAATAAACCATACTGCCTAGTCGCGGGCGGCTGAGTAGCATCAGCCTGCTCAATAAGCTCTACCGTCATCCCATTACCACTGAGGATACGGATGCGGTATCGATCATCATCAGCATCCACGCTGCTGGCCAAATCGAGCTTTAGGATAGTGCTGTACCACTGGGCAGCTTTGTCCACATTCTGCACGGTCACCGCCACAAAACTCGGACCATCCAGCTCCATATTTTGCCGGTAAGGGTCGGGTTTTTGTCCTAAGGCAGCCGTAGCGGATACGATTGCGAGAACCAAAAAGGGAAGGTAAATGCGCATTAGGGGCCTGATTTGAGATGATTAGGCGTTTTGGCGGGGTCCGCGATGCTGGATGTAACTGACGAGTAGGAAACAACCGGTAGCTGCCAAGAGATGTTTGAGGCTATGTCCACTTAGAGCAATCATATCAAAGACCTCTACGTCGTAGGACTCAACCACTTTTGCTAGGATGTAGGCGCTCAGCGCAATGGCTAGCGTCCAAGTATGTGAATAGGCTGACTTGAATACGAGCAGGTAAATGGCAACGACACCGAGCGGCATACCCTGTACCCACGCATAAAACCTTAAGTCGTCGGTGAGATGCCAAACAAGAACGGAGCTGGCTCCGATCACAATCGCGGGCACTAGAAGAATCCGAATCCATTTTTGACCTACATATTCACCAGTCAGGGCAACGAATAGTCCCATAAAGCCTACCGTCATCGGCAAGCGGTCCCACACTAGGGAGTCATTACTGGGATTCCAGTGATAATAAGCCGAGCCAAAGGACACAAAACAGATACCGACAAAAAGCACGAGCCAGCCTGTGTACGAACGCTGATCCTTCAAGGAAAGCACCATGTGCACGCCCCAAAAGCCGGCGATAAGGAACGGCACATTTGAGATCACATTCCAAGTATTGGGTATGCCAAACCATGAACCAGAATCTGCAAACGCGTGGTAGGCAGGGTTTTGAGGTATTGGATCTAAGGTGAAAAGCCAGAAGAGAGACCCTGCAATGAAAGAAAGCAGAAGGCCGACGCGCCAGTTAATGAGCGTAAGTGAAGTGCGGATCATGGGTCATATCCAGATATCATTTTCAGCAGTAAGATTACTCGATGTCTGACCTGTATTGGTGACGCCTCTGGGTTCAACAAGCAGAATATGACATTCCTGTTTGGCTACGGGTTTGTGTTCAACTCCTTTGGGCACGACAAACATTTCACCTGCGTTAAGATCGATTGAGTTATCTCTAAATAAGATGGTCATTTTGCCATGCAGAACGATAAAGGTTTCATCCGTTTCAGGATGGTTATGCCAAACAAACTCACCTTGAAGCTTGGCTAACTTGAACTGGTAGTCGTTCATCTCGGCGATTACTTTTGGACTCCACTGTTCAGTGAATTGATCAAGTTTGTCTTTAAAGTTCAGCGGTAGGTTCGTCTGCATGTTGTTGTAGTAAATCCTATGATCAGATCACGTTTGGCTTTTCTTGAAAAAAAAGGTCGATCACAAACAATGGCGTTAGAATAGAGATATACGCTAGAAAATCCATGGGGTCGAATGTGGAGTCATACCACTCGAGGTATTGGATGCCCTCGATACTAAAGCAAACTAAAACGAACAGGATAAAGGTGTGGATGGGCGTAAAAAGGCGAGTCCAGCGATTGTCTTTTTTTGTGGTAAAGAGTCCTCGTACCAGAATGTAGTGCCACGCCGGACCCGTCATATCGAGAATATATCCATTCCAAAACGGCGTATTGATTGCAAAATCAGCTAAAAGGCCCAGTGTACCCAAAATGATTAAGGTAGCGGCCCAGTAGGGTGCATTGCGATCATGAGTTGAATATTGAACAGGAGATGTAGACATCTAATCCAGAAGACTTGTGTGCCAAATAGTAACTCGTACGACCAGGAAAAACACGACAACTAAGAGAGGAATATGCTAGGCGTAAGATATGAGCCTTACGAACTGTTTAGGTAGAAGGTACGCTCATTCTTGACTCCAATTCCTCTTACGCTCGTTCTCGAATAGGTATCTTATCGCCGTTCCAGTTCCGACTCATAAAGGCGCCCTATGAACATTCTCAACATTGAAGGACTGCACAAAAGCTTTGGTGTGAAGCCACTGCTCAGCGATGTGACCTTCGGGCTGGAACACAATGAACGCATGGGATTGATCGGAGCTAACGGTTCCGGAAAAACCACGTTAATGCGCATTATTGCTGGCGCGGAGGTTTCCGATGGCGGTAGGTTGATGATTTCAAAGTCAGCCCGAGTAGCCTATCTACCCCAAAATCCTGATTTCGAGCCTGATCAGTCTATTTTGGACGCTGTTTTTGATAAAGGAGACCCCACATTGAGGCTGCTGCATGATTATGAGGAGGCCTCATTTGCGTTGACGACGGGGGAGGAGATCGACGAAAAATTGCTGGACCGGGTTTCTGAGTTGAGTCATCAGTTAGATGTTACTGGGGGATGGGATCGGGAGGCTAGTGCACGGGCCGTTCTGGATCGCTTGGGTCTCAAAGACATGAACGCTCGGGTTGGGACGTTATCTGGTGGTCAACGCAAGCGTGTGGCTATGGCCCGCGCTCTAGTCATTCAACCCGATTTGCTGTTGCTCGATGAGCCTACTAACCATCTTGACACCGAAACGATTGCCTGGCTTGAAGTCTATCTCTCTCGGTATCCGGGCGCACTACTGCTCGTAACCCATGATCGGTATTTTCTGGATCGAGTCACCAACCGAATGTTGGAAGTGGAGCCAGGAGGGGTCAATAAGTACGAGGGTAACTACACTCGGTATCTGGAGTTGAAGGAAGAAGCAGAGCGTCTGGCGGAGGCCACGGAGCGAACCCGCCGAAATTTGGCTCGACGAGAGTTAGAATGGCTGCGCAGAGGGCCCAAGGCGCGGACCTCAAAAGCTAAGTATCGGGTAGAACGGGCGCAGGCCTTACAAGAGGGTGGAAGATCGGGTCGGGACGCTACGATTCAGCTTGCGGCGGCATCCACACGCTTGGGTAAAAAAGTCTTGGAGTTGGAGAAAGTGACTAAATCTTACGACGGGGTCACGCTCGTTAAAGACTTTACGCGACTGCTCACACGAACTGATCGGCTCGGTATCATTGGCGAAAATGGTACTGGAAAAACAACGTTTTTAAAGCTTATTTCGGGCCAAATTCAGCCTGATTCCGGTTCTATCGAAGCCGGTCCAACGACGGTCATTGGCTATTTCGACCAAGAAGGACGACCGCTCAATGAATCGCTCAGAGTGATTGATACGGTCAAAGAGGTTGCTGAACACGTTCGAACAGCCGACGGTAGTACGATATCGGCTAGTCAGATGCTCGAGCGCTTCATGTTTCCACCGGCCGTCCAGTATACTCCGGTAGCCAAACTATCGGGTGGCGAGCGAAGACGATTGGATCTCGCTCTGGTGCTCATGGAGGCTCCTAATATTTTGTTGCTGGATGAGCCGACCAATGATCTAGATATTCCGACGCTTGCGGCTCTGGAAGAGTATTTAGATACGTTTGAAGGAGTTTTGATCGTGGTATCGCATGATCGCTGGTTTCTGGATAGGACAATAGACCATATTCTTCGTTTTGAAGGGAAAGGCCATATCCGGGAATATCCAGGGGATTACAGTGCATTTTTGGAAATAAAGCAACGAGAGGAAGCCGCAGAAGCGGATGCCGCCTCATCAACCCCAAAATCAGGCAAGGCGAAACGCGCATCAAAAAAGGATGAGACGTCCAAGAAGCTGTCCTACAAGGAAAAACAGGAACTGTCCAACGTTGAGAAGCAGATTGAACAAGGAGAACTGCGGAAGGCAGAAATTGAAGAGGCCTTATCTCAAAACACAGTAGATTTTGATGCTATCTCAGAGCTATCCAAGGAGCTTGGTGACCTAAACGGTCAACTTGAATCAGATATGGATCGATGGGCCGAGCTTGCCGATAAAGAGAATGGCTAGAGGCTTATTTTGCGTTGGCTGAAAATTGGCACATCCGCCAGACGGTAGGGGCTCCCCTCGGTTCGCCACAAACGAATAGGTGTGCAGTAGGTAACTCTACCAGCCAGAGCGTTTTGATCCTTTCGATTTCTTACGCTTAGTGGTCTTTTTGCCGTGTTTCCAGATGTTTTCGGTCTGTTTCTCTGCCGAGTTATTTTTTTTCGAAAAAACAGATCTTTTTTCTTTAGGAGTCTCCATTTCGCCCGATACCCTTTGCACAGGGGGTGATCCCTTCGCTTCTTTCGAATAAGAGCGAGACGTCAACACGGGAAGCTCGATACGAGCATGCCTCGATGATTCATCCCCAAAACGGTTATCCAATTGGGTATCGGCATAATAAAAGTCGAGAATCTGAGAAAAGGATTTACCGTCCAGGGCCATAAAGTGGGCGCCCCATTGACTTAAGCCTACACCATGGCCAAAGCCCTTGCCTTTAAAGGTATATGTGCCTCGGCGTTCATTCGCGGAGAATAATGTGCTACGCAGGGATTTAGACCCAAAATGACGGGCAACTGCTGCCCGGAAAGCAGTACCCGTTACGTCTTTCGAGGATTTATTTCCTTTAAGACGCACGGACTCAATTCTACCATCTCCTGCCTCTTCTAGGATGCGTATATCCTTGACCTTCAGACCAAACGAAGCCGTCAGGGCTCGATGCAATTCCTTTTCGCTAACGGTCCATGTCCAAGAAGCGTAAGGCGATTTAGAATCCCAGGAATCCTTGCGAGACTTTAGGTAGGGAAGCGGTTTACTGCCCCATATTATCGTGTTTGAGGCCGTTCTGCCACCGTTGGAAGCTGAGTAAACAGCTTCAATGAGATTCCCTTTGTGTTCAAGGACCTGTCCGGCGGTCTGCTGCGCAGCCCGCCTTGCAGCTGGAGTAGCGCGTTTTAAGCCCCCATAAACCTGGAAACCTTCATGATCACGCAGTTCTTTTCCATTCTCGAGTGCATACAGGGCATAGGTTCGCGCCACAACGGCCATCGCTTTTGCTCCTTCCAGATCGTCTAGTCCATATTCAGAGCCGACGACTGAGGCTACATAATCCTCAAGTGGTACAATATTCAGTATGCGTAGTCCTTTCGAGGTGCTCTGGACTTCCAATTCACCAGCATATGAGTGATTGCTATTGTGGGTCTTCAGATATAGAGCGGAGCCCGCTTCGGGTAGAAATCGAATCGAAGCCAACCGCTCGTTTCGGTCATCAATGCTGATTTCTACCTGATTACCGATCGCTGTAATAACGACTTCGCGTCCAGTCCGTCGGGAATACGAACCATTTTCAGATTGTACCACAAAAGAGCCGCTGATCGGTGCAATCCGTACACTTGGGAGAGTAGTGCTTCCAAGTACACGAACGGACACTTCATCCACATATCGAACACCATCGGATGTCATTCGATTGAACGCCAGAGCAGGCCAAGCCGCGCACAGGCAAAGCAACACGAGCAGTGCGCTTTTAAGTCCAGATGTAAAAAGTGTCGTTTTCAATGCTTCCCTGCAGAATGGGTTAGGTTCTGCAAAGGGTATCGACAATCGATAAGGCTAATTTAAGTCGCCGAGGTTATAGCCGATCCGGCGCTTAAAATGTCGACTCAAAGGGGAATCAGAACGATTCAGCCAACCAACTTAGAGAAGGGCCTCTCTGTGGAGTATTCTTGTTTCGAAAGAGCTACTCAATGCCTCTCTGACAGAGAGTTCCCTAAGAGAATTCCAGAGTGTAGTAGCTAAATATAAATCGTCCGGCGAAGTGGGTGCGCCGGACGATTTTTTTGTCCCTATCGGAAAGAAGACCTAGTTGAATCTATTCGTTGATCAAGCTCAACAAATGGGATAGTTCGGCTTTCAGGCTTCTACGATCCACGATTAGATCTACAAATCCCTTCTCTTTCAGAAATTCGGATGTTTGGAATCCTTCTGGGAGATCTTGTCCCATTGTTTCCCGAATTACGCGTGGACCGGCGAATCCGATCAAAGCGCCAGGTTCGGCGAGGTGAAAGTCGCCAAGCATCGCAAAAGATGCCGTGACGCCTCCCGTTGTGGGATTGGTAAGGAGCACAAAGAACGGCAGTCCCGCTTCCGAAAGCTTAGTTAAGTGTGCACTGGTTTTGGCCATTTGCATCAAACTTAATGCGCCTTCCATCATGCGTGCACCTCCGCTTTGGGCGATTACCATGGCTGGAATGTCGCGTTCATAGCCACGTTTGATAGATCTGGCAATAACCTCCCCCACAACTGAACCCATCGATCCTCCAATAAAGGAAAAATCCATGGCGCTGACAGAGATAGAATGTCCACTGACTTCTCCGACTGCAGCTTTGGCAGCATCGTTCATCCCTGTTTTTTCCCGCGTTGCGACAAGACGGTCACTGTACGCTTTTCGATCGCTGAACTTAAGGGGGTCCACTGCAACGAGATTGTCGTCAAAAACCTCAAAATCACCGTCAAACAGTAATTCGAAGTAGCCCATGCTACTCATCTTGAAGTGATAGCCACATTTTGGGCATACCAGATCCTGCTTTTCTAGCTCTCGTCGGTTCACTGTCTCGGTACAGCCAACACATTTGACCCATTGGCCTTCTGGAACTTCGTTTTGCTGGTTCCGCTTGGTTTTTATTCCAGCGGTTGTGCGTTTAAACCAAGCCATACAATCTTGCTTAATAAATTGGGTGCAGTGATTCGACTTTCGTCCTTAAAAGGGCAATCGCTCAAAAATAGTGCGAGTTGCCTTCTTGGCGACGAACTCCTTAAGATAAGACGGTTCGAAGGAATGAAGTTCTTGTACGCGAAAATCGTCCATACGATTCTTCAGTAAGTCTTTCAGGTGACGAGCATCGTGTGAAACGAGGTGTAAAGCGATATCTGGATAGATTTCACGAGTTGCGTCCAGAAGAGTCAGGCTATCCGAAACGTACGAGATCGATGTAGTTGGGTCAGCAACCAACGTAAGTAGTTCAGACACGTCCACGGATTGATCCGGACAAACGCGGACCAGCTCATCATCTCTCATCTGAAATACAGCGGCAAACACCTCGGTTTGTCTTGCAGGAGTGAGTGCGATACAGATTTTGGACTTTACTTTCGAGCGTGCTGCATGAGCTAAGTAATGCAACGTTGAGATAGCAAGTAGCGGGATATCCATTGCAAAGGCTAAACCCTTTGCGGTGGAGGCGCCGATTCTTAGACCGGTATACGAACCCGGACCGGCCACTAAGGCGATACCATCAGGCCGAACCCCCGTTTCTTCCATCAGCTCTTTACAAAAAGGAGCTAAAAGCCGTGCATGCGATCGTTTTTCAGATGACTCCCGATAAGCGGTTGGGAATGCATCGCTCTGACTCCACAGCGTTGCGCTGCAAAGATCGGATACGGTATCTATGGCTAAAATAGTTGTCATGAAAAGTGAGCTAGTGACGCGGCGTATTCAAAGCAGCGGGCTTTGTTTCGATATAGAAAGACTTTAGACGGTTAGATCTCGACATCTCACTCAAAAAGGGGGAGATTCTCAGGCAGCAGGCATAGGGTTTTTACGGGTTGACAATTGGGGTCATAGGGTTATCTTATCAGCCCTGAATTTGCTTTGGGTAGCGGTTTTGGGTGCTGCCCCGGGAATTTATAGATGACATAATATAGGGGCACACGATGAAGGTTTACGATGCTGATCATATTCGCAATGTCGCACTGGTTGGACACCAGGGCAGTGGTAAGACCATGCTTGCGGAAGCCATGCTGCTTGACACGGGAGCCATCAAGCGCATGGGAACGATCGAAGAAGGCAACACAATCAGTGACTATCACCCTAGTGAAAAAGAGCGCGGCATGTCGGTTTTTGCCTCGCTTTTGCATGTAGAATACCAGGGGAATAAGCTTAATGTAATCGATACGCCAGGATATCCGGATTTTACCGGAGAAGTAGCGGCGTCCCTTCATGTGGTTGATTCGGCATTGTTCGTTATCAACGCCTCTGAAGGTGTTCAGGTGGGTACTGAGCTTGCTTGGCGTGCTGCTGTAAAGGAAAGCACACCCTCCATGTTTGTACTCAATCAACTCGATAAGGAAAACACAGACTTTAGAGATCTAGTCGAACAGATTCAAGATCGATTTGGTCGAGGAGCTACCGTTGTACAGCTCCCCGTTGCAGGTGGTTCGCGATCGATTATCGATGTTTTGGTCATGAAGCAGATCGTATTCGACGAGAACGGTCACATGACGATGTCTGAGATCGATGCTGAATTTGCCGAGGAAGCCGACAAGCTCCATAATGAGCTTGTAGAAAATATTGCTGAGAATGATGAAAGTCTGATGGAGCTGTATTTCGAAAAAGGCACATTATCGGAAGAAGAAATGCGCGTTGGTCTTCGGGAAGCCATGATTCGACATGAGCTGTTTCCCATTTTCTTGACCAGCGCGACTGAGAATATTGGTATAGCCCGTCTGATGGAGTTTGTCGGCAACGTGTGCCCAACTCCTAATCAGATGCCGGAAGCAAAAACAGTAGGCGGTGGGAGCATCAAGCCTGATTCTAGTGGCGAACCCGTTGCGTTCATTTACCACACGATGGCGGAAGCGCATGTTGGTGACTACTCATTTTTCCGGATCCATTCAGGGACACTTTCCGCCGGATTAGATCTCGTTAATGCTCACACGGGAGCGAATGAGCGTCTTGGCCAGCTGTATACCATTAACGGACACGACCGTGACCCCGTTGATAAAATGTATGCAGGGGACCTTGGAGCACTCGTGAAGCTGAAAAACAGTCACACAAATGATACCCTGCATAAAAAGGGCAGTGATATCGAGATGGAGGAAATAGAGTTTCCTTCACCAACCTATAAAACGGCAGCCACCTCTGCTCGTGAAGGAGAGGAGGACAAGCTGGCTCAAGGTTTGCACCAGTTGCACGAAGAAGATCCGAGTCTCACCATTACGCACGATCCTCATCTGCATCAGATGGTGCTGGGTGCTCAGGGTGAAATGCAACTTGAGATTGCCCGGTATCGCTTGAAGAACCGTTTCGGTGTTGACATCGAGTATTCGCGACCTAAAGTTGCCTATCTAGAAACCGTACAGGCTAGAGCACGATCCAAATATCGTCACAAGAAACAAACCGGTGGAGCCGGTCAGTTTGCCGATATCAAAATGTTGATTGAGCCACTTGATGGAGATTTCGTCCCCCCGGATGATATCAAGATCCGTGGTGAGCATACCGAGCATACTGGATGGGGGGCTAAGATTCACTTCATAGATGGCATCGTTGGCGGTGTGATTGATATGCGCCGCTTCTTCGGGGCCATTCAGAAGGGAGTCATCGAAGCGTGTGCCAAAGGCCCTGTAGCTGGTTACCCGGTAGGCGATGTGCGCGTAGTCATCTTTGATGGCGCCATGCATGCAGTCGATTCGAATGAAGCGGCCTTTAAATCTGCAGCTCGCGCCTGTTTCCAGGATGCGTTCCGCAGTGCAAGCCCCGTTCTGCTCGAGCCCATTTACGATGTGGAAGTACTTTTTCCTGACTCCTACACAGGAGATGTGATGGGAGATATGAATACGCGTCGTGCCCGCATCCAGGGAATGGAATCCGAGGGTGTGTTCCAGAAAATATTGGCGCAGGTACCCGAAGCAGAGCTGTATCGGTATTCTACTTCACTCCGTTCTATGACGCAGGGAAGGGGACTTCATCGTTCAACGTTTACCCGCTACGAAGCCATGCCACGTCACGTTCAAGATGATGTGGTCAAGGAGCACCAAGCTGAATTGGAAGCCCACTAATTCGTTAATTGGCGCGAGGTGAGGCGGGGGCATCGCAGATGCCCCCGCCTCTTTTTTTATCCCACTCCCAGAAGCATATTGGGGTGGCCTGTCACTCTTCATCCGTGCCAATGAGCGATATCAATCGCTGAATCCAGCTAGGCCATGAATAAAGCACCGATATTTGAGCAGCACTTTGTCGACTCGCTTCGAGCAGATGCCGACACCACCAATTCCATTCGTCAGGTGGCCAACGCAGCCTATTCGTGGGTGAACCCTACGGCGGTGAGCAATCCTCAACTGATAGCTCACTCACCTGAAATGGCAAAATTATTGGATTTTGATCAGGCTGTGATCAACTCCAAGCAGTTTGCGCACGTGTTTGGCGGAAACGACCTCTATGACGGAATGCGTCCCTTCGCGATGAATTATGCTGGTCATCAGTTTGGCAATTGGGCCGGGCAACTCGGCGATGGTCGCGCGATTAATCTGGGCGAGCGCGTGGGACGCGATCAACAGCGTTGGATGCTTCAACTTAAAGGGGCCGGTCCTACCCCGTATTCGCGCACAGCCGATGGACGAGCCGTTCTTCGGTCCTCGATCAGGGAGTTTCTCTGTAGCGAAGCCATGTTCCATCTAGGCGTCCCAACGACTCGAGCCTTGAGTCTGGTAGTAACGGGCGATCAAATTAAGAGGGACATGTTTTATGATGGGAACGCCCAATTTGAGCCTGGGGCCATCGTTTGCCGCGTTTCGCCGTCCTTCATTCGTTTTGGCTCGTTTCAGATTCATGCCGCTCGCCAGGAAACAGAGTTATTGCAGCAACTAGCTGATTTTACCATACGGGAGCACTTCCCCCATCTCGGTCCCCCTTCAAAAGAGGTTTATGAGCAGTGGTTCGCTGAGATTTGCCAGTCAACAGCAGCGCTAATGGTAGAGTGGATGCGTGTTGGATTTGTGCACGGCGTAATGAATACCGACAATATGTCCATCCTTGGATTGACTATTGATTACGGCCCGTATGGCTGGGTGGACAATTTTGATGAGGACTGGACGCCCAACACAACGGATGCTCACTCCCTGCGATACACTTTCGGGAATCAACCCGCCGTTGCGCAATGGAATTTGCTCCAGTTAGCGAGGGCCATTTTGCCCATTGTGGGCGACAGTATCGGGTTGCAATCGAGCATCACCGAGTTTCCTAGTCTGTATCAAGATCGATATGAACGCATGATGGCGTCCAAGCTTGGTCTTTCTGAGTGGAACGCGGAATCGGAACCTGAACGTGTAGCTGATCTGCTCACACTGCTCAAAGAGGAGGAGATCGATTACACTATTTTCTTCAGAACGCTGTCTAGTTTCGACACGGAAAGTGATGCTGTGTCCTTTTCGAAAAATCATGACGCTTGGTACAGAGCACCCTCAGACAGAAATATGGCAACTATGGTAAGCTGGCTGGAGCGTTATGCGAATCGACTTGCCGAGACGTCCTGGGAAGGTGACCAGCGCGCCCGCGTCATGAATGCAACTAACCCGAAGTACATACTCAGAAATTATTTGGCCCAAACAGCCATTGAGCAAGCGCATGCTGGGGACTACGCTATGATTCATCGTCTACTTGATGCTGTGCGAAATCCATACGATGAGCAGCCAGAAATGGAGGAGTACGCCGGGAAACGGCCAGAATGGGCTCGTAACAAGCCGGGTTCATCTATGTTATCCTGCAGTTCATGATTAAGAGCGAGTAGCGTTGGTTTGTTGCCTGATGAGTGGTGAAAAAGACGTATTATTCAGCTCCTTACCAAGTTTCAGTCGAGAATAGAATCCCTCATGCACGACGAAGGGTATATCAAGTTTAATAGTGAGTGGATCGAAGGGCCGGCCGTTAGTTGGCACAAGATCCAGACCATGAATCAATGGCGCCAACTGCTGTTTGCTGAAGGTCTCATTGGTGCCCATCCGGATGGTATCGGCTTTGGAAATATTAGCGTCAGGGATAACCCGGCCCGCGAATTTATTATCACCGGTTCGATGACGGGCAGTGTTAGAGAACTGGGTCCCGATCACTTTACGAGGGTGACCCATGTTGACTTTGCTTCCAATAACCTGACCTGCAGAGGCCCGATTATCGCGTCTTCAGAATCGATGACGCATGCCGCGTTCTATGAAGCGTCTCGCTCCATAAATGCGGTCATCCATATTCATCATGCTGGACTCTGGAATACCTACCTCAATACGCTTCCAACCACCTCCATTGATGTGACGTACGGCACGCCCGAAATGGCTTATGAGATTATGCGTCTTCTCAAAATGAAAGACCGACCAGCCAAACAACTCGTCGTCATGGGAGGGCACGAGGACGGGGTTATGGCTTACGGAAGCAGTCTAGGGCATGCTGCTTCTACGTTGTTAAACTGCTGCAATAGATTGTTTCGTCCCGAATAAGAACGATCTGGTCAAGATTCTATCATAGATATGAGCTTTTCGACTGCGTACTGAACAAAGCGCGGGTCTTCGGCGGTCAAATTCATTGATTCAACCTCTACGGCGGCTGGAAGGCACTCTTGAAGGGCCTCCCAATATGCTTGGTCTAACTCCCGATTAAAAAGCGCGCCTCCCTCTGCTGAGTAGCTGCTTACCCCTTTCAATGGCATCAAAAACACGGCATTTCCTTTGGTGTGCTGCAGTCTTGATCCCATTTCTTCGGCCACGCGTCGTTGCTCATCAGCTTTTAGGCGAGGAACGAACACGTAGGGAGAATGCCACACGATCTGGTGGTCATCATATCCATCTGGAACGACGTTGGGTTCGTTTACTAAAATGCCGAGATGTTCTGATCCCCCTGGGCAAATGACCTGGGGTATACCCAATTTTCCGGCTACGGTTAGTCGTTCTGGCCCAGACGCTCTAAGTACGCCAAAGACCCCATCGGCAATTTCCCCCATGGCATAGTCGAAAACGGCAGTGATGATGTTTTCCTTCATCATTTGCTCCATGGCTTCTCCACCAGCCCCAATTGCGTGAAACGTGATGACTTCGTAGCCTGCCGCTTCGAACAGCTTGATCGCGTGCATGGCTCCCTGTGTGAGCACGCCAAGATTGGTCAGGCCGATTACGCCCTTCGCAGTAGACTTGGTAATGTTTCTTTCGACCTGGGCCATGCCCCATGCACAAGCTGCCGCGTTGGCCAAGATTCTGCGGGAAAACACGTTAAGACCTAGAATATCGCTGACCGAGAACATCATCGTGATGTCTTTAATCCCGACAAAAGGGGACGTGTCTCCAGAGGCCGCTGTAGACAACATGACCTTTGGAAATCCATAAGGCATCGCTTGCAATACGGGAGCACAAGTGGATGTGCCCTGCGTACCGCCTAGCGCCACGACTCCATGGATTGCTCCGGATTGCTGTAGATCCAGCAATGTTTTCGTTGCTCCAGCAATAAGGAAGGGGCTGGCTTTTGCTCGAGTGGGTTCGACGAGTAATTCTGCAAGAGATCCTCCTCCAGCAGAAATAATATCTTCTCTGGTAATGTCGGCTTCAATAGCCGCTGTGCCCACTACACCAAAATCGATTAAACAAGCTTTGCCGCCTAGAGACTCGATCTCCTGTCGCATAAATGCAGCTTCTGAGGCCTTCGTATCAAGCGTCGCGAGAATGGCTATGGTTTTCATTACTCAAGGTCCGATTGGAGAAAAAAGGGGACTATTTGTCAGAGAAGCGGAGATCGGCAAATGCTGTTGCGGCTGCCGTCACGGCCCGTTCAATAGGGAGACGCTCTGTGGACGACCCCGTCCAAAATCCATGTCCGGAGGTATGGTCCAGCATGTACTGCGCGTCAGCAGGGTTTTCCATGGCCGCTCCGTGAGCGACCAGAATGACATCAGGATGCACTTCGCGGCATTTATTGAACGCATGCTCAGTTTGTTCGGCCGTTTGTTCGATGGTCAGGCCGCTGTCATATCCCTTCAGTCCGCCTTTGGTCGTACCGGCGTGGTAACAAAAAATATGGGGTTTGGCTTCAGCGCAAACGGCGATGGAGTCCTCCAGTGTGAAACCGAGTCCTATCGTCACCATATCCATTTCTTCGCGAGCCAGCTTCAGCATATCAATTTCGTTCTGAAGCGTAATACCTGCGGACGTCAAGACATTATAGATTTCCGAGTCGTGATCTACGTACGAAATGGAAGGTCCGATATTGGAAACCGATTGCACACCCATGTCTTTGCATTCCTGAAGTACCATGCGCATGTCTTTCAGCGGATCATTGGCGTTGAGGCAGGCACACACAAACGCTTTACCTTCCATAGCCGGCATGATATCCTCTCGCGTGTAGTCCAATGTTTGCCGGTTGGAGTCTAAAATGGGCCACATCATAGCCATCGTGCCCATTCCATTCGCGCGTAATCGGGCTCCTGAAAAGGTATTGACGCAGTCTGTCCCGCACTTTTCTAGGAGTTTGGCAACCAATCCACTTCCTGCAGAGGAAATCATGATCGGGATGCGCTTTTCCACTTTGGACCGCAAGTTGGTCAGAATGTGCTCGGTAGAAATTCGTTTTGTGATCACGCTATTCGTTGGATTCGTGTTGGGGGTCTTTGGCAGGTATTGAAGGAAAATAGGAAACGTGTATTATCATGCTACCTTTTCTCCTCAATCCGAACAAAATATATCTTGAGGGTGGACTCGGTACAGAGTGGGTTTAATTGCACTTCCGATCCCAAGCCCGTTTATTTTGGCCTAGCCCACCTATTTATTTCGAGAACTATGTCCACACCCTTAGAGACCTGTTCAGGAGCGATCCACTGTGGTTTGTCCTGGATACCATCCATCATCATTTTGATCTTCTTTGCCGTCGTATCCACGGGCTGTGAGAGCGCTGCATCAGAACAATCTGAGCAAGCCGATGCTCCTCCTAATCCTCATCTCATTTCTTTCGAAGGAGATTCGGGCCCCGGTCTTGGAAAGCACATCGTATTACTGGCTGGTGATCATGAGTATCGATCAGAAGAAATTTTGCCTGCTATGGCGCGCATCCTCTCCAAGCATTTCGGATTCAAAACCAGCGTCTTCTTTACGTTAGATGAAGAAGGGTTTATTCAGCCAGGAAGTTCACATATTCGAGGACTAGAAGCTCTCAAGACAGCCGATTTAGTTGTCATGGGGCTGAGATTTCAGAACTTCCCGAACGTGGAAATGCAGCACATTGTGGACTACTTGGATCGCGCAGGCCCCATTATTGGATTAAGAACATCTACGCATGCTTTTGACGGTATCGAGGGAGAATTTGCTCGGTTCAATTGGAATAATGAGGATGAGACTTATTTCAAGGGATTTGGTCGGCAGGTACTAGGCGAAACGTGGGCTGGACACTACGGCACGAATCATGAACAAAGCTCTTTGGTAATTCCAGAACAAGCTGATCATCCGATTTTTCGGGGCGTTTCGGACATGCATGTACAGTCTGGTGGATACTATGCAGATCCCATGCCTGATTCTGAGGTCCTAGCACGGGGCACCGTATTGAATGGGATGTCGGCAGATGCTCCAGCCGCTGATGATAAAGAGCAAGTGCCGGTGGTTTGGACGCGTTCTTATGAAGGTTCAGACGATCAGACAGGACGGGTATTTACTACCACCCACGGTGCTGGAGAGGATTTTTTGAACGATGGCTTTCGTAGGATGCTAATCAATGCCGCCTTTTGGGCGCTCTCCATGGAAGATGAAATTGAGCCTACGAACGTCGTTGATTTAGTGGGTCCGTATAACCCGGTTCCTTTTGCTTTTGATGGGTACCGATTGGGGGTACGGCCTTCCGACATGGCAGGTTGGGATACGCCCATAATGGATGCGTCCAAACCCACGACCAGAGAATCTGATACTTCCGGGCAGTAAGCCCCCATCTTTCCAATTCATAACTATGCACTTCCGGAATACATCCTCTCGTATCGGCCTCCTTACGCTGGCCACGGTTCTTCTTTTGTCAGGTTGTCGCGAGCAACCATCCATGGACATTAGGCAAGATGATCACATTGTGATGATTGGAAATGCTCTGGCCGACCGGATGCAGCATCATGGTTGGCTGGAATCGTATCTGCAACAAGAACTTCGCGGATTTGATTTGGTCATCCGAAATCATGGATTCTCCGGAGATCAGGTAGATCACCGCCCGCGCAGTGTCGGGTTTCCTACGGATGACGAATATCTAGAGCTCTCCGGAACGGACGTCATTTTTGCCATGTTCGGATACAATGAGTCCTATTTTGAGGATCCTGAAGGATTTTCTGCAGGGCTCACGGCGTGGATAGATAGTACACAGGCTAAAACGTACACGGGTGATGGTCCGCCTCGCATCGTGCTGTTTTCACCTATCGCATTTGAAAACTTAGGGAGTCCCAATTTTCCAGATGGTTCGGATCACAATGTTCGGCTGGCTTCCTACACAGCTGCCATGCAAACGGTTGCGGCCCAGAAAGAAGTTGAGTTTGTAGACCTCTTTCATCCAACCAAGGTGGAATTTGAGTCCTCGGATACAGCGTATACCATCAACGGTGTACATCTTAATAGTGAGGGGAATCGGTTAGTCGCAGGGTTCATTGCAGAATCTGTTCTGGGTTGGAAGCCTGACGCATCTGGAAAGAATTTGGCCTCTATTCGAGAGGCGGTTCAGGACAAGAACTGGCATTGGTTCAATCGATACCGGGCAACGGATGGGAACGACGTATGGGGTGGCCGCTCACTTCTCTCGTTTACCAACGGTCAGACCAACTATGACGTCCTCAATCATGAACTTGAGCAACTCGACTATCTAACAGCGAATCGGGATAAGGTTATTTGGGCTGCCGCAAAGGGGAGATCGACCCAGGTCGATGATTCCAATGTGCCGCCCCCTGTTGAAGTAGAAACCAATCTGGGAGAAGAACAACTGCAAGGTGGGGAAAGCAAAACGGGTTCTGTTCTATACGCTACTCCAGAAGAATCGATGGCGGCCATGACGCTTCCTGAAGGGTTGGAAGTGAATCTGTTTGCTTCGGAAGAGATGTTTCCCGAGTTGGTCAATCCAGTGCAGGTGGGGGTAGATACGCGCGGTCGTCTTTGGGCTGCAACTTGGGCTACCTATCCCAAATGGGAGCCGATGAAAGAAATGGACGATCGGTTACTCATTCTACCTGATGAAAACAGAGATGGTGTGGCCGATACAGTGATCACCTTTGCCAAGGTGCACAATCCAACAGGATTTGAATTCTGGAATGGTGGAGTAATCGTCGCCTCGGTCCCCAATCTGCTGTTTCTCAAGGATACAGACGGAGACGACGTGGCCGATGTGCGCATCGAAATCATGGGTGGACTGGGCTCAGCGGACACGCACCATTCAGCGAATGGATTTGCCTATGGTCCGGACGGATACATTTACTATCAGCGGGGGACGTTTAATCTCTCGAACGTAGAAACCCCTTGGACGAACAATCAGGAGTCAGACCTCTCGGGACTGTATCGATTCAATCCGCGCACGCATGAATTCAGTTTCCATACGGAGAATCAGCCCAATGCACATGGCACTTCGTTTGACTATTGGGGATATCACTATGCTACGGATGCGACAGGAGGGAGAGCATATCAAATTATTCCGAATGACGAAGGCGGTTTTAGCAAAAGACGATTGCTTGACCACACTGTGCGTCCTGTCCCTGGAAGTGATGTGATTTCGAGCTCCCATCTTCCCCCTTCTCTTGAAGGTAATTTTGTGATCCTGAATGTGATCGCGTTTCTAGGTGCCAAGAACTACGAATTGCAATACGATACGCGCACCGGCTTCGTGAATGGGGTAGAGAAAGAGGACTTGCTGGTTTCTTCGGATCTGAACTTCCGACCTGCTGATCTGGATATTGGGGACGATGGAGCGCTCTATGTTGCTGATTGGGCCAATGCCATCATCGGTCATATGCAGCACAATGTCCGGGACCCTAGTCGAGACCACGAACACGGGCGCATATATCGAATCACGGCTCCTGGACGTCCTCTATCTGAACCAGCAAACGTTTATGGCAAGCCCATTGCAGAGTTACTTGAGCTTCTGGAGGATCCTGTTAATGGTGTTCGAAAACGTGCCCGGATTGAACTTTCAGCACGCAATACAGACGAGGTGATGACTGCGGCAGCGACTTGGTTAGCTCAGTTTGATGCGACATCAGCGGCCGATGCACACCACGTTTTGGAAGGTCTGTGGCTCCATCAGCAACACAATGTTGAGAATCGAGATCTGTTGGCAAGCGTGCTTAAGTCGCCCGTTGCTCACGCCCGTATCGCTGCACAACGGGTTGAAATGATGTGGGATCATGATTCCTCGTTAATCGCAGAAGCGATTGATCGCTCACCGCATGATATGTCCCCAGAAAGACTGGCCGAGCAGTTTGAAGAGAAATCGGAAGACGGCCTAATAGTCGTTCGGACCGTCATGGAGCAGATGCGGTATGATCGGCCAAATTTTGCGGTTACGGCTGGGGAAACGGTCAAATTGCGATTCAAAAACAATGACTTTTTGCCACACAATCTCTTAATCGTTCCTCCGGGTGAAGGCGAAACCGTCGGGATCGCTGCAGATGCCATGGGCGCGGACGGATTTGGGGCTGGGTTCATTCCCGAGAGCTCGTCTATTCTGGCGTTTACGGATCTGTTGAATCACGAAGCAGAGCAAATCATTGAGTTCACCGCACCGATGGAGCCGGGCGTGTACGACATAATCTGTTCATTCCCTGGTCACCGAGAGAGCATGAACGGACAGATGACCGTGCTTGCCCCCGAGGAAACCGTTAACGAATAGAGCCGTCGTTCTCGCCTAGAGCTGCAGTCTGCATTCGTATCATTCTTTCATTAAAGCATTATTCAGAGCGAAGAGAGTCTACTGGATTAGCGTTGGCCGCGGAAACGGAATGAAACGAAGTCGCTCCAAGGGTAACGGCCAGTGACAACACTCCGGCTAGCACAAACGGAACGATAGACATTCCAGCGCTGTACGGAAATTGCGTCATCCAGTACGTAGAAATGAGATACCATCCAACGGGCCATGCGATAAGATTGGCTATTAGCAGTAGGGAAGTGAACTCACTCGTGATGAGTCGAATAATCTGCTTAGACGAGGCTCCCAATACCTTGCGGACACCGATTTCTTTTGTTCGTCGTTGGACGGCAAACGATGCTAGTCCAAATAGTCCCAGCGCGGCAATAAAAATAGCCAGGATGGCAAATATGGACACCAAATCACCAGCCGTTTCTTGCTCGCTGTATCGAGATGCGAGGTCCTCATCCACAAAAGTGATGTCCAGAGGTCGCTGGGATTCAAAGCTACTCCACTCAGATCGGATGGCATCTACGCCCGAAACTTCGGCATCCCGCGCAAACCTAACGGTAAGTTGTCGATTGGGCTGACTGGAGAGGGCTATGACAAGCGGAGCAATTTCTTGTGTAACCGCTTCATAATGATAGTCTGAAACCACACCGATTACATTTGATTCTTGGACTCCTCTCCACTCGAGACTTTTACCAATCGCCTCCTCATCGTCCCATCCAAAGCTGGCCGCCGCTGCTTGATTGATGACGAAAGCGGCGGAAGTGTCAGAGGGGAAGTCGCGAGAGTAGAAGCGACCAGCGGCCAGCTCCATTCCGTATGTATCCGCAAAATCATGATCAACGCGTGTGACCGTACTTGCCAATGTTTCTGATGAATCACGTCCTTCTGGCACAAAAAGCCTCAGTTCGCCCGTGTTTCCAGGGACCCCACTCGCAAAAGAGGCCAGCGTAATTGAGCTTTGCTGCAACAGTTGTTGCCTGAAGCTTTCCCATGTTTCTCGGTCGTTAGACGTGTCCATCTGAATTACAGCGACTGCTTCCTTGTCGAAACCAAGTGGCTTGTTCTTCATGAACTCAATCTGATCGCTAACGATGAGCGTACCAATAATGAGAATAATGGAAACACTAAACTGGAGGACTACGAGTCCGCGTCGAGTAATGGATTTGGAGGATAGTCCGCCTATCTGACCACGCAGAACTGCCACCGGTTTTAAGGATGAGAGCACGAACGCCGGATAAGCACCTGCAATCAGGGTACAAAAAAGTAATAGGGCAGCCGTACCACCTATCATCGCGGGGGTAACTAAAGAGATCATGGATAACTCTTTACCCGTGATCGAATTCATCCAGCCTAGAGACGCTACCGTGAAAAGCAGCGCCAAGGCCTTGGACAAGAGAACCGTAATCAATGACTCCGTCATGAAACGGCCCACCAAATCGGTTTGGTTAGCTCCTACCGCTTTTCGAACGCCAACTTCTTTGGCCCGCATGGTGGATCGCGCCGTAGACAGATTGGCAAAGTTCACACAGGCAATCAATAGGATAAAGATCGCTATGATCGAAAAAGCGTAGACATAACTCAGATTTCCGTTTGCGCCGAACTCAGCCTGGCGTTGAGAGGTGAGGTGAATGTCTTTTAAGGGTTGAAGTCCAAAGATGAATTGGATGCCAACCTGCCTGCCCACATCGCCGGCGCGTTGCTCGAGTACATCGGCCATTTTTTGTTCGACTTCCTCTGTATTAACCCCTTCCGGCATCAACAGATAGGTCCACATTCCAATATTATACCAGCGGCTGTCAAGATTCTCCCGTTGCTCCGCGGGACGATTCATGATCGAAACGAGATAGTCGAAGTACAGATGAGAGGCTACAGTGGGGTCCTCAATAACACCAGAAATGTTCATTTCGGTATCATTAATACTCAGTGGTTTTCCCATTACATCCAGTGAACCAAACAGCTTATCTGCTGTGGACGCCGTGATGACTACAGATCCTGGCTGGTCTAATGCCGTCTCTGGAATACCCGATATGAAATCGGCGGAAAACAGTTCAAAATAACTGGTGTCCGCCATGAGGATTTCTTGCTCCTCAAAATTGACACCGTCCACGACTACTTGACCATCCCACTCCATGACCCGAACGCCTCCAAGTACACTCGGAATGTCTGCCTGAAAAGAGGGCAAAGCAGCGAAGGGTGCTATCGCAAATTCAGTGTCATCGCCTCCAATGGTTGCGTCCATGATGACGCGATAAATATTGTCGGCTTTGTCATACCCTTTTTCATAGCTGAGTTCATGGGTGATGAACAGCATAATCAGCTAGCAGGAGCCCAGGCCAATCGCGAGCCCGACCAAATTGATGGTTGAAAAGCCGGGGTCTTTTTTAAGGCCTCTCAGGACCAGTAGCAAGTTATTTTTAAACATGTAAAGGTTGGAGCGTAATTCGGAAAACCAGTCGGCCAGCGGCTCATTGAATTCCAACTGAGCGAAGTCCGGAATGGGGTGATCTTCTGCATGGCCGCAATAGCGACACAAGATGAACCCTATAGGGAGGAAAGACTCTTAAGGTTGCGTTCCCTCACTTTTTAAGTGACTTAGATTTCCCTAACACAAATGTATTATCTGTTATTGACCGAGCCTGATACCCCAATAAAGTGCTTAAATCTGTGACAATATGTCGATATCTCTTTCTGTACTGCCTTGATGATTTTTCGAGTTACAGGAGATGCTCCGCCTTCCTGGAGATCCTTAAAAAAGAAAATGCAAGGCACATGGTGCCTTGCATTTGGGGTGAGAAACTGGATGTGGAGAGGAACTACTCTTGAGTTGCTGGGACTCCTAGAAGTTCAAATGCTACCTCGTTACGGCGCATGAAGGGTGGAGTCATTGGATCATTGTAGCGCATGAGAATAGCCTTGCCTGTATAAGGGATCTCGTTTTCA
>Ga0209308_10000052_pt1 | contig 113888 bp, 132 predicted proteins | sample COGITO_mtgs_1204_3_FD_184806 | JGI IMG/M metagenome (GOLD analysis project Ga0209308, IMG submission 184806) | Pelagic marine microbial communities from North Sea - COGITO_mtgs_120405 (SPAdes) (version 2) | ecosystem: Environmental > Aquatic > Marine > Epipelagic ... | reverse complement strand
AAAAATTGAGGACGGTGTAATGATTGCACCTGGAACTGCAATAGGTCATGGGTGCAGTGTTGGTAAAAATACGCATATCGCAAATAATGTAACATTAAGTGGGGCTGTCACAATTGGCGAAAATTGTTTCTTTGGTTCAGGATGTACAGTTCAACCAGCATGTAAAGTATTAGATAATGTAGTTTTAGGTTCTGGTGCAATACTAACCAATAGCACCGAAAAGCCAGGAGTTTATGTAGGTATTCCGGCTAAGTGGAAAAAAGAAAGAGAAAATAATTTAAAAGGTTTGCCTAATGATTAAAATAAATAAAAATAAAATAAAGAAAAATGATATCCAGTAAAGCTAAAATAGGAAAAAATGTAGAAATAGGAAACTTTGTTGTTATTGAAGATGGGGTTGAAATCGGAGATGGCACAGTCATTCGAAATTTTGTAGAATTAAGAAAGAATACTAAAATTGGTAAAAATTGTTATATTGATTCAAGAGTATCCACATCAGGAAATTGTGAAGTCGGTAATGATGTAACTTTAAGATATGATGCTATTCTAGCTCGAGGCTGTAAAGTAGGTGATGGAACTTATATTTGCCCTAGGGTAATGACTAATAATCTTGATACAGGAAAAACTCAAATAGGTGGGGCCCATATTGGCAAAAATTGTTTTATTGGTACTAATACTGTATTCCAACATGGAGTTAAAATAGGAGATAACGTAGTAACGGGTGCTATGGCTTTTATAAATAAAGATATTCCTGATAATGAAATATGGATAGGCTCTCCTGCTAAATTTTTTAAGATTAATAACTAATGAATAAAGTAATTGCAGTAATACCGGCAAGATGGGGATCTACAAGATTGCCAGGTAAACCTCTTGCTGATATAAATGGAAAGCCAATGATACAGTGGGTTTATGAAGCTGTACAAAAATCCAATGCTGATAAAGTTATAGTTGCAACAGACCATAAAGATATTCTAAACGAAGTAAAAAAGTTTGGTGGGGAAGGTATTATGACTAGCACAAAACATCAAACTGGCACTGAGAGAGTATTAGAAGCTTATCAACACTATAAAGAAGATTATGGGTATGTTATTAATGTTCAAGGAGATGAGCCTATAATAAATGAGAATGATATTAATCTTTTAATTTCTGTACTTAAGAAAAATCCTCTTGATATTGCAACCTTAGTAGGTCCATTAACAAAACCACAAGCAAGTGATAGAAATACAGTAAAGGCATTACTTGATAATAATAAAATAATAATGTTTACAAGAAGTCCTGTTTTTACTACTCAATCATTATATGTTAAAAGGCATATAGGAATTTATGGATTCAGTAAGGTAATGACAGAAAGAATTGATAAAAACATTATGATTGAAACTTCTAATGAAATAGTAGAAAATTTAGAGCAGATAAGATGGGGTGACAATGGAATCAGTTTTAATTATGCTAGAGCAGCTGGTTTATATAAAGGTATAGATACACAAAAAGATTTGGATTACGTCCGTACATTCTTAAACTAATATTAAAAAAGCTATATAATAATAAATCACTATTATGGAAAACCAAGGAAAATCTAAAGAACAACTAAAAGGTAGTTATATAGGTGCATTTATAGGTTTTGTAGGAATCGTCGCTCTTATAGGTTTTATAGGAATCAGCGCAGTGATAACATATTTAATGTCCTAATGCAAAAAGAACCAATAAATACATCAAACTTAGACCTAAGTAGTACTACCCCTATTATATGCGAAAATTGTGGTAATGAAACATTTAAGCCTATTTTCTTCTTAAGAAAGATTAGTAGGTTTTTAACAGGTGAAGATCAAGATAGAGTATTACCAATGGATAGTCTTGCTTGTGTAAACTGCAATCACGTAAACAAAGAATTTAACCCTAATCCTATATCAGAACAAACACAAAATAAAAACAAAAAAGATGAGTAAAGAAACTGAAACTAAAGTAGTAGAAATGGCTACAGAGGAAACTCCACGAACACTGGAACAATTAAAAGCAAGAGAAGCTGAATTAGATAAGATTAATGAAGATCTAATTAAAGAAATGCAAGTGAGAGAATATGAAATTGATTTTAAAACAAAAAAAGTTTTTGATCGACTTCTTAAGTTCTTAGAGAAAGATGCACCGTGGGGTCATACTACTGCAACCGGTTTAATTATGCTATATCATAATTTAAGAGAAGCAAAAGAATTAGTAAAAGAAAAAGATTTTAAAGGATTAATTCCAGTAAGATCTACAAGTGTTACTATTCTTTGGCAAATGGTTACAAAGATGACAGGAACTGGATTTTATGAAGCTAAATCATTTGTTGAGTTAATGGCAAATGTAGGTGAGTCATTATCTGAGGCAGTACAAAAAGTACAGGAAGATAATCAAGCCCTTAGAGACAATCACTCTGAGCTTGCATTAGTTCAACAAGAAATAGATAAAGTAACTGTTGAAGGTCCTGTTGCAGAATAATGGGTTTTCATAAACGACATATAAACAATCAACAGGTTTTAGATTTATATAAATCTGGTGGTGTAGAAAATGTTACTAAATGGTATACTGGCAAGGTTGACGCTCTCATCTTAGAGACAGGCCTTGCCAGTAAAATCCATTCTATCCTAACTGATCCTGATTGGGAAATCTTTGGTAGAGTTAGAGCGAACGAAGAAATCGTTAAACTAATTAATAAAGAATTAGGTATAGAGGACTTTCGTACTTAATAATTTACTTTTTGTTAATGAATAAATAAAAAAATACAAGTTTTATGAGATTCATTAGAGACTTCAAACAATTTATTACAGAAAAGAAAGACGAGGACTTTGAAGATAAGATCAAAGGCCACGGCTATTACAAAGGCATCTCAACTTCTACTGCGAGGGCTAAAGAAAAACAAATGAAAGATCAGGCATCTAAAGCTGATGACGATCCTTCTGCTTATAAAGAATTACCTGGTGATACTAAAGGTAAAAAATCCCTAAAGAAATCTAAGCATACTAAAGCATTTGATGATTTATATGATGAAGCATTAGATGAAATGGTTACCAATGAAGGTGTAATGAGCGAATTACATATAATGATGGAAGAAGCAAAAAACTTTGCTGATTTTAAGAAAAGATTTTATAAAGAATTTAGCGATAAAGTTAAACCTAATAAAGATTTAGATGATTGGCTAAAGTCTTTATATGAGGATGGGTTATCTGAAGGTATTGATGAAAAGGCAAGTGGAGATCGCGGACCTATAAAGGGAAAGGGAATCGAAACTGGTCTTAAAAATAAAGCAGAAAAAACAGGTGTATCATTACCTTTACTAAGACTAGTAATGAGGAGAGGTATGGCTGCATGGAAATCTGGGCATAGACCTGGCGCTGGGCAAGAGCAGTGGGGTTATGCAAGAGTTAACTCGTTTTTAACTAAAGCACCTGGTACTTGGGGTAGACCATTAGATGATCCTAAAAAGAATGGGCCTAAGGGTTCTTATGGAGCTGATGCCGATATTGCTAAAGAAGTAATAAAGAAAGGTGAAGATAAGAAATTAAAAACAACAGGATTACCTAAATAATATGAAATTCGTAAAAGGCTTCAAAGATTTTGATAAAGTATCTGAAGAACTTAAATACCATATAGATAATGGATTAGGTTTAGACGATACTGTTTTCCGTTTAGGTTCAGATGCTCATGCCAAATTATTTGAAGAGGCAGAGCAGTATTGGGATAAAGGAAATATAGTATTAAATGGCAAGAGTGGATGGATGGCAAAAAACCTAGAAGTAGGAAAGAAAGCTATCTATAAAGACCGTAAATCTGGTAGAACTAAAAAAGTTAAACTTGATTCTCCAGAAAGAGGTGGTAATAAAAAGTTTATTGTTTATCGTAACACTGGTAAAACTGATAAAGAAACTGGTGAAATAGTAGCAAAGAAAATTGAATGGGGAGATCCAGGATTGTCTGTAAAGAATGATGATCCAGGAAGAGCTAAAAGTTTTTGGGCAAGGCATCAATGCGACCAAAAGAAAAAGATGGATCCTAATAAGACAGGATTCTGGGCATGTTATGGGCCTTCTTTGTTTGGAAAGCAACTTGGTCTGAAGTCAACCAACCCTTGGTAAATATATAAAACAATAAAAATAAATAAAGATATGAAATTTATTCCAAACTATGGAGATTTTAAGAATTCATTAAACGAAGCTTCTTTTAATTATAATGATGATGTAGGCGAAACTAAATTAGGACAAGCCGCTAGTATAATTTGTTCTTTCTTAAATAAGAAGACTAAATTAGATTTTAAAATCTTTCCATTTGGTGTTAAATCAAATGGGGTAGAAGGTGTTATGTTATATAGCGCAAAAGGTACTGCCGCTGTTAGGGTAGGTGGTAAAGGAATGAATAGAGGTCCTGGTATTGTTGGTGATCTTGCTTATTTCTCTGATGCATCAAAAAGAACTGCTGATTTTGTTATGAGTAGTGAGAATTTTCCTATTACTTCATTATGTTATGAATTTGCAAAATTAATTAGCGAACCTGCATATGTTAAAGAAGTTGAAACTTTACAAGAATCTGTTAATGAAGGTAAGCGTGGTGTATTAAAACCACAAGAACAGAAAATGGTAATGAAACAATTAAAATCTGGTAAGAGTGCCGCAAAGATTGCTAGAGATCTTGGTATATCATACGGAGCTATTCTTAAATTAAAAAAGAATGAAACTGTTACATTAGAAGAGCCTACTGCCGTTAAAGCAAATGAAGAAACTTTAGAAGATAAAGTTAAATTCCTAGATGAAACTTTGACTGATATTTATGATATAGCCAGAAAGGTTGCCGCAGGAGCATTTAATTCACTAATGATATCCGGTAGAGCAGGTACAGGTAAAACTTTCAGTGTAGAGAAAGCGCTAAAGGATGAAGGACTTACTGCTGATGATGATTATATTATTGTTTCAGGTGCTGTATCAACAATTATGATGTTTAAGAAAATGTTTCAGTATAGAAATAAAGTTTTAGTATTTGATGATTGTGATGCTGTATTTAGAGATGAAAATGGCCGTAATATATTAAAGGCCGCACTTGATACAAAAAAGATAAGAAGAATATCTTATCTTAAGAAAAGTGGATTAGTATTTGATCCTAAGGATTTTGAAATGGATCCTGAAGGAGAATTTAATATGATAGAAAATGGAATGGTTCCAGCATACTTTGATTTTGCAGGTAGGGTAATATTTATATCTAACCTTGCAAAAGATAAAGCTGACCCTGATGGTGCTATTCGTTCAAGATCTATTTTAATTGATGTTAACCCAGATGATGTAACATTAATGGAAAGAATTAAAACTCTATTACCTTATTTAGAACCTAAGGATATGCCAATGAAAGACAAAGAAGAAATTTATGAATTTATGAAAAAGGCAAATGATGTTTCTATGAGGACTTTTGTTAAGGCTGCAGGTTTTAAAGTAGCAGGTTTACCTAACTGGGAAAGAATGTCAAAAAGATATTTATAATTATGAAATATATTAAAAGTAGAATTGATTTTATTAATGAAAAGAAGTCTAACAATTTAAATGAAGGGCAATTTTCATGGATGACTCAGGATTCTAATAAACAAATAGGATCTGAAAAACAAAATACTATCGATGTTTATATGTATGACAACGAAGGTAATAAATGGAAGGAAACTAGATATGACGGTTATGGAGTATTTGGTGGAATGGATTTTTATGATCTTGTTGCTACTATGAACGGTTATGATGCCGATAGAGAAAAAGGTATTGATTTAGCTTTTGGTAAATTAAAAACTAAAGATAAAAAGAGAAAGACGTTATTTCCTGCTTTAGTAGAAGATCCTAGATACAATTGGAAAAGACATAATTTTACAGAACAACCTGAAAATGATCCAAACCAATCATGGTACCAAGAAGAAGAAGATGATGGATATGATGATTATTATGAATCTACAGTTACTGAAGGTAAAGGATGGAATGATGTTGCAAGAGTAATGGATTCTGGATTAAAAAAGGCTATAAAGAAAGGGGTAACCAATTTAAGGTATGCTCAAGATTATGTTAAATCATTAGAAAGAATGGCAAAGAAAAATGCTAAACAGTTCTTTAATGATTATGGAGATTTTACTGAAGATGATTTTATTGAAGATGTAAGATATAATATGGCTAATGAAAAAGTTAATGAAGGCAGAGCTTCAGCCGATAGATTACTTAAAGATGTTATAAACGGTAATACATCTGAAGTTGAAGGTATTAAATTATCTAAGGATATGGCACAAGGCTTTGCGGATTGGTTACGATATTCTACATACGGTAAAAAGTTTGGGTCTTTACCTTTTGATAAATTATTTACCGCTGCGTTTAATTGGGGATTAGATAGATTTGTTAAAGGTGCTAATACTAAAGTAAAGGATGAGTTTAAAGAACTTAAGGCTAAAGCTAAAGAAATGCGTAAGGCTGAAATGAAAGGTGAATCTCTTACTGAAGGTAAAGGTGATAAAGCCGTAAGTATGGCACAGAAAAATTTAGATAAGGTAATAACAGATCTTAAAGCTAATCTTTTAAAATTTAAAGGTGCTAAAACAGATTCAGATAAAGAAAAATTTAAATCTGAAGCAAAGAGATTAACTAAGCTAAGAAAGGATGCACAGGATAATTTAGAAGACGCTATATCAAATGCTTATGCCGAAGTTGAATTAGTAGTAATGGAAAATTATGATACTGAACAAAGAAAGGAAATGGCATCAAAAGGATTAGCTTTACCTGATGGTAGCTTTCCAATTAAAAACTTAGAAGATTTAAAGAATGCTATTCAGGCATACGGTAGAGCAAAAGATCAATCAAAAGCTGCAAAGTTTATAGCAAAAAGAGCAAAAGCTTTAAGTGCTGAGGATTTAATTCCAGACACTGAAGATTTTCAAAAAGCTTTAAAAGAAGCATCATTCGGAAGAATACCAAAATTTGGAGAATAATATGAAATACTTTAAAACATTTGAAAAATATAAATACGGCGTTAATGGTGTAGGTTCCCTTAAGAATTCATTGGCTGCATTAAAAAGACAAAATATTACTGGTCGTTATGTAGATCCTGAAACTTTAGCGCAAGGCATCCGTAATGAATATGAAGCTATCACAGGTGAGAAATATGAAGATGAAGTTCAGATGTCAATGGATAATACTATTGCTGATATTATTGGTCATTATAAATTAGATGGTCCAGAATTTATGGCTGCATGGGATAAAGTAATTAAAGAATCAGTTAATGAAGCAGTAAAACCCATTAAGCTTTCTGGTAACTTAAAGAAAGACTTAAAAGTTGTCACAGCTATGGCAGAAAAAATGGTTAAGTATGCTAAAGACAACTTCAATACATATATACCAACAGGCGAAAAGCTCAGTCAACTAAAGCTCGGAGGTACTAAAGAAAAAGATGTTTTGAAATACAATATCAATCACCTAGCAAAGGCAATCAATACAGACTTAACAAAGAAGTATATGAAAGACTTTGTAGCTGAATCAGTAAATGAACAATATACAAAGAGTTTAGGTTTTAATGTAACTAATGATAATATTTATAAGTTAACTAAGTCATTAGATCCTAATGGTAGATTATGTAAAAATATTTCTAAAGGTTCTGATAATGTAAAGCCTGAGTTTACTGAAATGCAAAAACTAATGGAAGAAATCCAAAGAATATGGGGTGAGGTTGAGTATATTATTAGTATGTCAAATGAATCCGTTAATGAAAAACCAGAAGAAGTTACAGAATCTTATAAAGGTAACTTTACTGATTTTAAATATGATTTAGAAATGGCTATAGATAATATGGATATTTCTCCTAAGGCAATTAAATCAGTCAAGAAAAAAGGCAATGGTTATGAAGTAAGGCTATCTTCTTATATGAGTGATAAATCTACATGGGAAAAGATTGGTGATACAATCGGAGCCACACTTATATCATTTAAACCTGGTAGTATTAATATTGGGATATACGAATAAGCAATGAAAGATTGCAAATGTAAATCTTGTAAATGTAATGAATTAACCAATGAACAGGTGGTTCAGCAAATGGAAGATCAAACTAAACCTTTTATTGAAGAACAATATTCAACAGATACAGTCCTAAGACATTTTGATCCAACTGCACCAGATCATTTATATAAGTGGCATGCCGATGAAGAAGATCGCTTTGTAGAATCTCTTAATGAAAATGATTGGCAATTTCAATTTGATAATGAATTACCACAAGAAATTCAACCCGGTAAAATTATTCATATTCCTAAAGGATTAATCCATCGCCTAATTAAAGGTACTTCAGAATTAAGCATTTCTATTAAATCCTAACTTAAACCAATTACCTTTTTTAGGTATAATTAATATAGAAACATTACTGCTTTCAGAAAGTAATAAATGTTGTTATAATTGTATTATAAATCTAAAACTTAACTATGGGAGAGATATATCCAGAAGAAGACAGCATCAAAAAAGAGCCAGGTAAAATTAAAAAAGGAAATAGTCTCACAATCCTTGATACGTATGGAACCAATGTAACTGACTTAGCAGTGAATAAAAAACTAGATCCAGTTATTGGTAGAGAAGATGAAATTCTAAGAGTTGTACAAATTTTAGGTAGACGTAGAAAAAACAATCCTGTTTTAGTAGGAGAACCTGGTGTAGGTAAGACTGCAATTGTAGAAGGTTTGGCTTCTCGTATTATTGAAGGTAATGTTCCTGTTACTTTACAAGGAAAAATTATTTATACATTAGAACTGTCTACTATAGTTGCAGGTACAAAATATCGAGGGCAGTTTGAAGAAAGAATGAAAGCAATAGTTGATGAGTTAATTGAAAATCCTCATGTAATTATTTTTATAGATGAACTTCACACTATTATGGGGGCAGGTGGATCTACAGGATCTTTAGATGCTGCTAATATTATTAAGCCTGCATTAGCCCGTGGTGAAATCAGATGTATAGGAGCAACTACTTTTGATGAATTTAGAGAAAGTATTGAATCTGATGGCGCATTGGATAGAAGGTTTCAAAAGGTTGTAATTGAACCTCCTTCATTAGAAGAAACTGTTGAAATTTTATCTCACCTAAGACATAAGTATTCTGATTTTCATAATGTAAATTACTCTGATGAAATTATCCAAATGATAGTTAAGGTTGCTGACCAATACATGATGGATAGATATTTTCCAGATAAAGCAGTAGATATTTTAGATGAGGTAGGTTCTTATAAGCATCTTAAGCATATTAAGATTCCTAAAAAGATAAAAAATCTAGAAGCTAAATTAATAATTAAACAAAACGAAAAGAAAGATGCAGTAAAGTCACAGCGTTATGAACTCGCTGCTCAAAATAGAGATGACTGTTTAAATATTCAATCTAAAATTTCTAGAGAATACAAATCATGGAAGGCTGAATTATCAGAAGTGAAAATGGAAATTACTGAAGATGATATTTTATATGTAATTTCTAAAGCAACAGGTATTCCTGTAGAAAAGATAACAGACAAAGAACATAAGAACCTATTAGGTATTAATAAACATCTATCATCTAAAGTAATGGGACAAGATGAAGCTATTAATAAAATATCAATGACCATCCAACGAAACCGAGTAGGTATACGAAAGAGAAACAGGACTATGGGTAATTTTATTTTCTTAGGTCCAACTGGTGTAGGTAAGACTCAATTAGCCAAAGAGATAAGTTCTTATATGTTTAATTCTGAAGAAGATCTTATTCGTATAGATATGACCGAATATATGGAAGCTCATTCTGTTTCTAAATTAATAGGAGCACCTCCTGGTTATATAGGGCATGAGGGTGGTGGCTTTTTAACAGAGCAGGTGAAAAGAAAACCGCATTCCGTTATATTATTTGACGAGGTAGAGAAAGCCCATCCAGAAGTCTTTAATGTATTACTTCAAATGTTAGATGATGGTTATTTAACCGACTCATTAGGTAGAACTATTGATTTTAGAAACTGTCTTGTTATTTTAACATCAAACACAGGATCAAGAAAGGTTCAAGAATTTGGAACCGGTATTGGTTTTAGCAGAAAAACTGTTGCTGAAGAACAAGCAGAAGAAAAGAGTATTATTAATAAAGCCCTTAAGTCAAAATTTGCACCAGAATTTTTAAATAGGATTGATGAAGTAATTGTTTTTAATTCTCTTACAAAAAATACTGTAATGTCAATTTTAAATAAAGAATGTAAAGAACTTGCAGAGAACCTAGTAGATGTAGGAGAATATACATTGAAAATATCTAAGGGTGCTAAAGATATTATTTTGGATCAAGGCTTTGATCCTAAGTACGGTGCTAGGCCACTAAGAAGAGCACTAGAGCGATTAATAGAAAATCCTGTAGCAGAAATGATTCTTAAGAAAGAAATCGAAGAAGGTGATATCATTAAAGTTACAGGTTTAAAAGGTATTTTAACAATTAAAAAAGATTAAACCTTTTATGTTTTTTACATATAAAAATAAAATAATACTTTAATCTTAAACAAGAATGGCATATTTAACATATGATGATATCCAATTAGTACCAGCATTTTCGGGTATTAAATCAAGACAATCAATTGATCTCACAACAAACCTTTCTAAAAATTATAAAATTAGTATACCTATCGTAGGATCTCCTATGGATACTGTTTGTGAAAGTGAAATGGCATTTAAGCTTTATCAGTTAGGTGGTGTTGGTTGTATTCACAGATTTAATAAAATTATAGAGCAGTATACTGAAATTCAAAAACTCTGTGAAAAGATAAGTGCTACAGGTAAATGGTCTGCCGCTATTCCTATTATGGCTGCGATAGGAGTTCAGGAGGATGATAAGAAAAGAGCTAAGAATTTAATTAAAGCAGGTGCTAATGTACTCTTAATTGATGTTGCACACGGTGATCACCAAAATGTTATAGATATGACAAAATGGTGTAAAGATAATTTACCTAGCCATGTAGATATTATTGCAGGTAATATTGCAACAGCAGAGGCAGCCGAACGATTACAAGATGCAGGTGCAGATGGTTTGCGAGTAGGTATTGGTGGTGGATCATTATGTACTACAAGAATTAAAACTGGATTTGGTGTACCTAATGTTACTTGTCTTGAGGAAATATCTAAAGTTGCAACAGTTCCTATTATGGCAGATGGTGGAATTAGAAGCAGTGGAGATATTGCAAAAGCATTAGCAGTCGGTGCTGATAATGTAATGTTAGGTTCTCTCCTCGCTGGTACTTTAGAATCACCGGGTCAGATGGTTGAAAAAAGTAATGCTCTTTATAAAAGATATAGAGGATCTGCTTCTTTAGAAACTAAAACTACTCATGGCCAAGCACAAAGAAACGTAGAAGGAGAATCCACAATTATTCCATTTAAAGGTGGTGTCAAATATATAATTAAAGGTTTAACTGATGGTGTAAGATCTGCTTTATCATATGCAGGAGCTAAAGAAATAAAATCATTTTTTCCTGAATATGTACAAGTTACTAACGCTGGACAAAATGAAGCAAAACCACATTTATTATGAAAAACTTTTTAAATAACAAATATGTAAGATTGGTTTTTAGTATATCAATTATAGGATCTGCTATACCTTCTATCTATGAAGATTTTACCTATGGTCATCAGGGAACTTGGACCCATTATGGAATGGCTCTTGTAGGAATTTTATATTTTATTGAATCATTACTTTGGACTTTAGACTTATGGACAGACAACTCAAAAAAGAATTAGAAACCTTTGAAGATTTAATTTTCGATGGAAAGGAAATAAACACAGATGACTTTTATCTATTAAAGAAAAAGCTTTTAAAGAAAGAGGAATTAGAATTACTTGAAATTCATTTATTGTTAGAAGCAATGTTAGATAAAAGAAATGATAAGTTAATGAATAGGAGATTGAACATTCTTACTATTTGGTCAACTATATTTTTACCTCTCTCATTTTACACTGGGTTATGGGGAATGAACTTTGATGACGTACCTTTAATATCAGATGATAACGGGTTTTGGGTATTCTCTGCATTAACAGGAGTAACAGTTTTAGGAATGTGGTTATATTTTAAAAAGAATAAATGGATTTAGATAAAGATTTTACAATAGACGAAAGATACCAGGAGCTTTTACAAACTATTTTAGATTTTGGTAAAGATAAAAAAGATAGAACAGGTACAGGTACAAAATCAATTTTCGGATATACTATCAGATGGGATATGTCACAAGGGTTTCCTTTGTTAACTACAAAGAGAATGCCAATGAAAACAATTGCTACTGAACTAAAGTGGTTCTTAAAAGGAGATACCAACATTAAGTACCTCGTTGATAATAATTGTAATATTTGGAATGGTGATGCTTATAAACGATATGCAGATATTGAATGCAATCCACCTCATGACCATTCGTTATCACAAAAAGAGTTTGTTGATAAAATTAAAACCGATGATGGGTTTGCAAAAGTATGGGGAGAACTGGGCCCTATCTATGGAAAGCAGTGGAGAGATTGGGATGAAATTGGTGAAGATCAAATTATAAATTTAATTAATGATCTTAAAACAAACCCAGACAGTAGAAGATTAATGGTTAATGCATGGAATGTTGGTGAGTTAGATCAAATGACTTTACCTCCGTGCCATTACGGTTTTCAAATATACACTAAAGAGTTAAGCTTCCATGAAAGATGGGCTTTATATTCTGATAAACCATACGACGGTAACGGTTTAGGTATGATAAATACTTTAGACTTTATGGATGATAACGAAATACCAACTAGGTCAATTTCTTTAATGTGGAATCAAAGATCTGTTGATACATTCTTAGGTCTTCCGTTTAACATTGCAAGTTATGCATTACTTTTAAAAATCATCGCACATGAGGTAAATATGGTACCTGATCAATTAATTGGAAATCTAGGAGATGTACATTTATATAAAAATCATATAGAACAAGCAAAGGAACAACTCGAAAGGGATCCAATTATGCTACCTGAACTTAATATAGTTGCATCTGATATTTTAAGTGGTGAATTTGCATACGAACTTTTAGATTACGAAAGTCATAAATCTATTAAAGCACCTTTAAGCAATTAACATATGAAATGGTATAAAAAATATAATTGGACTTTTATCATAGGATGGGTAGTAATATTAAGCATAAGCTTATGTCTTTGGGTATGGATTTATAGAATGTTTAAATTATTATTCTAATTATGCTTTCATTTTATAATTATTTTTGTTATATTTTTTTAAAATAAAACAATATGGAAACCAATCTAGGATACTGTTGTATCAATCTAAATCTTCGTAACAAACCTATTACAGTCAATCGAACCTGTAGAAAGATTACCTTTCAACAAAAAGGTATGAATCATGTTAGTGGCTTGGCATTACAGAATATCAGAGATCTTATTGAGATTATCAAATGGAATGACAAGAACGGTTTCAAGGTATACCGCATGTCATCAGATATGTTTCCTTGGATGTCAGAATACGAGCTCAAAGATTTGCCAGATTTTCAAAAGATATCTACACTTCTAAAAGGTGCAGGTACACTGGCTCAAAAATATGGCCAGAGATTATCATTTCACCCAGGCCCTTTCAATGTACTAGGTTCCCCTAATCCTGTATTGGTTCAAAAAACACAAAAAGAACTAAACCAAACAGCAGAGATCATGGATCTTATGGGTCTTCCACAATCTCACTTCTATCCTATCAATATCCACTGTAATGGTGTATACGGTGACAAGATGGCTACTATGGGTAGATGGGCATCTAATTATCTCAATCTATCTAAATCTGCTCAAGCCAGGTTGGTTGTAGAGAATGATGACAAAGGGAGTATGTATTCTGTACAAGATCTATATGACGGTATATTTTCGGCAGTAAAGGTTCCTATTACATTCGATTTTCATCATCACCGTTTTCAACCAGGTGGCCTATCAGAGCAAGAGGCGTTTGAATTGGCAATGAGTACCTGGCATCATCATAACATAAAACCATTATTTCACTATTCGTCATGTCGTCGTACATTCGAGGATCCTAAATGTAAAGCACAAGCTCATGCTGACTTTGTATACGAAAAGATCAATGATTACGGCCATGCAGTAGATATCGAGGTAGAAGCAAAAGGTAAAGAAGTTGCTGTACTCAAATACAGAGAAGAACATAATACATTATTGGAAAATTATTTACCTTTTGATAGGCAAGAGGAATTAGAATTAATTTAAAAAAAACTATGATTGAGGTTATTAAAACAAAAGCAATGAAGAGTACTACAAAAGTAGAAGGTCTTCTTGTACAAATGAATGATAAACAGTGGTATGCAATAACTCGTATGATGCCGCCAAGACACGGATGGTATCTTAGATGCTCACCATCAAATTCAACCGGTAAATTAAGCTTTGGTGATGAGATTTATATGTATCCCACTGGTAAAAATAAAGCAGAATTTCAAGAAGGTATTGATGAATTATTAGACATTCTTAATAATAATAAAGCTGGGAGAATAGAAAATCCTAATTATAATAGATAACAAAATATGATAGCAGTAACTATAGGAGTAGGTGATGAGTTCGAAAAATTTGCAAAATGGAGTGCAAGAAAGGTTGAGAAACACTTAGGTCTTAAAACTTACGTATTAGGCGAACAATTTCTTCAATACGCAAATTCTCCTGGTTGGGAAATGGATATGGCACAAAAGTCTTCGTGTATTAAATTTTTACTGTTTAAGATTTTTCCTAATGCCGATAGGATTATGTATTTTGATGCTGATTGGCGACCAGTTAGAGATTTTAATATTTATGATTATGTTCCTGATGAAAATAACCTTTATTTTTGTAGAGATGATGATCCTGAAAAATTAGGTGAAAAATATGGTTTAGGAAAGGATAGATACTTTAATGCAGGCTGGTTTGTTGCTTCTAGGAAACACGCATCTTTATTTGAAGAATGTCATAAAAGATTCGATCAATTTGAAACTACTTGGTTTGATCAATGCATAATGAACCAAGTATTTAATGATAAGGTAACATTTGCAGATCCTAGATTAAATAAAAAAATATCAATGAGAAAGTTAAAAGACGGGCCATCTGGTGATTGGGCTACTGTTGAAAGTTTAACTAATGATTGGGTAGATTATGCAGGGGTAGAAAGAAAGGATATGCTAACATTACATCACGGTGTAAATCATCAAGTTTATAAAAAAGAAATACAAGATTGGACATGGGAATAAAATCAAAAGAATTAATTGCAATACCTGCTTTAGGTTTATCTATAAATAACGGAAACTTTGATGAAGTTAAAGACTTCATTGAAAGCATAGATTATCCTGTTGATAATGTTATTATTATGAATAGTAACAACGAAGATGAATCTAGTAATAATTTAAGATTTAAATCTAAAAACCCTTCACCTTATGTTTTAAATGTAGAGGTTATTAATACAAAGGGTAATACATGGAATCTTATTACTGAAGCACTTCCTACTAAACCTTATTGGGTAATATGTAATCCTCGTGTTTTACTCAAACCTGGTCTTTTATGCAAAATATCAGAGTCATCAAAACTAACATTACCATTGAATGATGATTCTTATCACTGGGACAATTTCACAGACTTAGATCATTTTCTAAAAAATCCTCGTAAAGAATCTGATTATTTTGTAATAACTAAAAACGGTGTACAAAATAAAATAAAAGAATGGGCTGATAATTTTAGGTCAAGAGTGTTGGTTACAGGTGGTGCTGGTTTTATAGGTAGTAATTTAATTAAATCTCTTTTAGATAAAGGCTACATAGTATCTTCAATTGATAATTATGACAGTGGATCCGAGTCTAATCATGTTGAGGGTTGTACTTATTATAAAGGTGATATAGTAACATGGATAGAAAGTAATATGGAAGATTTTGAGATCTGTTTTCATTTAGCAGGCCTTAGTCGTATTCAACCATCTTTTTCTAATCCAGATGAAACTTTTAGGGTAAATACAATAGGAACACAAAAAGTATTAGAATTTACTAAAAAGAATAATATGAAGTTAATATATGCAGGCTCTTCATCTAGGTGGCATAACCCATATCAATCTCCTTATGCAACATCCAAGTATTTAGGTGAAGAGTTATGTAAAATGTATAGAAAAACATATGACTTACACATAGAGATAGCCAGATTTTATAATGTATATGGTCCTGGCGAAATAGTAGATGGGGATTGGGCAGCAGTAACCGGTATTTGGAGAAGGCAAGTAAGAGATGGTGAGAAAATCACAATTGTGGGTGATGGTAATCAAAGACGAGATTTTACCTTTGTTGGTGACATCGTAGATGGTTTAATTAAAATCCTAGAATCAGGCGAAAGGCATAATGATGCGTGGGAATTCGGAACAGGTATGAATTATTCTATAAATGATGTTTATGAAATGTTTAAGAGAAAATTCGGAGTAGGTAAAATTCATTTACCTGATCAACCTGGTAATTATAGAGAAACTTTAAGAGAAAATGATGACTCTTTAGATAGATTAGGGTGGTTACCTACAGATAAACTTAGTAATTATATCAAAAACTTATAATTGTTAATAACTTTCTCATTTTTAGAGAAAAAAGTTGTGAAATAATTTTCAATTCCCAATTATTTTGATTATATTTATAATATATTAATTCAAACTATATTAAAACAATCAAAATGGTAAAAACGGAAATCACAACATTTAACAAGGCTAATCTACAAGTCCTAAGAACTGAAATCGACAACGCTCTTAAAGCTGTAGAAAATAAATTTGGAATCAAATTACATGCAGGTAATGCATCATTCTCTGGAAATGAGGTAACCTTTAAACTAAAAGGAAATACTATCAGTGAAGGCGGAGAAGCAATTACTAAAGAAGCAATTGATTGGAACCGTCATAAAGGATTACATGGCATGGATCATTTATCTGTAGGTGATCAAATTACAATCCAAGGTAAATCATATACTCTTACAGGATTTAATACAAGAGCAAGAAAAGCTCCGGTTAATTTTAAAGATTCTTTAGGAAGAGGTTACAAATGTTCTATGAGAATGTTACAAATGGAAAACTCTAAATAATATGAAAGATCTAAAATACATACCAAAAGACTACCTACAAGACTTCCTTGTGGGTATGTCTAACTACGATACTGAAACTCTCTTAACGGATTTAAGCGTCTGTGAACTCTTGGATGGTAAAGTACCTGAGGATCATAATCCTGATGTACCTCCATATCAAGCAGCTGAAGCATTCTTGGTTCTTTTTACAGAAAGGGAAGAATATGAACTGTGCACAATGCTATTAAAAAAATGGCCTAAGCTTAAAAATAAGGAAGTATGATCTTAGAATTCTTTGGCATACTATTTATTTTACTTTTAAGCTTTGTATTCCACATGGTTGTTTATGAAGATGATTGGGTTAAAGAATGGTACTGGAAAGTATTAATCGGTGGCGGTATCCTAACTGTAGTATTTTTTGCAATAATGGGTTATTGAAAATTGTTAATAACTTTTTTCATTTTTAGAGAAAAAAGTCTACGAAAAATTTTTATTTCCCAATTATTTTGATTATATTTAATTATATTAATAATTAAAAAACGGAAATATGGAAACATTACAAAACAAGGAAATCGTACTAAAGGACACTGAAATCATGACAGTAGACATACTGTCGCAATACCCAAGTGGTAAATTCAGATTCATAACAAGGACTAAATTAGGTATGACTTGTGTAGATGCAAGAGACTTTGATAATCCAAGGTTATCTGCTCACCCAGAATCAATCATTAGCGGTTACAAAAAAGGAGCATTGCAAACCGTACAATTTCAACCAGAAGGATCTGACTTCTATTTAACAGTATTCTCAAGGACTGGTAAAAAAGTAAAGTTAATTGACGAAAGCATCTTAGCTGACTTAACAGTAGGAACTATTAACAGTATGTATTACAATACTAATCTGTATAGTCAAGATCAATATCAATCAGTTAACTCTAAAACATGGGCGAGTAAAGCATTCGTCCTTAACTCATAAAAAACGGAAATTATGTCAACCGAATTAAAAACACTTAAAGGAAAATTTCACAGTTCTAAAACTGGTAAATTGGAAAACACTGAATTGTCATTGACAAGATTCAGCGGAGGAAAGGAAGGTATGAAACTTCAATTAACATTGAGAGATCAAGGAGACTTCTTCACTCACATTGCTCTTAACAAGGAAGAGCTCAAAACTTTAGTTAAAGAAATCCAAGAAAATTTTGATATCTAAATTGTTAATAACTTTTTGAAAATAACTGCTTAGAAATTTTCAAATCCCAACAATTTTGATTATATTTATATTATATAAAAACAATTAAAAAACGGAAATTATGGCTACAATTACAATTCACGCACAGTACTACGAAAATTACTCTGACACGGCAACTCCTCACTGGAAACCTAAAGGCGGTCAGGTATTTGAAATTGAAAATATCTTAGGTGATATGATCATGTATGCGGATGATCTGAAAGAGGTACTTACAAACCTTGTTGCTGCAAAAAGCAATGAACACTTCAAGTATGAATACCGAGAGCATGATGTTGACTTCATCGGTAAAGATTTATCAATCACAGCTGAAATGCTGACAACAGAAATTAGAAATCAATTTAATAAAGAAGAGAACTATGAACTTTCATAACATTATATTTAAAAGAGAAGATGGGTTAGGTGGATTCAGATCTACTACACATTTTCAAAACGGACTAAAGTTATCAGTATCTGCTGGTATGGGTGTATACTGTACTCCTAGAGAAGACCTCTCTAGTATAAATCAATTCTTATCATTTGAGATCGGTATTTTTGATTCAGATGGAGAATGGGTAACTAAAGAATTCTTTCCTGATCATAACGATGATGTTGTAGGATGGTTAAGCAGAGATGAGATTAATGACTTAATGGACAGAATCGCAAATCACGGTAAGCCACAAAAAGACATACCAGGATTTGAAGGTACTTTGGATCAACTTAATAATCTTAAGATATGATGAGTGAAGATAAAAGATATGTAGTAACAATGGATATGTATGTCTATGCAAATGATGACTATACTGCTCGTAAGAAAGCACATAAGATGAAAGATGCATTTGACAAAGATAATCGTAGACCGGCAATTACCGAAATTGGTGAACAACCATTTGCTACATTAACTTATAGAAAACTATCCGATCACTCTGAACCTTTTGAAGAATCTAAAACTGAAGACTTACCTTTTTAATATGCCAAAGAAGTATAAAATAGTATCTCATATGGGAATTGCCTTTGCAAATATTGGTGGGCAAAAATACTTATTTCCTGGATGGATCCCAGTAGAAGATCACATTTCTTTTGATGATGTTGAAGTTACAAATCCTTATGATAACATAAAAAAGGAAATATTTCAAGTTACAGGCTCAACTGGGAATAAATATACTGTTACTAAAAATGGTAACCGATTAAGTTGTGACTGTCCTGCAGGTAAATTTAGAGGAACATGTAAACATTCTAAACAAATTGCTGCAGAATTGGCATAGCTTAGTTAAAAATAATTTTAATCAACAATGGAAAAAGTTAAAGAAATTTTTGGAAAAGTCGTAAGTTGGATTGACACAAAAGGATTTTCTGCACTAGCATCATTAGGTATCGGTCTAGGTTTGTGGATATTCGGTTATAAGATTTATGCAGGAATTGCATTTGGCGTATTCTTAACTAGGAACTGGGACCTCTTAAGAGGTTTAGTAACTAAGAAGTAAATTTAAAAAGGATCTGGGTATTTTACCTGGATCCTTTATTTTTTGTAGAATAAATAATAAAACAAGATAAACATGGAAAACTTACACACATTTGAATCCCTTAATGAAGCTAAGAAATTAGACACTATTAAAAAACAAGTTTTGGATTTTGCTGAAAAGAACGGTAAATCTAAATGGGGAGACTTACAAAAACATATCTTAACTCTTAAAGGATTAGATCCAAAAGATAGAGATAACCGCGGTCAATTTTCATCTTATTTTTCAGGAGGCTCTTCATGGCAATCAAAAGGAAAGGATACTAAATTAGGAAGAGACGCAAACTCACACGGTTTATTAATGAGACCTACTAAAAAAGATCCTCGTTACCTAGAGAAGGATGGCAATGAATATGTTGTAAAGGTATGGGACGGTAAATCTAAATTATCATAATATGAAAAACTTTAATGAATTTATAAATGAAGCGGTAAACTACAAAGATCGTAGTGGTAAGCCATTTAAGATAAAGGGTATTGATTTTGTTTATACTGAACAGGGTGGTAGGTTTTATGGAACTTCATTATATGATGTAGCAAAAACTGCAAATGTAAATAAAAGATCTAAGATAGATTATGAAGATTCTAAAAAACTATTAAAGTCATTAGGCATCAGAGAAGAATTGCCTAGATCTTATGGACCAGGTACTTTAGATAAAATATGTAAAGAATTAAAAAAGAAAGGCATCGTTTGTGATCATGGAGATTACATGGATGTATCCTAAATATATAAAAAAATTAATCTAAACATATGAAATATATTAAAGACTTCGATACAATTATCGAAAGTAAATCAAACGATAACCTAAACGAAGGTTCTAAGTTAATAGATGAAAAAACTGGAAAAGTTGTTAAATTACCTTATAAGACTAAAGACTTTAGAGGAGATGCAATTACAGTTAAAGGTTTTACCGACCCGCACAAATCAAGCTCAAGCGGTAGAATACAAACAGACAAAGGAGAATTCTTTCCTGGTGTTGCAGGGGTTAAGATTATAGGACATCAATTTGAATCTATGAATGAAGCTAAATTCGTAAGTTCATATGATACAGAAGTAAATGATGCTGAAACTAAAAAAGAAATAAAGAAAATTTATCCAAATGCAAAATTCTTTATTGGTAAACATTCACACTTCTTTGGAGAACTCGAACCAAACCTTTTCTTTAAAGCTTATTATGCTAAAGAAATAGAATATGATACTGGTGAAGCGATTAAAGGTGATTTTAAAATCACTTCAGTTTATTCTAAGAAAGGAAGCAACTATGTAGAATTAATGAAAGAATCATTAGTTACTGAAGCTAAGAAATTTAAGCCTGGTGATAAATGGTCAAGTGATTTTGATTATGAAGGTATGTTAAAGTATGCATTAAAAGTAAATGAGAAAACTCCTATTAAGATGTTGAATAAATTATTTGACTCTGCTACTGATGTAAACTATCATACACCTTTTAGAAACTTAGGTATTGCAATCGATTGGATTGAAGATGGTGATAAGAAAGGTGCTAAGGATTACATAAAGAACTTTCATGATGACATTAAGGAAGAAATGAAAGATCAAGGAATAAAATAAGAACTATGAAATATTTTAAAACTCATTCTGAATTTTTAAATGAAGCTAAATTATCTGCTATTCATAAAGCTGCAAAGAAAGGAAGTTATCCTGTAACTGTGGTGGTAGTAAGTAATGGTTCAGTTACTAAACAAGAAATAGTTAATACTCCTGCGGCAGTACCTGCTGTATTTAATGAATTACAAAAAGAATATCCTGGTGCTACTATCAATATTGAATCTAAAACCGGAGAAACCTTATTTGTAGAATCTGTAGTTAATGAAAAATTGGCAAGAGGTTTAAAACCATTATTAAAGACAGGGTCAACTATTACTAAAAAAGTTGGAGAAGATGCATTGCTAGATTTATCTGATAAGTTTGATAGAATAGATGATGAATATGCTGGAACTATAGCAAGTTGGTTAGACATGGCTATTGAATTAATGCAAGATGGTTATGCAGGAGATGCTACTAAAAAATTAAAGCAATTTAATAAAGCATGTAAGGATGTTCTTAATGGAAAGGATGTTGGTTCAGCTTTTGAATCAACAATTACCGAAGGTAAATTTACTAAGAGATCATTGATGAAAGCTATGAAAAAGGATGATGGTTTTATTCAACTAGGTAATGGTCAAGAATATGTTATCTATAATCCTAATAACGGTAACCAAGATAATACTGATATGTGGGATGATAAAGTTATCTTTGCATTAGACCAAGACGGCGAAGAGCATGAAATTAAATATTCTGATATTGTAAGCTACAATGAAAGTCGTAAAATAAATCTTAAAGCTGCTCATCTATCTTCTGAAGAATATCAAAAGGCAAAAAAGCTTAAAGACTTTGATAAAGAAGATTGGGAATGGAATTCTAAATCTGGTCTTTATGATAGAGTTAATGAAGCAACAGATTTAAATGATCCTGTATTAGTATCATATAGAGCTACGAGAAAAACTTTACCTAAATTTAAACCTACTAAAGCAAAATCACGTAGGTTAAGTTTTGATAAGTATATGGATTTATTAGATGCCAGGCTTGACATAGATCAACAGATTAAAGATTTACGTGATGAAATGTCTCAAACACTTAGAGACATGGAACAAGAAGCTGAACCAGAAGGTGGTGAAATTGCTGATGAGTATGGTTCTACTATGATGAAGCAAGAAAAAGAATATGCTAAACTAATGGCCAAGAAGGATAAGATCATGGCTAGAATTGACAAACACAGAATGGCTTAACTATGAAATATTTTAAAACATACGAAGGATTTAAAAAGGACTATATGAAAAAGATAGACCTTAAAGATTTTAAGAAAATCAAAAAAGGTTCTAAGATTTTATATATGGGCGGACCCGTAGAAGTACTTGACAATAATGGCTATGTTTTAAAACTAAAAGGTAAAGATGGTAAAACCTTTATGGTTAATAAATCTCAATTTGATCATGGTGGAATGATTAGAGAAGGTTGGGGTAAAGCACCTAACGCAGATAAAGCAATGAGAGATTTAAAAAAGAAAGGATCTGTAAATGAAGCAGTTTACATTCCTAGTAATATTGAAGAATTTGCTAAGAGGAAAGGAATATTACCTTTAGTAAAGAAAATAGGAAGATGGGCAGAAAAAGCCGGTAAAAGAATTAATGGTGGAACTGCAATAGGTAAATATTATGATACTTTAATATTAGATCTAAAACACCAAGGTGGAGAGATTAGAGTTAACATTGATACTGACGAAGTAAAATTACACGGTACCGTTGTTACTGATCCTAAATCTTTTAAAAAGGCGTTAAAAGAATCTATTAATGAAGACATGGAAGGTGTTAAGAAAGATATCATGGATCATTGGTATGAACTGTATGGAGAAAAGTTTATTAATAAATATCCTGCTGTTGCAAAAATCTTAAAGCAACGAAAAAATGTAGATGCCAGAGAACTTTCAAGAATCTGGGATGAAACATACGGAGAAGACTTCAAAGAAAAATATCCTGCCATGTGGGACAAGCTTTCTAAATAACTCTGAACGCGGAGTAAATCAAAATAATTTATTGTTCAATGAAACATTTAGTCATGACCTTAGTTGGTCTTTTTCTAGTTACTTGTGCATACTCTTACCCAGGGTGCATTGATCCTATAGCACTTAACTATGATGAAGATGCAACCACAGATAACGGTACTTGTGTATATTCAGTTGGCCCAGATCCTATCATAATTGATTTAATTATATCTGAGGAAGAATGTCAAGTATTTGATGCAGGAATTTTATCTTCATACTTTTACGAAGCGACTTTAGTAAATATAGGAACCGAAGCAGTTACATATTTTTGCCTTAGTGATTTTTTAGGTACTACATTTAATTGTTTTAATGGTGTTTCTAATTTAGCGGTTTGGATTCAACCTGGAGATACAATCACCGTGAGTGGGACGATTAATGGTGTGGGTACTTGGGTAGCAGGGCAAGGTAATTATTTTACAATTACAAGTGTACCTAATGAAATAATTACTGGTAATAATAACTTTGTATTTGATATGATTACTGGAGTTGACTGTCAACTTAATGAAGATGAGCCTTGTGATACTATTTATATTACAGAAACTGAGTTTTTAACAGACACTCTCTACATCACTCAAAATTTTACGGATACGATATACCTTACAGAAACTGAGTTTTTAACAGACACTCTCTACATCACTCAAAATTTTACGGATACGATATACCTTACAGAAACTATCTACATCACTGACACCCTTTATATCACGGAATACGGCACAGACACACTATACTTGGACAACTTTATATACATTACAGACACACTTACTCAATATATTACAGAAGAAACTCTAATAGATTGCATAACAGGTTTACCTTGTATTGAGAATCCAGGTTACCCTTGTCTAGGAGAAGAAAGTATATATGTACCTAATACATTTACACCTAATAACGATGGAGTAAATGATGTATGGAAAATTATATATGATTTAAATTGTTGGGAAAACATAGAATTTAAAATCTTTAATAGATGGGGGCAAAATATTTATGTTGGGAATGCTAATGACTTTGAAGATTACCCCTTTTGGGACGGGAGTGTAAATAATGGAAGTTATTTAGTATCTGATGGTGTTTACTATTATGAAGTAAAAGGTAAAAAGGTTGATTCTCCTGTCATAGTTCAAGAAGCTGGACACATTACAGTATTCCGATGATTAATAATTTGTTAACAATTAGTTAACACTAAAAAGAGAAACTATAGCCTTTTTTACCATAAATAATATATGGAGCAACAAAATAAACAAGACATAAGTTCAGTTTTATACATCACTATCATGGTGGTAGTTTTCATACTTTCAGTTTAATTTCTTAAACTTTTTTAGTTTTTTACATATAATAATAAATCATTTATGTTTAGACTAATAAGACGCTGGTTTACGCCTTCTTACACAAATTTAGTAAAATTTGAATATTCACCAAAAGGGTTTCAAAAAGCCAAGAGGTGGGCCAAGGTGAGACCGCACCCCTTTTTAATCAATCTAAATTTGTGGGATTATGTCAATAGCGAATTCATAGATTCTGAACATAAATTAGCAGAAATAAATAAAAGAAAAGAAAATTATGAAAACAAAAAGTAAGTATCTTCTAAACATAGAAGGTAAAAAAAGGTACAGAGGAAATACATGGTTAGGATTAATATTAAACGTAGTAAGAGGTAATCATGATAGAAAAGGGCCTAAATCTAACTAAAGAAGATATTATAGAAGCAAGAGATAGGGTAGAATTATTCTATAGCTTTATAGTAAATTATCTTATTCAACAACCAGTTTACAAATTAAATAAAGACTACGCTAAACATATAGATATAGCATTAGAAAGTTTAGCCAAAGCAAAAGAAGAAATATGAAGATAGCAGTAATAGCTCATGACGGTAAGAAAGCTGATATGGTTTCTTTTGTTATGAAAAGATTAGACTTTTTTAAAAATAAAAATGTTGAACTTGTAGGCACAGGCACAACGGGTACTATGATTGAACATGCAGGATTAAGAGTCGAGTTAGTAGCAAGTGGACCAATGGGTGGTGATGCCGAAATTGGTGCTATGGTTACTAAAGGTGAAGTTGATTGTGTACTCTTTTTTAGAGATCCGTTAGACAAGCATCCTCATGATGTAGATATTAGTATGTTAATGAGATTATGCGATGTTCATAACATTCCACTAGCAACGAATTATAAATCGGCACATATGTTGATTAAGTATTTTAAAAACAAATTAAATTAATATGGATATAATTGAAAAAAATATAACACCAGATAAAGGTGATTGGGGAATTATTACATCACCTTCTTTAAAAGTAAACAATAAAGAGATGAAGCCTAGATCATGGGTATGCGATGATTTTTATGAAGATCCTGATATGGTTAGAGAATATGCTTTATCACAAAGCTATTGGGCTGATGGGCATGGTGGTGTAGGCTGGAGAACACGTAAACAATTTATCTTTGATGGCGTTAAAGAAAAAATAGAATCCATTATGGGTATGGAAATTACTAACTGGGCTGAAACGTATTCTATATGTGGAGTATTTCAAGCAGGTTTTGGTAACAGTGATGGTATACCTCCCCAGGTATTTCATGCAGATTCACAAAAGTGGGCAGCAATGGTATTTTTAACACCAGATGCACCCCCATCAACAGGTACAAAAATTGTTAGAAATAAAATAACAAAGAAATACGATACCGAGGCGGTAGATAATATTACTGAGATCTTTGCTAACCAAGAAACATTCTGTGATCCTACTCCTTATGAAGACGTAGATACATTTGGTAATGTTTATAATAGAATGGTTATATTTGATGGTCATTGTGCTCATACATCTATGGGTTACTTTGGAAGTAACTTTGCAAACGGTAGGCTTTGGCAAATGTTTTTCTTTGATGCAAAACAAAAATAAAATTATGAAAGAAAGAATTAAAAGAAACTTTTGGTATGTGCTTATGGTTAGTGGAATAGGTTTATTAGCATCTTCATTAATGCAAGGCGAAACTTTTGCTTGGCAAATACCATCTGCGTGTGGTTTAATTATTTTATCATTAATCATGGAGAGCGCAACTAATGAATGATGGTTGGCATATTCAATATTTAAAAGATGAAGACCTCTGGTACTTAACAAAGCATGAAGTTGATAATGGTATAGTTTTTGAAGGATGGTATTATACATCTAACCAATTAATAGAAGATCTTTCCAGATATATAAACAAATAAAGTACTACAGTGGCTAATATACCTACTTTTGAAAATTTTAATCATAACACAATGTTGGTTAATGAAACTTATGAAATATTAGAAGGTCAAATATCTCATGATGAGTTATCTGAAATTTTAAACGAAGGCATCTTCTCATTTATTAAAGGTATCTTCTCTAATCCAAAAAAGAAAAGAGAATTAGATAAACTTGGTGAAGAATTATTTAAATTAAAAGTAGAGCTTCAAAAAATACAAATAGAAGAAGATCAAATAGATGTATTTAAAGATGAGGTGAAATCAAAAGGTAATGATTATACTTCAACAAAATCTAAGATAGATGTTGCAGATAAAGCTAAAGCCGCAAAGATACAAGCATTGAGAAAGAAAGAAGAAATTACTATTTCTAAAATGGATGCAATCGGAGAAGGAAATGATAAACTAACTAAATATGTTAATAAAGTAAAGTTAGAAATTAGAATCCGAGCCAACGATGCTATTATAAAACTTGCGGATGATGAAATAGCAAGAGTCTTAAAACAGATGCAGAAGAAAGATGCTAAAGAAATTAAAATCCTGGATAAAGAATTGGCTAAAGCCGCGTAAAGCAAATAGAGTTGATGAATGGGATAATTGGTACCCAGATAATGATTTAGATTAATATGGCAAATTTTGAAAATAGACCTTGGGGTAGGTTTGATATTCTACTAGATACTCCTAAATGCAAAGTAAAAATAATTGAAGTAAAACCTAATCAAAGGCTAAGCTATCAATATCATAAACACAGAGCAGAGAGATGGGTTGTGGTTGAAGGTACATTAACAGTTATACTTAATGACGTAGAGCATACCTTAAATTATGGAGACTTTATTGATATACCTAAAGGTGATAAACATCGTGCTTGGAATAAAACGGAAAACCCTACAAAGTTTATAGAAACGCAAATCGGAACCTACTTTGGTGAAGATGACATAGTTAGAGTATCAGATGACTATAATAGAACAGTATGAAATTTAGATCAGGTAAGTATAAAGGAGTTGATGTAGAAACAGTTAAAAGAATGGCTCCTTGGTATATTCAATGGGTACGTGAAAACAGACCAGAGATGTTAAGAGCTTCTAAACAACCACATCCAAAACCTTATAAAAAACCGGTATATGTAGATCCACCAGATATACCAAAGGCTGGAGCAATAAAGCCTAACTACGATTTTGACAATATGTTTTAATTGACAATATATAAATCAAATAATCTGTGTAATGAAATACATTCAAACTCTAAATGAAATGAATACAGCTGGGTATGGTAACGATCCTAAGAAACCTAAAGCTATCGATAAGGTAGAGATTAGAGTTGCAAATTGGAGAGATGGTTTAAAGAAAGGCTGGACTCCAACTACACAGTATAGCCCAAGGCTCGCAAAGCTAAGAAAGCAATGGGAAGATGTAATTGAAAAGCATAAAGACCAATGGCAACCAAAGTATAATTTTGGTGATCTCTTAGCATAATAACTAAATCATAACAATATGAAAACTCTATTTAAACTAATCTGCATAATAGTCTTAACTCTATCAGTAAATAGTTGTGGAGTAGGATGGCAAATCAATTCATATAATCCAGACTATGTTGATGAGAATTACCAAATAGAAGAGATAAACACAGTAAGCCAATTGCAATGGAAACTTCAAACGGATTGGGTCTTTGCTAATAACTATTACTTATACTTACAAAGGCAAAATTACTCTTTCTTCCATAATCAATTTTACAATAATAGACTATATAGATATGGATGGCAAAGTCCACATAATTATTGGATGAATTGGCAATGGAGTTATCCACACAGATGGTCAATTTTTGGATACGACAGATGGGGATATAATGTCTATAGTTGGAACGCTTGGAATCAGTATCCTTTCTACGGAAATTGGAATACAAATTACTGGTGGAACTATCAAAACAATCATCCATACTATTCTCATATTTATGGACCAAGAACTAGTTATTTAGGTAATGTATATGGTAGGAGAGGTTTCTCAAATACCAATAGAATCAGTACTTCAAGAATAGGAAGATCATCAACCACTAAACCACACAGAAACACTAATCCTGTAGTTAATAATAAACCGGTAATAAATACAAAACCACCAATTAGAACTAGACCGAAAGATGATATTAGAACTCTATATCCTTCTGGTTTTATTAACTCTAATCCAACTACTAGACCTAACAATCCTAGACCTACAACTAGACCAGTAAACACAAAACCTCCAGTTAGAACTAAGTCCACAGTTCCACAAAGATCTAATAGAAGAGGCGGCAATAAATAGGATTCAATCTAAACAATCAAAACAATCAAAGGTCAGCACACTGGGCACACTAAACTAAACGAACATGCAATTCCCTAGAAAACCACAACTACCCTCTAAACCACAAAGTGCTCAAATTTATTGGAATGATGAATGGAATCTATCTCAACCTCCAACTTCTCAAACAACCACTAAATAAGCAAGAACCCTAGTATATCCGCAAAGATATAGTTCTTCACAATAACCACAATCTATACTCAAAAAGATATAACGGATACTATAATAAACAACTCAACTATTGTAGATACCTATATAATCGCGTATACCAGTACTAGCATAGAATAGTCGTATCCAGGGTAGTTATCATTGGACTATCAGTATTTCCGTACCGGAGGTCTGATTGCTAATATCTGGCTACTGGTACTACGATCCAGAAGAGTTTGATATATACTAGCCGTTTTTTACTCTAATTCTATGTAATACCGCTATTTTCACTCAAAGTACTTACCGTAATCAACTGACAAGTCTCACTGGTGCCCATGTTACCAGGAAGGAACCAAATCATTCGGCACATGCTACCTCCTGGACCTCCGCCTGAAACAAGAGCCTCTGAGTTACTAGTATATTGTGGATGTACAGTCTAGTATAGTAGATGTACAGTAGATAGGATTATCCCTGTAGTACACGAAGCCAGTTAGTAAACTTTTTTCACTTAGAGAGAAAATAACTGCTCTAGAATTTTTTATTCCCAACAAATAGTATTATATTTAAATATAACAAATTACTACTACATGCTACGATTACTAAACACTATCCTTGTTATCTCAACGTTTCTGTTATTTGTCTGGCTAGCCCCATTTATTATTAAGGGGATCTGCTGGTTATTCTTACAATTGCTGTTATATCCATTTAATACAATTGGTATAGTTGTAATACTTGCTATATTACTTTGGCCTTCTAAATCGCGATCATAATGGCAAACTGTATACAAATTACTGGTGGTAAATCTAGTGAACATCGACTAGCAGGAGAATGTGTAAAGTGGTGTATTAAGCAATTGCTGCCGAGGTACAGATCCTTGGATATTAGTATTAGATTTTGCGTTATGGAAGATCATGGATGTTGCTATAAATTAGACGATGAGGTAGGTCGTAAATTTAAGCTAAGTATCCGTAAAGGTTTAAGCATCTATGAACTGATTAGTACGCTCTGCCACGAGATGGTACATGTAAAACAATATGCTAAAAAGGAGCTGAGGTGGTGTAACCGGAAGAACAATAATATGTGGAAGAAATCTGTTAAAAATGATATAGCATACGAGGACCAACCGTGGGAGAAGGAAGCCTATAGATTAGAACCTAAAATGGCTATTGACTTCTTTACTATCTGTACATCCACCTTATAAACAATTGTTAATAACTTTTTTCATATTTAGAGAAAATAACTGCCCAAAAATTTTTTATTCCCAACAATATTGATTATATTTATAATATAATAATTCAAACCATATAAAACAAACAACTATGGCATATCCTTACAAAAACAAAGAAAACCGGTATCCACAAGGTTACCTTCCGAAGATCCAATATTGGGCCGGAGTATTAGCCGAGGCAATCGAAGCCGGAGAGGATCATACTACTATTGGTATGGCTAAGTCTAAATTGGATTACTTCTATAATAAGGAAGCTATCCGTAATTCAAAGGAATTCTAATTGTTTATAAGGTGTTAATAACTTTGAGAAAAAAGACACCCAAAAATTTTCAATTCTCAAGAAATTGTGTTATATTTATATTATAATTAAAAAACGGAAAAATGGTAAAAACAACAACAAAGTACAAAGTAGAATTGCAAGGCGATCTACTAATGATCAAAGACCTAAAAGGTAATCTCCTAAGAGGCATGGCGGTGCAAGGATTCAACGCTGTAGATAAGTTCAACGAAATGGTTGAAAAAGTAAAGAATCACGAATCTAAAATGTCTAAGTAATATGGGAGTATCTAAATTAAATAACAGGCTGACTCAAATCTCAAATGTCAAATATGCTAAAGGTCTATTTGATGCTCACAAGACCAATACTCCACTCGACGGTTTATTCTCAATCGATGGCGGTGTACCAAAGGCTACTAACTGGATGGTAGTAGGGGATCCTGGAGTTGGTAAATCTACAGTAACACTGGATATTATCGCTAATGCAAAAAAGAGCGGTAGTAAGGTACTATTCATCTCGGCTGAAATGAACCAAGTAGATCTATACCTCTACGTTCAACGATATCCGAAGTTTGGAGAATTGGATATATTCTTTCCACAAGATATTGCTGAAGATGAAGATCCAAGGAAAGTATTAAACAGTATCTTAGATACAGGATATGATCTTGTACTGATTGACTCCTTTGTGGAACTACAAGAAACTATCCGTGAACATGCTAAGATGACAAGGAATAGTTCAGAGAAGTGGTTATTGGATATGATGTACAAACAAAATCTTGGTCAGAATAAAGGCAAGAAGTATACATCATTCCTTAATATACAACAGGTAAATAAAGGTGGTACATTCGTTGGTTCTAATAAACTAAAGCATATGACTACTGGGATGATGGAAATCCGATTTGTGGATGAAAGGTCTCAAGATGAACGTTATGTTGTATTTAGTAAAAACCGTCGAGGTCATGTAGGAAAACAAATGTTCTTTGATCTATCTGCCTCAGGTGATGTTACATATGATACTGAAAGGTTCAAAAAATCTGAAAGCCTTAAGCAACTGAAAAAGAAAGAAAAGGAAATGGTCAAAAAGGATGGCCTTGAATTTGATAAGCTATTCGGTTTAAAGGATGAGGTAACTGAGAATAAATAAAGAAAGGGAATTGTTAATAACTTCTATGAAAAAAGTCCTAGAAATATTTTCAATTCCCAACAATTTGTGTTATATTTATAATATAATAAAAACGGTTAAAATATACAAATTATGAGAAGTATTACAACACTAAGTCAAAATGCCTTCGACGTTAAAAAGGCTGAAGCAATCAATAACCAATTGATGCGGAAAGAAATTACTCTATCAGAATTCAATGTAATTGACAACAACCATATCGATGTGGACGGTGTTAAGATTGAGGTAACTGATAAAGCATTCGGTAAATTGCTTGGCCGCCTCCGTATTCCTAAGGCGTTTGCTACAAGATTTAGTGAAGGATTCGGTAATGATGGTTTACGCCAATTGATTACTATGATGAAATCTATGAAATCATCTAAGAACGATCAAACGGTAACTCTATTGGTCGATCCATCTAACCGAAAGATTACTGATATTCTACCTGCAGGATATGCTTCTATTTCAAATGAATCATTCATTGATTTTGCTGAAAGGTATATCAATCAATATAACTTGGATGTAACGCATATGGGATCAAGCCAATATGGTGGAACTCAAATTAACTGTGTATCACCACAAGGTATGTTTAATGTACCAGGAATGACAAACGAGGTATTTAATACTGGAGTAACATTCAGAAATACACCAACTCGTGGATTGGAAGTATCACCTTACCTAGAACGTCTAATCTGTGCAAACGGAATGACCTCAACTGCATTCGCTGAAAACTATGGTCTTCATAACCTCAACGATAAAAACATCAATGAGTTTAATGAACATATGATCCGAATGGCATCTACTAACTTCCAACCAGTAGGATTGGCCGATAATATCAAAAAGGCTAATAATACCGATGCAAGTTTAGCAGAAATCCAACGCGCTGCCTCAAGTATACTATCACTGGATAAAAACATCGATTATAACTATATCCAAAAGTATATCCCTGTAGATCGTGCAATGAAAGCATATGCTGATTTAGGAGCTGATCCAAATACCTTTACAAAGGCTCAAATGAAAAATGCTAAATCTGGTATGTCTGTTTGGGATGTAGTAAATGGAATGACCAATTTTGCCTCTAACGATACTAAGTATAATGTTAATGAAGGTAAAATGGGGAATCTAATGGTAACTGCCGGTAATATTCTTTGTAAGAAGCAATATGATACTGAAGGTTACTTGGATATCAATCCATTCGCTAATAAACAATTGCTAACTACCTCTGAAGCCGCAATGGTTCGAGGAGAAGCATAAACCTATCAATTGATTATGAAATAAACCACCGGGTTTTAAATTTCCGTTTTTCTCCCTAGGTTATAGGGCAGCCATAAATCTGTATTCAGACTAGGCTGCCCTTTTTTGTGCTTAAAAACTCACACATTCTAGAGTGCTCTAGAAGCAGCCAGGACAATATGCCTATTTTTGTGTGATTTTGTCTTGGTTATTGTGCATATTGTCCTGGCCTGCTAGCAATAGCCTCTAGAACGGCCCTCTAGAGCCCATATATACGTCATATTGTCACTAATTTCCCACAAATAGCACTCTAGAGCGGCATCTAGACACCCAATATAGCCCATATTGCGATATATCGGCCCTAGTAGCTATAGTCCTCCACAGCGCAGCTATTTCACAGCATTGTCAACAACCACCCCTAGCTCCTAAAACAACTAAAAGGGCATAATCCCTAATAACTACTATAGCAATATAAATAATTACCAGTAACCTGCTAGAGCCTGCTAGAAAGGGATAATGTCTACTAGCTTAAAGTTTCCTGTCTATAAGAGAATACCCTATATGGTAGTAACTAGTAGTAACCACCTAATGGTCTATAGAGTAAAGGTATCCAGCTGTCTGGTAGTACTGTAGGGCTAGTAGCTATTAGAAGGGTAAGGTAAGGTCCAGAGAATAATACCCTTGATATGTATTTTTCACTTGGGTGAATTTAGGTCAAACCGGCGCATGCGTTTGGGCCCACGCAAAAATTCTAGCCAGAAAATTTGCTAGTATCCAGAATGTGAGTCTAAGAAAGATGTCTAATTCTCGTAAGTCTAGTCCAGAAATTTTTTCATCCTGTAAAAAAAGAGCTAGTAAAAACTTTCAGATAAGGTATCCACCTGTTATAATTTTATTATAATAACAAAATAACTACAAATGGACAAATTCCTAAATGACATTTCAACAAACCAAGCAGATGCTCTAGCATCCATTGCGGAGTCCTTATCCGCAATCAGTACTACTGCTAACCTCATCATGGTACTCCTGGCTTGTCTAGTAATCTCTAAAGGACTAAAAGAAATTCATAAATTCATTAACTTGTAATACCATGAAACTTCTCTACTGTAATACCTGCCGAGATATTTTCTCTCTATCGTATACTACCAAGACCTGCCACTGTGGCGAGTCTGGTGGCCATTACGAGTCTGATGGTCTAAACGCGACATACTATGGTAACGCTACGCCACTCGGATTTACTAATAATACCTTTAAGCATGCAAGGGAACGACAACCAGAGTTCGGCGCTGGTTTTGAATTTACCGCGTTCGTTATTCCAAAGGTTTGTCCTTCTATGGACCATATAGATTATTCAGAGTATATTCCTGTTACTAGTGATCCAGACTATTTTGATGAATTAGTAGATAGGTTAGAGGAAGAAGTGGTTAGAGAAAAAAATTCAAAGAAATTAGGAAATGCCTTTAAACAATCTGGGGATGGTGCTATATAATAATAATAAATGGAATGGAGAATATGAAGACTAAAAAAATTAAATCAATTACTGAAACTTGCATATACTGCATAGGATATAGTACTATGGGATTTTTACTACTTACTTTAGGGTTCGCGCTAACCGTGGCTTTTTGCCATCTCTTCGGCTTGGACACCTCCTGGGCTAACTCAATACTCTAAGTGGAACTATGTGCGACCGTATGCAGAATGTGCGACCGCCATTAGAAAATGTGCCGAACCTCTAAGAACTCAGAAAATAACTCTACATTTTTATATAAACTTTTAATTACAAAACCATGTCAAGAAACATTAAAGACTGGATGATCAAAGAACCTGTAAAGGGTAACCAATACGAACTGTGGCGCCTCCTCCCTGGCTCCGTGTTTACTATCTCTACACCAAGGGGAACTGATACCTTCCTGGTGAATAAACAGAACGGTAGCTTAACTCATTGTCAAATATTTGATGAAGGTGAGTTTACTGCATTAGATTCTTCTATTACAGTAACTGCTATGGGTTAACTAAGAATCGGCCGGTATCTCCTCAAGCTTATACCTTGTAGAAAGAGTAATTGGTTACATGAGAGTTCAAGTCTCTCTCGGCCGACCGTAAACAAAATACATATTTGCAATATAATAATAAACATAGTAACATGCTTAAAAAGAAATACAACAGAAGTAAATCTGATTTGCTTAAATCTCTTAAGAGTATCAACAGACCAACTGTGGTACTTAGTATTGAAGTAATAGAAACGTCTAAGATTAAAGACTACCTTATCTATGAGTGTGTGTACTTAGACAATAATGTAGAAAAACGCATTAATATCATAGCAAGTGATATTACTGAAGCTATGCAAAAACTTGAACCTTATGTTGGTTCAGGAATCCCAGATACTACCACCAACCTAATTCTAGGTAGCGAGAGATATGCTGATGTTCCTCTTGATCCACCAATATAAATATAGAAACAAAAACTTATTATGACTAAAGAAGATTTTAATGGACCTAAAGTTCTTGTAGACTTTTGGGCTGAATGGTGTGGACCGTGTAAAGTAATGAAACCTACATTAGAAAAATTTGCTACTGATAACCCTAATGTGGAAGTTATCTTTTGTAATGTAGATAAAGAATCAGACCTTGCTAAAGAATATGGTATTAGAAGTATTCCTACTCTATTGTATTTTGAAAAAGGGGAAATTAAAGGAAAAAAGATTGGTAACGTTTCTACTGGTCAAATCAAGGAATTAATAAATGGTATCTAATTATTTTATTGCATATATTACTATGGGCGTGGTGTGTGGGTTTTGTTTTGATACTCTTTACCAAAGACTAGGTATGGAGCAGGCATCTAACTTTGAAAGAATATTCTGGTTTATTGCATGGCCTTTCTTTGTACTTATCTTTTTATATGGTATATTTAAAGATGATGAATAATTTTTAATAAACACTTTCAGAACACATAACAACCTGTTATAATTATACTATAAACAATATAACAAATATGAATAAATTTACCGCACCCTTCGCATTCGCCTTTTTACTTATACTAGGTTTTGTGATTATGGCATTGTTACTTGCATGGCCTACTCAATGGCTTTGGAATGAATGCCTCGTATCGGCTATTGATGCTGTTAATCCTATTGGATTCTGGCAAGCCTTTGGATTAAATGTACTATTTTCAATTATCTTTAATAAGAACACAGTAAACCCTAAGAAATCAAAGAAGTAAAATCGAATGCCGCTGTGGTGAAATTGGTAGACACGAGGGACTTAAAATCCCTTTCGCCGAACGGTGAGTGACGGTTCGAATCCGTCCAGCGGTACTAACCTTAATAATTAAAAAAAATGACAGAACCAAAATTTAAAGTAGGAGACAAAGTCTCATGGATTAAACCTATGGCATGTGTACCTCACCCAGAGGGAAAGACTGACCGTAATGGTGTAGTACTTCCAGTGTTTAGGGACAAATTAGAAAAAGGCCGAGTTATGAGTTATAACTATCACGGATATTCAATAAGACCTGACTGGGCAGAGGAATACAAAAATTCACTATGTGGCGAAAGGTACTATGATGTTACTATTTATACAAATGACAAATCTCTTAAATCAATTTAATTATGGAAAATACAATTGATGTAAAAAGTAAAGATGAAGTATGGTGGGCAACTACTAACGAATATGATCTTGAAGTAAACGGAGAAAACTTATCAATGAGAATTGCTGAAACTCCAAAGAGTACAGAATTCTTTGTATGGAATGAATCTACTGGCTGGGAAGAAGCTGATACTGATACAGGTATTATGGAAATAGTTTATGAAGCATGGAGTAACGGAGAATTAGAATAAAACATTTAGGAGGGGTGAGTACGCTGTTAGGCTCGACACCATTGAAAAAAGGTTTATAGTAAAGTCGGCAAACCAGAAACCTTGAAACACCCATAAACCTCCTCCTAATTTTATGGACTCGTAGCTCAGCTGGATAGAGCATCGCCCTTCTAAGGCGACGGTCATAGGTTCGAATCCTATCGGGTTCACAAATGAAATAAAATAATATGGTAGAATATAAAAATAGACACGGAGACGTTTACACGTTCACAAAACAAGAAGATGGGTCGGTCCTATGGGAAGGTTCATTTGAGCACTGTAGAATTGGAAGTTCTAATGATTATAAGTTAGCTTATCAAAATTACTGTAAGGATAGTTCTGGGATAGGAATTCATCCTATGCACATTGAAGATTTTAAAGAAGCAATTCATGAATCAATCTATGATGAAAATGATCGATATGTAGGACCTAGTACTATAGGAAAGCAATACCAAAATCTAGTAAAGTCAAATCCATGGATCAGTATGGTAGATCCGAGCGGAGGACCGTATATTAATGAGCATTCTAATCTAGATATTTTTGGTAAAGAATTCAAAGGCCTTTGTGTTCAATATTTTTCACCAGTTAAAACAGGTTATGTAATTAATACTTATGGTAAATTTGATCACCTAGCAGATACTAAAATCATAGGAGGTATAATTAATACTTCTGAATGATGAAACTTTTTTTAAACTAAGTATATAATAATAAATCCAAACGGATTAATAAGTTCTATGAAATTATGGGAAGGCACAGAACGGAAAACTTTAGGTAGCTCCTAAATGATTATTCCAATTATGTGTAGATGCGTTGCTGAAAAATTCCTGAGCAAAAGGGAATAAGGCACTTGGCTAGGGCGATGGTTCGCTGATATCTCAAATGAGAAATTCAGAACTGGTTAATCACCAGAGCTAAAGGTTTAACGCATTAAAAATCTAACAGAGATTTTGCAAAGACTTCCAGGTAAGCAAACCGCCGAATCCTGGTTAATGACTGAACAACGCAAAGAGTATGTGGCGTAAGGTACACTTGAAGATTATGATAATCAATTACGATGATTAAACCTCGGCCGGTTTAATTAAGTAATAGGACGGCAGTCCAAAGAGTGGTAGTCTAATATAAAGCAGCTTTCGTTAATAAAGGTATTCTCAAATCCTTTCGCATCGTCTTCCTTTTTTATTAAATCAATCAACAATGGCAAAAGTAAAAACAATTACAGTAAATGGTAAAGCTTCTGAGTATGATGTTACATATACTAAAGCGTATGTAGCAAAAATCATCTCAAATCAATCAGATTTATATTCAGAAGTCTCTTCAGGCAGTCTTCCATACAATGCAATAAAGGAAATTTACATAGATGGTATTTTAGAAGCTGAATTAATAGGCTCTAAACTTTATGCAGTTTTACCAAACAAAAAACCTAAATACGACCCTTACATAGATCGCCAAGAACCTGTGCAAGAAGAGTTTGATGAATCACATGCATTAGACGAGGTTTTAAATGATATGATTGAATCTATGAACGAAGAAGAGTTAGAAGAATTTTACGGGGAAATTCAAGATATGCATATAAAAGATACCCCAACAAAAATTTATCTACAAAGTGTTACTGCACCGCCACCGTACTGGGTTACTGATACTACATTAGGTGATGTAAAGATAAATTACTCTTCTTAAAATATATACAATAAATTAAAATATTATGATAAATGTTTATGCTTCTGATAATTGGTCAGATAAAATAACTTCATTACTTTCATCAGATGATTATAAAGTATATGATAAAGATACTTACGATAAAGCGCTGGCTACTAATCAATGGGTTATTGCAGTAAAGAGTGGTGAAGAACGATTAGTTATACAGACTACATTATTAAGGTTTTCAGAATTTGAAACCTTTTTTAATGGGTGTAATAATTTAAATGGTGTAACTGTAGGCAAAGGGTTAACGGTTGGCTGCTGCTCATTAATAAGACCAGGTACTGTAATAGGTGACCAAGTTTATGTTGGGGCCGGTTCAATTATAGATTTAAATTGCAATATTGGAGATGGTGTAACTATTGGAGATAATGTAACTGTAAATGAAGGAGTTAGTATTCCTAACAATACCACTATTCCGTCAGGATCTGTCGTATCAATAGAAGAGTAAATAACTTTAAATAGTAAATATTACATTAAGGACTGGTTTATGCCAGTCTTTTTTGTTTTTGTAAAGATTTAAGAAATTTCTCTCAAAAAATCCTGATCTTTAAAATAAATACTAAAAATAGTTCTAACTTTATGAAACACTTAATTAGCATTTTAATTGGATTAGTTATATTAACATCAACTAATGCGAGTGCTCAAAATGATTCTTTCTTTTCAAATTTATACCAAGACTTTTTAAAGTATGGTACTATCTATGGAGGAGGGGATATAAACAATTCTATTGAGGCAGCTGAGCCTACATATTTTTTACGAACTAATCCAGACGGTAGTATATACTCAATTCCTGATGTTGTTGATAATACTCCAATTTATCCATTTGATTATAGATACGGTTTTGGTATTAGAAAGTTAGCAAGATTTAATTATGAAAGAAAGCCAAAAAATTATTATGACGGTACCGAAAATCAATTAACATTTGGTGCACCTTCATCTGCTATACCTGGTTTGGAATATCAATTTCATTTTGAAAAGGAAAGATGGCGAGGTGAAGATTTTACTAACTATAGATTCTTTATAAAGCATACCGGTAAATATCATATTGCAAAAGTTCAAGCTAGAGAAGTTGGTAAAATTAATCTTAATTATAATTCAGCTGAACTTAGAGGAAGATTACCAATAGGCAAAAAGTTTAGTATATCTGCTGGGGCTATATTAAGAGGTCATGAAAGAGCTTATGGTTATAACCCTGTGGAAATTTGGCTAAACGAAACTAACGATAGTGGTCAAGCTATAAATCAATGGTATCAATTAGGATATGAATATGGTTACCAAGATGTTTTTTATACACAAACCAGTACAGATCCAAATACAGGTCAACCGGTAACCACACAAGATTGGTGTTGGGTAGATGCTGATGGTAATGAAGTAGCTCACTCAGATTTAGATTTTAGAGAAACGATAATGCCTGGTTTAATGAATCGTTTCAATGGTGAAGCCTGGGACTTATTAGATCCATGGATGGAGGTAGCCCCTATAGTAGGCATTGATTTTTATCATTATGAAAATAGATTCTGGGTACATGCTTACGCTAATTATATTTTACCACTTCATACATACATTGCTGGAGAAGAAGAATTTAGTTATCTTAACCGAAACAATTGGGGTCTAGGTGGATTAAGAGAAGATTCTGAACCGGAACAATGGTCTGATTATTCCTTTGGAACTTCATTAGGTTTTAAAGTAAATAAAAATCTTGGAGTATTTATTGAAGGTGAATATTCTAAAATGTGGGATAGCAAACTATACCAAACTATGTTTGGATTAAATTATACTTTTAAATAAGAATAGATTAAAATGGCAAAAGAGTTAAATGAAGATATTGGATTTAAGGTTAGTATTAAAACTTTATTAGCAATAGGTGCAGCAATGGCAACAGTAATCAGTATGTGGTTTGTATTACAAGCTGATATAGATGATGCAAAGAAATTACCTAAACCTGTAATTGAAAGAATGGAATTTGATATGAAGGATGAATTAATCAGACAAACTATTATGGATACGCAAGAAGATGTTGAGGAAATGAAAGAGCAACTGAAGAAGATTGATGAACGCCTTTATGAATTACAACAAAGAAGATAATATGAAAAAGATTTTAGTAATAATATTTTTACTAGCAAACATATTTGCATCTGCACAGAACCAAAGACATTTTTTAAATTGGGTATCTGATAAAACTTTTGATGAAAAAGTTACAGGATATGGTGCTTATGAAGATCACGATGATCATGATGTAATAGTTGTAGAATTTTACGCAGAGTTTAATAAAGATAATGCATTTAAAGATTGGGCAAAGGTTGATAAATTGGATGGGGTTAAATACTATAGATGTGATATTTCTAATTCACCCCAATTAAAAAAGGATCTTAAAATTAGAATGGCACCTACTATCTTACTTTATATTAGAGGAGATGCATATATTAAATTTACAGCTAAGGCTGGTTTGGATCTTAAATGCCCAGTTGATTATGATAAGTTAGTTAGAGCAATAGAAGTAGTAAAAATAGAATCTCAATATTAATTCTGAAACAAATTTATTAAATGCTATATAATTAAATATAATTTAAAGAAACTAAAGAAAACTGTAAACGTGTCTGTTTACGGCTACTCATTTGAAAATTTATGGAAATTTAAGTACTAGATTCATTTCTCAAAATATTCAAGTGTTTTATAATAAGTGAAAACAATTAATAACAAAAACAAATTTTAAAAATGAAAAATTTAATTTTAACTTTCGCTCTAACAATCCTAGTAGGTTTTGGAGCAAACGCACAAAATGCAAAAGGTGATTGGTACGTAGGTACTGGTGACGTTGCAAATGTCGCATGGACAGAATGGGCAATGGCCCCAACATTAGGTTACGGAGTATCCGATAAACTTATGTTAGGTTTAGGAATTGCACAAGCTGATTCAACTGAGGATCTTGCATTGGATATTCATGCAAGATATTTTATGAATGCAGGTGGACAGGATTTTTTCCTATACGCTGCTATGAGTGAATTTGAAACTGATAATCTTGAATTAGGTTTAGGTAAAATGTTCACATTCCACAAAGATGCTATTTTTGTTGATCCTAAAGTGGTTTACCATACTGGAAATAAAACAACAAATTTAACATTAGGATTTGGATTAAGATTCTAAAACTAATTTTTATAAATAAAAACCCAGGATTCTAGGACCCTGGGTTTTTTTGTGCCTAAACCTTATCTCTTTTTTCCATATAATAAATATAATGGATATCGGTCAATACATAAATAAAGATCCTAAAAAGTATTTCATTACTTTTGGAAATGGCTTATTTAAGAATAGGTCAAAAACTCTATTTGATGAAGCCACTTCCACTGGGTGGTTTGATGGGGTTATTATAGAATCTCCAGATACTATTCAGCATTTTATGAATTTACATACCAATCAATTTTCTAAAGGAAGAGGTTTTGGTTATTGGATATGGAAGCCTTATATCATACTAAGGCAATTAATGCAAATGAATGATGGTGATTATCTTTTTTACATAGATGCAGGTTCTAGAATACTCTCACATAAAAAAGAAAGGTTTAATGATTACGTTGGGTTACTAGATACTCAGCCAGTTTGGGCGAGCGGTACAACTTCATATAAGGTTAATCAATTTACAAAAAAATCTTTATTAAGAAGACTGGGTATGCTAGGCTATTCAGATTTATGCAATTGTTTACAAGTAGAGAGTGGGTTTATTGCAATTAAGAAAACTAAAGAAGGTATAACCTTTATACAAGAATGGCTTAATCTGTGCCTAGAAGATAATTACAAATATATCACAGATGAATTATTTGAAGAACAGGATTCTTGTTTTATAGAACATAGACATGACCAGTCTATTCTTGATTGTCTTATTAAGATTAATGGATTTAGGTGGTTAAATTCTGATTGTTATGGAGAAGGTCCATTCTTTCATAGTAGAATGACAGATAAAGGTCCTAGAGAATTTGCACCTGATTGGTGGCGAGGAGAACCTGACTATGATCCTAGCGTTCATTTGCTTTTACCTGATTATAGAAAAAGTAAAAAGAATCCTAATTGGTGGAAATTACAAAATGATGAAGAATCTAATATAGCAAAATCAGAGGAAGAATATCTAAACCTTAAATGGGAGTATTGGGCAAATGGTCATATAGCAGCTGGAGATAATGTAGATTGGTTAAAATAAACAAATCATTTTTTTACAATATAATAATAAACAAACAAATATGGAAACACTTTATTTTACCTTAGGTATATTAACGGTCTTAGTTATATTAGGATTCATTGGTATTGTTAATGTTTGGGGCAAAGTTTCAGACTTAAAAATAGTTGAAAGAGATCTTACTGATCATATTAATGAAATTGCAGATGATCTTAATGAAGAATTACAAACACTTGCTACACAAGTACATGATGAAACTGAAAGCCTTGATATTGAGATTAGAGGAGAAGTTAAAGAATTCAGTAAATATATTGATTCTCGTCTAGATAAATTTGAAGTTAAATTAAATACTCGTTTATCAAAAATAGAAGCGGCTGTTAGTTCTGTCATCGTTAATACCAACAAATAATTTTAATTGTGCCTTGGTGTAACTGGCAACACGTCTGGTTTTGGTCCAGAAGAGTGGAGGTTCGAGCCCTTCAGGCACAACATTATTAAGCTACTAAATATATACTATATGATTATAATTAAAAACAGTGGTAAAGACTCTATTGATAAAATGCTTAAGAAGTATAAACAGAAACAAAAGAGAACTAAGCAAATTAGAAGTATTAGAGAAAGGAAGGAATATACGAAACCGTCCGTTAAGAAAAGAGAGCAAAAACTTAAAGCAATCTACATCCAAAAACTTAGAGACCAAGAGCAAAAAAGGTCTTAATTATCTTTCACTTTACATGTACCTTTGTTATATTTAAATTAAATAAATTAATTATGAAATTAGACATAAGTGAATTTGATATGGATGGTACACAAAATACTGTTATCTTTGACCTCGATGGTACCCTTGCTGATATTGAAGAACGAAGAAAGTTTTCATCTACTATAGAAGGTAAGATGAATTGGGATGAATTCTTCAATCCTAAAAACATTGCAATGGATAAACCTAACCATTCGGTTATTATGATAGCAAAAATTCTTAAAGATGCTGGTCATACTATTGTAATATTATCAGGTCGAAGTAAAGCAACCAAAGATGCTACACGAGAATGGTTAAATGAAAATAATGTACCTTTTGATGTATTGAAAATGAGACCTACCAGTCATCCATTTAAGTGGATGCCAGACGATAAGTTAAAGAAGCACTGGTTAGATACATTATTTGAAGGTGATAAGAAAAATGATATTCTTTGTGTATTTGATGATAGAGATAAGGTAGTTAAGATGTGGCGAGAAAATGGGCTTGATTGTTTTCAGGTTGCTGAAGGTAATTTTTAAAAAAACAAATATGAATAAAAAACTATATAGAGGAAACGGTTATATTGGAGGCGTATGCGAAGGGCTAGGTAATTGGTCAGGTATACCATCCATTTTATTTAGAATCGGTTTTTTATTTGTACTACCAGCGGCATTTTGGGTATATCTTATATCGTGGATATTTTTATCTAAACCAGTAACATGCTCGGAAGATTTAGATTACGAATGGCATAATGAATCTAGTTAATATGAAAAGATTTTTAACTAAATTAGAATCAATAGATATTTTTCTAATTATAGCATTAGGGTATTTTGCTCTGATGCTGTTTTGTTTAACTTAAAAAAAATATATGATATTTAAATATGATAAAGATAAATTAATGTATAGTCAAGTATGTATTAAAACTTGGTTATTATATTCTTTAGGAATTTTAACAATAGTTCTAATAGTTGGTTTTTCATTTGGGAGAACCACTGCAAAGGAGGTTATCATTGAAAATTTACAAGAAGGGGAAACTCAAATTTTTATTACCGAGGTTGATACCTTTTCACATGATAGATTAGTGTCTATGTTAACGGATCTTAATGTTGACTACCCACATATAGTTATGGCACAATCCATTTTAGAAACTGGTCATTGGAAAAGTGATATCTTTTTGGAGAACCATAACCTTTTTGGTATGAAGCAAGCAAGGCGTAGAATTACCACAGCAGAAGGTACCTCAAGAAATCATGCTTACTATAATCATTGGAGAGAATCAGTATACGACTACGCTTTTTATCAATGTAGGTATTTAAGCAAATTAGATTCAGAGGAAGAATACTTTGAATACTTAGGTGCAAGTTATGCTGAAGCAAAAAACTATGTTAATATGCTGAAGCAAGTAATTAAGAAAAATAACCTAGAGGAATTGTTTAAATAATATCTTAAAGTTGTAAGGTTCTTGAGAGTTGAACCTAAACTAAAAATTAAGCTCTCTATATAATTAAATAAAAATAAAGATGAAGAAGATTTTAATGATGGTAATGGTTTCGCTTGGCCTACAATTACAAGCACAAACATTGTGTGACTCAAATATGACTTACACGATAGGCTCACAATATCAACTCGAGATTGCATTTCCAATAACTGGAAATAGCTTACCAGTTATGGCTCCTTTATATGCTATAACTTATGGTGGTCAAACAACATTAGGTGAAGATAGTTGTTTTAGCCAACCATGTAATCATATAGTGTACAATTACAATCCAACTACTGGAATGCCTTATGATACAATAACAACTTGTTTGTCTTATACTTTAACAGATACATTAGGTTATGTTGATACATTGAATTGTTGTTTTAATCAAGTATGGGATGGTCAGGCTTGGATGAGAATGTCTATGGGCGGTACTGTTGGTATAGAAGAATTAACTCCTACTATGATTGGTGATAATAAAATCTATGATGTATATGGAAGAGAATTACTTACTGCGCCTATTGGTCAGATGTATATTCAGAATAGAAAGAAGTATATCAAACTAAGATAATAAAAAGCTATAAGACTAAAAGGCCACTCATAGAGTGGTCTTTTTTAGTTAAATTATATTCCTAGGTCCTTATGAAGAACTTTCATAAAACCATCAAAAGTATGTTTCCCATAATCTTCTCTTAAGATTTTTCCAATTGCTAAAGCAAAATCTGTATAAGACATTGAATCATCTATCTTAATCATTGCTTTATCCATTGCTTTTGCTAATGCATCTGATTTTTTAGATTCGTCTATATTTGAAGTTTTCCAATGTTCACTATCACCAGCACCACGAGCAGGGTGAACTCCGCCAAAGTCCTGGTATGCAGGAGTACCTGTTGCATTAGTATCTTGCCCGGCCATTTCATCCCAATAATTTTTAAAATCTTGTACTGTTCCTTTATAATGGCGGATCTTACTTAAATCCTTTCGTTCTTGATTGTTTTCCATTATTTACCGAATTTTGTTTTGAGCTTATGAATTTCGGTCTGTACCTTTAATCCTTCAAGATCAATTTTATCCATTTTTATTTTTAATTCGTATAAAGCAATTGCATAATTATCGCCTCTATCTTGAGCTGCTCTATATCTTTGGATATTTTCTTTTTCCCTAGCTTTTAATCTAGCAGCAGCCTCATTAGGTTTAAATTCATAATCAGATGCTTCATTTAAATAGTTGTTAAATTTAGGTATCATTATACTTTATAATTTTTAAGGAGATCTTTCAATTCTACAATATCAGCAGGATTTAATTGAACATAATTTCTTCCTATGTTTATTTGCATACATTTTCTTCCTAAGCCAAAATCTTCAATATCCTTGGGTCCAACAAATGTAGTTATTTGCGCATTATCAGAACCTTTAATTCCAGCTTGGTTCCATGAACTAATATCAGTCCCTTCATTAAGAGTAGATTCGCCCATAGCAGAATAACTTTCACACGCTTCATCTATCTTATCGTTGATATGTTTTTTTGCTTCTTTAATATATGATTCTGCTGTATGTTCAGCATTATCATTAGATTCATAGCTATTTGCCTGTTCTGCTACATGATTACCTAGTGTTTGTACTGGGCCTACTATAGCGTTCATATCATATCCTGTTTCTGCTCGATTAGTTCCTCCTAAGGAAAAAGATGCAGAATCACTAGGTGCAAAACCTACAGGAATAAAATCTTCAAATAAAGGTACCTTTTTCATAATATTGTTATTTTGATTATATATTCATAAAACTAACTCGCGTTTTTACATATAAAAATAAACAACTTATTATGTCAGAATTTTTAAGAACCACCATGGGTCGTAAATTATTAGAAAAGGATATACCAAAATTATCATCTGCGTTGGAAAGAATTGCAGATCAGATGGAAATTAAGAACAAGCTCGAGGAAAAGAAGTTTAGGTTAGACGAAAAAATCAAAAAACTTCAAATTAAAGATATCAATGAAAAAGGATAAAGACATTACTTATGAGCAGTTTATAGCTCACATGAATAAAGGTAATAAAGTCTATATGAAAAAACCTAGATCATGGCAAAAGGTATGGTTTTGGTGGGAAAGCAAAAAAGAGAAGTGGTTTTTAAATAAAGCTTTTGATAAAAGAGAAGATGGTATTGTAAAACCAGAACCTTCAGTATGGATAACGGCAAAACAAATGGAATCCCACATGGATCACATGGTTAGAATGGGATATAAATATTATATAAATGAATAAGTTAATTTTAGCATTTTTGCTATTCTTTACCGGTCAAGCAGCAATATGGTTTCAAACAAATGGTCAATTTGTATGGCCTTGGTTTAAAAAGAATCCATTAACAGTTTCAGTTTTATTTGGAACTGCAATTAGTTACATATTAATTTATGGTACCAGGTTTATGGTAGAATACTATGATGGTTTATTATGGCCAGGTAGATTTATAGCCTTTGGGTCTGGAATTATTTCATTTACATTTTTAACTTGGTACTTTCTTGGTGAAGGGATTACCACAAAAACAATAGTGTCACTGTGTTTAGCATGTAGCTTAATAGGAATACAGTTATTTTGGAAATGAAAGACCCTTACAAAATATTAGGTGTTGATAAAACATCCACTGCTAATGATATTAAAAAAGCTTATAGAAAATTAGCCAAAGAATATCACCCTGATAAGTCTAAAGGCAATGAAGAAAAGTTTAAAGAAATTGCAGATGCATATGAAACTTTAAGTAATTCTACAAAGAGATCACAATATGATCAAGCTGCGAATAACCCATTTGGTAAATTTGAAGAAGGTTTCTTTGAAGACTTTATAAAAACAGGAAATGATCCAGGTTTTACTAATATGTTTAACCAAAGATATGGATTTAATACTAGGGGTGGTAATATTACTGCACAGGTTTACATTACTTTAGAAGAAGCTTATTTTGGATGTAGTAGGGAAATAAGAGTAGGTACAAGAGTTGTAAGTGTTGATATTAAGAGCGGTGTAAAGCCAGGACAGAGAATGAGATTAAAAGGATTAGGCCAAAGAGGAATGACCGAAAATCAAAACGGCGATCTTATTTTAACTGTATTAATACAAGATGATCCTAATTTTTATTTGGACCAAAAAGGTTTGCATACAATTAAGCATATAAGTTTATATGATGCTTTACTTGGAGGTAAGGGAGAAGTAAAAGTATTTGATAAAACAATAAGTTATAATATTCCTAAGTGTGTTAAGAACGGTACTATGCTTAGGATAAAAGGTAAAGGATTTCCTGCTTACAATAATTCTAATATCTTAGGTGACTTTTTCGTGAATATCCTTGTAGATTTACCTAAACAATTATCTGAGGAACAAGAAGCATTGGTTAAAAAAATGAAAGATATACAAGATGGATATTAATGACGAAGAATTTATGAAGTCATTATTGGATCAGTTAGAAAATCAGAGCTGGGATCAATATATGAATTTATGTTATAATACAATTATAATGTTTCCAGACCAGGTTTTACAATATGATGAAAAAACAGCAAAGCATAGAGTTAAAAGTTTAGACAAGATTTTACTACATTTTGAAGAAAGAGAGGATTTTGAAAAATGCGCCAAGCTTAAAGAGATTCAAGACAAATTAAAAAATTGTTAATAACTTTTAGAAAAAAGTCCTAGAAAAATTTTCAATTCCCAATTTTTTTTATTATATTTATAATATAATTAAATAAACGGAATATGACTGAATACACAAACATTACTTATTTACAATCCTTCTTGGAGGAAATGCAATCTTCCTCTTCAGGAAATCATAAAATTGCCACTCTTAAAAAGTATGCTGATAACTCTGATGAAAATTCTGATAGAGAATTCTTACAGAAAGTTTTCTTCTATACTTACAATCCTTATTTTAAATATAATGTAACTCCTAAGAATTGCAAAAAGAATTCTGATTTACTAGGTCACCGAAATACATACGGAAGTATTTTTACTCTGTTGGATGATTTAAGAAACAGAGTATGCACTGGGCATACCGCTATTGCAAATGTAAATAGATTTGTTAAAGAATGGCCACAATGGGAGACTATCATTTATTCTATTCTCAACCGAGATTTAAATATGGGCTGTGGAACTACTTCCATTAATAAAGCAATCCACCCAGATTTAATTCCTACATTTAAAGTGGCTTTAGCAAATGCATATAATCCAAAGAGGGTAAATTTTCAAAGTGGAGAATGGTACGGATCAAGAAAATTAGATGGTGTCCGCTGTATCTGCCGCAAGGAAATGAATACAGTTACCTTCTTTTCAAGAAACGGTAAAGAATTTGAAACTCTAGGTAAACTTGCAGATGAAATTTCTAAGATAGGTGGAGACTTTATCCTAGATGGAGAAATCTGTATGGTTGATAAAGATGGTAATGAAGACTTCCAAGGAATTATGAAACAGATCCGAAAGAAGAATCATCAAATTGAAAATCCTAAATTCTTTGTATTTGATTACCTAACCTTAGATGAATTTGATGATAAAGTTGGAACCACCTCTCTTACAGAAAGACTCCGTAATGGATATGATATTCTTCCAGAAAATATTAATTCAGATATGTTAGAATTCTTACCACAGGTTCAATTGACTACCGAAGAACAATTTACTGAAATGGCTAAAGAAGCTGAAGAGGCTGGGTTTGAAGGTATTATGGTTAGAAAGAATACCGGGTATGAAGGTAAGAGAAGTCATAATCTTTTAAAAGTTAAAAAATTCCATGATGCTGAATACACGGTATTAGAATGTATTAACGGTACCATGAGATGGACAGAAAACGGAAAGCAGGTTGAAAAAGAAGGTCTAAGTAATATAATTATTGAACATAAAGGCAATAAGGTAAGTGTAGGATCTGGATTCTCTAAAGAACAAAGAGAACATTACCTTAATAATCATAATGAACTAATCGGTAAAACTGTAACTGTTCAATATTTTGAAGAAAGCCAAAATCAGAACGGTGGATATTCATTAAGATTCCCTGTAGTAAAACACATATACAAGAATGGGAGGGATTGTTAATGTATCCATTCCATATCTCACCTGTGGTGAAGGAACGGAAACAGATTAATATATATTGTATGGAATTATTTGAGAAGTATAGAAAATGGGGGAAAGATATAACTGTCTTTGATGTTGATGATACTTTAATTGTAACCAAAAGTAAAATTAGAGTCTTTAATCCAAAAACAGGATATGAGATTGATCTTACACCACAAGAATTTAATACATTTAAAACTAAACCTCATGATAAGTTTGATTTTAATGACTTTAGGGATTTAGAAATTCTTAAGGCTGGTAAAATAATTGATTGGGTTTTTAATATTCTTAAAAGAACAATTTCAAAAGGAACTGCTGTGGGCATTATTACTGCGAGAGATGATTCAAAACTTATCTATGATTTTTTAATGCATAACGGGGTTGATGTTAATCCTGATTTTATATTTGCAATCAATGATCCTAGCTTAGGATTTACTGGATCTACTGCACAGAAGAAAAAGGATGCCTTTATGAAATTTGTTCAAATGGGATTTAGGAATTTTAAATTCTTTGATGATGATAAAGAAAATATAAAAATTGCAAACAGTCTTAATAAAGAATTACCTGAGGTAAGAATGAAGGCTACTTTAATAAAACAAAAATGGATTCCAAGCTTCAGCGACTTCAAATAAAACTAAATGCATTTACTAATATTTTATTAAGTATTAGAGATCTTTCAAATTCTTCTACTACTAAGGTTGGCTGCATGGCATTAAAAAAAGACTTTAGTAAAATAGCAAGCTTTGGGTATAATGGATCTTATAGTGGCGCTGGTACAAATAAAAATACTGGAACAGAAGAAGATTCTTTAACACCTGGTGAAAGTGGGTTTATTCATGCTGAGGTAAATATGATTGCTAAGTTTCAAGAATATGATCCACAAAATTACATAATACTCTTAACACTCTCACCTTGTAAAATGTGCACTAAAATTTTAGTTAATGCTGGATTTAAGCATGTTTATTGGATACAAGACTACAGAGACATGTCTCATCTTAAAATATTTAGTGAATGTAATGTGACACATGGTAAAATTTCTAACCTAGTAAATGACTACCACTCTATAAAGGACTGAATATATACAAAAAATAGTACATACTTTTGGTCGTTGAAGCATTAACATTTAAACTATCTCTTGATTTTTTTGTCTACTTAAAAAAGTACAAAATAGATGTGTCTAAAATCCGTGTAGGATTTTATGACCAAGTAAATCAAAAAACTGAATTTACGGATTTTAACAGCATTGAAGAAATGGAATTATTCTATCAGAATAATTATGTTCCATTTGATCCTTGTTTTATTGGTGATATTGTTTCTATACAATTATTCTTAGGGGCAAGTGAACTATATGAATTTACAACTGAATATAGAGCATCTGATTTAACAGGTAATTTTACATTAACTGAAGGGTCTTCTTTTGATATTCAAAGAAATTCACAACGTTCAGTTTTTGTAAATAGACAAGTTTCATTTATTAACAAAGCGGTGAAAGAGTATAGAAAATATTGGGATGAAATTTATAGAATATATACATTAGGTATTTACTCACCATGTTACGCAGTACCTGGTTGGTCACAAGGGACATGGTATTTAAATCAATTAAGAGAGGTGTTTACATCAAGAAAAGATACTGATGAATTTCCTTATGATGATGCTACTATTATTAATGAACCACCTGAATAAATAAAAAAAGATAAGATTAAATGGCATTCAATCTAAAAGAATACATCATCTACAGAACTGAGGTTCAAAGAGAACTTTTTAACGGAGAGGTAGATGAAAACTTCAAGGCAGTAGCAAACCCATGGGTAGATAATAGGTCTTACGATACCGGGCATGTAGTATATCACCCAGTTGAGGTTGTTAGTGCTACTGGGACTCCGGAAGAAACCTTAACTTGGTGGAGAGCTAATAAAAGAACAACACAAGGCGCGTTTGATACTAATGAATGGGATATCATTGGAGGTATAGGTACTGGTGATATAACAGTAAGTGGATCAAATGGGTATGGTAAAGTATTAGTTAATTATACTGGCCCAACACCAGCCCTCGCAGCGGATATCGATTTTACATTAGCGTCTACAACTGATAATGATACTCTTAGATTAATAGCAGGCCCAGGTATTAGTTTTCAATATGACAATACAGTTAAGGCAATTAAGATAATAAATAATGGTAATGCAGGTGAGGTAAATCAAGGTTTAAATATAGGAACAGGTGGACAAGATTTGTTTGCTGGAATGAGTGGCCAAGATTTAACATTTAGAGGGCTTAACGTAACTAATGTTACCGGTACTGGTGAAGTTTTAGAAATTCAATTAGATGCTGGAAACAATAACGTAGTTTATAATTTTGATGAAGGTGCTCTTGAATTACAGAATTTAAATAGTGGGCAGCCTCTTATTGATTATTTGGATGATGTTGCAATAACTAATGTACAGAATGCTGATCTTTTACAATGGGATGGTAATAATTGGATAAACATTGCACCTAGTTCTGCTGGTCTAACTGGGGCACAAGGTACGCAAGGTACACAAGGTATTCAAGGTACGCAAGGTTTACAAGGTATTCAAGGTTTACAGGGTACTCAAGGTATTACAGGAACTCAAGGTATTCAAGGTATTCAAGGTACACAAGGTATTCAAGGTATTACAGGTGCAGGGACTCAAGGTATCCAAGGTATCCAAGGTATTACAGGTGCAGGGACTCAAGGTATCCAAGGTATTCAAGGTATTACAGGTACAGGAACTCAAGGTATTACAGGTATTCAAGGTACACAAGGTATCCAAGGTACAACTGGAGCCGATGGTACTTTTGGGGGTGCTACTTTCGATTATCAATTTAATACAACATTAGTAGTTGACGATCCTGGTTTTAGTTATGCTTCTTTAAATACAGCAAACCAAAGCCTAGCTACCATTATGTCTATAAATGATAATGGTGTTACTGGAACTGACATATCTACGTTCTTAACTACAATACAATCAAGTACTTCTATACCTAAAGGGCATGTTAGGATATCATCAAAAGCTGATTCAAATGAATTTATACTTTGGCAAATAACTGAAGTATATGACAGACCTTCTGCTGGAGGTACATGGTGGGAATTAGAAGTAGTACCTGTTGCATTTACTGAAACTGCACCATTTACTATGGATGAAGACATATTAATATCATTTGTTGTAACAGGAGATAAAGGTGCACAAGGAACTCAAGGAACTCAAGGAATTACAGGTTCTCAAGGTGCACAAGGTACATTCGGTACTCAGGGAATTACTGGTGCAGGGACTCAAGGTATTCAAGGTATTCAAGGTTTAACTGGTGTTGGGGCCCAAGGCGCACAAGGTACATTCGGTACACAAGGTATTCAAGGAATAACTGGAAGTGTAGCCTTTTTAGGTAATTGGTATTTAAGAGATACAACAACAGGGGTAGCTGATCCAACATCTGGTGAATTTATTGGAAATTCTACAACAAATTTTAGTAATGTCACTTTCTTTGAATTAAATACAACAGACTGGGGTACTACAGGTTCTAATGGTATAAATAGAGGAGCATACTTGGAGAAGGTTTGTCCTGGATCAATTATGCATATTGAAGATCCAACAACTGGTGATGAATGGCAATGGGAAGTAGATGATAATGTTCTCTCTTCTTCTACAACATTTAGAGAATTAACTGTTACCTTTCTTGGTGGACCAAGTGGTATTGGAACACTGGATTATGTATATGAAGTTAGATTTGATACTGCTGGTTGCGAAGGCGCCCAAGGTATAACTGGTTTACAAGGTATACAAGGTATAGCTGGTAGCATTTCGGCTCAAGGTACTCAAGGTACACAAGGAATTACTGGAACCGGGACACAAGGAACTCAAGGTATTCAAGGAATTACAGGAACACAAGGAACACAAGGTACACAAGGAATTACTGGAACAGGAACACAAGGAACACAAGGAACTCAAGGTATTCAAGGAATTACTGGAACAGGAATACAAGGTATACAAGGAATTACCGGAACTGGTACTCAAGGAACCCAAGGTATAACTGGTTTACAAGGTATACAAGGTATAGCTGGTAGCGTTTCGGCTCAAGGTACTCAAGGTACACAAGGAATTACTGGGACAGGAACACAAGGAACGCAAGGAACTCAAGGTATTCAAGGAATTACTGGAACAGGAATACAAGGTATACAAGGAATTACCGGAACTGGTACTCAAGGAACCCAAGGTATAACTGGTTTACAAGGTATACAAGGTATAGCTGGTAGCGTTTCGGCTCAAGGTACTCAAGGTACTCAAGGTATTCAAGGTATAACTGGTTTACAAGGAACTCAAGGTTTACAGGGTATTACTGGAACTGGTGTTCAAGGAACGCAAGGTACTCAAGGTATTCAAGGTATAACTGGTTTACAAGGAACTCAAGGTTTACAGGGTATTACTGGAACTGGTGTTCAAGGTATAACTGGTTTACAAGGTGTACAAGGTATAGCTGGTAGTGTTTCGGCCCAAGGGACACAAGGGACACAAGGTATTCAAGGTATAACTGGTTTACAAGGTATAACTGGTTTACAAGGAACTCAAGGTTTACAAGGTATTACTGGGACTGGTGCCCAAGGAACGCAAGGTACCCAAGGTATTCAAGGTATAACTGGTTTACAAGGTATTACTGGAACTGGCGCCCAAGGAACGCAAGGTACCCAAGGTATTCAAGGTATAACTGGTTTACAAGGAACTCAAGGTTTACAAGGTATTCAAGGTGTTCAAGGAACACAAGGTTTACAAGGAACACAAGGTATTCAAGGTATAACTGGTTTACAAGGAACTCAAGGAACTCAAGGTATTCAAGGTATAACTGGTTTACAAGGAACTCAAGGAACTCAAGGTATTCAAGGTATAACTGGTTTACAAGGAACTCAAGGTTTACAAGGTATTACTGGAACAGGTGATCAAGGTATTCAAGGTATCCAAGGTATTCAAGGTATAACTGGTTTACAAGGAACTCAAGGTTTACAAGGAACAACTGGTCTCGAAGGTGGATGTTTTACTCCTACTGCGTTTTTTAATAATGGGTTTTCAACTACTGTAGCACAATATGTACAAGTTGATAACTCAACACCAACGCAAGTATTCATCGGTGATAATTCGGGTTGTCAGTTTATTGGAGATAATGCATTAAATGAAAACGCTACGATTACTATACAAGATCCAGCTACACCAGCTAATAAGATGATACTTAGAGTTGACAGTAAAATTCCTGCGGCCCTTCAGCCTGCTACTGGTATAATTTATAATATTACTATAATTAGTGGTGCTTTTCCTTTAGCTAATAATCCTAGCCCTGTTTATACTGTATGTACATACCAGGCAGGTCCACTAATAGTTGGGCCAGGTTGTGAACTAATAAATAGAGAGGTATTTGCAGTAGGTGGTACCGTCGCCGGGACTGTCTCTGTTAATTTTACAACGGCTAATTTAGTAACACAGGTGTTTATTAGTGGAACATCTGGTAGTACTAATCAAACGGCAGTAGTAGGCTCAATACTTTCATTTTCTCAAAGTTCTAATGGTGTCTATTCTAATCCTGATAATTATGAAGTAACTCTAGTGACAACACCGTCAGGTAATTTAGTTTATGTTGTTACATGGATTAGTGGACCTAATCAAACTTTTAGTGGAGATGATGAAGTAATTTATTGTGTTAGTCAGCCAGGTGCCCAAGGAACGCAAGGTATTCAAGGTATTCAAGGTATTCAAGGTATTCAAGGTATTCAAGGTATTCAAGGTGTAGGTATAAATGGCGTTGATGGTGCAAATGCCTTAAGGTGGGCTTGTAATTCAGCCGCATCAGTAGCAGCTCCACCAGCGGATACTTTTAATATTTCTAGTAATATACCATCTTCAGTTACAATTATAAATGTTTCAAAAACTGATAGTAATGGTAATGGTGTTAGCAGTTGGTTAACATCAGCATCCGATGGTGATCAATTAGCTTTATATAAAGTAGATGACCCGGCACAATTCGGTATTTATTTAATAAGTGGTAATCCTGCTTCTGGTGCAACTAATGTTGCCTATGCTGTTACTTATGTTACTGGTGCAGGTGTATTTAATGCTGCTGATACATATTCAATATCTTATAACAAAACAGGAGTACAAGGAACTACCGGTACACAAGGTACACAAGGTATATCCGGTGGCGGTGGAGCTGGTACTTTTCAATGGGCAAGTTCTATAGTTGCAAATACCGGTCTTCCTAATTATTCATCTGTAGGTTGGCAAGTAGGTGATTCAGGATCTAGTAGTGGTTCACTGCCTCTTAAAGGTGGATGGAATGATTCAATCTGGGCCACTAAAGTACCAGGTGGGACATACCCTAGCAACATAACACTTGGTCAAATAACATCTGCTGGAGCAACTCCAGCTAACCCAGACCAAGCAAGACCTACCACTATGACGTGTGGTGTAGTACCAAATGAGACTGTTGGTGATAGCGATAATAAACAGTATAATGTGTTTTTCACAGTATATAGTAATAATACCAGTAGTGGGACGAGCTTCACTGGTGATTTTCATATTAAAATGTGGGCATGGGACTGTGGTGTAATAAAAGGACCAAACAACGTAGCAGGAGATGACCTTATGTATTTAAGTCCTTTAGGCCCTCTTGATGGGCAAATATATACTGATGCTGAGTTTACAGCATATGCTGATCAAGATGAAAACAATGGAAAGTACCTTTGTGGTGTTGCAACCTTCCCTATTAATGTAGCAATTAATCCTGCAATTACAAGGCTTTACCTAGGGTTTGCGGCTGACAAGGCCGGTTCCCTTAGCCAGAACGAGGTTAATATTACATATAAGGTGACTATGACAACTGCAACATAATATCTAGTTTTAAAACAATTTTATTTTTTTATGTATAATAACTATAAATGGACAATAGTATGGAAAGCATAGAAGAAAAGCTACAATGGATTAAAGGTGATAAGATAGGATCGGTAGAAGTTATTAAGTCTACCGAGGATGGGTGGACTATATTCGAAAGTGGTGGAAGAATATCAACTAATTTAATATCTGAATTTTTAGAACCTTTGGATGGAGATCCTTTAGATTTTGCTTCACCTACTCCAGCATTAGAAAAAGCTGCTAAGGCCTATAAAGAAAAAATGCCACCACAAGAAGTAACCACATCCCCAATAAGAACTCTTTTTGATAAGCAGAAAAAGAATGATAAAGTAAAACTGAATCTTACCTTTCCAATAAGTGTTCCTAAAAAGGCTATTTATGAAATTATTAGTTCATCATTTGATAGTGAAGAAGTAAACGAGGAACTAGAATCATTTATCAAAAATCAAATATCAGAAGATTTAATTTTAGATAGTCTTTTTGATAGCATTAAAGAATTAATTAAAACTAGATATAAAATTGACTAAGCAATTTAAGGTATAATATATAATAAAATCAATCACATGACACAAGCACCGAATAGAAGACAGAGAAGATTAGCGATGAAGTATCAAGGTATACTAAAGGCGAAAAGAAACCTACCTTTTAATGAATGGATGAAACTCACAAAGGCATCTATTGATAAAGGTATAGAATTACATAGAGCTAACACCGATGCAGTAGAGAAGAAAATTGCAGAACAGCTTGAGAGCATGGAAGAAAGTAAAATTATAGCATGGAAAGAAGTTGGTTATAATGATAAAGAAATTGAAATGTTAAGAGAAGCTGATGCTATTTTAACTGTTAAAGATAAAGAATCATGGCATACCGATAAAAAGGTAGCAAGAAAGCTAATGAAAGAAGCAAGAGAATCTTTAAATAATAGACTTGATGATTAAAATCGTTTTAGAACCTGCAAGGAATGGGGTTATTAAGAGAGTGATCGATGATAATCATGGTGGCGGTAAAGAACAATGGACTTCAACAGATGTATATGAATCTAATGATGAAAGCCGTAATAAGTACGAATATATTATGAAGTTCTTTTGGGAGCTATGCGAGGATCTAGGTCTAGAAGGCGGTAATAAATTTGAAAAAGAAGTACTCAGGTTAAAGACAGAATGGGGTACTCATTATGAGCCTAATAAAAAAGAACTAGAAAGTAAAATAAGAGAGCTCCAAGCAGAGATCGATTTACTAACTGAATGGAAACAAACATAGAATTTAATTTTATATACTCAAAGGATGCAGTAAGAGTAAAAACTTTTTTAGGTGCAGTTCCTAGAAATATTGAATGTATTAATTACATGGATATTTTTAATAAGCTAACCAAGAATGATTTTTATCAATTTGAACCGTCTGATGCTGTTGTATCGTCTTATCTCATGAAGCAGCTACAAACCGTATTGGATAGAAATACTACTTCCTCAATTTTTTATGTGCTTGGTAATCTTAATGAATCTACAGTAACAGGTATAAAGACATATGTAGAATCTTTAACCGATAGAGAATTAAAATACAACATATATCATTCACCAGAAATTAATGTAAACGGTAGCGCAGATCTATTTGAGAACATTATAGAATTTGAATGAAAGCCCATAGAATATTTACAAAAGGCCAAACTGTTTATTGTCTATTATCTTCTTTTAGTAGACCTAATGTTTTATTACCTATAAAAGGTCTTATCATGGATACACAGTGGGATCCTATTAATCCACAGTATCAAATTCGTATTATTAAAATGTATGATAATATGAAATATTTGAAATCCAATTTTTTTGATATGAATTTTAAATATGAATTTGATAATAGAGCCAGAAAAATGCCACTTAAAAATGAAGACTTCAAAAATGTAAAATCATTAGAAGACAGGTTTAATGAAAATGATAGGGAACGGTTTTATGTAATAGTGGAATCTGTTATGTGTAAAAAAACTAAAAATGATTTACAGGGATTATTTGAAAAAGTTCAGTTTTATATAATATCAAAAAATTTAAAAGAAATAAGAGATATATCATCAAGGCCATTTTTTAAAGGTTCTCTTTCCACTGATAGCTCACAGGAGTTTAATACTAGATTTAAAAAAGGTTGGGTGGACAAATTTCAAAAAGGTGATATTGATATAGATAAGTATCTCAACAGCTTAAGCTGAATATATACAAAAAATAAGAGTTTAACTTATGGGAGGTTTTAGTGATGCGGTAGGTAGTATAAATGATGCAATGTTTCCAACAAACCCTAATAAAAGCACTAGCTTAAAATTAGGTGCATTTGGTGGTGAATCTGCTGGTTTAGCTAAAGATATTACAGAAGGTGTATATAAATCATTTTATCAAAATAAAGCAGTGGCTGATGCAGTAGCAGTACCATCTGGTATGAAGGCGGATATCCCTAGATCTATTTTTAATAAGTTTGCACTATTTAATTTTAGAGGAATGTATGGTGGTCTTACTGGTGGTGAGGTATTTAATGGCTACTTTGATGGCCCAACAATAGGAACAAGCCAAGACGGGAAGTCCAGTGAAATAACAGCAACAGCAAATCCTGCTATGGGTGGTGATGCTTCTAAAAGAGTATCTATAGCAAAGTTAATTGAATACTTTAATACTAATTATCCTAAAATAGGTTATAGCGCTTCTGATTTTCTATATTGTAAATACTATAAAAAAATACCTGTTAATCATCTTGTTACATTAAGAAGATTCCCAACACCAGTAGAAGACAATATATTTGACTTAGCAAAAACACCAGGTAGTAAAGATGGTAAAACAGTTAAGACTGATGAAGCTGTTGATGCTACCCAAGTTGCTGGGGTTACTGCTGTTACTTACTTAGGAGAAAAGAGTGGTAATAAGCTAGAAGATATGTTAACTTTTTCTTATGGTCTTAGTTATAAAGAAGTTAAATCTGAAATGGAAAGTATAAGTAGCGGTGACGGTGGATATACACAGCAACCGATTTATACTAAAATGGGAAAGGGTCGTCAGGCTGTAGCAGATACTCTTAAGGGTGTTAGCTCTAGGCAAAAATTTTCAAAGTCATTAAACGGTACATCTGATAAGCTAGGTACTACATATGCCAACTTTGTAATAGGACCAGTTAATGTTGTTAACAAAACAATGATTAGAGATACTGGTTTAAATTTTCAACAAGATATGAAACTTAATTTTGAGTATCAATTAAAATCTCTTAACTACGTTAATCCTAAAATTGCAATGATTGATATAATGAGTAATATGTTAACTATGACTTATAATAATGGTCAATTCTTCGGAGGAGGTCAAAGATATTATGGTAGTGGTGGATATGTATCTAGTCAATTTGGTGACATAAATAAATTAAAACAAGGTGACTTTAGTGGTTATATAGGCAGTGTTGTTACCGATGTAGAAAAAGGTTTTAGTAATGTTTTTGGTGGAGGTACTGGTGAATTTAATTTACCTAATTCAATAGAAGGATTTAAAAAGGTTGGTAAAACGTTACTAGGAAATGTATTAGGTGGATTTTTAAGTTCTAATGTTGGTTCAGTTAGTGGAACACAAGCAACTAAAGCATTAATTAGTGCAGAGCCTACAGGTGATTGGCATGTTACTGTAGGTAATCCATTAAATCCAATTGTAATGATGGGGAATATGTATTGTGATAATTCAGTTATGACATTAGGTCAAGGATTAGGTTATGATGATTTTCCAATGGAAGTAAAATTTGAAATAGATCTTAAACACGGTAAGCCTAGAGATAAAGGAGATATAGAAAATATGTTTAATGCAGGTCGTGGTAGAGTTTATGCATCGGCTGCAAGTGAAGAAGATATCTTAAATTTAGCTGGTCTAGATAAAGCTACTTATGGCTCAGTTAAACCTAAAGGTGCTAACCTTCAAGATAACCAAAGTTCACGTTTTACTGGATCTGCTGCACCTGGAGACGCCAAGAATAGTCAAATAAGTAATATTAAAAATAGCCCACAAAAAGTAGATCGTAGTGTAACTGCTGATTATATTTCTAGTGTGGTAAGTATGACTATAGATTCATAAAAAACTAATCACATGGATATAAAATCATTAGCATTAAAAAATAGATTAATAATAGATGAGACTGGTGAAGGGTATTGGGACCTTACTGCACCATCATTTATTTATGATTATGAATTAGGTGTAAGGGCTTTGCATTATGTGTTACCGGATCAGATAGGTCGTATTGACAAAATATCTGAAATTTATTATGGTAGTGGTGAATTCGTTGATGCATTATGTATTGTTAATAATATCTTTAATCCGTTTAGTGTTAATGAAGGTGATATATTATGGATTCCGAATTTAAGAGATCCTAGCTTAGTTTATAAAAGACCTAATCCTGCAAGTAGACCTAATGAGGTACAAGAAGCGTATGTAGATACAGGAAGACAGAGCGAAAAAGATCAAGCAAGAATTCAAAGATTAATTGAAAAAGCTAAAAAGAGTCCTGCTGGTGTATCACAACCAATGCCACCTAATATGCTACAGCCTGGCCAAGAATCAAAAACATATGAAGGTGGTTCAATACAACTAGGTACGAACTTACCATCTAGGAAAACTACTCAGTCTAATTAATTATGTCAACAGTAGAAAGAAATATATTAACTGTAATAGAGCCGACGATAAAACTTGATGAATTAGAAATAATTGATTTAGAAAGTGGGTCTGAGAATTCAGAAGGGCAAACAATGAAAGAAAAACCTTCTAAGTTTTCATCTATTATACCAACGGTTGTAATTAACAGCTATACGGTTCAAGGAGATAGATTAAATACTTTTGAGTTAAGCTCGGTTGGTTTTTATCCTACTTGTAGATTTACATTTACTGATAGGGATGGTTTATTTACAGCTAGATTTTTTCCTAAGGATGGTGATATTATTCAAGTGTATATAAGATCACAAGGTAATGAAGATACATTTAAACCTATAAGAATTGATTTTACAATTGAGGATATAAGACCTCTTGGTGGTGGTGGAGTTACAAATAAACCACCTGAGCTTTTAGTCGAGGGGCGAATGCATGTTCCTAATTTATTTACAGAAAAGGTACAATTTCAAGATAACAATAGTTGGAATTCTTTGCTATCTATTGCAGAAGAATTAAAGTTAGGATATGCATCTAATGTAGAAGAAACATCAGATCAGCAGATTTGGACAAATCCGTATGATACTTCACAAAGGTTTATACAAGATATAACTTCAAATGCTTATTTGAATGATGAATCCTTTTTTACTTCTTATATAGATCCTTATTATTATTTAACCTTTGTTGATGCTAATAAATTTTTTGGCCAAGAAGACGACATAGAAACATCTCAGCAATTTCAACAGAATGCAATAGACACAATAGGAAGCGGTGATGAAAATGAAAGTGACATGACATTTCCAAATATGTTAACAAATAATTTACAAACCCAAGGTAGTGCAAGATATATTGCAAATTATCAACAAGTTAATAAGAGCGGTAGAATTAGCAAAAATAATGGATATAAAAGATATACACAATATTGGGATTTAAATACAAAGGAATTTATAAGTGAATTTGTAGATCCTATAACAAATAATACCCCAGGTATGATACCTGTAACTAAAGGTAGAACAATTAATGGTGAAGTAGAAGGTCCAAGAAATGATCAAGTTAAATATAAATTTTTAGGTACACAAGGTGATAATGTTCATGATAATTATTATTATGCATCTATACAAAATTTTCAAAATCTTGCAGAGATTAATAAGTTAGGAATGACTATAGAATTAGATACGGTTAATCCTGCTATTTTAAGATATAGCAGAATGTATTGTTTAATATATGAATACGGGCAAAATGTAAAAAGTGTATTAACTGCACCTAATGATAATGAAGATGTACCAAACGATTCGGTTCGTAGGTCTGATATTGACGGGGATGACAAGAAAAGCCAAAACGGTATTATTAATGAATATCTTAGTGGGTTTTATGTTATTACTGGACTAGAGTATTTTTTAATCAAAAATTCCCCAGTTGGCGGTTCAGTACTAAAACAGAGAATACATTTACGTAGACGAGAAGTAACACCATCTACATAATGAATAAATAAAAAAATAAAATTATAAATGGCAGATCCAGGCATTTGGAATCAAGAGGTACCAGAAGACATTACTAATTTGGCTGCAAATTTTCAGAAGTCATTCCCTAACAGTTATGATTTTGCTAAAACTTTTGTGCAGACACCATCTTCGGTTGCAGGTGGTGGTAATGGTGTAACGAGTCTAGATGATCCTACTTATTTAGGGTTTAACCTTTTGTTTGATAGATCATCGGCTTTATTTAACGGAGCATTGGTAGGTAGCCCTTCTATACCAGCGTCACAGGATCCTAATGATTTTAGTGGTGGTGATTCAAATTCAATGCTAACTGAATATAACGGATCTGCTGTAGGTTATTTAAATAGACAAGGTGAAACTACCTTAGCAACTTATCTGAAGGCGTTTTGTCAAGGGCTAAAGGAAATTGAATCTAAAAGACCTTATTATTTTCAAACGATAGAAGGTTTACAAGAAGCATGGAATAAAACAGTTAATATGACGCCGTATGGTGGAAGCGCAGAAGGTGAAGGTATACAAATAGGTATGTTGGAGGCTATAGATTTAAAAATGTCTGCTTTGTTTAATTTATATAAGTTAGCTTGTTATGATAATAAATACAGAAGAAATCGTATTCCTGTTAACTTAATGTATTTTAATGTTGATATACAAATAGTAGAAATTAGAAAATTTAAAAGAGTAAGAAATTGGATTAGTTCATTAAACCCAAACTCACCTAATAAGGAAATGGATAAGTTTGTTAATGAAAATGCATCAATGATAACTTTAAGATTTACTGACTGTTTATGGGATCCTACTGTAAGTGGTACTACATTTGCTAATGTTTCTAATGATGGTAGTAACTCGATGGCAACAGCCGCAATGAAATGGTCTTATAGTAAGGTTGAAGTATTATCTCAATTTTCAGGATATGACTCATCTCTCAAGGATACAGCAGAAACAAAAACACTAGGGAACCTTGCCAAAGGTATGGGTAAAAAGTTTTTAGATAAACAAATGGTTGGTGCTGAAAATTTAGTACAAAGAAAAGTATTTGGGGCATTACAAAATCTTAAGTTTGGTAATGCGTTTGGTTTAAGAAATGATATAATAAATACGATACAAAATCCACAAGGATTAGTTAGTTCTTTACAGGGTGCATTAGTACAAGAAGAAACTACACCAGGATTTGATTCTAATATATCGGATAATATATTCGGAGATGATGCAAATACAGTAGGTGGTTCAGGTCAAACATTGGAATCTACTAATAATTTTGGTGATATACCAGAGCAGCCACCTTTTAATGGTGGTACAGTATTCTCATCTCAACCTTCAGGACCACCTCTTAACTCAACTAATATATTCGGATAATTTATGGGGAAATTAACAACAAAGGATTTAAGAGACGATAATCTTAAGGGTACACAATGGATTGGTATTGTTGAAGATATTAATGATGATATATTTGAAGGAAGATGTAAAATTAGAGTTTTTGGTAAAATGGACCAAAGACAAGATCCTGAAGATCCAGCAAGTGCATTTGTTATGCCAACCGCTTCTTTACCATGGGCTAGGCCATCTGTAACATCTTCAGGTGGAAGTAATACTGGTAGCGGTACCTTTTCAGTACCTAAACTTGGAACAATTTTAAGAGTAAGTTTTGACAATGGTAATTATTATGCGCCAGTATACCATGAGTCGCTATACCCTTCTGATGAGACTAAGGCGGAGATAGAGGCGGCTTATCCTAATTCACACGTATTAATATATGATACTGCATTTGGTTTAACTGGTGAGTTAGAATCCGGTAGTGCTGATGTTACTAATGAAAGAGAAGGCGAACATATTAAAGTTTTCTTTACAGAAGAAAAAGGTTTAATGATGGATTATACAACAACCGAAGGGCCAACTACAATAAATATAAAACCCGACAATTCAGTTGAAATAATAAATGCAAATGGCGATTCTATTGTAATGTTAAATGATGGAAATATAACATTTACACACTCTGCTCAATTTACAATTAATAGTGGTGCTAATACAGAGATTAATTGCGAGGACGCATTAATTAATTGTAAAAATATGGTTGTTAACCATGCATCATCAATTGAATTAGGAGAAGGTGCGAGTGAACCATTGGTACTAGGTAACTTAATGACTACCTTATTTAACACCCATACTCATGTTGGTAATCTAGGCGCGCCAACAAGCCCACCTATGAAACCAATGTCTGCTGCTGAATTAAGCAAGAAACAGGTTAAATCACTGTAAATATATAAATTATAAATTAAACCAATAAACTATGCCATTAACTAAGAGTATTTTAAATGACGAGCTGAATAAGGCATTTTCTGATGCTATGTATAAGTTTCTTGAAATTTCTGCTCAACCTAATGGTAACGAAGGAAAGGATAAGTCAGTAGAGGCTATTGAAGAAGCATCAGAAACATTTGCAGCTAAAGCATCAACTTCTATAGATGCTTACATAAGATCAGGTTTGGTAACTACTGTCGTGGCTACTACTGTTGCCACAGCAGGTTCTGCACTTGCTCAAACAGGTGCTGGTGCAGGTACTGGTACTGGTGCAATTACCTAATGAAACTATTTACTAACTCATATGTATAACTAATATTAGATGTACAAATATATAATCTATAATAACACTCTTAATAAAAAAAATAATGATTGAACAAGAAATCACCATCCAATTAAGCGATGATCCATTTGACACTAAAGTAATTAAAGTTAAAGTACCTAAGGGAACTAAATTAATGTGTACTGAAATGTATGCAGCCGATGCAATGTCAATGTATGATTTAGCAGATGATGAAGCTGAACGATTACAGAAATCTGAAGAATTACGAAATTATATTACACAAGGTGAAATTGCATATATTAAAAAGGAAATGCAATTGATAGACGGCGAGGAGGTTGAAGTAAAAACAGAAGCTCTTATTGATATATCCAGAAAAAATACTGCTATTTGTAATTTAATTAAAGAACCTAAAGAAGTAGTGGACCAATTAGAAATTGGTATGGTAATTGATATTAAAGTCAAAGAGCATAAACAAGGTACATTATATGCATCAATTGGAGATGCACTAGATGAGGTTAAACGAAATGAAATTTATAATGCGATAGGCAATAAAACGATCGGATTTACTGGTAAGGTAAAAGAATTAATTCATGGTGGTTATTGGGTAGAAGTTGGAGGAGTAGAATGTTTTATGCCTGGGTCATTAGGCGGTCTTAATAAATTACAGAATTTTGAAAAGTTAGTAGGCAAAGAATTAATAGTAATGCCAATAACATATTCAAATGAAAAGAAAACTATTGTAGTATCCCATAGAGAGTATCTAAGAACGATGATACCATCTGCAGTTGAAACACTAAGAGAAGAAATTAAAGAACCTATTACTGGGATTGTTACTGGTGCTACTAAGTTTGGAATTTTTGCAGAGTTTAATGAATGTCTTACTGGATTAATACCTAAAAATGAATTGGATGAATCAACATTAGGTTTATTTGATAATAGAAATATTAAACCTGGTGACGAAATAAATTTCTGGGCAAAAGAAATAATATCAGATAGAAAAATTATCTTAAGTCAAGCTGGGCCTAAGATTGATTTATGGGATGGTGCCGATGAAAAATACAAGCCTATGATGGTTACCGAAGGTAAGGTTACTAAGGTTACTAAATACGGGGCATTCGTTGAATTAGAAAAAGGGATAAGTGGACTTATTCATAGAACTAAATTAAAGAACACTGAACTTAGTAAAGGTGATATTATAAATGTAAAGATTGGTAGTGTTAATGTTAGTGATCGTAAGATCACTATGAACTTAGTATAACCTTTATCCTGGTTTGGAATATATAAACAAATCAGGAACTACATGTATTCTAACGAACAACTTAATGCTATACATTCTTCAAAGATCGGATTTGAATTTGAGTTTTTTTCAAATGAAAATTTAGATCTCACGAAGGATAGCTTATCACAAGCTCTTAATAAGAAAATCAGAATAGAGGAAAAGGCTCATAGTGACTTTACCCCAACCGAAGAAACTTTTAAATTAGAACCAGATAATTCTGGTGGTACCGGTATGATTGAATTGGTAACTGGGCCACTTCCATTTGTTGAAGCTAAATTAGTTATGGCCAAAACTTTAAAATGGGTTAGAGAAAACGGCTCTACTAATGAAAGGTGCTCTATCCACATAAACATTGCATTTGATGGTAAAAAATTAGGGCCTATTACAAATATGTCTAAATTAGATATAGGTAAATTCGTACTTAACTTTGATGAAAATAAAGTGTATGAAGCTTTCCCTAATAGAAAAGATTCTGTTTATGCAAAATCTATAAAATTTATTGTACCTTTAAGTGGTATGACACAGCCATCACCAGAAAAAAATCTTTGGAAAAACTATATGTTTGTCAAAGAAAAGTATTATGGTATTAATTTTGGCAAAGTACCTAAAGGTTATATTGAATTTAGATACTTAGGTGGAAAAGATTATGAAAATAGATATTCTACAATACTCTCACTAACCGAACATTTTATTACTTCATTATATGAGACTTTAGTTAATCCTCAATATAGTGAATCTGATTTAAAGGTTTTAGATAAGATTTTAGAAAAGCATAAAACTGTTATTGAATCTTATAGGACTTATTCTTCATTTAAAGAAAAGTTTCCAAATATTCATTTAATGATTGATCTAAAAACGGCAGATCAAATTATAGAAATGTATTATCCTAAAATACGTGAAAAGATTTTTGATTTAATTACTAAGGCTGATATGAATGAAGGTTTTATTAATTATGATGCGGATACTGGAAGAATACAGATAAAGGATGCTAAATTAATGAGGTGTTTTGAAATAAATGGAATTGATATAGTTGATTCTGTAATTCAAGGCAACATTGTTAATTGTGATATTTTTAGCTGTGATTTAAAAAATTCATCAATATTTGAATCTAACTTATTTGGTGCTACTGTTGCAGAAGATTCCAAGATAGAAGAATCTTATGTTAGTAGAAATGTAATATGTGAGGATAGTTATGTATTTGGTAAAAGAGGAGTTTTTAGTGGTGAAATGGTTGGAGGTATATTTAGACAAGGTAGAGCTACAAAGCTTGCTAGGTTTGGTGATAATACCGAGGTGATAGAAATAGAAAAAATTAAATAAAGTTATGGCTAGGAATAAAAGTTGGTGTAACCCAGACGCACAAGAATGTTTAGATGCACTCATAAAAGAAATCAATGATGATTTGACTGTTGCATGCCAAATACCTTTTACTGTACCGAAAAAGGAATTGGCTCATATTATAAATAGAGCAAAAGATTATTTTTATAAAATATATGAAGATAGTGTTGAAGAGATGTTTATTGCTTTACCTAAATCTGCATGGTACGAAAAAGATTTTAGACAAGGGATAAGTCATAATGATGGTGGAAATACGCTAACCGAAAAGGATGTAAAAAATCCTAGAGGTGTTGTGAAAATGCCTAGTACTATTTGGGCAGTCAATGATGTATTTCAGATTAATGGATTTTCAGGAGAAGATGGTGGTTTTGGTAGCCAATCGTTTTCAGCAGGTGATGTGGACTTTTCATTAGATAAATTTATTTACTCTGATGTGTATGGTGCGGGAATTGGATCAGAAGAACTTATGTATTATGTAATTAATGAAAAATTTATTGATAATGCAAGACAGGTATTACAACCACAAATATCATATAACTATAATAGACTAACCAAGAAATTTAGATTTATGGGTAAGTTGCCAAATAAAGGTGCATGTATTTTTCAAGTATATAATACCATCCCTGATTGTGATCTTTTCCAAGATGAAGCTTTTATAAGATATTGTATCGGTATGGCAAAAATTCAATTATCTAGAATATTAGGTACATTTCAATTTAACCTTCCAGGTAATATTACCATTAATTATGATTTGATTTCAAGCGAAGGCCGAGAAGAGGTTGATTCGATAGTAGAAGAAATAAAAGGTGATGAAGGTGTTGACTATTTCTACACGGGGTAAAATATAATCTAAGACCCTCAAAAAATGTAGAGAATATATAATAAAATAATATTCTCAATGATAAAGGAAATATACAGTAGAGACATAGATTCACCTAAGTATAATAATGATGTAATTGAAGTAACAGATCAATTGCAGCAACTTATTCTTAAAGTAGAGAATTGTTTATTTACTCGCAAGGGGGATGTTCTAGGCGCACCTAATATGGGATGTAACTTAGATGATCTTATCTTTTCGTTAGTATTAAATGAATCAGTTATTGCTCAGAGGATCAGTACACAGATTCAAACATACTGTTCTAATAGCAGCAGCTCCCAATTTGGAGTTGATGTTAGAGTACAGTTTTATAGTACAGAAGAAAGAAATGGTTGCCTTGTAGATATTTACATAGATGAGCGAAGAGTAATCGGTGCATTGTTTTAAAATAAAATAAAATAGTTAATGTCATTTTTTAGTAAAACCAGAATTAAAGCAACAGAGTTATTCTTTGATGCATTTGAGTACCTACAAAGACAGTATGAACAGGCTGGTGAAGTGTTTACACCAGCATCTCCATTTGGACAGATACTTACAGTTGTTTCTAATTTAGGTGAACTTATTTTATTTTATATTGAGGCTGTTGCTACAGAGCTTAATATAAGTAGAGCAAGAAACATTGAATCCATATATGGTTTATCTAGATTAACAGGACATGATCCAACTAGAGGAATATCAGCACAAGGTATATTAGGATTAAGACTTAATACATCAGCGTCAACATTAGTAGAGGGTGATTATGTACAAATACAAAATTACATTGCATTAGAAGTAGGTCAAAATAGTTTATCTTATTTTTTAAAATTTGATAGTGACTACATTAGATTAGAAAAAACTACAACAGCATTTGTAAATGTAGAATTAATTCAAGGAGAAGTTGAAGATCAAACATTTACTGGAACTGGTGAAGCATTACAAAGCTATAATTTAACTACGAAGGAACCTACTGACCAGTATATGGTTGATGTATATGTTGACGGTAAGCTATGGAAAAACGTAGATTCACTTTATGATATGAATAATGGAGAAGAAGCCGTTTTAGTAAAGACAAGCGTTAATGGTGGCTTAACAGTATTTTTTGGTAATAATCAGTTTGGGCAGCCTCCTGCGCTAGGATCAATTATTCGTGTCAATTATGTAAAGACCAGAGGTTCTGCCGGTAATATAGGTGGTAATAATTTAGATATTAAATTTAAAGATCCTGCAACAGATCCACAAGGCAATGAAGTTGACTTGGATCAGGTATTGGCAATAAATATTGTAAGAAACCCAATGTTTGGTTCTAACAGTGAAGATCCTGAGTTTACTAGACTTATTGCACCATACCAGAGTAATTCGTTTGTTTTAGCTAATCCTAACAATTATATTTACTATTTAAGTAAATATGATTTCTTTTCTTTTGTAGATGCATATAATACTAAAAATGATCAATACTTAGATGATGATAATATTATATACTTATTCTTAATACCAGATGTGGCAAAAAAGATAACAAGTGATTTGGATTATTTTAATGTTCCACAAGAAGAATTTTCACTAAGCTTAGGCGAGAAAGAAATGGTATATGAAATACTGAATGAAAGTGGACGACAAGTAGTAACAGCCGAGGTTAGAATAAATGATCCTGTAATTAAAAAATATGCTCTTAATATTGTGTTAAGATATGTTGAAGGTTTTGATAAAGATGAGATCCATGCAGAGATAAGAGAAAATCTTAGTACATATTTTATAAGTGTAAATAGAAGAGATAGAATCCCAAGATCAGATTTAATTGCAATTATAGAAAATGTAGATGGTGTAGATTCTGTTAATGTATTTTTTATATCAGAAGAAAATGAAAAAGCAATCAGGGATGGTTTTTATGAAATACCTGTTTTTGGAACTGACCCAGTTACAGATCAAAGGGTTCTTATTGAAACTAAAAAAATTACTTTAGAGCCTGGTGAAGATCCTCAGTTAGGTTTAGATAGCTTTGGTGATGTTGTAATTGGACCAGAAGAATTAGCAATAATAAGAGGTGGTTGGGATGATAGGAACGGTACTTATTATGAAGAGACTCCTAATAAAAATGCCATCAGTTCTTTAAACATATTCTTTAAAGGTACTATTCCAAATAACTTATATAATAAAACACAACAAGCTAAATTTAATAACTTAAAAAGAAATAGAGGTACTACAATAGCAACATCAAAAAATTCTAGAAGTACTAATACAGGCAGGTTACAAGATAGCCCAACCTTAAAAGCAATACAAGGAAAATAATATGAATAAATTTACAGAGAGACGTACTGGTATGCCAAGTGTATATAAAGCTACATACGAAGAGGGGTGGGAATTAAAAAATCTAGGTAATGATTATAATGAAAACTTAATGAGAAATTCTTTTTCCAATTATATGTTTAGAAATGAAAGACTTGGAGTATTCTTAGATGAATATTTAAAACCTATAATGACTTTTTGGATTAATAAAGTAAAGTATCTAAGAATATACTACAATTTTGGTGTACCTAAAGATTATCAAAAAATAAATTAAGATGGCTAATAATTGGCAATATTTAAACTTCTTTGATAAGAATGGAAAATACTTAAATCTTGATTATGATAAAGATCAAGATAAGTGGACGGGAAATGTTTATTTGCCTGAAGTTTCTATTGGTTTATTTGAAGTTGGGCAATTATTTATTTTACAGGAGTTTATTAATTCAAATACTAATACTAAACAGTTTGGATTTCCGCATGGCCTTGAAGTTGCTACCGGTACAACAGGGTCAACTAATGGTATATGTAATTGGGTCGCTGAATGGGAAACATCAGATCCTACTGAGATATTCTTATTTCAGTTTGATATGAATTTTGATACAGGTACCCAGACTTCATTAGAGATGGAACCAGACGGACCACCTTTAAAAATAGTATCTGAGGTAGAGATACCGTTAGATAGCGATCCTAATTATATTATTAGCCCTGAGGGTTTTTTAATCACTGATCAAATTACATCAGAAGCATTACAGATTAATGTTGCGATAAGATCTGAAGTAGAAAATACATTTAAGAGGACTTTATTTATTAAAGATGACTGTACTGGTAATATTATAGCTGAAATATTATTTTGGGGAGAAACTGTTGGCGAGGATGAAAGATTAAAAGTTATGACCCAGAATATGGGATATAATATTTTAGAATCGGACAGTAGTGTATTTAGAGATACTAATATTAAAGAAATTCTACCTAACTTTGAAGAAGTAAATTTAAAGAGAAAGGAGATTATGTTAGAAGGTTCTAATATTTATCCTTTCATAGGTTCTTACAAAGGATTAGTTAATGCAATTAAATTCTTTGGTTATGATAAATTAGACGTTAAAGAATTTTGGAGAAATGTTGATGCTAACTCTCCACAATTTGGTAAATATATTATGAGTAATAGTATTGATATATTTAGTCCAACGGTTCAACTAAATGATAAATCAATAACTCTACCTAATAAAAGATTTAGGAAAACAAGTTTATTTAGTCTAGTTTACAGAATCAATAGTATAGTTCCTGATAAGTTTGACGAAGAGTCATTACCGATAACTGAGGAAAATTTTGATTTTACTATTGAAGAAATTTTAATAAAGTTATTTGGTTTAAAAAGAAAATTAGAAAGCGAATTTTTACCTCTTAATGCTAGGATTAAAGATATCACAGGTGAGGCTGACTTTTTTGGTTTACTAGAAGTAGTTAATACAATAAGCAGAAATGATAAGAGAGAAATTGTAGCAGGTATAGATACTAGCTTTAAACTTTCTACCGATGATTGTATTTACATGGAAGATCTTAGATCGTTTAGCCAATTCTGCTTAGCGTCAGAGGCTATAGTTAACCAAGCTATAATAAATTATTGTAATGCATATATAGCACCACTTCCATCGGCCCAGAGTATTGGTAGAAATCTAGTAGTTGGACCTGTATCAGGTTCTTATGATTATCCACCAGCACCAATTGGACCAGATCCTAATAGCCCTCTAGGTAATATACAAAACGGTAATGATTTCCTAGTTTCAGATTTAGCAGATGCGTTTTTAGCTTATTTTACTAGATATGCACCAAAATTAAATAAAGTAGGTGCGTGGCCTGATGGTGAGTCATCATATTATTTACCTGATAAACCGGATATACCGGTTGGGGCTATGACCGTTTTAAAGAATGATTCATTTAAAAATATAACATGGGATAATGTAAATTCTACATGGAATCAATTAAACGATGCAAATACATTCTTTACATTTGACATTGATCCACAAGGAGTATTCGCAGGCGATGTCTTTTCTATCACTGATCCCGCTACAGGGACAGGCGCTAGTTATACTGCCGTAATTGGTGATACTGATGTTGAGGTTAGAGATGCTCTCTATAATCAGTTAGCATTATTAAAGTCATCATTTACAGACCCTTGGTTATTTTGGGATATCAGTAAAGAAACTATTTCTACTGGCGAGGTAATTAGATTATTTGGACAGAACGTCGATAGATTAAATGCTTCATGTCAATCTTCAGTAGGAAGTCAATTGTTATTTAATCAATTACCAGGAGAAACCTTATTCACATGGGATGGTATAGAAAGAGGTAATTTTGATGAAATAGAGTGGACTATATATAAAGATGCCACAGACGTTTCACCTTCTTACTATAAGAAAATAAGAGGTCCTATTGCACAGTATAATAATTTACCTATAATATTACCATACGTAGGAGTATATAGTGTAGAAATGAAGCTATATGACTTATACAATAATATATCGTCAAATGTTAAGACTGATTTTATTTGTGTAGAAAACAGAGAAGTTGAATACTCTGGTTGGTACCAAGCAAGAAAATTAAATTATACTTGGTCAAGCGAAGGATCTTATAATTGGAATGATTATGGGTCTTTGTGGAATTTACCTATTACCCCTGATGTAACATGGGATCAAGAGACTCCTAGCTTATATGCATCGTTAGATAGAGTAAATGCAATATTAAATAATTTTGGTTTAGGTACATCACCTGACTTTCAGTTATTAAATTTTCAAGATGATGGTAACGCTAGTTTTTCTAGCCCATATAGGTGGGAGAATTTAACTACAGGTGGTTGGGATGACACTTATCATTTGTGGTGGGATATGACTAGTACTACTGGTGATACTCCTGCATTTTTTCAATTCCAAGAAGTAGTACCTGAAACATATCTTAAAATAACTGATACTAACGGCGAAACGGCCGAGCATTATTTTGACTTATCGATTAATACATTAGCCGATGCAGCTGCTAGTTTAAATATTAGTACCAATAGAATTATTAATAAGTATGTTTATAATGTAGTATATGATGCAAGTAGTAATCAAAAGTTTATACAGGCAGTATGTAGGTATTTTGGTATACATGGGGATTGGACATATTTAGATATGGTAGAAGCTGATGGCAGTAGAGTATGTCCTAGTACTGGAGTTACAGGTGCACCGGTTTCAACAGGTTCAACAGGATGCCCAAGTTTAATCTATAGGAAAGGTTTAAGTAAATCAAGTAACCCTACATGGAATACTGCTAAGTTTGTAAATAATGGTAAAACATTACCTAAAATGACTTGGTTAATGTTTGTTTATGATAAATGTAAGATTCCAGGTAAAACTAATCCTAGGTGGATAATTAAGAATACAACTAACTCTAAGATGGCTGATATATATTTTGAGAGTAAATACTTAACTTATCTGTTTAAAGAGTCTGGTAAATACGAGATCACTCTTGAACTTACAGATACGAATGGGAATAAATATAAAAAGGGAAGAAATATCCTAGTAATTAAATAAAGAAAAGAAATGGCAATTAGCGTAACAGAAATTCTTGGAACAGATTCATTATCCGGATCCAGGTTAGTATTGAATGATAATTTCAATATAGTAACCAGCGAAATTAATGCAATGGAGGTTTATTTTAACCCTACTGCAGGTACTATTACCAATCTTAACGATTTGAAGACAGAATCATTAAGAGTTGGTTTATCTACTGTATTATTAGATATTAATGCATCTACATTTGATGTATTAACTAATGTTAATATGACAGGTAATTTAAGCTTAAATGGTGGAGGGTTATTTAGAAATGACATAGACCCACAAACATTAAATGATACTTTTGCAGGTGCAGTACCTTATAATATAGCAGTAGGTACAAGTACAGCTATACCACCATATACAACAGAGCGTGTTGGTAATAGTGATGGAGCAAACGTTGTAACACTTTCACTAAATGATGGTGCAATTGGTCAGGAAATCTTTTTTGTATATTCAGAAGCACAAACCGGTACGGTAAGAATTACTGGTGCAGTTACACCGCTTGTGTTAAGTGGAGGGAATACAAATATAGATTTAGCTGCTCAAGGGCAGACTGTTCATTTACTATGTGTTGATGATGGAACTGGAAACGGGGTATGGTTTATTGTAGGAGGTGATGCATATACATTATCATAATAATTAAAAAGAAAAAGTAATACATGGCAACTACGCCTTTAATTAAAACACCGCAAGCTGATGGGGGTACATTTTATACCTTCTCTTCCTCTGCGAGAGATTTGTCTAAGACACTCAATAATGATGAGCTCAAGCTAGTCTTTTCTAAGTTTGTGCTTTTAAATATTCCTGACTTTGATAAGTTAGACCCAAACACATTTAGTAATTACGAAAACTACATGCAGTTTGATACTATTGATGGTATGATTCTTAGCGGTGGATTAAAAGGTGATCCTAATGTTAATTTTACAGAGAGTCTTCAGAATTACGCGCTGAACTTAGAAGAATTGATTATTAGTGATGCTTCCTATGATAATACGATACAGAGATCTGTTGCTGAAAGAGTATTTTTTAAATGGATGAAAGAGACTGGTGCAATGCGATTTCGTGCTGCTACTAATCTCGAAAAAAATCCTGGAGTTTCAAGACCTTTATTTGTTGAAGAAGACGAGATTAAAACAGGCGCAAGACAATATAGAAAGGTTGTACAATATGTAGGTGATATTGATATTGTTAATAATGTAGATAAAGCAGGTGAAGCTTATACAGAACTTTATATTAATGTACCTACTGAAGTAGGCGGTACTCCAACTATTTTATTTGACTCTATTTCAGATGAAAATTATCAACCAAGTTTAAGGATACAAGGTAAAGACGAATTTATCTTAGGCCGTAATGCTAGTACAATCCAACCACAAGGATTAAGTATAAATGCATTTTATGATTATGATCAACCTTTACTAGGAGCAAACTCAGGTGGGTATACAGATTCTAATGCAAACTGGATGAATGAACCTACTCCACCAACATCATTGGATTCTTATTTTACTGAACCTATATCATTCACATCACCTATCAGCGTTGATATACAAAAATATCCTGGTGATTATAATAACCCCGTTGGATTTAATGGTTCTGCTTATGTTAGGTCTCAGTTAGATGGAATTTCTGTAGATTTTACACCTAACGATTATGAGCAGATTATAACAGACCCAACGATTGCAACAATACCTCAATTTAATGGAACTGATTTAGCAAGTACATTTGAATTTAACGCGGTATTGGTTTATTACGATTTAGTAGATACTAGTAACACAGCAAATACCGTTACTAACCTTTATGGTATTTTACTTGTAGATAACATAACACCTACAACCGATGGTGGTTATATCCAAAGATACCCAAAATATAAACCTAATAAAGTTACAGGACAGAATGGAAACAGTTATGGATTTAAAATCAATTTGCGATTTGATGCTTCACCAGGAACGGCCGGGATTGACACAATTGTCAATGACTATAATACATTTTCAATGCAGCTCTTCAGTGAAGCAACTGCACAGCTTCAAGAATCAGCAAAAATATTTCAGACCCAACAATTAGAAATTTCTGAATTAGACCAAAAAGTACAGTCATTAGAAAATCAAATAACAAATGTTTCTGATGTTACTTCATTACAGGCTCAGCTTAATAGTGTACAAAGACAGTTGGATAATGCTAATCTTGCTTTTGCTAATGATACTGTTCTGCTTGATTTAATAGCTAAGAACTCCGATGAAATTCAAGGATTAGCAAATGGAAATGTTCCTATTACATTACAATATAATACTGATGTAATTAGACAAGGTACTGGAATAAACGTAGATACTAATACCCCAAACCTTATAACTATTTCATTAGCAAACCAAGAGTATAATATAATGGTTCCTTTTGATAAAGATCAACTAGAAATTACTACACTTAATCCTCTTAACTTAAATCAAGCAACGCCTCAAGTATTTTCAGATCTTAGAATTTATACAAATATGCTAAGGTTAGATACTGTTAACGAAGCAGGTGGTGATTTAAATATTTATATAGATGATACTGATATACAATGGTCAACCGGACAAACATTAAGATTAACATTTAATAATAATTTAAACATAGGTTCTAGAAATATCAGAGTTTGGACAGATGCACCAAGTAGATTAAACGCTGGATCATTTGGAATTTCTATGGGTGTTATAACAAATAGTGATATATCCGAAAAACCTATCATAGAATTTATATGCACTGAACAAGGTGTCTTAAATTTTGTGTACGATATAATTAAATAAATAATAAAAGAAAGCATAACTAATGGCTGAAAATAATTCAATATCAACACTTTTACCTGAGCTTCTAAGGTTATTTAATAATTCCTTAGAGAGTTTTGAAAAGGTTAATCAGGCCATAACTTCAAGTAATGAATCTGTTACTATTAATATTCAAAACGATAACGGTACAAATTCTAGAGTTACTATTCCAAGTTTTGGTTTTCTTAAAAATTCCATAGATAGATTAGATAATAATCTTAATACAATTACAAATGTAAATGGGTCAAATAGTTCTATAAGATTATCTGATGGTACATTTAGAAAGTTGGTATTGGCACAATTGCCTGTAGAGGCTAATGATTTATCTAGCATTAATACAATAGAGCGATTTAATATAAAGCCTAACTGGTTTTTTGAAGAATTAATAAATCCTCTATTATATGTATCTTTTGATTTAACTGGACAAGTACCTATTGATACTGAACGAGCAATCATAAGAAGATACATACTTAACACTAACACACAATCTAAGGTTAATTATTTTAATAGTAATTATGAAGGGCGATCAGACATCGATTACACTACCTTTTTACAGCAAATCGTAGAAAGAAATATATCATATGTATTAGATGAAGCCGTCGTTGATTTACCTCCTAGATCTAAAAGATATACTGGTGATTTTAGCGTACTTAGAATATCAGATGCTACTGTTACAGAAGAAGTGAATGGTGTTACTATAGTATCACAGAAAAAGCAATATAAATTAAATAAGATTTTTTATACTGATTCTGAAGCAAACTTTGATGATACTATCCAATTAGCAGTTGGAGATAGTCTTGAGGTAATTAACAATCCTATTAGTACAAGATATAAAATTACTAAATTAGATTCTAGTACAAATACAGTTATCTTAGAATTAGTTGAAGGGTCTGATCCTGTTTTAATTGGTTCTGATATGTTAAAAATCGCATCATCAGTAGAAGATAATGTGCAGGTAGATGTTACTGTGGGATTCAATGAAAGATGTGTTACTTTTGTAAAACCGATAGATCCTAATTCTAAAATACCTTCAGTGAATTGGTCACCAGGGAGTGCGTTTTATACAAATACACTTACTACTATTAATTCGGCAGGTGTTAGCCAAACACTCGCGGAATATTATCAACAGAGCGCAATTGACTTTGGATCAATGCTACTTTCTTTTGCTGATGATAAAATTCCAACAACAAGAGAAGGGCTTAAGCCTAACTCACCTACAATAAATACAGAAGACTTTGCTGTTAAATTAATTAATGCACAAGTAAGCGATTCACCAGCTATAGTTGAGCTTACCGATTTAAATAATCAAAAGAATACTATTGAGTCTACTTTAAAGGAACTCGATGTAGCAATTCAACAAAGTAGAACTAAAATACAAACTACTAATTATTCTACTGAAGTAGAAAGAGATGCTGATAGGAATGCATTACAAGGTTTAATTACAGAGAGATCTTCTCAAGCTGAATTATACTCGTCGGTTGTAAAAGAGATTGATGCAAAAGCTAAAGATAATTCTGTTTCAAGTATTACACCTAAATATAGAGTAAGAGGTTTTTGGTCTATGCCGTTAGAAAAATCTACTCCAGCTACAGGGCCACAATCTGTTGTTAAATTTAAAATAAGATATCGTTATTTATCTAATGACGGCGTTGCAAATCCTGTTAATCAATTTGAATTTAAAGATGGTTCAGGTACATCACAGGGTGCATTTTCAAATTATTCAATAATAGAAAGTACACTAAGACCTAGAGTTAAAAGTTCTTTAACTGGTGTTTATGAATGGGTACCAATTGATTCTGATAATGCAGAGTCGGTAAACATTAATCAATTAGATATACCTATAAGAAAGGGTGAACAGGTTGAGGTGCAAGTTAAATCTATAAGTGAGGCTGGATGGCCATCTAACCCATTAGAGAGCGATTGGTCAACCGCTGTTATAATTCCATTTCCTGCAGATCTTAGCTCTGATAACGCTACCGAAGCAATCATAAACCAAAATCAGCAAGACTTAGCAAAAGTTTCACTAGAACAAGATTTAAATGAACTAGGAATACAAGAACACTTAAGTAGCTCGTTTACTGCTAATGAAACATATTATGCACATTCATCTCCAGTTATTGCTTCTGGGTTTTTATCTGAGAATCAAACACCTATTGATTTATTTACTAAGTTAACAGAAATGCAAAATCAATTAGATTTGTTTTCTGAGATTTTACAATCTGCACAGGGTGAATTACGAACTACTTTGGTGGATGATCAAGGTAATGTTACAAACCTTAATAGAAATGCAACAACAAGTATTTTTGCTGGTTTCTATTCACAAGAGGTTGCTAACCTAGATGATCCTAGAGGGGCGATTATATCAAAAACTTTCTTTATTAATATTGCAAACACTGCACAAAGTGGATTAAGATTAATTGCTAGAATAGCAGGTAATAGAACTAGAATGGTTAAGCAATCTGAAAATCCACCAATAAGTCCATATCTTACTAATGCAGATGTTACTAACGGTTCTACTATTTTGCCAGCAACATATTCATGGTTAGATAATAGTTCAATAAACCAGAGCTCAGGTATTAATACATACACGGCTGATGATGCTGATTATAACACAATTAGAAAATATGATTTAACTCCAATCTTATTAACTAACCCGGCCACGAGTAATTCATGGAAATTTGGACAAGATGTTTCTATTGCGCCATACCAATCAGCACAAAATAAAAATCAATTCTTATATAGTAGATTTAGTGACGTTTCGTCAGAAGATAACTTTTATAGTTATAGAAACCCTGATGGTGACTTTATTGTAAACCTAGACAAAGCAGAAAATTTTTATGGAAGGAGTGCATCATCTAATACAGGTGTAGCAACTGATTTTTTCTGGGGAGGTGGTTTTGATTTAACTGGAGTACCTTTTGTTACCAACGGTTATATAGCAGGTAATGATGATGTTATTGATGTACATACTGAGCACCCATACGTTAAAAGTTATGCTGCATATAGATCAAATTATATTTTACAAACTGGTGATAGTTTAGGTGGAGTAAATGCAACTTTACCAGCAGCCCCTGGTGTTGCAGTTGATTGTACTAGTTCATCAGCAACAGTTGGTGCAGGAACTGCAGATGTTTTATTTAGACAATCTAAGTTTATACCTTTACAGTCTGATGAAAGTTATGGTAAACAACAATCAATATATTTAAATGAAAACGCAGTAGATCTTATTGCACTAGGTTTAACAGAACCTGTTACTTTTAATGATGCTAATAATACAGTGCTAGCCGCTAGCCCATCATTAGTAGCCATATCTAATTTATCTAATGATGTATTAAACCCAGATCTTACTAATAATGGTAATGGATATGAAAGAAATGTAAAAACTGCATTTGATAGTTTTGACCAATATTTATTAGGTAAACAATCGTGTGGTTCTTATTTATTTGTATCTACTGATACTCATCAAAATATTCAAGTAGATGGAGACTCGGTTCAATCTGAGGAGGTTGTACAATTCGGCCAGCAAAATTCTATTAATATACCTCTGGTATTTCAATATAGAATGACAGATTACTTTGGTACAGGAGCAGGATCTTCTGGTGGTATAGGTAATATTGCAGGTGATTCTACTGGAGCTACTGTAAATGTAACATATACCAAGAAGCTTGGTTTTGATTTATATCCTAATAATCAAAGGGTATTCCAATATGACATTGAGGTTTTTGCTAAATACAGATCGGATAATTTAAATATAGATGTATTCCCATCACAGACAGTTACTAAAGGATTAAATGATTTAGAGAAAGTAGTAGCAGGATTAAACCCTTCGGTAAATCAAACAAGAGTTTCTAGAATACAGCTTGCTAATGTTAACGGTGGTGCTGGACCAATAGGCTAATAACATTCTTAATTTATTTTATCTTTATCTTTGGTGAATAAATAAAAAAAGAGAAAGATAAATGGCTGAAAAACTTTTAGACAAGGCTTCTTATAGTATAATTAGAACAAATCCTAAATTAACAGGTAATGTTAAGTTAGTTAGTAATGGTGATAACATATACTTAGAATCTTTTAGTGCAAATACTCAGCTAGCCTCATCTACATTTAAGGCCTTTAAAGTAAGTGGTAATGATACTTATGATAGAGATGTTTTTAAATTTTTTCAAGGTGGTAAATTTCCAAAAGACTTAGCATATGAAGTATTCCAAGAATTTCAAGATATATCAGTTCTTTCACAATACCAAAATCAGTACGAAATGTTTTATTCTGCTGGTACAAGGTCAGTGGCATCTGAAGCGTATTCAGAAAATTTAGGGATGCTATCACCGCTCTGGTTAAATGAACAGATTCCTAATAATTTTGTAATATTTAGAATAGATAACCCAGCAGCAGTAAATAACATAAAAGAATCTTTAGAAAACACTAATTATTTAGACGCACAAACATCGACAGCATTTACAAAAAATGTTCTAGAAAATTGTACTGCAATTAAAACATTTGATTTAAGTAGCAATAGTTTATTAGGTTCTTATATAAGAAATTATAGAAACCAAGAATCTTTTCCTGAAACACCTTTAAATATTTCATGGAGAAACGATGAACCAATACAATGGGCAGGTATTAACTATACAAAGGGTGGGTTTACCTCAAGCGGTAGCTTTGCATACGGTGATCTAATAACAAAAGATGCTACAATAATACAAAATGAATTCTTCTTTACTGAAGGGTTTCAGCGAAACGGTGTATTGTTAGCTAACTTAATAAATTTAGAATTTCTGTTTTCTGATGCGGATGCACCTGATTATTCTATGAATCGCTATTTTGGTTTATATGTAAATGAAATAGAAGAAGGATTATTTGATATATCAGGCGAAGGCTTTTATAAAAATACAGAAAAAACTCAGCTGCCTAAGATTAAAACAATAACTGAAGTATCTGAGCAACTTAACACACCGTTTGAGATGACAAACACTAACGGTATGCTTATTTATTTAGACCCTGCTAAAACTACAACAGTTACAGGCCTACCTACACCACAGAGAGTGGATGAAGTAGAATCAATATTTTATATTAAGGATAAAAATAATAGTTTTCATACTGTTAAGAAAGGCTCTCAATGGGGTAATAATGAAATACGAATTTTTGATACTAAAATTGACATTTCGGTTCTTACTGGGTTTAAATATCCTGATACATATGCTAATGCCAAAATATTACCACAGCAAGGTAAAGCCACGTGTAAGTTTGATATATTAGATGAATTAACTGATGGATTTAGAATTACTTTCTATGATGGTATTAATGAGGTAGGTCAAATTGCTGCTAGTTCAATAGAAGTACCTGAACCAGGTAAGAGTAAGTTTCAGTTTTTTAATCCTAACGGTACACCTGATGAAATTGCTAAATCTATTACGTCAGCTATTAATATCGGAATACCTGTAGAATCTAGATTTTTTGAAGCTTCTTATAATAACAGTACTGTTTTTATTCAATCAAGATTTGGTGGAGATAGATTTAATAGATTAAGATTTAAGATGGATTTTGTAGATTATCCATTAATGATAAACTCAATTTTAACATATCCTTTATCGTCAGTAGTAGATGACACTAAAAACTTTGTAGGTGGTAATGATGTGAAAGGCTCCTTACTTAAAGTTGCAAACGGTGACCAGAATCGATTTATAAAAGGTAATTGGATACAGTCTAAGGATGGGTTTGCTCAAATTGGGGATTGGGTGCCATATTTAGATAATCCAATAATAAATAAAGCTGGTAAAATTATAGGATACGAAGGCGTAGACGAAAATGTAATTATAACACTTAATGACGATCAAATAAATATCACTCGTAGTGGGCAGGTTGCTTTATACTCTGATTATAGGCCATCCTTTGGTAGGTTTTCAATATTTCCTATTAAGGATTTTGATTATGATTTTTATAGCACTATGTATAGTAAATTAGGTGAGCTTAATTATGAGATCCAAAATTATAATCAAACAAACGATGATGGTGTTTATATTAATATCAGTGCTAATCCAGAAGTTAGAGCATTTTATGATGATGGTGGTTTTGCTAGATTAATAGGTTTATTAAAAGATGCATCACCTGATGAAACTTTTGATACTGTTATAAAATCCGAATATGATAGGCTTGAGGAAAATTACTTGACGCAACAGGCAACAGCATCTAGAGTAATTCCTTATATAAATAAATGGTCTTGGTTAAATGATGGTAAAAATGTTAGAAATTTACCATATAGCTTAAATGTTAATGAAGCATTTGGTCAAAATAATTTTGCACCATCTAAATGGGAAGTAGGCCAAATTGCGCAAGGGTTTACTCACGAGTGGTATTACTTATGTGAATTTCCTGATTATTTCGGCAATGAAGCAATTAAGAACTCCTGGAGTTATATTGATTCTGCACCAACTGATACTATTGAAGCTAATCCTATAACAGGTGCAGTTTATACACCAGGTACTTTCCAAAAGGTTGATAAAGATTATTTTAATGATTATTTTATTGTTGATAAGTTTACTACAGGTGGGAATATTAATTTAATAGACAGGCAAATTAGATATGGTAGGTTTAATGGTGGTGATGAAAAAAACTTTTCAGAAACATTTTTAAGAGGCGTTAGAATTATAGCAAAATCAAAAGCTAACCCTAAAGAAAAGCCTAACTTTAATGCCAGGTCATTAAAATATCTTACTAATGGTAGCTTTAATGATTATCGATTTTCTGTAATGCTGATACCTAACGCGCCAAGTAAACCTACTACACAAGTAAAATTTGTAAAGAATGAAAAGTGGAAGACTGTTGTAATGATGATCTTTTTAACACTAGATAATGAATGTTTTAATAATGGAGAACAAAGTATTGATAGAACTGCATTATATTCTTTAAGAAATGAATATGAAACACAAAGTACACCTAATGAATGTGAACCTGAAAAAAATGCGCAAGGTGAATATATTTATAAAAACGGTTCATTAAGTGGTACGATTGCGTTGAATGCCGCTCAGTTTGACCCTGTGGTTAATGCATTTCTTTTTAAAGGAATACCTGATATAAATAATGTTCATACAAAATTTTTATCTGATATTAGGAGAGGGAGTAATGGATTATTTAATACAATACAATTTCAAATAGGAGCAGATGTATATGAAATAAGTGATATTATAAGAGTAGTATCTGATACTGAATTTTATGCATCTACTATAACAGTAAATGGTGTGGCATTTTTCCCTGGTGGTGGTATACCAACAACAGCTGCTTTATTACAAGCCTCATACATTACTCTTGGTGGTGGGTTTGATGCTTATTCTACCAGATTAACCGATATTGGTTCTGCTACTCTTTTTAAGAATGTTAATTTAGGAGACCCATCTATAGTATATGAAACTATTGATAAAAACGGTAACCGTGTATTAGACTCTGATGGAAATATTGCACAAACCTTTTCTATTGAGTTAAGGTCACAGTCGGACATTCTAAAATCTGTGTATATTGGAGCATTACCTGATCCTGCTAAACCTACTGTGTTTAACTTAACAGATATTATTGGCTATGGTCTTTCGTTACAAACAAAGCCTAGAATAACCCCAATAGGAAGGCATGCTGGTTATTATCAACCAACGGCTTTAGATATTTTATATTTTAGAGACCCTTATCTTAATGTTGATTTTAATCCACCTATACCGGAAGATGCTATATATAAAGAGAAAGTATTAGAATTATGTAGATATACAAATACTCAATTTAATTCTAGTGATGTTAGCAATTTTGGACAAATAAAGAATTTATTTTATCATAAAGTTAATGAAGAAGATCCATCTACTGTATTAGAGCTTTCTATTGATAATGCATTCTTAAGTTTATACCCTTTAATTAATGAAGTAGGAATTGCAAGCAGAAACTTTTACGCGTTCGCATCAAATTGGGAACCTGCTTATTTTAGAAAGAGTATAGATAAATCTCAAGTAGAATCTGTTATTGGTACTAAAGCAATGACAGAAAAGAAATCATTTTTTGGTTCCAAATATTTAAAAGTACCTGAACAAATTGAATTAGAAACATTTGAGTATTCACCATTCGTAAGGGGTGCTATAAAACAACCATCATTAATAGAAGGTACATTTATGACTACTGAAAATAATACGTCAATTAAATTTTATAATTTTATACAAAAAAGATTAATTGAATTTTTATTTGATCCTATTAAAGAGCAATTTGTAAAATTTATAAAGCCTGAATTTAGCTACGGTGATTTAGATACTATTGATGATGATGTAATTAGATACATTACTCAAAATATACTGCAATTATATAAAGTAGGCAATATAGATTTTTATGTAAAGAGTACAAGAGATGATAGCCCTATTGATTATTCTACTGCCTCATTAACAAACACAGAGAAGTCTGCTGCTGGGTTAAACATAAACACAGCTGTTGGGTCAAGATTAATAAATAATAATCCATTTGATCTTAGCCTAATATATAACAAAAGGACAGGTTTTACTGAATCATTTGGGTTTAGTGTTACTATAGTTAAAAAATAAGAATACGATGGCAATTACCATACAAGAAATATTAGCCTCAGATACTATTTCTCAATTCGTTGATAAAGTAAATTTTAATTTTGATCAACTTATTTTAAATGGAGGAGGGGCGCCTGGTCCAAATGGACCACAAGGTTTACCTGGTCCTATTGGCGGACGTGGTGAAAGAGGAACCGAATGGTATCAAGACCTTACAGTTAGCCCAGGAACTAATCCTAATACGATTATTGTTTCACCTGATTTATTAAATAATGATTTTTACCTACAAGCTGATGGGCAAGTATGGGAATATGATGGTGTTAATTGGGGCATTACAAATACTAACTTAACAGGTCCACAGGGATCCCCGGGTATATCCATTGGATGGGATTCATTTGGTAATAATCCACTAGGGAATTATGTACCAGTAAATCAAAATGCTTTATACCCTGCAATAATTACAGCAGGTGCTACACCAGGAAATGGTGGATTATCATCAGTAGTGATAGGTGCTATTTCACCGACCGATATTGCATTTGGTCAAATTGCATTTGATCCTAAATTTAATTTAAGTACTGATATGGCTGGTAATGTTGATACTACAGTAATGTCAATGTTAGTGCATCAACAAGACAGTGGTGTAAGCGCAATTAAGCTTATGGGTGGTGAAACCGGTATAAATGATAATTTTGAACAAGACGATCCAACTTTATTAGCAGGAATTCAATTAGCACCAGATGATTCATTACTTCTAATTACAAGAAAAACTGCTACTACACCAGGTAGTAAGGCAGCAACTTACGGTATACAATTGAGCGCAACGGAACGAGGATTAAATCTGAGGGCTGGTTTATCGATTGATTTAACAACTGGTGTTAAAGCAGGTGGTACTAGTGTCGGTGGTGGAATTGAAACATCAGATTTAAATATTGAGTTAAATACAATGGTAGGTGGAAATTCTGCTAAATTAAATCTTGTTACTCTTGGTGCAGGTGCAGGTACACGAATACAGAGTGGCGGTAACATTGTAGTACCTGGTGGTATTACAGGTACTTATGACGGTGTTACTTTAATAGAGTCAGGTACAATTCAAGCCGATTCAGGGGGAATTATAAAACTACGATCTAATCTTAACGCAGAACTTAAGAGTTTAACAGGTACAGTAAGTGTCATAGGTGACGATGGCGCGTTTATGAATGGGGGAGGAGGTACAGGTATAGTAATTGGAAATGATGTCGATAGTATACCTACAACCGGTGTATTAATTTCTACACTTCTGAGTGATCAGTCAGGTGTAACAATAGCAGCGGGCTATGGAGCTATATATAACCCATTAGCCACTTATCAAACTGCAGGTGCTATTAATCTTATTACTGATGATAGTGCTATGGGCGCAGGTAATATAAATCTTCAAACATTAAATCCTGGTATGGGAGGTGGTATTAATATAGATTCAGGTTCACTTGGATCTGGGTACTTATCTCTTCGTAGCAAAGGTCAAGATTTATCATTAACTACAGGAAGCGGTGGGGATATTGCAATATCGGTAGATACAGGAACTGCGGTAGAGCCAACACCTGTTATAACAATACCTTCTACTAATGCTGGCGGTCTGATACCTAAGACAGCATACTTTGGCTATCCTATATTCATATCTGGCAATTTTGACAAACCTGCTATAGTAATTGGCGCATCCTTAGGTCCAATAGGCGGTAGCGGTTCTAATAATCCTACAATAAGATTTGGCCCTGAGGGTGGTACGACTAATCTAGGGGGTACTCCGTGGCAGAGATTCCCAGGCGGGGCAATGATAAAAGGACCTTATGCTAAGGCTTCTACAGTCGGCCCGGCAGTAGACATTTCACTAGAACCTGAAAGTGTATTACATATAAAGGGGGGTACTACTGTTTCAGGAACTGCAGCTGGAGGAATATGGATATATTCACCAGACAATGCTACTCAAACCAACCCACCACTCCAGCCATCCCCATTGGTAACTGTCATGGATTCATCTATAAGACTATGGGGTACGGCTGACACTACGACTACTAATATTAAAAACACCGGAGAGACTAGTAGTGGTGTAACTATTGGTTTAAATCAAGATGAGTTTGGGCCATCTGGTACAAAGGGTGGTGATAATATAAGCGGTACAACATATCTATATGGTATTGGAGATGCAAGAGGTGTTAATAGATCAAATGGAAGTCAAGGTTTTAATGGCGGGCAGACCCTTAATCAAGGTATACCTCTCAGTGCTCCTGCCGCCGCGTCCTGGCCAAATAACCCAACACCATCTACCCCTTATGGTGGTACTAATGTAGGAGATCAATATAGATCTAGACAAACATTTAAGGTTTGGGGTGATTATGTAGGAGACCATTATATTTCTAAATTTGGTGGTGCATGGAGTGGCCCTACGATCCAAGAACAGACATTTATGAGTGGGTCACAGGGATTTTCAAGTACTGTTGACATGTGGCAAAGCACGAATAATGATGATTATGGCTTTAAGTACAGGTATCAATGGCAACGAGTAGGTAGAGTCGTCTCAGGAAGTGGTATGATTAGATGGGTTATTGATAGAAACGGTTCTCCAAATGCGCCTGGTGCAAATTCATCAGTATCATTTTGGCCTGATTTTGCTGGTACGACACCAGCTCAAGCAGATGCGGCATACTCAAATTTGCCGGTAAATCGTATTCCTAAGTCTAATTTATTAGTTGGGCCGATACCTCTTCCTGTACAAGTTGCTGAAGCTGGTAATGCTACAGATTACACTTTTTCTTCCGGGACTAAAAAAGGAAGTAGAAATTTAAATATTAGTGGAACTGCACAAGGTGCTATGAACAGTGATAGTCATGGTGGATATGAAGGTGGTGGCCAGTTTATTTACAATGGTATAACTGGGAGCGGTTTTTCAACAAACACTGGTGGTACGTTACCATGGCTGGTGGGCAATTTAACTGCACCTCTTCAAGTAGCACCGACTTCCGGTACTGTACAAGGTGGATCTCTAAACGATCCATCAACCCCTAACAATGATGTTAGTTCGCAAGCTCTGTGGATTAACCTTCAGTCTAATCCAATAAATAATAGATTAGTATTTGATACAACTGGTTCTGGATCAGAGAGCACATTAGGTGTCGCAGGTGAGGCTAGTGCAATTTATTCATCTTTACATAGATTTACGTTTTCATATGAATTAATGCCTTAATTAAAAAATTAAAAATGACAAAGAAAGAAACTAAAGAATTAATAAATTTTGTAGATAGATACAAGGAAATAGAAACTTCGATTGATCTAATGCAAAAAAGTATTCAAAGCCTAGCAGAGAAAAGAGATGATCTTTTTGATGAATTAGAGGACATGAAAACTAATGAAAAAAGGTTTATGGATAAATTAATAAAGAAATATGGAGAGAGTGAAGTTACTCCTTATAAATTATTACAAGTATACGAAAACAGCATATGATAATATTAAGAAATATATTAGCTACAATAACTGACCCTAAAAATACAAGGATGTTTTTATTAGGTGGTATTATAGTGTTATGTATTTTGCTATTAAGACAGTGTCAAGCTACCGATGATGTAAAGAATGAAGTTTACCGAGTTGAAAATAATTGGAAAGCATCACTAGACACAATTGAAAATTATATTGATGCTAACGGTAATGCGGTAGCCGAGATAATGGCTTTAAATTTATCGCTAGAAGAAATTGAAAATGAATTAGAATTTGAAAAAGGGAAACCGCCAATAACTATAATTAAAACCGAGACTGTTATCAAAGAGGTTATTGTAGAGGTACCTGTATTTATACTTGATACTGTTATAAATACTGTGATTGGAGATTTTAATTCAGCTTTAACATTTTCAGATAAAAAAGAATGGGGTAAAAGCTCTAGAACAATTGATGCTATAATACCTTATGAAACTTCTGATAGTCTTATATCGTTTGGTAATGCTAGCATAGGACTAGAACAAAATATATTTTTAACTGCATCATTAATTAAAGATACTAAATCAAAAGAATTATTTGTAAATCTTTTAACCGATTATCCTGGAACTACATTTAATAGTGCCGAAGGAATATTAATTGACCAAAAGAGTAAAGCATTTAAAAGTTTACAATATGAAAATAGAAAAACATTAGGCTTAGGTTTACAGTTAGGTGTTGGTTTAAGCGGTGAGCAGATAAGCCCATATGTAGGCATTGGTTTAAATTATACACCAAAGTTTTTACAATGGTAAATAAATAAAAGGAATGGAATCATCTAAATTTATACAATTATCCGACGGTATTTTATTAGAGTACATATACACTAGTCAAACTAGCCCAACGGAACTTAATACATCCATTTATCCTATAGAGATAATGAGAGATGGTCATACTGATGGTAGCTATCTTTTTAATACTGATAGTGTATCTGCAGAGATGGGTAACTATCGTGATATTTCAGCGGCAGCGATTAATAAAAATAAAACACAATATGCATATTTAGATACTGATATTGGTGTACCTTATAATGACTTTGATCCTGAGTTAACTGATAGTGCAAATTTACTACAGACATTTAACCCACAGCAAAATATAGCATATGATAAAATAAGAGTACATTTTGTCGCAGGGTTTACTTTTACAGGCTATGACGGAATAATATTTGAAACGCTAGTTCCTAGGAGAGATGGTACTTTACTTAATTTATCTTCTATAAATTTCTTAAAAACTGATACGCCTGTATTTAACCCAGATCCAGTTTTAATTAATGATAATCTTTATGCTACATATATAGAATGGAGAGTACCTTCATTATTCTTTATGAATAACGGTTTCAGTAATGCTGTACCTAACGGTTTAGGATATCGTCTAACTGAAGGGCAGGGATTTCTTAGTACACCTACTATTACATTTAAAGCTACCGGTATTTATGAAACGATTATTGATAACGGTTATAACTATTATAATGTAGAGGAAATAAATGCAGTAAGTTTACCTAGTAGAGATATTTATGATAATCTATATGCAAGTGTTGTAGAGGCAGATGGCGGAGATTATTTTGAACTATCTGGTGAAGTAACCGGTTCTACTTTTTCTAATTTTATTGCTCAGTTAAATTCATCAGGTGGTGACTATGTAGTATTTCATGAAATTAATGTAAGCGAACAAATAAATACTTCATTTGTTAAAACAAGTACTCAGGTATTTACACAAACTACTAATTTTGATAATCCTATTTTATTTAGGCCTATTATTTTAAATAGTGCTATTGCTACATCTTTTTCAATTAATTACCTATTAAGATTATACAATAGGGCAGATAACACGCAGATTTTAAAATCAGCAAAACTAACTTCGTTTGATGTTAAAAAATATGGTAGACGATTAATGAAAATTAATTTAGGTGTAGTTCCTACTGTTGCTAATGTATATAACCAATTGGCTAATGATGATGGTTCAAATATTATTGTTAATAATGGGGGTGTTGGAAATAACCCAGGGCAGACGTCTACTGAAATAGTTGAACAGTTAGTTGTAAAAAATAAGTATATTACTACGTTTAGAGATAGGATAAATGTAAAGGCTGCAATTTCACCAGCTAAAATACAAACAATAACAGATACAGAAGATGGCAGTACAAACTAACGAGACATTTACATCTAATCAAGCTGAATATTTTAAAAGATTTACATCTCTTAATCCTACAGCTGAAGCATTGCCACAAGGCGATGGCCAAATAAGAATTTCACCATTTGATGATTATGTAATTTTTACAATATTTGATGAAACTGGTGAAAATGGTGACTTAGCAGATTCCCCTATTGATTTAAGTAATGTTGGTACTCTTACTTTGGTTTTTGTTGGTGAAAACGATGAAATAAGAATTCCTAATTGGACACAGGTTGAAAATGTTGACTTGGCGCAAGGTCAAGTCTTATTTAGAATAGATAAAGAAAATTCAAAAAAGATATTATCATTAGATAATAAAAACTTTTACATATCAACCAGAATGGAAGATGAATTTGGTATTAGTGATGAAAGTGTTTTATATACTGGTACATTTTTAGGCTTAACTGATGCAGCTCAAGAAAGTCTAACAACAAAAATGAATGCACAATCACTACTGTATTCTGAAGAGCTGGCTAAATTACAAGGTGAAATAGATGTGTTGAAAACTACAGTAGGACAAAGGAATCAAACTATATCAGAAATGGTAGCAACATTAAATGCATTAGAACAGTCAAATATTTCATTAAGTGATGAGAATGCTGTATTATATGAACAATTAGACCAATCACAATCGGATCTTATAGTCGCGGAATCAGCAGCTGCACAAGCAGCATCAACCTTTATGAAATCTGCAATATCACAGCAATCAGGGCTTAATATAATATCAAATACCGCTGCTGCTAATACTAATAATACTTCGTACTGGGAAAACGCATCTGCTTTAAATGAACAGTTCAATACATCAAACAATCCTGTTACAGGTGGTCTTGGGACATTTATTGTAGAAAGTGATGGTTTACAAGGTACGACAGGTAGTGGAAACCAACTCTTATAAAAATAAAATCATATGCTATTAAGCGCAAGAAATAATCAATTTAAATTTGAATTCCCTAGAAATTTTATCCCTAAGGAAATTGCAGATAAGTATAGACCATATTTAAATCGTATGCCAGGTTCAATGATTAAAGAACCGATAGACTTTTTTAATTACGGAATCCAGTCAATGAATTTACCAGGACCGAGTTTTGATGCAGTATCACAAAATGACTTTCCAGGTAATACCAGAAAATTTAGAACTAGTTTACCTAAACAAGAACTTTTTGATAAATCGTTAACTGTTACGATGCAAGCCTTTGATGGTTGGATTAATTATTGGATGGCTGTTGATGTTTTTGATTATTATTATAAGCAGAGTGGCAAAACTCCATTTGTACCTGAAGGTGTCGGTTTACAGATGATTGATGGTGAAGGGCAAATATTTGTAACTGTTCAATTGAAAGATATGATAATGACTGGTGTTAGTGCATTAGATTTAAACTTCTCAAGTAACACAATTGAATTTCAAACATTTGATATTGAATTTAGCTATAACGTTTTAGAAACTATAGTTAACTTAACCTAATATATAAACAAATAGAAAAGCAATGAAAACATTCAAAGACTATCTTACGGAATCAACAAATGATTCAATAGATATACAAGATTTACTAAATGAATCTCATGATTTAACTGAAGAACAGGAAACTGCAATTGATAATGCAGTAGATAGAATTATGGAAGAACATAATAATGGTAAAGACTTAGAAGTTATTATGGAAGAAATAATTAATGAAGGTATATTAGGATCTGTTTTAGGTGGTCTTACTGGTTTTGCTTTAGGTAAAACGGTAGGAAAGGCTATCGCAAAAGTACTCGGTATTCAGAAAGGTGCCTTGTATGATTTATTAACTAGTCGATTAATTGGTGCTGCATTAGGTGCAGTATTAGGTAAGCGCATTTAATTCAATATAATTGATTTACTCAGGTATAGATTTCTCTCTTAATAGTCCAGGCGCATGTACACAGGACAATAAAGGCAAATACACATTTATTACATTCTTTAATTATGGTAATAGGGTATGGGATGAAAAAGGTAGAAAAACACCCAAATCATTTTCGGTTCATAAAGAATTAATGGATAATAAAACAATATTAGGATTCCCTTATTATAGACAAGTTAAAGATAAAGACTTTTTACTCAGAGAAAGGGAAAAACTCACAGATGGGCAAAATATAGCCGACTTAATTTCAAATATTTTAATAACATTATATGGGACACAAAACCATAAGATTGCATTAGAGGGATTCTCTTATGGATCAAAAGGTAATTCTTTTATTGACATAGTCCAATACAATACATTTTTAAGAAATGAAATTGTAAACTCTTGGGGTGTAGAAAATATTTCAATTTATCAACCATCACATGTTAAAAAATTAGCAGGTAAAGGTAATGCAAATAAACATTACATGGTAAAGGCATTCCAAGACGATGTTTTTAATGACAGTGATTTAAGGAAAACTAAATTATGGAAATGGACTCAAGGTAAAGACTTTACAGAAAAGATCCCTAAACCAATAGATGATCTTGTAGATGCGTACTTTATATTAAATGCAAATAAGAAAAAGGAAAGTGAACAGTAAAATACTTTATACATTAAAACCACAATATACTTAAATGCTAGTAATTAGATACTTCTCTTTCTTTAATTAGGTATATTTTATATATAGAGTTTAGAATTTAGTTTCAGAAAATTATGATAAAGGCAATAAAAAATAGAATATTTCTTAAAAAAGATGAGCAACCAGAAAAAATTGGGAGCATCTATGTACCGAAATCTGAAGGCCAATATGCGCCACCATATTCAGGTGTTATATTATCTGTTGGTGAAGATATAGAAGATTCAGACTATAAAGTAGGAATGACAGTATTATTTCATGACTTAGCAGGAACTGAATTTACTTATAACGGTGAAAAGATATTCAGTATTAGAGATTCTGATGTAACAGCTATTATAGAATAATTTTTTTTTGTTTAGTGTGAAACTAAATAGAGATATGAATATATAAATAACAAAGGAACTGATTATTCAGTGACTTATAAACAGGCATATAACAAGGCAAAGTATATTGGCAATTCCCGGGCAAGTTAAATAGGCAGCGCTGCGTTATATCCATTAATTAATAACAAAGTAAAATAAAAAGGCAATTAAAATGGCAAATGAATTCGACATTTTCAGTGTAAGCGTCAAGGACCTTGACACTGGAGACAGACCTGCACCAAGCAGCGATCTGTACACACCAAAACCCGATCAGGGGCAAGACGGTACTTACCGTTCACTAATTAGGTTTCTTCCTAATGTAAAAAATCCACGTAAACCTTTCGTTCGTAAATATGTCTATTGGTTAGAAGATAGAGACGGCAACGGATTTTACGCAGACTCACCTTCAACGGTTGGGGATAAATGTCCGGTACAGGATATGTTCTTTAAACTTAGAAACTCAGAATCTGCTGTAGATAAAAAGATGTCAGAGGGACTTAAGCGTAGAGAAGTATTTTATGCATTAGTTCAAATCGTAAAGGATCCACAAAACAGAGATCTTGAAGGTCAAATTAAAGTAATGAAATTTGGTTACAAGATTAAGGCTAAGATTGATGAGGAATTAAATCCACAGTTTGATGAACCTACTCAAGTATTTGATCCGTTTGAAGGAAAGAATTTTGAATTAGTAATTTCAAAGAAAGGTGGTTATCCTAATTATGATTCTAGTAAATTCCAAGGTAGCAGAACTGCAATGGAAATCAGCGGAGAATCAGTAACAACTGATGATGCTGGTAGAACTGCAATTCTTGGTTACATTAAGGATGCACCTGAATTAGGGAACTTTGATTATCGCCCATGGACTGATGAGCAGAGAAATAAAGTAATGGGTGTACTATCTCAATTTAGTAATCCTGGATCTTCTATTGATACTGTGACTCGTAAGCAAGCTGCACCATCTCCTGCAAAATCTGAAAAGGCAGCGGCGTCAGTAACCGAAACGGCTGTTGCAGGATCTGCATCACCAGCGGCAACAGAAACAAAATCAGAAGATTCTTCTAAAGGAGATGATTTTGATGATTTCATTAATGGTTTAGATCTTTAATGATATGGCAACAGAAGTATTAATATCTTCTGAAATGAAAGCTCGGATCATCGATAAGGTGGTCCGAGTTCTTCATACTAACCATTCTCACTCTGAGAAAAGAAGAATATTAGAAAGTAAGGAAAGATTAAATTTTGCATGCCCTTATTGTGGAGACTCCACGGATTCGGTAAGAAAGAAGAGAGGTAATCTTTATTGGAATAATTTACAATATCATTGCTATAATTGTTCAGCACATGAAAGTTTAGACGTCTTCTTAAAAGACCATAACGAAAACTTTGAAGGAGAAGAAAGAATTAATGTAATTAATTTTATTAAAGAAAACCGTAAAAACTTTTCATTAGGTGAAACTTTAGAGTTTCATTTATTTGAAATGGCAAACAATTTATCATTAACGTTTGATGAGGTTGCATTAGGTTTTAATGTCTATCCAATAAACTCATTAACATATAGAGCATATCCTTATTTAAAAAGTAGATTACTTCATCATAAAACTGAAAAGTTTGGTTATGACCCAAGACGAAAGGAATTGTATGTATTTAACCTTACACCTAAAGGAAAGATTGTTGGTTTTCAAGTAAGAGCATTAGATGACAATAGTGGCCCTAAATATAAAACATGGAATATTGAAAGAATATATGATAGACTCAAAAAACCTTTAAATGTTTCAGAAGAAGAATTAGATTCTCTTAATAAAATATCAATGATATTTGGTATACTTACAACAGATTTAAGTAGACAGTTTACCGTATTTGAGGGTCCTATAGATTCATTCTTTATGTCAAATACAATTGGTCTTACTGGTGTTAAAAAACAAATATTAGATTTTGATGAGATTCCAACTGTTAGATATTTCTTTGATAATGATATTGAAGGAAAGACTAAAATGATACAAAAACTAAAAAGAGGTAATACTGTTTTTATGTGGGACAAGTTTTTAAAAGACTTTAGAATACCTTCTAAAAAGGTAAAAGATTTAAATGATCTAGTTAAATATGAATATAAGCATAGGACTGGGTGTTTAAATGAGTTGGATAAATATTTTACAAACAACCATTTAGATCTTATATTTATATGATAAAAAATTATAATAATTTTGTGACTGAACAATTTGATGATTTTTACGATGACTTAGAAACTTCCAAGAAAAAGCTTAAATTATTTACTAAGTTTAAAAAGATTGAAACTGACGAAGTAAAAAGTAACTTTTCTTTACCTCAACCTAAAAAGAAGTTTCAGCCAAAGATTAAGAATTACAAAAAGATTAATAATAATAAAGGAATATTTTAATGGCATTTGATGATACACAGATAAAGGAAGCTAACGAGCAATTAGAAGGTAGATTAACTTCAGATAGAAACGATTGGAAGTCAAAGATTAAAGATCTTGTTTCTAAACTGAAGAATATGAATGAGCTGGCCGAGTGCCAAGTAAGAATGTTATCATATAGACAAATCTTATTAGATAAAGTAACTGATTTTAAAACTACCATATATAAAAGGAACGCCACCTGGGATAGGTATTACAAACAGCAATACCGAGAATATTCAATTAACTATGATGTTAAGTTAACTAACGGTGAAAAGAACCAATTCATAAAAGCTGATCTTTCATCTCTTAGGCAACAAATTGATATGTTACAATCTCATATAGATTATTATTATGAATGTATTAAGACATTAGATAACATGGCATTTGCAATAAGAAACAGAATTAATCTGGATGATAAGGAATTTTAATGGAACTATCTCTGTCCGAAAATAAAAAGTTTTTAGTAATTGATTCATGTACCGAATTGGAGTATGAACAGTTAAAATCTAGTCTTACTAAGAAAATAGAAGGTTGGAGATTTCACCCTCTAGTAAAGAAAAAGGTATGGGATGGCAATATTTCATTTATTAAAAGAAATAAAATTCCAGCAGGCCTATGGAAAGAAGTAATTGATATATGTAAAGAATACGATTACCAATTTACATTAAACGGCATAACCGATATTTTTGATACTTCTATAGATGAAGAAACCTTTAGATCTTGGGTAGATGAGTTTTTTGCTACATCTGAAATTAAGCCTAGAGATTATCAAATTGATGCAGCAATAAAGATCTTAAAGTATAGAAGGTGTTTAGCTGAATTAGCAACTTCTGCAGGTAAAACTTTAATTTCATTTATGGTAGTTGCTTATATGATGGAGCAATTAGGTAAAAAGAAAATCTTAATGATAGTACCTAATGTAAGTTTAGTGGTTCAAGCAAGCGGAGACTTTGAAGAATATAATAAAGGTAGAGTACCTATTAAGATTCAACAAATTTATGCAGGTGTAAAATTACGAAAGAGTTCCAATGTGGTTATAGGTACTTATCAATCATTAACTAAAAAGGATGAGGAATACTTTAGCCAATTTGATGCAGTCTTTGTAGATGAAACTCATAAAGCAAAAGCAAACTCAATTCAGAAGATAATGGATAAATGCTGGCATTGTGATTATAGATTTGGTTTAAGTGGTACTATCCCTAAAAGAGGAACCGTAAATAGACTAAGTTTAATGTCGGCAATGGGACCATTAGTAACTCAAGTAAAGGCTGCTCACTTACAAGAAGAAGGTCATATTGCAAAATGTAAAGTATTACAAATCCACATGGAATATGCAACCGATGCACAAAAAGAAGCATTCTCATCTCTATCTAAAAATCCGTATGATAGACAGAAGCTATTTAGTTTAGAACAGAATTTTATTAATGAAAGTGAAAAGAGACTAGATTTTGTTTGTCAAGTAATTAAAAAGTCTACATCCAATTCACTAGTATTATTTCATAAAATAGCATACGGCGAAAAGATATATCAAAAACTTAGAGCAATAACGGATAAGAAGGTTTATTATGTAGACGGTTCTGTTAAGTCTGATTTTAGGGAAGAGTTTAAAAAAAGAATGGAAAAAAATGATGATGTTATCATTGTAGCTTCATATGGTACATTCTCAACCGGTATATCTATTAAAAATATCCACAACATATTTTTTACTGAATCATTTAAATCAGAAGTGATCATTAGACAATCAATCGGTAGAGGATTAAGAAAGCACTCATCTAAAGACGTAGTAAAAATATATGACTTTATTGATGATTTTAGATATAAAGTAGATGATCATGACTGGGTAAATTACATATATAGGCATGGCATGGAAAGAAGAAAAATTTATAAAGAGGAAAAGTTCCCATTCGAAGTACAGAATGTTAGATACTAATATAGAATATCTTTCTCATGAGAGATGGATATATAAAAAAAGAATCAAAAAAAGATAATTATAATGAAACCAATCAAAAAGTTTTCAATGATGACAAAGGCCGAAGGTTCAATTAATGAATCGGCAGATGTTAATCACGATGCAGTAATGGATCTTGTTAAAAAACTCGGTTACGAAAGCGTTGACGAATTAAAGAAAGAAAAAAATCTTCTAACTAAATTAGAAGGTTTATTAAAGGATTTTACTCCTAAACAAGATATCTCTGAAGATGAGCTTGAAGAAGATAGAGCCGAAGATATAGCTGATGAAGTTAAAAAGAAAGGCGAGCCTAAATCATTAGAAGGTGAAGAAGGCGAAAAGGAAGAAGATAAAGAAACTGGTGCATCTGGTGAAGTTGCTGAAACTGATGAAGTTGAAGAAGATGCTGCAAAAGATATCGAAGATGAAGTATTAGCTAAAGGCGAACCTAAAGATATAGAAGATAAAGCAGGTGATAAGGTATCTGATGATCCTGAAATTACTGCTGAGGTTCCTGCTGAAGCTGATGAAGTTGAAGATGAAGATGGTGTTGATGTTGCTGCTGAGGAAGAAGAAACACCAGCTGCTACTAGAAGAATTATGGCCTTTGAAGATTTTATTAAAGAAAAAGAAGTTACTGTAAATAAGAATATCAAATATTCTGATGATGCTGAAGAACCAGAAGATTATTCTGTTGTTTCTGCATCTGCCGATACTCTGTCTGAAGGTGATGAGGATAAAGGAATGGAAGATGAAAAGGAAGGGGATGAGCTAGAAGATAAAGGTGATAAGAAAGTTGATTCTGAGGATGACAAAGAAAAAGCTGATCATTATAAAGGAGCTGTTAAATCTGATGACTCTGAAATTGATGCATTAAAGAAAGATGTTGAATACGATGAAGAAGAAGAAAAGAAAGATGAATCAAGAATTATGTCTTTTTCAAATTTCGTAACAGAATCATATGAAGATGTAGAAGAAGAAGAAATAGAAGCTGAGGAAGAAGAAGCTGTTGAAGAAGCTGTTGGTGAAGTAATTACTAAAGTAGAAGGTGATGAAATTGCTGATGAAGAAGCTGGAGATGATGGTCTTGCTATTCCTGCAGAAAAAGGCGATGGTTCTGAAACTGCTGCTGGTATCGCAGGTGATATAATGGATATGGGTAAAGTAAAAGTACAACCTGAATCAAAAGGCGAAGAATTAGTTACTAAAGATCAAAATATTACAACTGAAGTAAAAGGTGAAGCTGATGATCTTAATGATGCTACTGAAGTTCCTGCAGAAATGGGCGATGGTTCTGAATCTGCCGCAGGTATTGCTGGAGACATAATGAATATGGGTAAAGTAAAAGTACAGCCTGAATCAAAAGGTGAAGCATTAGTTGGTGAAGCTAAGATTAATGAAAAGGATATTACCTCTGCTGATGAATTTAAAGAATATGCAATGGCAATTCTAAAAGATGCATTTGGAGATGACTTTGATGAAACTAAAGCAACTGAAACTGCTGAAGGATTACTCAAGAAGTATGGTGAAGATTATGGAGCAATGGTTGGAGCTTTACAATCTACAATGGGATCATAACAAATAAACAAATTTAATGAAACATATAAAACTGTTTGAAGAATGGCTGACTGACAAAAGTCAGCCATTTCTTTTTGAAGGTGGTGCTGCTGGTCACATGAGCCATCCTTATGACGATAAGGGTTTAACTTTTGGTGATTTTAGAAAAATTATTGACGCTGGTCTTAGAGGTGAATTAAACTTTGAAGAAGAGCCGATTGAAAAAACTGATGGCCAAAATCTTTTTGTTACTATGAAGGATGGTAAGGTTATGTTTGCCAGAAATACTGGTGATACTAAAAACCCAATGAGCCTTGATCAATTCGTTTCTAAGTTTGAGGCTCATTCAGTTCCACTTGTTGGTGAAACTTTTGTATTTGCTGCAAAGGATTTAGCCAATCTTTTATCTAAGTTACCTCAAGCTAAACAGGAAGAAATATTTGATAACGGTAAGAACTTTATGAACATGGAGCTTATCTATTCAAAAAATCCTAATGTAATTAATTATGATACCGATGTTATCCAATTTCATAATATTACAAAAACCGATGGTGATGGAAATATTTTGGATACTGATAGTAGACCTGCCAAGGAGATTCCGCAAATCTTATCAAAGGTAAAATCTAATATAGGTAAGACCTTTAGAATTATCCCACCTAGAATTCTACAATTACAAAAAGATGTTGATTTTAGTACAAATCAGAAAAAATTCGATAATAAGGTAACTGCACTACAGAGAAGATACGGCTTAGGTGATAGTGATGAGGTATCAAGGTACCATGAAATGTGGTGGAGAGAATTGATAGATGCCGATTTTCCTAACCTATCACAGGATGTAAAGGAAGGACTTTTAAGGCGTTGGGCATACGGAGATAAAAAGAGTTTAAATATGAGATCTCTTGCTAAGCAGATTGGTAAAGATGAGGCTGCTTTAGTTAAAAAGTATGATAAAGAAGATGTTAAGAAAAAGTATAAAGAAAACATTAAACCTTTCGAAGATCTGTTTCTAGAGCTTGGTGCTACTATAATTAAAAATGCAAATAATTTTGTAGCAGCTAACCCATCTGATGAAGCACAAAGACTAAGAGCATATTTAGATAAAGAAACTACTAAGATAAGAAAAGGTGGTGGTGTTGATCAAATTAAAAGAGTTGAAGACCTACTTGCTAAATTAGATAGGATTGGTGGTTTAGATTCAATTTATCCAAGTGAAGGTATTGTATTCAGATATAACGGTAAGCTCTATAAACTAACTGGTGCTTTTGCCCCACTTAATCAACTTTTAGGTATAATTAAATACGGTAGATAAACAACAGTTACACCTATTTTAATCACCTGTATTAAGAGTTAACGTTTGTGATATTTGTATATACTCTGAAGATAATAGAGTAAGATAAGGGGTAGGTATTATGCTATCCTTTTTTTATATAGCTATTAAACTAAAGAATATATAAATTGACAATATAAAATAAGCAAATGAAAGAGTTAACTCAGATTTATAAAGATGCAGGGCAACAATTAATAGAAGATCTTTTTAAGGATTATCTTGTAGTTTCAGAAAAACTATCAGGTTCTTCGTTTTCATTTAAAAAAGACGGTGAAGGAATTACCTTTTATAAAGGCGGAAATCAAAGACCTATTAATCTAATTGATAGAACCATAATGGTTTACTATGAGAAGCCTATTAGTTATATAAAATCAATAGCTAATAAAAATCTTTCTTCTATTCCTGAGAATTGGAAGTTCTGTTTTCAATATTTTGTAAATACTAATCCTGGTATTATTACTTATGATAGGCTACCTAAAAATAATTTAGTACTCACTCACATTAAGGTTATGTCATCGGCAGGTAAAGTTACAAAGGTTATAGAAGATCCTAGAGTAATTAAGGATTGGGCAAACGCTTTAGGTGTTACTCCACTACTTCCATTATTTAAAGGTTATTTAACAGAAGACCAAAAGAAAAAGATTAAGGAGTTTTTAGAAACACCAAAAGAAGATCAGTCTGAAATTTTTAGTACCAATTCGTTTGCTGAATATTTACTTAGAATATTAAACCCTAGTATTCAATCCACAACACTACAAAATGATCTTAAAAAACCTATTGAATCTATAATATTTAAATTTTACAAATCAGGCACAAAGCAAGTCATTGCTGCTAAATTAATAGATCCTTATACGATTAACTTAATGAAAGAAAAGGAACCTATTGACATGAGAAAGGCTCCTGCTGATATTAATGAAATAATTTTATTAGATCTTTTGGCATTTATAGAAGAAAGAGGTATTAAGAAGCATGAAATATTAGGTGACACTGAGGATAACAGATATATTGAATTAGTCTCAAATATATTCAATGACTATGTAACCAAAAGAGGAAAGGATATTACAAAAGTTGATATTGAAAAGGCAGATTTTGCAAAGGGAGAAGAGTTTAGTTTAAATACAGAATTAATACCAAGCCAAAGAACCAAGGATATATTAAATAGCAACCCTAAATTAAAAGATCTTTTTAAAATAATGCTAGGCTCTTTAAAAAAGAAAAGAAAGAACACCGGTAATATCATGACACCATCGGTTATTGAAGATTTTAATAAAATGGTAGATAAAGTAAATAATGTAATCCAAGCAAAAGAAGATAGCAAGTTTAAAACTTTTGATGATTACTTAAAAATTAAATCTACCAATGAATCTCTTTTACCTAATGCTGAAGAATTATTAATTGAAGATAAAGTATTAGACTATAACAATTTTATTAATATAGGAAAGGTTGATGTAATAATAGAAGCAAGAAAGATTACAAAAAAATCAGTAGAGGAATTTTGGAAAAAGCAATTTAAATCTATTATGAAGTCTACTGATACTGCAGGTGTGTCAAGTAGAAAGGGTGATACTGGAGAAGTTCTTCGTGCAAACTTTGGTGCTAATGACGGGGCAGCAGAATTAAGTATAGACAAATTTTTATTAAAATCAGGACTAAAGAAAGGTACGTATGAAATAGAAATGTTACCTATTGGTGTAATATCTTCTGATTACAATGCATATAAAATTAACATTAAAAAACCTACATCTAATAAATTAGGGCAAGAATATTCCCCTAGCGAGTTTTTTATAATAACTAATAGATATAAAATTTCTAAGAAAACAGGAGAAGCCGCTATTATAGGTAAAAAAGATTTAACACCAGATAGGATGGGTTTACCTAAACATGAATACCAGAATAGTACTGCATTATATTCAAAAGTAGAACGATACATAAACTCTAGTAAATTACCAGATAATTATAAAAACTTTATCTTGGCATCTACTCGTGAGGTTATAGAAAACGGAAGTAACCTTGATAAATTTACCGATTTTAAAAAATATGCAAACGCACCTACTCAAAGTTTAAGCTATTTAATTACTGAATCTTTATTTGAAGGGATAGATGCAATCTCAATTAAAAACTTTCAAAATGATTATGGTGAAGTGTTAGGTGGGTTTATGTTATTTAATTTATTAAAAGATTCTGGTGCAGGTATAAGATATCCAAAAAATTCTAATGAAAAGTTAGTTGATTTTTACTTTGATAATTATAGTATATCATCAAAGGCAGGCAAAGGCGGTACTCCTAGTGGTGATACTATTATTCAAAGAATATCATCAATGTATTTAGATGATAAGTTAGATTTTGACACTATACAAGAAAAAGATTTTTATAACAATGTAATAAAGGTATGGACAAATCCTCGTAAATTAGCAAGAAGTAGTATTTACAATACTGTTATGAATTTATGTAATGTAAACATTCCTGATGATAATAACTCAGGTTATTGGTATTTAACAAAACAATCTAATCTTCAACCTGATTTATTAACACAAGACTCGGTAGTATCTTTTTTAGATGAATTACATTTAGACGAAAATAAATTTAAAGAGTTTTTAAATAATTTATGGACAAAAGCAGGAATGGCTTGGAATGACAAAAAATTAAACGCCGCTTACGATGGATATACAGCACTAGGTAAAAATAGAGTTGGGATAGTATTTTATCCATTAATGGTTGAGGCTACAAAAATACTTAATAAAAAATATACTTCACAATTAACACAGTACTCACAAATAGTAACCGATGTTAAGCAGCTGTATTTAGATGTATTAGTTAAAAAAGGTTTATTCCAATTTAAAACTGTTCCATTTTCATCTGCAAAGTTTGCATTTGAACAGAAAGGCTCAATGAGCAACCCTTTTAATGCTAACATGGGTATTAAAATTGAGAAATAAATATATAGATATATAGATGAGAAATTTAAAGGACATAGAATCGTTTATAACAGAAAAAAGAGTTACTGTTAAGAGGAGATATACTGAAAAGCATCCAGCTAAAAATGTATCTACTGCTGCCAGGGTTCGTTCTGCTATTTTAGATGCCATTGCTGATGGTCATTTAACCGAGGATGAAGTTAATAATATCTTATCTGAAATAAAGGCTCACAAAAGATGGCTTAAAAGAAATGTAGGATTATTTAATATTAGCGAAGATGAAACTGGTATTAAGAGATATTCTTTATCTCCTTATGGTCATAGAGTAAGAACTGCAACCGCTCCAATTAACGAAGCTTTAAAAGTTCCTCATAAAGAACAAGGTAAGAAAAAGGTTAATATGTTTGTTGGTAGATTCCAACCTTTTACATTAGGTCATGTTAAAGTATTTGAAAAAATGTATAAAGAAAATGGAAAACCTGTAGTTGTATTTTTAGTTAGAGGAAAAAACAACGACCCTGAGAAAAGACCGTTTGATGAAGAAATGCAACAAGCAATGTTTGCTAAGATGGCAAAACAATATCCATTTTTAGAAACTGCTATTGTAGTTCCTAACGGTTCAATTGACACAATGTTTGCAGCTGCAAGGCCTGCTTATGAACCTGTGATGTGGGGATATGGGACGGATAGAAAAAAATCATACGGTGCAATGATTGACAAACAATCATACCGAGATCAATTAGGAGTAGATCCTGATTTTAAAGGATATGAAATTTTTAGAACTGACGATAACATCTCAGCATCTAAAGTTCGTAATGCATTAAAGATAGATGATGAAAAGACTTTTAAGAAAATGACTCCTAAAAGTATACACAGTTTTTATAAGCCATTACAAAATATATTAGAACCAATAAAAGAAAATAACAATATGAAAAATTTAAAAGGATTAAATGAATTTTCAGTAAATGAATCTACTGAGGTCAATGAAGAATACATTGAGTCTATGGATTCAATTGAAATCGCAAATGCTTTAGGTAAGATTAAAACTTTATGGGATGCTTGGAAAGACGGTCCTATGACAGAGCCATCTGATATTAAACCTGCACAAAGAGAACTCAAAAGCTGGATGGACCGATGGTTTAAACAAAACATTAAATAGTGGATAATTTAATTAATGAAAATGAAGCAGGTGCTGTTGGACTAAATCCTAATATGAATGTACAGGATATGGGAGCAGTTGAGCTTCCTGGAGATCCTGGTTCTGCAAATTCTTTTGCTACACAAAAGGTTGGTAGCGGAGATTCACCTGAAGGAAAAAAGAAGAAAAAGAAGAAAGTATTACTTTTATCGTTTGATAAGTTTATGGATCTTCTTCAAGTAAAATAAATAATGTATAATGCCAGTACTAGCAAAAGATCAATTAAAACTATTATTTGAAGCAGGTGATTTAATCACTCAGACTACACTATATGATTTTATTGATGCATCATATAATCCTATATTAGTAGGTGGAACTGATATACAATTAGTTAAAGTTAGTACTGCTGCTGGTGATACTATAACTATAAATAGCTTAGGTGGCGGTGGTGGTGATACTGTTACTGCAGGTTCAGGTATTAAATTAACGCCAATTGGATCTGATGAAGAAATATCAATTAATTTAGATACTTCACAAACAAACCTTATTGTAGATGGAAATAATAAATTAACATTTGCAGGTTTACATATTAAAGATGAGGGTATTGACATAGGTACATATAAAACTATTAATTTTATTGGTGCTGATGTATTAGCACAAGATAGTGGAACACCAGGTACTGTAAATGTCTTTATACCAGTACCAACATTTGCTTCTCATTTTAACACTACCGATGGTAGTACGAACGGTATAGTTTCAGAAGGCGGTTTTACAAGAAGTGCATCGATAAGAATAAGCGATCCACAATCTGAAGGCGTTCCTTTTAGTACAGGTGGTTGGGCAGGATCTAATCACCCTGCTTTTAATAGTATTGATCCATCAACTTCCGCACCAATTACATTTACTACGGGTGGCCAGGTGACAGGGTTTAGTAATGATGCTACTGGAAATGCTACATTTAATGTTATTGTGTATGATGCCGATGGTGTTTATGAATTGGAGGATTTTACAACAGGTGTTATATTTGCAGCAGGATCATATAATTCACCTGGAAATAGAATAAGTGTTGGCATAACTAATTTTCAAAATGACGCTAATAGAAAAAAGGCAGATGTTCAAATTACAGTAAACATTGGAGATATCTTTACATTAGCCGGAAGAAGCGGTGGAAGATTTCATGTTAAGTGCACTATGACAACTGATTCAACTACTGATAGTGGTGCTCAATATGTTTATAATCAACCTGATATTTTCTGGGATGCTAATAATGATGGTTCTTATCCATCTACACCAGAAATTAATGGTAACGTTGTAATTAACCCATCCCCTAATGCACCGTCTGTAATTACTAAATACTTAAGCGGTGTACAATATTATGATCTTAATTCTCGGTTTGTTATAAATGTTAACGCGATTGATAAACTTAATAGTAATACACAAGGGCAAGGTGGTGCGTCTAATTATAATTTATTAGTAGAAGGTTCCGATTATGGCTTAAGCCCTGTACAAGAACCTGCATGGAATTCTGCCACTTGGCCTAGTGGGTTTAATTTATCAGGTTGGTCTAATGATTATAATGTAAGTGGAATAAGTATTGATTATGACGAGTGGGATATTACTGCTACTAATTGGAGGTTTAGAAATTCTGATGCTATTATAAAATCAAAGGCATATGATCCTTGGTCAGATTCAGGCTTTGTAAATTCTAACACATCAGCAATTCTAATAGATACCTACAGTACAACAAGTGATAAATTAACTGAACGGTTTGATGATGAAGCAGAAAGATTAACAAGAAGTGGAGGTACTTATCAACCAATAGTTTCATCCGCTACACTAACACCATCAGGTTTAGCAAATCAAACAACATCAGCTATATCCACTGGCCCATTTTGCCAGTCTGCTGTAGTAGGAGGTACTTTAGTTAGGCCAGATAAATTTTATGCTGATGATGGTAATTCACCTGCGGTTGGAACATTAATAGCTGACCTATCTTTGTTTGCACCTAATGTTGGTGGGCCTAATCCTGATTACAGTGGAGTAGGATATCAAGTTACTCCAACTTATCATAGATTATTCGAAGTATCGGCATCTAACCTTAATAGACCATTTAGTTCATTTGAATTAACTTTTTCTGGAGATTTTGGGACTAGTGCTGATGCACTCGCGGCCTTAAGCAGTAATAAGATGTTAATATATGTTAGGCCGTTAGGTACTTCTGGTAGTGGTGGTAACATTGGATATAATGCAATACCATATTCTGTTCATGGTCCTATATTTGTAGGTCTTACACAAGACCCACCTGCTTCAGTTGATGATTTTACTACATATAGCTCTCAAATAAGAACAACGATAGCAACACCAACGCCAAATGTCATAGACTGTAGTTTTGGTTCGATACCGTCACCAATTGATGGTTTTTATACTGAGGTCCATTTAATTGATGAAGAAATTAAACTAAGCGGTATATCCGCAAAAATAATATTTAGTTCAGGATCACCTACTTTTGAGTCCGGTGGATCTGTGTAAAATATAATATTGAATAAATATAAAAAGAAACTAATCAAATGGCAGGATTTTCTATAAATGAAGTTAATAAGCTAACCTTTAAAGTACAGGCAGGTGGTGTCATTGACGCATCCGCAGGTAAACGATGGTATGAATCAACTTTAGCATTCGAGCCTAATGTTAAGGCACCCGAGAGAATATTATCACAATATCAATCTATTCCTTCTGCCTCTTCAGTAGCTGACGCACAAAACGCGGCAATAGCAAATCCAACTATTATTCAAGATGATAGTAGTGCAAGTAATGCAATAAGATTAACACAAGTATATAATTTAAATAATTCTACATTTGTTGCTTATAATACTTATAATGATCCTACCTCCGGTTTTAGGAGAGATTGGATTTTACCTGCATCTAGACCACAGGCATCAGGAGAACCTTCAGGCGGATATCAGATTACATTATGGAGTGGTAATCCTGCAGGGCCAGGCCCTTTTGCACAAGTATTTCCAACACTAGGACAAGGCTCTCAGCCTGAATATGTAGGGTGGGTATTTAATTATGATCAAGGGTTACTTTTTATATCTGATTATTTACAGACATTAATTAGCAACCCAGCATATTCATTCCTATTCCCAGGAGGTTTTGATTTTTATATAACAGGTTTTAGATATATCGGTACATCTGGCGGTGGTGGTGGTTCTGCAATAGAAATAGAAGATGAAGGCGTATCAGTAACTACCGATGTTAAAAAGATAGATTTTACAGGAACTGGTGTAAGTGTTATAGGATCAGGTACAGGTAATGAAAACATTGAAGTAGCTATTACCTCTGGTAGTGGCCCACAAGGAACACAGGGTACTCAAGGTATTCAAGGTATCACTGGTGCTGGTATACAAGGAATACAAGGAACACAAGGATTACAAGGCGGTGGAGCCCAAGGTATTCAAGGTATCACTGGTTTACAAGGAACTCAAGGTACACAAGGTATCACTGGTTCAGGAACTCAAGGTATTCAAGGTATTACTGGTTTACAAGGAACTCAAGGTTTACAAGGTATCACTGGTTCAGGAACTCAAGGTATTCAAGGTATTACTGGTTTACAAGGTATTCAAGGAACTCAAGGTTTACAAGGTATCACTGGTTCAGGAACTCAAGGTATTCAAGGTATTACTGGTTTACAAGGAACTCAAGGTTTACAAGGTATCACTGGTTCAGGTACACAAGGTATTCAAGGTATAACTGGTTTACAAGGAACTCAAGGTACGCAAGGTATAACTGGTTCAGGAACTCAAGGTATTCAGGGTATAACTGGTTTACAAGGAACTCAAGGTACACAAGGTATAACTGGTTCAGGAACTCAAGGTATTCAAGGTATCACGGGTTTACAAGGAACCCAAGGTTTACAAGGTATTGAAGGTACAGGAACTCAAGGTATTCAAGGTATCACTGGTTTACAAGGAACGCAAGGTTTACAAGGTATTGAAGGTACAGGAACTCAAGGTATTCAAGGTATCACTGGTTTACAAGGAACCCAAGGTTTACAGGGTATTGAAGGTATAGGAACGCAAGGTATTCAAGGTGCAACAGGGTTACAAGGAGCAAGTATTCAAGGTATTCAAGGTATTCAAGGTATTACTGGCTCTGGGACACAAGGTGTTCAAGGTATTACTGGTTTACAGGGTGTTCAAGGTATAAGTGGATCTGGTTCTGCTATCACAGTAGCAAACTCTGTAGACGATGGAAGTTCTCCTACTTTTTTATCAGGCACATATTCAAAATTTAATTTTGTTGATGGTGATGATAATGGAACAGTATTTGCAATAGAAGATTTTAATGACAATACACAAGTAAATGTGTTCTTCCCTGCTCCACCTCCTCCAGTATATCCTAATTATTTTAATAGAAATGTAGCAACTGGAGCCGTGAGTGCAACGGTTGCTGAAGATAATAATCCGCAAAGTGAAAGGATAGCAATACCTAATCAACCATTTGCTGGCGTGAGAGATGGTGGTAATTTTGCGGATGGAGGTTGGTCTAATAGCAATACATTAAGAAGTGTATATCGCCAATCAACCGATGAAGCTATATTATTTGGAACTGGTAACACGGCAGCACCAATTAAAGTAAGAGGTTTTGGTGGAATTGCTGGAAACGGTGATAGTGAGATCGTTGTACAAGTATTTGACGGTGATGGAACAACAGTTATGGATTCACATACAATAACTAATATTACAGGTAATGGTACTTTTGTAAGTACGAGTGGTGATATTGTTATTACAATAGCAGATTATAATACTATCATTAACCCTTATAATCCACAAGATGTATATGAAGCAAGTATAAAAGTTGAAACAATAATGGGTGCAACTAATGTAGCACCAGGAGCCGCTGCAGGTATATTTAATAATGCTACACAACCTAGGGATGGTGGTAAGTTTACAGTACAACTTGATATGACAGCTGATACTAGTGGTGTGGCAGTAGATCCACCTTCCCCAGATTTACCAGCTTCATTTAGTTATACGGTGTTTGCTGATGGTAACCCAAATACACCTAACTTATCAGGAACTACTGTAAATAATCCAGTAGTAACATCAGCATCTACCAAAAACATAAGTGGTATAACTTATTATACAAATGGTACAAATATACAAGTAGGTGTAGATGGTATTAACTTATTAAATGGAAATAGCATAAATGCAAATAATATTTTATTAAGATTATATGATTGGTCAGCATCTACATTAAACTTATCAGATACTTCATATAATACAATAAACGGTAACTTAACTACTAATGTTGGTCTTGATAATGATTGGGATGGTACTGATATAGACTATCTTAGTAATACTAATTCATTTACTATTGCTAACTCATCTTATAGATTTAGATCTATTGGTGGTGAAGCTGATGTTAGAGTTAATGACCCATGGTCTGGAAATGTAGGGCCTTCTACATCTGGTGATAGAAAACTTTTAATTGACGTAAACTCTCAAACTTCTACAAATACATTTGAATATTTTAATGGCGAAAATCAAAGACTATTTAGAGATTCTACCGGTACTACATATTCAGGTTGGAATAGTGGATTATCATTATTAGATCCTGCACAGCCACCAAATTCTAGATCTGCTTCAACAGTAGAGAATTTATGTTATGTTGGAGGTCAGGGTATTGCTGCATCTGATTTTTATGCTGACCTTGGTAATTCTGCACAACCTGCTACTATTATATCCAGTGACTTAAGTAATTATGAACCTTCAGGTAATCCTAATTATAATACAATGGGTAATACTCCAATATTTCACAGACTATTTGGAACTAGTTGTGTAGATTTTGATTTAGTATTTAGCGGAGATTCCGGTGTAAGTGCAAACTTTACAGATGCATTAATAAATAATGAAATGAAAATTTATGTATTTCCTGTAGGATCTAATACTAATCCGGCATTAGGACCAGATCCAAATACGGGTAGTAATTATACATTTTTACCAACATACCAGGATGGTGCACCAGGTACTGCATACCCAACGAACAATGGTCAATATGCTCTAGCATTACATGGAGGTTATCTTAGTGGTGCGTGGAGCGCAGGCGGTTGGATACCACCTGGTACTATACCTATAGCATATACAGGTTTGGATACTATTCAAACAAGAATGATGAAATCAACATCTTCCGGTAACACTGGTAAGTTTACCTTCGGTAATTCTTCTAATGTTGCTGTTGGTGGATTTTATGTAGAAATACAATTAATAGACCGTACAATAAAACTTGATCAGATACAATACATATTTGTATCTTAAATAAATAATACAATAACCGATGAAAAGTAAATTTGAACATAAATTAGTATTAAAGATAAATAAAGACTCTCAAGTATGTAACTTGTCTATACAAACATCCGAAGATAAAGTAGAGGTGTTTAAAATTAGTAAAAGAGATTTATCACATTTAGTAGCACAATATTTAGAGTATGATTCCAATATGGAAGAGGCAGATGATTTGATAGTAATCAAAACGGAAAAATAAAAAAAGCATCCAATGGGATTTAGCAATCAAGACGTAAGAAAATTAGTATTTAAAGTACAGGCTGGTAATGTTATCGATGCAGATACAAATTTTTACTGGTATCAATCCAATTTGGAAAATACACCTACGGTTAAAACCGGTCGGCTTATTGACCAAACTGATTGGAATGTAATACTTGCTAATCAACCGTCTACATCAGATCAAGGTCAAGCTGGATCTTTATTAATATTAACTAACCCTGGTAACCCTCTTGATGGTTATGTAGGAAATGAATGGGGTACTAGTACTGGCTTTTCACCAAATGACTCGCCTATAGCAAATAGAAATGCCACGAGAATGACTTTGGTAGTAGGTTCTAACCCTAATACTTATTATGCATTAAATACATATAATACACCATCATCTGGTAGAAAAGATATGTGGATTGGTCCAGCAAGTATACCAACCCCAAGCGGTGCAAAAAATGATAAATATGAAATTGAGCTATGGAGTGGTGATCCTACTACAGCATCGGCGGTAAAGGTTGATAAATCAATTTCCGAAGGTACTCCCGGTAATGTTGCCGGTTGGGTATTTAATTATGATCAAGGATTATTATTAGTATCTAATGATTTAATTAATGCTGTTGGTAGTACTGGAGGTAATGCTACATACCCTGATGGTACAGATTTTTATATTAGAGGCTGGAGATATATTGGTACAACTGGTGGTGGTGGCGGAGCTCAAGGTATTCAAGGCGCTCAAGGTATAACCGGTGCTCAAGGTATTACTGGTTTACAAGGAACTCAAGGTACACAGGGTATTCAAGGTATAGAAGGGTCTGGTGCACAAGGTATTCAAGGTATCACTGGTTTACAAGGAACTCAAGGTTTACAAGGTATAAGTGGGTCTGGTACACAGGGTGTTCAAGGTATCACTGGTTTACAAGGAACTCAAGGTTTACAAGGTATTGAAGGTACAGGAACACAAGGTATTCAAGGTATCACTGGTTTACAAGGAACTCAAGGTTTACAAGGTATTGAAGGTACAGGAACACAAGGTGTTCAAGGTATCACTGGTTTACAAGGAACTCAAGGTTTACAAGGTATTGAAGGTACAGGAACGCAAGGTGTTCAAGGTATCACTGGTTTACAAGGAACTCAAGGTTTACAAGGTATTGAAG